>Ga0306921_10009394_pt1 | contig 10378 bp, 13 predicted proteins | sample sta12Cox44000080_FD_203760 | JGI IMG/M metagenome (GOLD analysis project Ga0306921, IMG submission 203760) | Lab enrichment of tropical soil microbial communities from Luquillo Experimental Forest, Puerto Rico - statoxic.12C.oxic.44.000.080 (v2)... | ecosystem: Environmental > Terrestrial >...
CGGACACAGCAGTTTATGCGAACGGCGCGACGGTCGGTAGTCTGCGGACTGGTACAAGCTTTTTCCGCGATTTCGCGCCGGGGACCTACACCTTTACGGTGCAGCCCTTTGGTCTGCCGACGCCGCAGGCGACGACGCTGCAGCTAACGGCAGGAGAGCAGGCCTACCTGCAGGCTCAATGGGTCGCCAGTTGGCAGTTCGGCTTTCCCGAAGCGGATTTTAGTTTCGCGCCTAACACCTTCGCGATCTTCACGATGTCGCCGCAGGTGGCGCAGGCCTATCTGCCGACGCTCGCCTATCTCGGCCCGCGCTAGTTTCGATCCTGGTATAAAGAATACCGCCGAGGAACAGCCTATCGATCGCCGGATCGTGCAAGAATAGCGATAGGCGCTCTGCACGACCTGTTCCCAACAGAAGTCCTGTTTTCGCCATTGGTGATAGCATTCGTAGTCGGCTATTCGATCGACGTATTAACGTCGCGTCTTGACGCACTGATACTGGACCTCAGCAAAAGACCGAAAACCTCCTAAGCGACGACCCTTAGTTCTCAGCCGATACGTCTTTTATCAGGTCAAGACTTTTGGCAAATTTTCTTGCCCTCGGCAGGGCAATGTTACGTTTCCCGTAAGATATGACCAGAAATGATCCGGCAAAACCGCTGTCTCGGCTATGCCGCGTCAGCACCTACGGATGGATGCTCGACAGCCAGCTTGAGGAGTTGCGCGACGCCGGATGCAGTAGCCGTAGCATCTTCCGCGAAAAGGTGGTCGGCACGCGGCCCGGCAAGCATCTTGTCCCTTCTCGCTGCGCATGATGCCTCCCATACTCGCGGCGCCCGTAACTCAAGCTTTTGCCCGAGTGCCGAGCCTCGGTGCGAACAGCTCGCGTTGCTGGGCAAGCCCACGCAGCGGGTGATGGCCGAGCGAGATCAGCGGTCCCCCATAGGCGCGCGCAAAATCGTCGCTGACCACGATTGCGGTGTTGAGGGTTTTCGCCTTCGCTTCGAGCCGGCTGACCAGATTTACTGCCGGCCCGATTATCGTAAAATCGAGTCGTTGGGCGGCGCCAATATTCCCGTAGACGACCGTACCGACGTGCAGCGCTACGACGATCTCGAGGGGTGGTTCGTCCGCCATTGACGGCTCGCCGTTGAGGCGGCGAACGGCCGCAAGCGCTTCCTGTGCCGCCTCGAGTGCATTTGTTGCGGCTCGGCCGGTCGCGGCGCCGTCCTCGATCGGGAAGATCGCAAGAAGACCGTCACCGATGAACTTCAAGATCTCGCCACCATGGTCGTGAATAGCCTTCGCCTGCGCATCGAACAGCGCGTTGAGGATTGCGATCATTCGATCGCCCGGCAGCCGATCCGAACGTTCGGTGAAGCCGCGCAAGTCCGAGGACCACAGCACAACCGTGAGTTCCTCTCCGGTCCCCCGCCGGATCTGACCGGCCAGGACCCGCGGACCGGTTTTCGGGCCGAGATAGGCGTTGAGCACATTGGTGGCAACCCACCACAGACCTTGTATGTCGCAGACAACCCCGAGGCGCTCGGAGATTCGCGTCATGTCGGCAACCTCGTGCGCCGTGAACCCGCCGGGTCGGTCGGTCACGTAGCTAACCATGTAATAACGGTTGCGGCCGTGGACGCTACGGATAGGCAGCGCGAGATAGTCGGTCGCGTACTGAGCTTTCAATTCCCGGAGGACCGCGAAATCGAGTGTCTCGTCGGGAACATCAAGACGTCGTCGCAAGGTCTCGCCGCCAATGCACACTCGCTGGATGGGATTGTCCTTGTAATGGATCAAGTCGGTGATCTCGTGGGCGATGAGCGTTTGCTCGGTCTGGCCGCTGGTGCGCCACCAGATGAGAGTGGTTCCAAGAAATTGCGGGTGCAGTGTCCCGCTATGGAGCGTCACCCGCAGCAGTGGCAGCCCGGTTGCCAACATCCGCCAAGCGAATTCATCAAAGGTCTGCAAGCCCGATGGAATCTCGCGTGCCGCCCCGACCAGCCATTCTGCGATGGCATCAAAGCTGTCGTTCGTTGGCCGCTCGGCGACCGGGCGTTCGACGACTTCTCGGGTCACGACATATCGCTGGTCGCGACCGATGGAAGGCGCTGGCTTCGATTGGCTCATCCCTGATCCCCGTACCGAGCGTCGTGAACGATCTCACACGTCGCCCGTCGGGACGATTGCCGCCGTCTCGACCATGAGGATGACGCTTTTTTCGGGTGCCCGCGTGCAATGCATCACGCCCTTTGGGACGATAAAGCCCTGATTGGGCAGGAGCTCGACCGATCGCCCCTCGAGATCGATTATGAATCTGCCACTGAGGGCGTAAAAAAACTCATCATCATTGTCGTGTCTGTGCCAGTGGTACTCGCCCTGCATTACACCGAGCCGCACGACAGAATCGTTCACCCTACAGAGCGTCTGATTATACCATTGGTCGGTGACCGACTTTGCGAGTTGATCGACATCGATCAAAGCGAGGGGGTCAAACTTTATGTCGAGATGTGTCGTGTAGGAAAAGGTTTTGGGTTCTGTCATCCTCAGTCACCATTGTCGGAAGTCGGGGGAATTGAGCGGCAGGCCCGGTGCTCATGCAAGGTCGCCCTCACGTCGCGTCGGGAACCCGCCCACAGCCGCATGATTGCACATTCTGTAAGATTTTCGCATCGCCCCGACGGCCTTGATGAAATTGGCCTTTTTCGATCCAGATTTCGGATGCAGCATGGCGGGCATGATTTACGGCTATGTACGTGTCTCGACCGCCGCCCAAGACGAAACCGGACAGGTGCGGCAACTCAAGGCCGCCGGATGCGAAAAGATATTCCGCGAAAAAATCACCGGCACCACGGCCGCCCGCCCGCAGCTTGCCAAATTGATGGAGGCCCTCGCACCCGGCGATGTTGTCATCACCCCGGCCGTTGACCGTCTCTCGCGCGACACGATCGACTTGCTCGTGATCGCGCGCGATATGCAGCGCGCCGGGGCCGGTATCTGCTCACTGGCCGAAGCGTTCTTCGATACCACCTCCGATTTTGCCGAGATCATCTTCGCGATCCTTGGCATGGCGGCGAAGCTCGAACGCCGCCGCATTCTCGAACGCATCGCGCGCGGCCGGCCGACGCCAAGGCCAACGGCGTCAAATTCGGCCGCAAGCCGATTCTCACCCCACACCAGCAGAAGGAGGCCCGCAAGCGCCTCGAATGTGGCGAGACGCAGCGCAGCGTCGCCCGCAGCTATAATGTCAGCCAGAGCACGATTTCCCGGTTGTGGTAATCTATCATCCCCGACGCCGGTGCTTCCTTGTTTCCGTTGTCCAAATCAATAGCGGAGCCGCTGCTTTCGAATGCCGAATTTGGATTGGTTGTTTTTGCGGCAATAATACTGATTGGCCTAATAGGCCAATATCTAATAGAGCGTCGCAAAGCGACGCGAATTCCCGATCACATTGAGTATCCCAACTCAGCTGGTCATTACGGAAGACCTAAACGGCAATGGAATTGGGCAAGAATATTGATGTGGATTGGGATAGCTGGTATTATTGGAGAACTTGTCTGCGATGCAGTTATATGGGAGTCTTCGAGTTCACTTTGGATTATTGCTGATAACGATCTTAAAACCGCGTTGGCGCTTGCCGGGCCTCGCAACATTCACGGAACTGAAGAACGATTGGTGATCAAGAGCGCATTAGAGCGGTTTCCACGTATACCGTATGATCTTAGCCTTCCACCTGTAACTGATCGTAAACCGGGCCAACTGGAGTTACTCGAACCAAGTTCATTTTTGGTTGAACACTTAATTGTGGTGCTTAGCGTGTTATCCGGCTGGAAATTGCAGTCTGTGCAGGGTGACATTCCAAAAACGCGGCTACCAGCCGCGATCACCTTGCTTACAATGCTACAGGATGAGAAGTCGTCTCGAGATGCGCCAGTGCCCGTGATTAATCTGGGGCAGGTATCTGGCCTATTCGGTGTAAAAATTGTAGTGCCCTTCGAGGAAACAATACTCAGAGACGCGGCGTATGCATTGGCACAGGCATTGAACAAAATACATATTGAAACTGACGTAGACCTTCCAGCCCCTTACAACAATATCAAAACCAATCTCGTGACAGGCAACGCCGTCCACATTATCATTGGGGTTGAGCCATAGATTAGGTTCTGATACGGCGCAACTGGCGAGCGGGCCGCGTGTTGGCGCAGAGCGCCCCGAACCGCGCAGCGTTTCGGCCATGCGGTAACGCCCGCTCACGCAGCATCAGCACGGTGCTGGCGTCGGGAAATGCTTGACTTTGATCGTGCCGGAGCGTTGCTCGGCCTGCCACAGATCATATTGCAGCTGCAGCTGCAGCCAGCTTTCCGGCGACCGCCCGAACGCCTTCGAGAGCCGAATGGCCATGTCGGGGGAAATCCCCGCATGACCATTGAGCAGCGTCGACAGCGTGCGCCGCGAGACGCCAAGACCCTCAGCGGCGGCCGTGATCGTCAGCTTCAAGGGATCGAGGCACAACTCTTTGATGACCTCGCCCGGATGTGGCGGGTTGTGCATGCGCGACATTGGTTCTCTCACCTCCTTCCGATTCAGTGGTAATCGACCAGATCGACATTGGTGACGTGCTGACCCTCGAATTCGAAGATCACCCGCCAGTTGCCGGAGATCGACACCGACCATTGGCCGGCGCGGTCGCCACGCAAGGGATGGAGCCGCGCACCAGGTAACGCCATGTCGGACGGCACCGAAGCCGTCTCCAAAGCCGCCAGCACCGCGCGCAGCCGCTTCACGTGCTGAGAAGAAACCCCGCTTGTGTCGCCCCGTGAATACAGCCGCTCCAGCCCCCTATGGCGAAAGCGTAGAATCATAGGCGAGAAGTGTGACGTATCGCATTACACCTGTCAAGGATGTAAATTCCCTTGAGGTTGTAGGCGCCCGATCAAAATGTCACCCGCCTGCCACTCGCAGATGACACTACCCTCGGGTTTTCGGGGGAGGCCGGCACATCCGGTTCGGTGAGATGCCAGGGCGGCGCGGAGGCCATCCAAATATGGCCCTGTCGCTTGAAGCCTGCCGGGTCATCGAGGGTGCCGACCTTGATGACGATCATGTCGGGATGTTTCGCATTCCCCGCAAACAGCGGCGTCCCGCAGGTCGGGCAAAACGCGCGCCATACTGCTGTCCCCGAGTTCGCAGTTGAACGGTAGACTTGCTCAGTGCCTGACTTCTGCAAAGCTGCCATTGGCACAACGACCACATTGGCCTCCGTGCCGCCGGAAACATACTGGCAATCGCGGCAGTGGCAGGCCAACGCCGCAAGCGGCTCGCTCTCGACGTGGTACCGTACCTGCCTACAAAGACATCCGCCTTCAAAACTGGCCATGCCGCCTCTCGGTCTCGTTAGTTCTGGCCCACGAGCCGAGCGGGCTGATGCCCGCTCGGTAAAGCACCGGGAGCGGTTTCGTGCGTTCGGGACTCCTCGCCCCGACCCCAACTCCAGCGACATTTCTAAATGGCAGAACCGGTGACATCTGTATTTGGTGGACACACAGCAGCCTGCGCTACGCTGGCGCGCCGCACGACCATAGCGGCATTGACGGAGAGTTGACCGTCGCCGCGGTATGACGCCAGCGCGAATATTCCGGCGCGGAGAAATTGTAATTTCATGGCTTCGACACTTCAAACTATAATGCTTGTCTGTGGCCCTTTGTTTGGCATTTGGCTCGGTAATTCTTTGGCGCGTTCTAGGGAAGAAAGACAATGGCGGCGGGATCGATCGCTAGACGCATACGCGGATGTTATGAGAATTAGTGATTCTGTTGTTACTGAAGCACATTGCCTATATATAGAACTCGCAGAGAATCGCACCGCTCAATTGGAGAAATTATCTGAAAAGTCATCCGAATTACATCATGCTGCTTACAGAGCCGCGCTACTGGCTCCAATCGAAATAGCAGCAACCATCCATGCTTTTGTGGCTCACATCGATCAGGTCGCTACAAGAGCAGGATCATCGCCCAAGCTTTCGTTAGAAGAGTGGAAAAAACTTACAACTGCGGAGCGTGCAGTCATTGCAACAAAATTGTCAAACGAAGCATGGCGTGATTTGAGAGGGCACTCGTCGAAAATTGGCGAATGGTGGAAGAAAATCCGTTGCGGACGGTGATCTTCCAGAATCGCCATTATGCGGCATCGAATGGGCGTCGGGGTGGGCGGGGAAGGTTGCGCGGGCCTCTCTTACGAAGAGTGATCTCAGTTTGTCCCAGAAATCCCCGCCCAACACGAACAGGCTCGCAAGGAAAGCGGCGTCGGCGCAGAGGTTGACCCAAAGGCGCTCGGCCGAGTCATCCGGCATCCAACTGGGTAGATAAGCCATGACATAGGCGGGCAGGATCGGCACCAGGAACAACACCAGGCCGATGGCATGTCGGACGGGCCCGATATTTCCGGCTGGTTTGATACTGCGGATAGAGCGCTTGAGGCCAGCGACAATGCGGGCAAAGTTCTCTTTGCCCATAATGGCGGCCGCCGGAATAGTGGCGAGTTCGGGTCCGAAAAGCAGAGCGCCAGTGAGAGCCGACTTCAGGACCGGCGGCCAGTCCGTCTCGAATACGAATACGGCGCCGAGCGGCAAAACCGCACCGACTGCCAGCAATGCCACACCAAGTGCTGGTCGGAAATTGGCACTCATCGGCGGTTCCGTGAAGCGATAGCCTCGTCGAACGGCATTCAACGGCGCTGGCGGTTCACGAAAAGAGCGTCCGTTTCCGCTTCCAGCACATGACCCAAAATTTGGCCCTGGTAAAACGGTGCCGCGGCGATCACGGCCGTCGCCGATAGCAGGATTTGATCGATGCCGAATTGCTGCAATTTTTCGATCGACGTACCGTAAACGACGCCGCCGATCCGCGCCCAGACCAGCGTGCTCATGCACATCGGGCAAGGCTCACCAGTGGTGTAGAGGATGACCTCTTCCCACCCTCGATTGCCGTGCCGCGCGACATAGTCGTTGATCGCGACGATCTCGCCATGAAAGCTCGGATTTGCACTTCTGTTGTTCACACCGGTCGCCATGACCTCGCGATCGGCCGCCCGCACGAATACCGCGCCGAACGGAAAGAACGGATTGGCCCGGGCCGCCGCAATCGCCAGCCGCATCGCTTTCTCATGGAGCGACAGGGGAATCGCGGAAAGATCCAGCGACCGCGCCGATACCGGCCCGGCGGACGTGCTCGACCTGCAAGGGATCGCGCCGGGCGACATGCCGAATGTTCTCATCTCGTTAAACCGTATGACCAGAGCCGAGGGGATCTCCCGCCTGGAGATTGACACAGCCAATCATATCTCAGGCCTGAGAATATTTTTCATTTCCTGAACTACCGTGGCGGGGCGGGATCATGTACAGCTTGCGACGACCGGCCCGACTATCCGTTTTGCCACAACGACCGAGAAACCATGATAGTGATGCGATCTGCCGGCGCCGTCCTGGCGCTCGCCCTTCTCGCTGCCATCGCGCCAAGCGCGCAATCGAACGCGGCAACCAACCAGGTGATCGAGATGCCCAACGGACTGAAATATACCGATAACACGACCGGCACCGGCACAGAAGCGACGGCGGGCAAGAAGGTTTCGGTGCATTATACAGGGTGGCTCTACAATAATGGCGCCAAGGGCGCCAAGTTCGACAGCTCGGTCGACCGCGGACAGCCGTTTCAATTCACGCTCGGTGCCCACCAAGTCATTGCCGGGTGGGATGAAGGTGTCGCCGGAATGAAGGTCGGCGGTAAGCGCACGCTCATCATCCCGCCTGAGCTCGGATACGGAGCCCGCGGCGCCGGTGGTGTGATCCCGCCCAACGCCACCTTGATGTTCGATGTCGAGCTGCTGGGAGTGCAATAGCCGGCAGCGTTCGTGCGATGACTCGAGGCTGCCCATGATCGTGCGTGCTTCGAGACGGTCACTTCGTGGCCACTTCGGAGTTTGCGAAGAAACCTCTCTGCCGGTTACTTTCCCGCCGCCCCGGCGGAAAGCCGGGGCCTACTGCGCTCGTGCACGAACCTTTCATCGGTCGGTGACTCATTGCGATCGTTTCAGGAGCAGGAGCCAGTGGAGGGATGGATCCCGGCCTTCGCCGGGAACGCGACAAGTCACCTGGGTCTCCGTGCGGCCCGAGGACAGGCTCACGGGCCATCTCGAAGGGCGCACGGCGCTCATCCGGCCCAGTAACTTTTGTTCGTGACACTGCGTCGAATGGCAGAAGACCACCACAGCCACGCACACCATGTCCACGGACACGGCTCGCTGAATTATGGGCGCGCCTTTGCGATCGGGATCACCGTCAATCTCGTCTACGTGGCTGGTGAGGCGGTCGCCGGGGTCCTGTCCGGATCGCTCGCATTGCTTGCCGATGCGAGCCACAATCTGGGGGACGTCCTCAGCCTGTCTTTGTCCTGGGGTGCAGCGATCTTAAGCCGCCGCCAACCCAGCTCGCGATTTACGTATGGGCTGCGCAGCACCTCGATCCTCGCGGCACTCGCCAACGCGATCATCCTTCTGGTCGTAACGGGCGGGATCGCCTGGGAGGCGATCCGGCGCCTTAATCATCCGGCGCCGGTCGCGAGCGGCATCGTCATCGCGGTTGCCGCCGTCGGCATCTTCGTCAATGGCGGGACGGCGCTCCTCTTTGCCTCCGGCAAATCCGACCTCAATGTAAAGAGCGCGTTCCTGCATATGGCGGCCGACGCGGTCGTCACCGCCGGCGTCGTCGCGGCCGGAATCGTGATATGGCTGACCCATTGGGACTGGCTCGATCCGGCGGTCAGCCTCGTCGTTTCGGTTGTTATCATCGTCGGCACGTGGGGTTTATTGAAAAGCGCCATCGGTTTGGCGCTAGCCGCGGTCCCTGAAGGGGTCGACGCCGCGGCGGTTCGCTCGCATCTTCTGGCCCTTCCTGGTGTCACGGGGCTTCACGATCTCCATATCTGGGGCATGAGTACGACCGAGACGGCGCTGACTTGTCATTTGGTGATGCCGGCCGGGCATCCGGGCGATGCCGTGCTTACCGGTGTAGCACAGGAGCTGCACCACCGCTTCGGGATCCAACATGCGACGATCCAGATCGAGCTCGCCGACACCGACGAGGTCTGCGCGCTGACCCCGGAACACGTCGTCTGAGACCGTTGCCCCGGCGCTGCACCGGGTCTAGCTTCGTTCAAAAGCAAGGTTCTTTCCTGGAGGGTTGAATGAGCGAGCGTGCCTATGTCCGCGAAGTCGGGCTCCGCGACGGGCTGCAGAGCCTCGCCGAGATTATGCCGACCGAGCAGAAGATAGCCTGGCTCGACGCCGAGCATGCCGCGGGTGTGCGCGAGATCGAGGTCAGCTCCTTTGTCCCGCCCAAGCTCCTGCCACAGCTCGCCGATGCCGAGGCGGTCGTGCGCCATGCATTATCCTTGGACGGGCTCACCGTCACGACGCTGATCCCGAACCTGAAGGGGGCTGAGCGCGGTCTGGCGCTCGGGGTGCACGAGATGAATTTCGTGCTGTCGGTCAGCGAGGGGCATAACCGCTCGAATGTCCGCCGCAGCACGGGTGAATCGATCGAAGATTTTCGCCGGGTCGTGGCGCTTTGCCATACCGCGCCTGAGGACCGGCGCCCGCGCGTGGCCTGCGGGCTCGCCACGGCCTTTGGTTGCACGATCGAGGGTGCGGTCGACGAGGACCGGGTTCGCCGCATCGCGCTCGAGGTCGCCGAAGCGGGTGCGGACGCGATCATCCTCGCCGATACCGTCGGCTATGGCCAGCCGGCCGCCGTCGAGCGGGTCTTTCGCCGGGTCATGGCGGATGTGGCACCCCTGCCGGTTGCTGGCCATTTCCACGATACACGGGGCCTCGGCCTCACGAATGTGCTGGCGGCCCTCAATGCCGGCGCGCGGGCTTTCGACGCCTCGCTCGGCGGATTGGGCGGCTGCCCCTACGCGCCCGGCGCCACCGGCAACATCGTCACCGAAGATCTCGCCTTCATGCTCGAGGCGATGGGCTTCGAGACCGGCATCGACCTCGACCGGCTCCTCGCCGTGCGCGAGCTGGTGCACGGAGCATTGCCGAGCGTCGTCCAGCACGGCGCCATCGCCAGGGCCGGCTTGCCAAAGAACTTCCGCCCCGTGCCGGTGGCGCAAGCCGCGGAATAGAGGTTCATCGCTCAATGCCCCTCACCCTCCCGCTTCGCGGGCCCCTCCCTCTCCCCGCCTGGCGGGGCAAGGGGATATCACCCGCTCCCTCGCCCCGCTTGCGGGGAGAGGGTCGGGTGAGGGGCTTTTTGGAGGAAAAAGATGGCTGAGGAGTCGATCTCAAAGGAGCGCTTTACAGTCCTCGTCGAACGGGCG
>Ga0306921_10009402_pt1 | contig 10372 bp, 16 predicted proteins | sample sta12Cox44000080_FD_203760 | JGI IMG/M metagenome (GOLD analysis project Ga0306921, IMG submission 203760) | Lab enrichment of tropical soil microbial communities from Luquillo Experimental Forest, Puerto Rico - statoxic.12C.oxic.44.000.080 (v2)... | ecosystem: Environmental > Terrestrial >...
CTTCAAAGTTGATGAAGATCGCCATGTGGTCCTTGATCAGCTTAGCCGCCAGACCAATTGCATCGTCGGGCTTGACCGAGCCATCGGTCCACACTTCAATACTCAGTTTGTCGTATTCAGTATTTTGACCGAGGCGGGCCGCATCGACCGCGTAATTGACCTTCTTGACGGGGGTGTGCACGGAATCGATGGGGATATAGCCCAGCGAGAGGTCTTCGTCAAAGTTGCGCTCGGCAGAGACATAACCCCGGCCGCGCTTCAGGCGCATTTCGATATTCAGCGTGCCGCCTTCGCTCACCGTGGCAATGTGCAGGGATGGATCGAGGACCTCTACATCTGCGTCACCCTGAATATCACCGGCGGTGACTTCGCCGGCACCGGTTTTCGAAACCGTCAAAGTCTTCGGCTCGTTGCCGTGCAGTTTGAAAGGCACCTGCTTGAGATTCAAAATCACGTCAGTCGCGTCCTCGACGACGCCTTTAATTGAGGAGAATTCGTGCTCGACGCCTTCGATCTTAACGGCGGTAATGGCCGCGCCCTCGATCGAAGAAAGTAGCGCCCGCCGCAACGAGTTACCCACTGTCGTACCAAAACCGCGCTCAAACGGTTGGGCCGAAAACCGGCCATAGCGTTCGGTTAATGTCTCGCTGTCCGCCGCCAGCCGCCGCGGCATTTGAAAGCCTGTCCAGAGATTATTTTGGTCCATAACGTACCGTCAGAATTTTGAGGAGAAGTCCCAACACCCGCGGCAGCGCGTTCGCCGGCGCGCGCCACGAATGCGCCTATTACTTACTATAAAGTTCGACAATCAATTGCTCGTTAATCGAGCGGTCAACATCTTCACGAGTGGGCAACGATGAGATCGTTGCGGTCATATCACCGCCGGCAGCGGAAATCCACGAGGGGCGCCCACGTCCCGCGGCGGTTTGCCACGCGCCTTCGACGTGCACGTTCTTGCGACTTCCCTCTTTAATCGAAATGATGTCGCTAGGCTTCACCTGGTACGAGGGAATATCGACCTTGCGGTCGTTTACCAGCACGTGACCATGATTTACCAGCTGTCGCGCCTGCCGCCGCGAAGTTGAGAACCCCGCGCGATACACGGCGTTATCCAGCCGTCGCTCAAGCAGGAACAGGAGGTTTTCGCCCGTGATTCCTTTTTGCCGCGCCGCACGCTCGAAATAATTTCGAAATTGTCCTTCGAGAATAAAGTAGATGCGCTTAACCTTCTGCTTTTCGCGCAACTGCTGGCCATAGCCGGCCAACGCCTTGCCGCGCCGCATCGAGTTACCATGCTGTCCCGGCGGCTGGGTACCGCGCTTTTCGATGGGACAAGAAGGCTTGTAACAGCGATCTCCCTTGAGGAAAAGTTTTGCACCTTCGCGGCGGCACAGGCGGCACACCGCATCTCTATACCTAGCCAATCGTTTCTGCCTCCAGTCTAGCTATCAGACGGAAAAGTTTACAGGCCGCGTTCTTGAATCCTGAATTTGGAATCTGGAATTCAGGATCGGAGCCCTTCATCCTTTAGGTCAATTTTTCAATTTCCCGATTACAAGCTTCCGCAATTGCCAACTGCAATTCCCAATCGGCAATCGGAAGGCGGCAATCCTTTAAACTCTACGCCGCTTTGGCGGCCGGCATCCGTTGTGCGGAATCGGAGTCGTATCTCGAATCGCAATCACGCGAATGCCTGCGTTGTTGATGGCGCGGATGGCCGATTCGCGTCCGCCCCCCGGCCCCTTCACCCGTACTTCACACTGTTGCATGCCGGCTTCCATCGCCTTGCGCGCCGCCTCGTAGGCCGCCTGCTGAGCGGCGAATGGAGTTCCCTTGCGTGAGCCGCGAAAGCCGCGCGCGCCGGACGACGACTGCGCCACCAGGTTGCCTTCCAGATCGGTGATCGAAATCAGCGTGTTATTGAACGACGCCGCGATGTAGACAATCCCGCTCGGGATATTCTTCTTTTCTTTCTTGCGAAAGACCTTCTTCTTACCTGTGGTTGCTGATTTGGCCATAACTGATCACTGTTTATTTCTTGCCGGGCGCTTTCTTCTTGGCAATAGTGGCGCGGCGCGGGCCTTTGCGCGTGCGGGCATTCGTATGGGTCCGCTGTCCCCGCACCGGTAATCCGCGACGATGACGCAAGCCGCGATACGCACCGATGTCCATCAAACGCTTGATGTCCATCTGAACGCGCTTGCGCAGATCGCCCTCGATCTCGCCCTGGCCTTCGATGATGGAGCGGATCCGACCAAGATCTTCCTCAGTCAATTCACGCACGCGGGTATCGACGTTTACGTTGGCTGCTTTCAGGATCGAAGCTGAGCGCGATCTGCCGATGCCATAAATATAAGTTAGACCGATCTCTGCACGCTTATTGGGCGGAAGATCTACACCTGCAACACGAGCCATTTTCTTAATCCGGGATGGCGGATTTGAACTTCGAATTGACGCCGGCCTCGCGGCCGCAGAAATTCAACTCAGCCTCCAGCTACTCCTATTTCTGTCTCTGTTTATGTTTAGGATTCGTGCAGATCACGCGCACGACGCCGCGGCGATGAATCACCTTGCACTTATCACAAATCTTTCTTACTGACGCGCGGACTTTCATAGCGTTCTTGCCTATTTGTAGCGGTAAGTTATCCGCCCACGATTCAAATCGTAAGGCGATAACTCAACCAAAACCCGATCACCGGGAAGAATTCTGATGAAGTGTTTGCGCATCTTGCCCGAGATATGCGCCAGCACCTGGTGCTGGCTCTCTTCAAGCTCTACTCGAAACATGGCATTCGGCAGCGTTTCGAGAACTTTCGCATGGACTTCTATCGCCTCTTCCTTCGCCATACAGACACAAAATTGCCTTTGCTGGCAAACTTCGGATACTAACACGCGGCCCATGCAATTGCCAAGCCGCGACAGCCGCCCGGCAGTTTAAGCCAGTCACTTTTAAATGCCCGAGCCCGCCCACGGGGCGCCCGTCGAGGCCACGGCTCCCAGCCATCATTCAGGCCGCGCTAACCAGCTGATCGCGAGTGGCATCGCGCGATCGGACCAGCGTCAGCACTTCGGGACCCGTCTCCGTAATTGCCACGGTGTGTTCGAAATGGGCGCTCGGCCGGCCATCAACCGTCACCACCGTCCAGCCATCGCGCAGCGTCTTGGTGTGCTCCGATCCCAGGTTCACCATGGGTTCCAAAGCAAACACATAGCCGGTCTTTATTTTCGGTCCTTTGCCCGGTTTTCCGTAGTTCGGAATTTGCGGATCTTCATGCATCCGGCGTCCGATACCGTGACCAACATAATCCTTTACGATCGTATAGCCGTGTCCCTCAGCATGTGACTGCACCGCAAAGCCGATGTCGCCGAGATGATTGCCGGCGCGGCACTGTTCGATTGCCAGTTCCAAACATTCTGCGGTGATCCGCATTAAGCGTAATCGATCCTCCGCAACCTGGCCCACCGGAACCGTAGTCGCGGTGTCGCCGACGAATCCGTCGAGTGTCACGCCCACGTCGATGGAAAAAATATCACCTTCCTGCAGTCTGTAGGCAGAAGGAAAACCGTGAACCACCTGCTCGTTCACGGACGCGCAAATCGAATACGGAAATCCGTTGTATCCCTTAAAGGTGGGATAGGCGCCCGCGTCGCGAATCATCTTCTCGGCCGCGCGATCGACTTCCAGGGTCGTAATACCGGGCTCAACCATCGCGCGCAGCTCGCGCAGCACGCTGCCGACCAGCTGTCCCGACGCGCGCATCTTGTCGATTTCCTTCTGCGATTTTCCGATGATCATGCCTGCAGTCTGCTCTCTCTACAGGTTATGCCTGAGTTATGATCTTTACCAAATCGTTGTAAATTGCCTCAGGAGCTCTGGTGCCGTCGACTACTTTCAACCGGCCCGATTGCCGGTAATAATCCAAAACGGGCCGCGTCTGCCGCTCATATGTTTCCAGCCGGATTTGAACTTTATCAAGTTCGTCATCGGGACGCTGTTCAAGCTGGATATCATGGTGACGATCACAAAAATTGTCTGACTTCGGTGGTTTGAAATACACGTTGTAAGTTTCATTGCACACCGGGCAAGTCCGCCTTCCGGTCAGACGCTGTTCCAGCACCCTCGCCGGAACATCAATCAGAACCGCTATCAGCCCCATGCCCTGCTCAGCCGCCAGCTTCTCAAGCATTTCAGCCTGCGCCGCCGTTCTCGGGAACCCGTCAAGCACATAACCCTGACTGCAATCGCCGCGCGAGGTCCGCCGCTTGACCATCTCAATGACCACATCATCAGAGATCAACCGGCCCGAGGCCTGCGTGGTGTGAATGTCCGTTACCGCCAGCGCGCGCAGCATATCCCCGGTCGATATCTGCGGCAACCCTAACCGCTCTTGAATCAAACGCGCCTGCGTGCCCTTGCCGGCACCAGGCGCCCCCATCAACACTATGATATTAGACATTGATTCACTTGTTCATTGATTCAGTGACTTAATGAATCAACGAATCAATGTTGTCAGGCTCGCCGCCCGCGCAGGCGGCCGCCACTTCCGAGGAAGCCCTCGTAGTTACGCATCACCAACTGCGCTTCGATCTGGGCCACGGTATCCATCGCCACGCCCACCAAAATCAGCAATGACGTGCCTCCGAAATAGAATTGATATCCCATCCCGGTGGGAATCCAACCCAATCCCGGCGTGGTGCTGACGAACGATTCGAGCCAGGTACCGATGAGCGGCAAACGTCCCACTTTGAATCCGCTCAACATGAACTGCGGAAAGAATGCCACCAGTGCCAAATAGATGGCGCCAACGGTGGTCAACCGCGTGAGAATCGTATTCAGATATTCCGCCGTCGCCCGACCCGGGCGAATTCCAGGCATGAACCCGCCATGCTTTCGCAGGTTGTCGGCAACTTCTTCGACGTTGAACACGATCGACACATAGAAGAAGGTGAAGAAGACAATCAGCGAAATAAAGATCAACTCGTAATAAGGGTCGCCGGCGTGGAAGATTTGGAAAAAGCTGAATATCTTGCCGTACCAGTTAGCGGGGTTCTTCGGTGGCACGGCTGAGAAGAGACTCTGTGGCATCGACAGCACCGAGGAAGCGAAGATAACCGGAATTACACCGCCCATGTTCAGCTTCAAAGGCATCGTTGTCTGCTGTCCGCCCACCAACTGACGGCCCACGTGCCGCTTCGCGTAGCTCACCGGAATCTTGCGCCGCGCCGCTTCGACAAAAACGATGAACGCTATGATCGCGATCAAGGCCACGACCAGACCGACCACACCCAGGATCTCCATCGTGTCGCCGCCGCTGACGCGCTGCATCACCTGCTGTACGCCGCGCGGCAGGCCGATCACAATACCGGCAAAAATCAGCAGCGAGATACCATTGCCGACGCCGCGCTCGGTGATCTGCTCGCCGAGCCACATCACAAAAATTGTTCCCGTCGTTAAGGTCACAATCGTCGTGAAGAGAAAACCCCAGGTAGGCGCGCCCACGCCGTTTATTTGCAGCCAGTGGGCGACAAAGGTCGTCTGCAGGCCAGCGAGCCCGACCGTCAGATAACGCGTCCACTGATTGATCTTCTGGCGGCCCATCTCGCCTTCTTCCTGCAACTTTTTCAGTTGCGGCGAAACTACCGTCATCAGTTGCAGGATAATCGACGAAGTAATGTAGGGCGTGACCCCGAGCGCAAAGACCGAAATCAGACGGAAGTTGCCGCCCGAGAACAGATCAAGCACGCCCAGCAAGGTGCCACTCACGTCGTGCCAAACCTGATCCAGCCGCGCCTTGTTGATGCCCGGAGCCGAGACATGCGCGCCCAGACGATAAATGGCCAGCATGCCCAGGGTAAAAAGAATGCGCCGGCGCAGGTCCGGCACCTGGAACATGTTGCGAACTGCGGCGAGAAATTTTTCCATAAGAAAAACGTGCTTTGAGCTTTGTTGTTGGCGCTTTGAGTATTATGAGCAGGATGCGCTAAACATCAAAGTACGAAGTGCAAAGCACAGCTTAGAGAACTAGTTTGGTTGTCCCACGAGCGTCACCGTGCCACCGGCTTTCTCAATCTTCTCTTTGGCGCTCTTGGTAAAACGATGCGCTGAAACCTTCAGCGCCTTAGAAACTTCGCCGTTGCCCAAAACCACGATATCGTGCTTCGCCTTTTTAATAATGCCGCGATGATGCAGCACGTCTGGCGTGATTTCGTCGTTGGCGGCAAAGTTTCGCTCGAGCGCTTCCAGACTAACCTCGATCCACTGCTTCTTAAAAATGTTAGTAAAGCCGCGTTTGGGCAGACGTCGATGCAGAGGCATTTGGCCACCCTCAAACCCGGTCTTTGAGGAATAACCCGAGCGCGATTTCTGACCCTTCTCGCCGCGGCCGGAAGTTTTGCCCAGACCGCTGCCGGGTCCGCGACCCACGCGCTTCTTCTTATGAGTCGAACCCTTGGCGGGATGTAGATTATTTAGTGATAAAGTCATGATTTGAATCTTAGGTCTGTGGTCCCAGGTCTTTGGTTTTGTCTTTGCAAAGGCCTAAGACCCAGAGCCAAAGACCTACTCTACGATTCGCAACAGATGCGGAACCTTGGCCACCGCGCCGCGCATCGACGCATTGTCCGGTCGCTCGACGATTTGATTCAGCTTCCGCAATCCCAGGCTGCGCACGATCTCTTTCTGCCGAGAGGGAAAAGCAATGGTGCTGCGATAGTACTGAATCTTGATCTTCGCGTTGGCCGCGGGTTTCTTGCTCTTAGCTTTCGATTGGGCTTTTTTTGCGGGCATTTAACTTCAAACCTTCAACTTGAAACCTGAAACCTTTATTTTAGAGCTCTTCAACCTGCTTGCCACGCAGCCGCGCCAGTTCGAAAGGATCTTTCATTCGCAGCAGCCCATCGAAGGTTGCGCGCACCACATTGTGCGGATTCGTCGAACCGAGCACCTTGGTACGCACATCGCGAACGCCGGCCGCCTGCATGACCGCACGCACAGCGCCGCCAGCAATCACGCCGGTTCCCTGCGCAGCGGGCTTCATCAGCACCCGGCCCGATCCAAAACGGCCAATCAACTGGTGCGGCAAAGTATTCTCGATCAGCGGCACCCGAATCAGATTCTTCTTGGCGGCTTCCACGCCCTTCTTAATTGCCAATGGAACTTCGCGTGCCTTCCCGGTCCCAAAGCCGACGTGACCACCTTCGTCACCGACCACTACCAGCGCGGCGAACGAAAGGTTCTTGCCGCCCTTGACGACCTTAGTGACACGATTGATCGAGATGACCTGATCTTTCAGATCAAGTCCCTGTGCCGCAATTCTCTGTTTCGGTTGCCTCATTATTCCTCTTTACCGCTGGCTTCTTTCTTGCTCCGGGCTTTCTGCTTTTTTGGCTTCTCTTCAGTCTGTTCCGCCGCTGCTTCGGCCGGAGCCGCAGCTGCGGCGGCGGACGCTTCGTCCTGATTAAGCCCGGCTGCGCGCGCGGCATCCGTCAAGGCTTTCACCCGGCCATGATAGAGATAACCGCCGCGATCGAAGACCACGCTACTGATGCCTGCGGACAGGGCCCGCTCAGCGATCGTTGTGCCAATCTTTTTCGCCGCCTCGATATTGCCACCGGTTTTCACCGCCAGTGATTTTTCCGTGGTTGATGCCGACGCCAGGGTCTGTGCCTTGTCATCATCAATCAGTTGGGCATAGATATGATTCAGGCTGCGATAGACCGCCAGCCGCGGGCGCTCACCGGTTCCGCGCACCTTATGCCGGATCCGCCGGTGCACTGCATTTCTTACTTCTGCTCTGTTTCGATTAGCCATCTTTAAATTTCAAAATTCAGATCTGAGATCCCAGATCCCTATTTGCCCGTCTTGCCGGGTTTCAATTTCAAGGGCACGTTGGCGTACCGGACGCCTTTACCTTTGTAGGCGTCGGGTTTGCGCAATTTGTGCATCTCGGCGCATACCTGCCCCAGCCTCTGCTTGTCGATGCCGGAGACAGTCAAGGTTGTCTGATACTGCTGTATGTTTCCTTTAGTCGTAAGACGTTCGGCTTTGGCCTCGATACCTTCGGGCAGCGGAAACTCAATCGGATGTGAATAACCGAGCGCAAAGACAATTTTGCGCCCCTGCACGTCCGCTTTATAGCCGACGCCGACCACATCCATTTGCTTCGAGAAGCCCTGGGTGACGCCCTGGATCGCATTGTTCGCCAGCGCGCGTGCTAATCCATGCACCGCCGCCTGGTCTGCCGCCGCTCTTTCAGCGACCAGGTTCTCGTTTTCAATCTTGAAAGTAACGCCTTCAGGAATCGGCGTCTTGAGCAGACCCTTGGCGCCTTTGATTTCCAGTACACCGTCCTTGATATTGACGGTGACGCCCTTGGGAATGGTTATCGGTTTCTTACCAATGCGAGACATAATTTATTGATTCATTTGTTCATTTAGTCATTGATTCAGTGAACCATGAGTAAATGATTCAATCCTTAGTAAACTTCCGCCAGCAATTCTCCGCCGACATTCTCTTTACGCGCCGTCTTGCCGCTCATCAAGCCGCGCGAAGTCGAAACGATGTTCACACCATAGCCGCCGAGCACCCGCGGAATCTCATGCGAGCCGACGTAGACCCGCCGCCCGGGACGCGACACGCGCGCCAGATGGGTAATCGAAGAGGTGCCGCGGGCGTCATAACGCAAAAAGATCCGGACGATCTTTTTCGCGCCTTCACCCTTGACGACAAAATTGTTTATGTAACCTTCCTCTTTCAGGATGCGCGCGATCTCCAGCTTCAACTTTGAAGCCGGGATATCAACTCGCGAGTGTTTGGCCGAGACGGCGTTGCGAATTCGCGCCAACATGTCGGCAATGGGATCGGTCATTCCTTAACTCCAAAAAAGTCCGTCGACGTTATTGATTGATTGATTTCATTTAGTCATTGATTCAATGAACCAATAAGTCAATGAGACAATCCATTTTCACCAACTTGATTTCACGACACCGGGTATCTGCCCGGCCAGAGCCAGTTCGCGGAAGCAAATACGGCACAAGTGAAACTTGCGCAGGTACGCGCGCGGGCGGCCACAACGGCGGCAACGGGTATAAGCGCGCGACGAGAATTTCGGCTTGCGATTGGCTTTCGCGATTAATGATTTTTTTGCCATACAGTTCAGATGTCAGACATCAGAGGTCAGATATCAGCTTCATCACTATCGACGTCGATGCCTGACCTCTGACATCTGACGTCTGATTTCTACCGCTTAGGTGCGAAAAGGCATTCCGAGTGCCTTCAAAAGTGCGCGCGCCTGCTCATCATCGCGCGCGGTAGTCACAATCGAAATATTCATTCCCCGCAGTTTATCGACTTTGTTAAAATCGATTTCCGGGAAGATTAGTTGCTCGCGGATTCCAATCGTGTAATTGCCCCGGCCATCGAATGCTTTTGGCGAAACGCCACGGAAGTCTCTGACGCGCGGCAAAGCAATCGAAACCAGCCGATCAAAGAACTCGTACATCTGCTCACCCCGGAGGGTGACCATCACGCCAATCGGCATGTTCTGCCGCAGCTTAAAGCTGGCAATCGATTTCTTTGCCCGCGTAATCACCGGCTTCTGTCCGGCAATCGCCTTCAGTTCGTCCACCGCCGTATCGAGCACCTTCGAGTTAGCGATCGCCTCACCCATGCCCATGTTGAGCACAATCTTGTCGAGCCGCGGAATGGCCATCGGGTTCTTGATCCCGAATTCCTTGGCAATCGCGGGTGCGACGTCCTTTTGATAACGCTCTTTCAGTCTTGCCATAAACTATTTGCTCATTGTTTCATTCGTTCATTGATTCAATGGACCAATGAGTCAATGAATCAATTACTTCTCGATTGAGTGCCCGCTGGAACTCGCCACCCTGAATTTCGAGCCGTCGCCATCAAGCTTGTAACCGACCCGCGAAGGCTTGCCCGACTGCGGATCGACAATCTGCACGTTCGAAATATCGATCCATGATTCGCGGTCGATGATGCCGCCGCTGCGATTTCCGGCCGCTCTCTGGTGCCGCTTGATTACGCCCGCGCCTTCCACTTTGATTTTGCCGCGGGCGGGCGCGACTGCCAGCACCCGGCCCCGCTTGCCTTTGTCGCGGCCGGCGATCAGCACCACCTGATCGTCCTTTTTGATCTTTGCTCTTTTCCTTGCCTTCACTTTTCAACTCCGCCGCAAATCCTGACCCCTCAGGACTGCGTCATCAGATAACTTCGGGCGCCAGCGAAACAATCTTCATGTAATTCTTATCGCGCAGCTCGCGCGCTACGGGTCCAAATACGCGCGTTCCGATCGGCGTGCCGTCTTCCTTGATCAGCACGGCGGCGTTTTGATCGAACCGGATATAGGTCCCA
>Ga0306921_10009406_pt1 | contig 10370 bp, 7 predicted proteins | sample sta12Cox44000080_FD_203760 | JGI IMG/M metagenome (GOLD analysis project Ga0306921, IMG submission 203760) | Lab enrichment of tropical soil microbial communities from Luquillo Experimental Forest, Puerto Rico - statoxic.12C.oxic.44.000.080 (v2)... | ecosystem: Environmental > Terrestrial > Soil...
GTGCCAGAACGCGCAAGCTCCCGGCTGGACTACGCAGGCGAGCAATATTCTCAATCTGATCCTGCAAGACCTCTATCAGAATTACGATACGACCGCTTCCCAGACGGATTTCTATTTCAATCTGCCGACGCAGGTGGACAGCTTCGGTCGCTGCACCATGCCGTTTCCGGCCAATTATCTGCGTGCCAAGCGAGGTGATTGCTTCTACTGGATCATGGGGGTGCCCTATCAGCTGATCCCGCAAGACCTCGCCGAGATGGACATGATGGTGGTGACGGCGGGGCTCTCCAATTTCCCAGTCACCTTCTCGGTTGATACTTCGAAGAACCCGCCGATCGCCTATTTCTGGATGCCGTCGTCGGGTGCTTACCCGGCGCTGGTGCGTTATCAGGCCGTCATGCCGGATATTCCGATCCCGGCAGATACCACCATCCCGTGGTTTCCCAACCAGATTTACCTGCTCACGCGCTTGACTGGCGAGCTGTGTATGATTGCTGACGACGAACGGCATGAGACGTTGCTCAGCGATAATGAGGATAGAGCGCCGGGGGGAGCGGGTACCATCTTGCGGCGCTACCTTCAGATGACCGGTGATAATGAGAACCGGGCGAAGACGGTGAGCTTGGATCGACGCAGATTTGGCACGAGCTTCGACAAGCTTCGTAATACGAAGCAAGTAGGTTGGTGATGGCTACTAAAGCCGCGATGATCAATGAAATCGGTGTTAATTTTGCCGATAATACGTCGGGCAACATCACGCCTGCCATTACGCGCACGACGCATACCGACGAGGTGAACTCCTGGCAACAGGCTCCGACCATTAATGCGCAGATTGGCACCAGTTATGCGGTTGTGACAGCCGATTACGGAGCGCTTATCACCTTGAGCAATGCTGCTCCGGTTGCTGTTAGCTTGCCGGCTTCGTCTGTTGCGGGTTTTAATCCTTTCAATGTGCGGTTTAAAAATCTCGGTGCTGGTACGGTCACTGTCACGCCAACAGCAGGAAATATCGATGGTTTAGCGTCTATAAGCATTCTGACAGGCGGTTCCGTTCAGCTGGTTGGAGACGGGACGAATTATCATGCTGCTTCTGTAAGCACCACTATTGACGCTACGGCGAGTGCGATTGCTATTGGCGGAACAACTCCTTCTGGCTTGTCGCAGGGGGCGTTACGATTGAGTACTTCTGGTCTTTCTCTTACTGGGATAAATGCGTCATATGGAGTGAGTGGAACAGCAGCCGCTGGTACTGAAGCTACTTTGAATCTTTTTAATTTTAACCCGGACACTGCGGATTATTCAGGTGCAACCGGGGCTGGTCAGGTTTTGGAGTATATGACTTTTCAAGCTAACATTGGCGGGTCCACTATGAAAGGTGGCCGCACTATACTAGGCGCCGGCATATCCCTGAATGCCAAGAGTGGCAATGCTGGAGTTGTGCCTAACGCTGCTTATGTCGGTGCAACATTTCTCTCGGAATCTGCCGTAAATGATGGCGGGACAGTTGGTACCGCATCAGGCTACCTGGCTGGAGGTTCGTTCTCTGCACAGCTTTTAACAGGAGCAACATTTTGGCAGGGAATTGGTGCGCTAGAGCTTGATGTTGCGCTGCAAACAGGAACTAATTCGAATCGTAAGATCGGGCTCAATATTGTTCAGACTACAGGAGATGCAATTAGGGGATCATTGCTTGATACAGCTATAGAAATTGGCAACCAAAGCGCGGTTGGTATCGGATCGGCTGGGTGGACCTATGGGCTGCTATTTGATGCTACGACTGCGCAATGGCCCATGTCAGCAACAGGGACATGTATTGCGGCAACTACTGGCGGGGGCCCTCCTACTGTTGGGTCCGCTATTGATTTTTCTGTATGTACGATTACCAATAACTTATTGAAGGGGCCGGGCTTCTCCATCGCTGGCAATGGTAATGCTATCCACCTTGCGTCTGGAACCAGCCCTCCTGCGGGTGGGACTGTGGGAACTGGCTATCTTATGTCATCGACGGCCAACTTGGGTGTATTTTTTGGTTCAGGCGTGCCCACGCTAAGCGCGGCGCAAGGCTCGCTTTATCTGCGCACCGATGGCTCCAGCACCAGCACGCGGCTTTATGTCAACACCAACGGTTCGACTGGCTGGACGAACTGCGTGACTGCGACATGATCCGCAACTCGCAACCTCTGCCTTGGCGCGCGCGCGGGCTTACCGATAGCATCGATGGCTCGACGGCGTTCAATGGTGCGATGGCGGTGCTAGCTAACCTGATCCCCGATCCGACAACAGCATCTTTATGGGAATGCCGTCCGGCGGCGTTCATACGAGCTTCTTTCACTGGCATGACGGGAGGAGCTTTCTCGTCAGGCTTCTCTTCAGGTTTTTCTGTTGGGTCAGGTGTTAGCACGAATGGGGTGATCTCAGCCTTAAAAATTATCGGCGGTATCGCTTACCTTATGATTGGTGGTAGTGACGGTTTTGATCATCCGTTTGCTTATAATCTCGTTACCAACTCTTTTATCACCGTCACTGGAGCTACAGCTGGTACGCTACCGACGTCACAACTCCCAACTGGTCCGTGGACCCCGCCGATCATGGATGTGATCGGCAGTAAGCTGATGGTGACGCATATCGGCTTCCAGACGACAACAAATTTCATCGGCTATTTTGATATTGCGACCCCGACAGCACCGGTCTGGCATGCTGGTAATATCACCGGCTTTCCCTTCACGACCGTGCCGACTGGGGTGGCACAATTTTATAATCGGGCTTACTATATCCACAACGCGCCGGGGGCTCCTGCGCTTATTGCTTCCGACATTCTTAATCCGTTGAATGTCACCACCATTTCAGGCACTGGCACGCAGATTTTGACGCTTGGTGACGCAACGCCATTGACTGCGCTTGGCCAGCTGCGGTTCTACAATCAATTAGGCGGTATCATCCAGGGTCTGGTGGTGTTCAAGGGCGCTGCTAACACCTATCAAATCACGGGCGATTTCGCGCTCAATAACTTATCAATCAATTCCATGAATTTTGCCACCGGCACGCTTGCGCCACTGTCGGTGGTATCCACACCGCGCGGGCTCGGTTTCATGTCGCCAGATGGGTTTCGCATCATCGACTTTCAATCCAACATTTCCGATCCGATCGGGCTCGACGGGCAAGGCGTGGTCGCGCCCTTTATCTATTCGGCGCAGCCGACCCGCATGTGCGCGGCCTGCAATGGCAACGTCATTCGCATCACTACGCAAAACCCGCTGGTGCTGGGCACGCCTTCGCAAGAATTCTGGTACGACCTTGGCCGTCAGATATGGTATGGGCCACACAGCTTCCCGGCCGGCGTGATCCAGCCTTATCAGGGCACGTTTATCATGTCGGGTTATCTGGTCCCTGGCATTCTCTGGCAAAGCGATCCCGTGCAGTTTCCGACCTCGACTTTTGTCGAGAACGGCACGCAGATGACTTACACTTACCAGACTATTTTTTTACCGGACACCGATCAGATGGGGAATATCTCGGTAGCCACAAGCCTGCTTGATGTGCAGCTGGTTGCCGGGGCTACTCCGGTATCGGTTGTCTGTAATGATCAGAATAATATCGTGGTTGACTCCGTTTCGTTAGCGGCAACCGGATCAGCAGCTATCTGGGACCAATTCAATTGGGGGCAAGCTAATTGGGGAGCAACGGCTACCAATCTCGCATCTCGCATTTTGCCATGGCATACGCCGCTGGTCTTCTCCAAAGCGCAGTTTAAGGCCACTGGGCAGTCTGGGTCCAGCTTGCGGCTTGCCGCTTGGCATTTCCGTTATAAGCAGCTCAAGTATCTCACCGACATCGCGGCAGCTGCATGAGCGTTCCCGTCACCCTGCCTTTTACGCTCACCAACAACACGTTGGCCGATGCCACACAGGTGATGGCCGATTTTCTGGCCATCACGTCGGCGCTTGCCAGTTCGGCTGCGGCTTCCGGGGTCAATTCGGATATCACCAGCCTCAATGCGTTGACCACACCGCTCAATCCCGGTTTCGGCGGAACCACCGCTTTCATTGGTGCTACCTCGACCGGTCCTGCCAATGCGCAGACGGTGACGCCAGTAACCCCCAACACATTTGTCCTGACTGCCGGTTACCGCGTCGTTTTTATCGCCGGTTTTACCAATACCGGCGCGATGACGCTTAACGTGCGCAGTACGGGTGCCACTCCTGTCAATCGCATGACGCCGAATGGGCCGCAGGCATTGACCGGCGGAGAGGTGGTGGCGGGCAACGTCGTGGAGGTGGTCTTCGACGGCGCTGAGTTTCAGCTGATCACGACGCAGGCGCAGTTTGGCGGTTTTGGCTCACAGGCAGGAGTGACCGTCTCGGGAGGTGTTGCCGATATTGGTGCTGTGCTCACTCATAGCGTGCAAATTAGCGGCACAGGACCAATAACGTCCTTTGGATCGTCCGCTAGTGCAACCTATCCGTTTTATTTGGTTGAATTTGCCAGCAGCATTCAATTGAATTTTAGTGGTTCTTTTCAATTTCCTGGGGGTTCGGTCGGAGCGGGTTTTTTACAAACTAGAGTTGGAGACTGGGCTCTGGCTTTTTACGCAGGAGGCGGCAATTGGATTATTTTAATGTATCAAGGTTCGCTCAATAACCCTCCAGGAGTATCTGGCTTTTCAACACGACAGGTTTTTACCGCAGGAACATCTCTAACCTATACAGCCCCAACGCTGCCAGTTTCGCCAAGACAGTTGCGCATTCGCATGATCGGTGGCGGCGGCGGTGGCAATGGGGGTGCCCCAACAGCGGGTGGCCAGACCTCGTTTGCGGGGGTGACCGCTAATGGTGGCACTGCGGGAGTTGGCTCTACTACCAGCGGTTTGAGCGGCAATGGTAGCGGCGGTGCTAGCTTGCGTGTCCAAGGCGGCAGCGGTCAGGCAGGCGGAAGCTGGTCAGGGTTAGGCGCCGGAGTTCTTACTCTGCAAGGAGGGGGCGGTGCCGCTTCACCCTTTGCTGCCGGCGGGGTTGCAGGGTTAGCCCCAGCTCCCAATTCAGGTGCGGGCGGTAACGGAGCGCCAGCGAGCGCTGCTGGGGCTGGTACAGCTGCTGGCGGCGGCGGTGCTGGCGAATACGTTGAACTTGTTATTAACGCTCCTCTCGCTGCGACCTATACTTATACGGTCGGTGCTGGCGGCACCGCTGGAGCAGTCGTAGGTGCATCGGCCGGTGCTGCTGGTATTATCATTGTGGACGAGATTTATTAACTGAAAGGAGAACTAGATGGCTAAAGGACACGGTGTAGACGTTGGCTGGGCCGGCTCAGCTAAGGCTTCCACGACCACGCTGAAGGCGGATCAGACGCATTCCCCATCGGTGCCGGATGCTTCTATGAAATGCACGGGAGGAAGCGTCAATGCCTCCACAACCCGGTCTGAGACTAGTCGAGCCTCAGGAACTCTCGGACCCCGCGTCGCCTGAGCCGGTCTACGGGTTCGAGCCGCTCTGGGTCATTGGGTCGGAGATCGCTCCGCTCCTGCGCCGGCATTTCCGCGAGATGGCGGTGCATCAGCGCGCCATCCCCTACGACCCCAACTGGGAGGCAGCCGCGCAGCTGGCGGCTGCTAAGATGCTGCACGTCCTCACGGTGCGGGTGGGAGATGCCCTCGTCGGCTACATCATCAATATCGTTCAGCCCCATAACCACCACCGATCCTCCCTGCACGCGTGGCTCGACTTGGTTTGGCTCAACCCAGTCTACCGTCGTGGCTGGACCGGCTACCGCATGTTTGTCGAGAACGAGCGCTACCTTCGACAGATGGGCGTTAAACGGATCATGGTGGGCGAGAAGCTGCACTGGCGCTCTAAGCGCGACAAGCGCGTGCGGGTGATCCTGCGCCGGCTGGGGTACGGGGCGATGGACGTCGTTTATGCAAAGCTACTGACATGAGGTCTGTAATGCACAATTTGTATTTCGGTCGCCGTAAGCTGGCAGAGGTCGTACCGGATGACCGATGGTCAGGTATGTGGCGGGTCAAGCTGCCAAACGGTCAGTTGTCGGACATGGTTAATCTGACCCGTGCCAAGGACGCTGCTATGGCTTTGGCGCGAAAGGTTGAACCCAAATTGCTTGGTGGTGGCCGGCAGACCAAAAGCCTCAAATGGAAGCAGACCAAAAGGGCGCACGGGGCTGCTACAGACGTTTTTTCGGCTAGGATGCTATGAGCACCTCGACCCCGCAAGGCCCGCCCGCCCAGACCCTGCCGATCGGCAACATCGCGCCGGAGACGCAGCAGGCGATTACCGCGCTGCCGCAGTATAACATCGGCGCGCAGTTCTCGCCCAACGTCCAGCAGATTGCTCAGCAGTACATGTCGAACCCCTACGTGTCGGGGGCGCAGGCCGGGGCCAATCAGTTCGGTCAGCTGGGTACGGCCAATGCCATGCAGGGGTTGGGTGCGGCCGGACAGATGTACAACTACATGCCGGGGCTCTCGTCTGCGGCGCAGAACCTGTTCACGCAGGCCAACGACCCCCAGAAGGCGACGTTCGACTGGCTGCAAAACATGGTGCAGCAGCAGTCTGCCGCCCAGAACGCCGCTGCCGGGATCGGCACCACCCCTTACGGTGCCTCGGTGACGTCCAACGCGATGGGGAATCTCGACATCCAGTGGCAGGCCGGTTTGTTACAGCGTGCAATGCAAGGTGATCAGGCTGCCGCCAACATGCTGCAAGCGGCATCCGTGACCGGTACGGGCGCTTTCAATCTGGGACAAGGTGCGATCGGGGCCGGCTATCAGGCCGGCTTCATGCCCTCGACTGCGTACCAGCAGATTTTGGGTGGTCAGCTGATGGGGCCGCAGGCTGCTGCCGCCTTCGGCCAGAACATCGCGCAAATCCCGGAAGCGCAAATAAACGCCTTCTTGGGCCAGATGGGGCAGTACAATCAGGCCAACTCGGTCGCCAACCAAGCCTACTCCAATCAGCTGCAAGCCAGTCAGGATCAGTGGAACCGCTACGTGCAGATGGCGACGGGAGCGGGGCAGGCGGTTGGTGTGGGTACCGGGGCGCTGGGTATGACCCCCGGCGGAGGAGGGATCGGCATGCCCGGTACCTACTCGGCCCCCGGCTCGATCATGGGCGGGGCGCAAGGCGGGACCGGTTGGAACGCCATGAACCCGTACTACGGCGCAGGCTTCGTGCCCAATCCCAGCTACGGCTCACCCAACCCAAACTATTTCGGAGGAGGTGGTGGCGTTTCCACCCCCTTTTGATAGTCCGACAACCAATATCGCCGAGCCGCTTAATGCCGGCACGTTCAACCAAGGCTACACCCCACTTGCTTACGGCAGCATGAACTTATGGCAGTGATGAGATGGCCGGCTTCTTCGGTGCTTTCCTAGCGGGTGCCCCTGGCGGCTTCCAAGAGGCGCAGGACAAGGCCATGAAGCATGCGCTGGAGATGCAGCGCCTGCGAATGCAGCAGCAGAAGATCGGTCAGGAACAAATGGGGGATGCCGTCTACGGGCGGTGGCTCCAGTCATTCGGACAGCAGGGGGCCGGCCCCTCTCCCATCATTACTCCATCGCCCGCAGGAGGCCCCCAGCCTCCACAGGGAGCCCCGCCGGTAGCGCCGCAGCCGCAGCCGGCTATGCCGTTCCCCAACAGAGCGCCGGGGGTCACCCCGCCGCAGCAGCCGCCTTCCATGCTGGGTCCGCCGGGGTTACCGGGTGGAGCCGGGTCTGGCATCGGCTTGCAGCAGGGCACCCCGGTGCCGCAGGCAGGCAGCCCCCTCATGCGCCCGCAGCCCAGCGCAATGCAGGCACCGGGGTTCAGCACTCCCATGGGGCAAGACCCCACCACGTCCATGCAGCGTCCGCCGGCTCCTCCCCCGGCAGCGTTGCCGACAACGCCGGGACCGCCGGCGCAGCGGGACACCAGCATCGGTGCTGGTCCGAGGCAGGGGCAGCTGACCCTGCGTGAGCTTATTCAGGGTCTGACACGGGCCAATCCGGGCGCGCCGCCGCAGGCGATCGCGGCGGGGGTGACCAGAGCGCTGCCGATGATGCGGATCGAGGAACAGGAGCTGTGGCATCAGCAGCAACAGCACCAGAAGGATCGCGACCGGCTGGAGAAGCAGTACCAGTTCGACCAGAAGCAGCTCGACGTTCAGCAGAAATTCGCCGATCGTCGCTGGGAGATCGAGCAGCGCATGGCGCAGGCCAAGGACGCGACTGAGCGCAATCGTATCAAGGACGAGCTGGAGCACACGGACCGGCAGGAGAAGATCGAGCTGGGCTACGTGGAAAGCGCGCGCAAGCTGTATGCCGGCGAGGAGCGGGTGGGGGTGCAGCGCGAGGCCATCGGACAGCGGGAAAGAGCGGCTACTACCCGTGCGGAGACCGCACGTGAAGGGCATGAGGTGCAGCTGTCGATCGCCCAGACGCGCAAGACGACTGCGGAAGAAGCTGAAAAAGGCCGCATGGAGCGGGCGCGCGCCGCTGAAGAGGGTAAGACGGAACGGTTGGGAACGATGGAAGCCGGCAAGGCGGAGCGGCTGGGAACGATGGAAGCCGGCAAGGCGGAGCGGCTGGGAACGACGGAAGCGGGCAAGGCAGAGCGGCTGGGAACGACGGAAGCCGGCAAGAAGGAACGTGCCGGTGAGGCAGAAGCAGGTCGCACCACGCGCTTCCTGCTCGGCGAGGAAGGCAAGACACAGCGCTTCATCAAGGGTGAGGAAGGCAAGGAAATCCGCAGCGCGCGCGCGTCCGCTGACCGGGCCGCGACGCTCAAGCAGCAGGCAGAGCTAGCGCAGGCACGCGGCGACGAGCGTGCAGCGCATGAAGCCAACTTGAAGTCGCACTGGGAGCAGCAGAATTCGGTAAGCCTCGCGCGGCTGGAGAACTCACGAAAAAGATATCTGCCGGATACGCAGGAGATCATTGCGCGGGCTGAACAGTCAGGTTTCAGCGCGCCTTTGCTCAGGGATATGGCGAAATATCAAAACATGACTGGCGAGCTGCACCCACGCATGAAGGGGCTCAGCCGGCAGGATGCCTCGACTGTCACCAAGGCTATGAATGCCATCGCCAAGGAGGAAAATCTCACGCCGGAGCAGCAGGCCACCAACGCTGCCATCTGGAAGGGCAAGCAGGGAGCCGTCAAGCAGATACTCAATCCGAATTCATCATTCGGGCAGGCCACGCGCAGCCTGTCGGTCATTCAGGAGCACATGAAGACGTGGGAAGAGGCAATCAATGCGTGGAACCCCGGTGACACCCGGCTGTTCAACAAGATCGCCGCTTATTTCTCGTCGCAGACCGGCGGCGCCCTCGCCAACAATGTGGACACCATCGGCAAGGTGGTGGCGACGGAAATCTTCAAGGCGTTGGGCGTGCGTGGTGCTGGCACCGGGCAGGAACGCGAAGAGCTGGCAGCCAAGTTTCAAGCCTCCGGCATGGAGGCCAAAGGCATCTACGATGCGGCAGTCAAGCTCGCGCAAAACGGCGGCGGCGTCACCAAGGAAGAAGCTTATGGTCTGCTGGAAAGCATGAAAAAGCTGGTCAACGGGCAGCTGGTGGGGCTCAAGGGCAACGCCGATCTCGTGCTGCCGGCCGGCATGTTCGAGACCATGCTGAGCCCGACCGCGCGCGAGGAGATGCAGCGCATCAAGGAAGGCAGGCCGATGCCGCGACTATTACCAGTAACGCGTTCGACGCGCTCCCCGTTCGATACTCCAGATATGCCGGGAAGCCAGTGGTTCCGGGGCATGAACGTACCGGGCATATACCGTCAATGAGGTTTCTCGTCCTCGATCCCTTCGGCGATGGGCTCGACGTTTCGGTGCGAGCCATCCGCGAGGGCCATGACGTCAAGCATTTCATCCCCGACAATCCCAAGTACGCCAAGATCGGCGAGGGCATGGTCACACGCGTGCGCGAGTTCAAGCCTTGGCTGCGCTGGGCAGACGTCGTGTTCCTAGTAGACAACACTGTCTATATGCGGGACATCGACAATCATCGGCTAACGATTCCAAATAATGTTTTTGGACCGACACAGGAGAGCACACTTTGGGAGACGGACCGGAAAGTCGGTCAACAAATATTCCAAACAGCCGGCATCGACACCATACCGTACAAGGAATTTCATTCATACGACGATGCCTTTGCTTACGTGCGAAAGCATGACAAGCGCTTTGTCAGCAAGCCCAGCGACGAAGGCGACAAGGCGTTGAGCTACGTCTGCAAGTCGCCCGATGACATGCTGTACATGCTGGAACGCTGGAAGAAGCTCGGCAAGCGGATGACGTTCATCCTACAGGATTTCGTGGAAGGCTGCGAGATGGCGGTGGGCGGCTTCTTCGGCCCCGGCGGCTGGTGCGCGGGGTGG
>Ga0306921_10009411_pt1 | contig 10368 bp, 7 predicted proteins | sample sta12Cox44000080_FD_203760 | JGI IMG/M metagenome (GOLD analysis project Ga0306921, IMG submission 203760) | Lab enrichment of tropical soil microbial communities from Luquillo Experimental Forest, Puerto Rico - statoxic.12C.oxic.44.000.080 (v2)... | ecosystem: Environmental > Terrestrial > Soil...
CGTGGCGGCGGCGGGCGGCGGCCGGTCGCATTCACGATCACCGTGATCTCGTTGGAATAAACCGGCGGATCGTGCGGCACATGGGCCTCGTCCGCAAACAGCAGGCGCAACTTGTGCTGGCCGAGCGGCAGCGAGATTTTCGCCTCGGTCTGGCCGGCGCCGAAATGCAGGTGATTGAAGTCGTTGGGGATCGGCTGGTCGAACGGCGGCAGTTCCGCGTCGACGAGAAGGTGATGGTGACCGGTATTGGCCTTCTCGAACCCGGCCGGCGCCACCCCCATGCCCAGAAGGCCGAACCGGATCACGGGGTTAGGCGTAACGTAGGAGCCGTCGGTCGGTTGGATGAAATAGACCTTGGCATCCTTCGGCGACGGATGCCGTTTAACGGGGGTTGTCGCCTGCGCCTGCGCCGGCGGGCTCGCCTGCTCCACCACCTTCACCTTGATGCGCGGTGACACGACCGGCGGCGAGTGCGGAATGTGGTTCTTGTCGCCGAATACGAGCTGCAAGGTGTGCTCGCCGGGAGTGAGCGATATTTCGGCTTCGGTCTGGCCGGCATTGCGGAGGCAAGAAAGTGAGTCGGGTCAAAGGGGCGAGTTCTGGAACTGTCTGTAGTGTAGACCAAGTATCTTTTCATCGATTTTGTTTGGGCTAAATTGAATTCGCATGTTCTTGCGGTTCACCCGGCGAGGCGATTGCCGTGGTGGAGATCGAACGCTACCGCCAGCGCCTTGGCCAGCTGGAGTTTGATTATCTTGAGCGGGCTGCCAAGTGGCGGAAAGGTTGGCGCGCCGCCAGACCCGGCGCGTGCTGGCGCTCTTCGGTGTACTGGCCTTGGGCGGCACGTTTGCCGACATCCCGCCGTCTGTCGAAATCCAAGGCAAGCCGAAAGCCGGCTCATGCCTGTTTTTCTTCGCTGGCTTGCTTCGCGTTACCAGCCCTCTCTTCGCTCGTCCGGGTCTGAACCCTGACCGGTTCCCGTAATCCGTGGCTCCGAAACCACGCTTCCACAGCCTCTAAAAGCAGGCTATGAACTTTTGTATTCTGATCGAGCGCATAGCGTTTCAGCGCCTTCAAGCCGGTCGGGTGGAGATAAAGCATAACGGGTGCTGATGCTTCCTTAAGCGTTTGCGGCACGGGTGGCCGTCCGCGTCTTTGCGCCGCCGCCGCTGGCTCCGGTGTTGCGGCAGGCCGCTGCGGTGTCGCTGATGGCGCTTCGTGAAGTTCTACGGCGGCATATGTGACGGGGGGTTTTTTCGCCATGATGCTATTTTCCTAGGATACAATCATCCTATGATACAATGATACTGGAATTAAACCAAGTCCATATTTCGGCAAGCTCGGTTGCGGCCTTCCCTTCCGGTTCCCGCTCCTGTGCTGTCTGGCCTTCCGCCGAAGCGTAGGGGTGGCTCATAAGATGCGTGATGGCGATGGGGCAGGTCGGCATGGGGAAGGCTGTCAGCGCTGCCCTTGCCATTGTTAGGGCGTGGGCGCGCGTCGGGGTATTGTTCAGGATGATGCCTGCGGGCTTGCCCAAGGCATGCAAGATCGCGGCGGGGATTCCTACCTCCTGCAAGTCGTCGGGGTAGGGCTGTGTCACGATCAGCGCCGCGTCGGATGCTTCGGCAGCTATGTTAATGATGGGCTGGTCATGCGGCGGGGTATCGATAACGATAAATTCCGCTCCCCTGCCCTTAAGCTCGGCCACCAGTTCGGTAAGTGCTCGGTCGTCCAGTTGCGCGACGGCGGGCGCTTTCTCCTTGCGCCGGCGGCTCCATTTGAAGGTTGTCGCCTGCGGGTCTGCATCAATGATCGCGGCTTTCCTGCCTTCGATCAGAGCTTGAACGGCTATCGCGCGGGCGAAGGTGGATTTGCCGACGCCACCCTTGCGGGCAACCACGCCCAGCACAAATGAGGCTTTCATACTAGTATCCTATGGAGAAAAGTAATCGCTTTACCATGTCATATGATCCTATAAGAAAAGATTAAATTATCGTTGTATAATATGATAATAGTATCATCGCATCATATCATACTATGATCTTGAAGGTTGTCCTGCCCTGCGTCAATGATCGCGGCTTTCCTGCCTTTGATCAGAAACGGCTATCGCGCGGGCGAAGGGATTTGCCGACGCCACCCTTGCGGGCAACCACGCCCAGCACAAATGAGGCTTTCATACTAGTATCCTATGGAGAAAAAGAATCGCTTTGCCATGTCATATGATCCTATAAGAAAAGATTAAATTATCGTTGTATAATATGATAATAGTATCATCGCATCATATCACACTATGATCTTGGAGGTTGTCCTGCGGGTCCTGCGTCAATGATTGCGGCTTTCGACGCGGCGGCGCGGCGGCGATCTCCAGCGCCGCGACAAGGCCGATGGCCTGTAACGCCAAGGCACGGGTGGCTTGGCGCCTCGTCGATGTCGCGCTGGCGCCAGACAGCGCCATCTTCAGCTTCACGCTCGATCGCGCCAAGCTGCGCCAAGCGCGGCGGCGCGAAGGCCGCTGTGGGTTAAGGCTGGTCCTAACTCACGTCTAACTCCGCAAAGCCGTTTCCGGAACGGCGAGCAGGAATCAGAGATTACAGCCCGGCCGCCTTGGTGAGGTTGACCCGGAACCGGTCACGCTGGCGCTGGTAGCGGCGGGTCATCTCGGCGCTGGCATGGCCGAGATGTTTCTGGACGTAGCGCTCATCGATATTTGCTGAGGTGGCGAGGCCGGCGCGCAGGGAGTGTCCGGAAAATTTTCCCCGCCGTTCGGCTTCCGAAAGGTCCCCCCGCACCCCGGCGGCGAGCGCGGTGCGCTTGACGAGCCTTGCCACATGCTTGTCCGCCAGCCGGTCGGGCCCGACCTTTTTGCCGCCGCGCGCGATGCGCCGGAACAGCGGCCCGTGGGCGATGCGAGCGAACTTGAGCCAGGTCTCGAGGGCGACGACGGGGCAGGTGAGTTCGCTCGAGCCGTGGCCGATCTCGACTTCGCGCCACCCGGTTTTGCCGCGCACCCGAATGAGGACGCCCTGGTCCAGCAGCTCGATCCAGCCGGCGCCGTCCTCGGTCTGGTCGGGGCCGCAGTCGAGGCCGATGATTTCGCTGCGGCGCAGACCGCCGGCAAAGCCGATCAGCAGGATGGCGCGGTCGCGCAGCCCGCGCAGGCCGTGGTCGAGGGTCGCGATCATGCGCATCAGGTCTTCGGCGCAGACCGCCTCCTTCTGGTCGGGCGGCCGGCCATGGCGGCGGCGGATGCCGCTCATCACCTCGGCGATGTGGCGATCGGCGCGGTCGAGGGGCTGGCCGCGCTGGGCGCAGGTCCAGACGATGGCGGATAGCCGGCGCTCGATGGTGCGCACCGCGTTCGGCTTTTTACCGGGTGAAGGGGGCTCCGAGGCCGAGGCGGCGAGATAAAGACCGACCACCTGCGGGTCCGGGGGCAGGGGGTCGAGACCCTTGCGCCGGCACCAGGCGGTGTAGTGGCGCCAGTCGGCGGCGTAGGCGCGCTGGGTGGCGGCTGCCTTGGCGCCGCGGGCGTAGTCCCGGGCGGTCTCGGCCAGGCGTTCGAGATGGACCGGCAGCGCGGCCGGGCGCGGCGGGGCGGGGAGGGCTGGGGATGGGGGGCTGAGGCGGGGATCGTCGGTCATGGACGTTGTTCTGCTTAAAGGCTGGTCCAGGCTCCGCCTGGTCCGATAATTGAACATTATCGGACATCATTATCAACAGACAGCTGCGGCGCTTTCAACTGATTTTCATCGTATAAAGCGCCGCAGCGCGCTAGCCTGTCGCATGGTCCGCACCCCGCAAACGCCCGCCGCACAGATGGTTTTGCCGGTGCTGCCGCCGGTGCCGGGCTGGGCCCGCAGCGGGGCAGCGGTCACCGATATCGCGGCCGCGTTCCAGGCCGGCGCCGCGCTCGCCGCCCTCGATGCCCGGGTGCGGGCGGACGCGCGGGCAGCCCCGTTCGCCGGGGCGTGGCGGCGCCGCCTCGCGCTCAAGGCCGCCGCCGCCAGCGCGCGGATCGCCCGCCGCGGCGAGGACGAGGCGAGCCTGCGCGATGCCTTGCTGCTGCGCCATGACGGCGACGATCCCGGTCCGGCCGGACGCCTGCTGGTGGCCTGGCGCGGGCTCGACCGTTCCGCACCGCTCACCGATGATTCCGTCTTCTACCTCGCCGAAACCCTGTCGCTCACCGTGGACGACGCTCTGCGCGGGGCAATCGCCGAGGTGCAACAGCTCGCCACCACGGCCGCGGCCGCTCCGCTCGCCGCCGCGCAGGCGGCGCGCATGGTGATGGCGCAGCGCCCCGATGCCGAGATTTTGTCACTCTGGCTCGCCGACGCGGTGCTGGCGGCCCGTCTCAGCTGGCTGCTGCCGCTGCCGCTGATCGCCGGCGCCCTCGGGCATCCGTCGCTGCGCAGTGGCGGCCGTCGGCCCCATCCCGGCGATGCCACCTGGACGCTCACCTGCTGCCTCGCCTATGGCCGCGCCGCGGCCGAGGCCTGCGATCTCTTCGCCGCGCTCGGGCGCAGCGCGCAAAACCTCCTTGCGGTCGCGCCGCGGCTGCGGGCGCGCGGCGCCGGCGCCGTGATCGCAACCCTGCTCGATGAAGACGCCGTGCTCCCATCGGCGCGTCGGAGCGCCATCAGCGACCGCGGGGCGCGGAGGCTGTTCGATCGCCTGGTCGCGCTCGGCGGCGTGCGCGAGCTCACCGGACGCCCGACGTTCCGGCTCTACGGGCTCTAGACATGGGCCGGCGCGCCAGACCACGGCCCGGTTTCGATCGCGAGCTGTCCGACCTACCTGCCCCGGCGCGGTGGCGGGAATTCATGATGCGGATCGAGGCGGTGATCTTCGCGGCGTCCCAGCCGGTCTCGCGCGAGACGCTTTGCGCCCTCATCGGCAGCGACTGCCATCTCGATCTCCTGATCGACGATATCCGCGATGAGCTGAAGTCGCGTCCTTATGAACTGGTCGAGGTCGCCGGCGGCTTCCAGCTTCGCACGCGCCGCGGCTATGGCGAGGTCATTCGCGCCTCCGGCGCGGTCGCTTCGAAGGGTCTCGATCTGACGCCGCTGGAGAAGCTGGTGCTCACAGCGGTGGCGTATTTTCAGCCGGTCACCCGCGCCGGCCTCGCCGACATACTGTGCCGCCACATCAGCCGCGACGTGATCGCCGGGCTGCGCGCCGCCGACCTGATCGCCACCGGGCCGCGCAGCCCCCAGCCCGGCGCGCCCCATACCTATGTGACGACGGCCGCGTTCCTGGCGCTGTGGGGATTGCCAAGCCTGCGCGATCTCCCCGACCTCGATAGGCTCGAAGGCGCCGGCCTGCTCGGCAGGGCGCAGCTGCCCGACGAGCTCCGCGGCGCGCTCGGCATCATGGACGATAACGAAGACGACGATCGCGCCGAGGTCGACGCGAACAAAGACGGCGAAGACGGCCAAGTTGGCGAAGAATATTACGGATCGGAATGAAGAAGCGGACGCAATCCCCTTTTTTGCTTCCCTGGGCCTGCCATTTTGCTCCGGCGGGCCCTCCTTCTCTCGAAGGCAATTCTTCCCGACCGCGGCGGGTGCATCAACATCCTGTTGTAACCACTCGTGACTGAGCTGCCTGACGCTCCAACAATTGCCGGAACTGGGCGCGGGTGGCAAGAAACACGCCACATCCGCCGCACATCACGGCCGCACCATCTCTTGGCGGGTCGTGATAGACGACTGTGACCGAGTCGCAACGGGAGCAGGTCAACTCTTCGGTCATGGCGGTCCTCCGCTCTGCTGCATCGCTTCTTTAGCCATTTTTCGTTGTTCCGCGCAGCTTGAAATCAAGATGCTGGGGCTAGGGTTAACTCCACTGTGATGCTGCCGCTTGCCTGTTTGCTAAGCTGAGTCGATGAACGCCCTGCGGTTGAGTTCCTGCTTGCTGGGCGAAAGCTGGCGCTGCGAGGACGTCCGAGAGCGACGATGGCAAGAAGCGCTCTCATTGAATTTTCCATGACGGATCTCCTGAGTTGCGGTGCTGACGGTGCAAAAGCCTCAGAACCGCAGCGGCGTCGCCTGCTGCACCTGCGGCAGCGCCTGGACCTTGCGCAGCACCTCGGCGGGAACTTCGCCGTCGACCTCGATTAGCGCAATGGCGTTGGCGCTGGGGACATCGCGGCCGAGATGGAAGGTGGCGATGTTGATGCCGGCATCGTCGAGCGTCGAGGAGAACCGGCCGATGAAGCCCGGCTTGTCCTGGTTGGTGATGTAGAGCATCGACTGCCCGAACTCCGCGTCCACGCGGATGCCTCTGATGTTGACGATCCGCGGCCGGCCGTCGGCGAACACGGTGCCCGACACTTCGCGCGAGTGTTTCTCCGTCACCACTGTCACGGTGATGAGGCTTTCATAGTCGCACTCGCCTTCCCGCGTGGTCACCTGCACCGCGATGCCGCGCTCCTTGGCGACGTCCAGCGCGGAGACGATGTTGATGTCCTGCAAATTCGGGCGCAGCAGGCCGGCGATCGCCGCCGAGGTCAGCGCCCGCGTATTCATGCGCGCGACCTCGCCGTCATAGGAGAGCTGGACCTTCTTGATGCCGGTCTCGGTGAGCTGGCCGGCGAACGAGCCGAGCTTTTCGGCCAGCGTCACGAACGGCCGCACGCGCGGCGCTTCGTCCGCGGTGATCGAGGGAAAGTTCACCGCGTTGGAGATGGCGCCTCGCAGCAGGTAGTCCGACATCTGCTCGGCGATCTGCAGCGCGACGTTCTCCTGCGCCTCAGTGGTGGCGGCGCCGAGATGCGGCGTGCACACCACGTTGGGGTGGCCGAACAGAGGATTGGCGACCGCCGGCTCTTCAGTGAAGACGTCGAAAGCGGCGCCGGCCACATGGCCGGAATCGAGCGCCGCCCGCAGCGCCGCCTCGTCCACCAGGCCGCCGCGGGCGCAGTTGACGATGCGCACGCCCCTCTTCGTGCCAGCGATGGCGTCGGCACCGAGGATGTTCTTGGTCTTGTCAGTGAGCGGCGTGTGCAGGGTGATGAAATCGGCGCGTTTGATCAGGTCGGCGAGTTCGACCTTCTCGACGCCCAGTTCGACCGCGCGGTCCGGCGACAGAAACGGGTCGTAGGCAATCACCTTCATTTTCAGGCCGATGGCGCGGTCGGCGACAATCGACCCGATATTGCCGCAGCCGATCACACCGAGGGTCTTGTCGGTGATCTCGACCCCCATGAACCGGTTCTTCTCCCATTTCCCGGCCTGGGTGGAACTGTCCGCCTGGGGGATCTGGCGCGACAGCGCAAGCATCAAGGTGATGGCATGCTCGGCGGTGGTGATCGAATTGCCGAACGGCGTGTTCATCACGATGATGCCCTTGGCCGTCGCGGCCGGAATATCAACATTGTCGACGCCGATGCCGGCGCGGCCGATCACCTTGAGGCGCGCCGCCTTCTCCAGGATCTTGGTCGTGACCTTGGTTGCCGAACGCACGGCGAGGCCATCGAACCCGCCGATGATCTCGGCGAGCCGATCCTTGTCTTTGCCGAGATTGGGCTGGAAATCGACTTCGACGCCGCGATCCCTGAAGATTTGGACCGCGGCGGAAGAGAGTGCATCGGAGATGAGGACGCGAGGAGTCATTGGTGTTGCCCTTCATTGAAACAGGGAGAACGCGGCGCCGCCTGCGGCGTCGCGGGAGAGGACGTTTAGGCCGCCTTCGGCACCGCGTCCTTGGTTTTGGCGAACGCCCAGTCGAGCCACTGCGTCAGGGTCTCGACGTCGCGGGCATCCACCGTCGCGCCGCACCAGATGCGCAGGCCCGGCGGGGCATCGCGGTAATGGGCGAGATCGTAGCCGGCGCCTTCCTTCTCCACCGCGGCCGCGAGGCTCTTTGCGAAGGCGGATTGGGTGTCGACTGGCAGCGCCGTCACGGCGGGGTCGACGATGCTGAGACACACCGACGTGTTGGATCGGGTCGCCGGCACCTTGGCTAGGAAGTCGACCCATGGCGTCACCGCCACCCAGTCGGCGATGACCTTGGTGTTGGCGTCGGCGCGCGCGATCAGCGCATCGAGCCCGCCGATCGATTTTCCCCACTGCAGGGCATCGAGGTAGTCCTCGACGCACAGCATGGAGGGCGTGTTGATGGTCTCGCCCTCGAAGATCGCCTCATTGAGCTTGCCGCCCTTGGTCAGGCGGAAAATCTTCGGCAGCGGCCAGGCCGGCTTGTGGCTCTCCAGCCGCGCGACGGCACGCGGCGACAGCACCAGCATCCCGTGGGCCGCCTCGCCACCGAGCGCCTTCTGCCAGGAGAAGGTCGCGACATCGAGCTTGTCCCACTCGAGCCGTTGCGCGAACGCCGCCGAAGTGGCGTCGCAGATTGAAAGGCCCTGGCGATCGGCCGCGATCCAATCGCCGTCGGGCACGCGGACGCCCGACGTGGTGCCGTTCCAGGTGAAGACCACGTCGTTCGACCAGTCGACTTTGGTGAGGTCGGGCAGCATGCCGTAGGCGGATTTGAGAACCGCGGTGTGCTCGAGCTCGAGTTCCTCGAGCACGTCGTTCACCCAGCCTTCGCCGAACGATTCCCACGCCATCATGGTGACGGGACGCGCACCCAGCAGCGACCACATCGCCATCTCGATCGCGCCGGTGTCGGACGCGGGCACGATCCCGATCCGGTAGCCGGCCGGAACTTGCAGCACCTCGCGGGTGAGATCGATGGCGTGCTTGAGCTTGCCCTTGCCGAGCTTGGCGCGGTGCGACCGCCCGAGGGCGGCGTCGGTGAGGGCTTGTAGGCTCCAGCCGGGGCGCTTGGCGCAGGGGCCGGACGAGAAGTGCGGTATCGCCGGCCGCACGCCGGGCATCGGGTTCGCCATGGTCTATCCTTCCAGATATGCGTCGCTCGGTCGGGAGGGGTGTCCCGGGATCGGAAATAAGGAAGTCTGAACCTGCCCTACGATGCCATTGCCGGGTCCGCTCGCAGGCGATCGTCGTGTCGAATGGCCGACGGCGCCACAAGTGACGGGCGTGTTGAGCCGCCGATCCGCCCAAGGCCGCGCTCGACGCGACGTAGGAAGTCGATGCAGGAGACCGACCAATTCCGCCTGTCTATCTGCGCCGGTTTTGCCGAGCACGGCACTCAGCTGCGAGCGCAAGGTGGACATTCGCACGCCTTTGCGCGCGCTCAGATCTTCAAGCCGTGCGCCATTGGCTAGCTGCACGGCAAGCTCGGCTTCCGTCGGCGTCAGTCCGAACCAGTCGATGAGATGGCGTCCGAGAATGGCCGGCCGACGGTCAGGTTCAGCGATCAGCAATATGGCGGCAGCCTCCGATGCGGCGCCGTTTCTGTCCGTGGGCGCCGGGAGCGTCGCTACCAGGACCAACAAGGGCGGACGGTCGACGCGCGCGATGCGCAGCGCTTTTTCGCTGTTGAAACGGTTCTGCGCTTGTGCCGCTTGACGGATCCAAGCGGCCAATTCTGCCGCCGAGGTACGGTGGGGGCTAGAAATAATCCCTGACCTCGAGATCAAGCCGTCACCACGGTCGAGGACTTCCGCAGCTATGGCGTTTTGCCATATGATTCGTGCAGCCTGATCGGTGACAATGATGCCGAGGCTTGCGATGTCCCAAGCCGCCGGATTCCCGATGGGAAGCGTCATGATCATTGTCCTTCTTGTGTTGCAGGAGCCCGCCGCTCGCACCTTTAAAATTGCGCTGATGCGTGTCGGGACCGCGGACAGGAAATAACTTAAACTTGCATGACGACACTGTGATTCAGATCACACGTTCAGCAATCCTCATTTTCTTTCATGGCTTCTGCGAGAGCGAATGAGCGGCCGAAATTGTGTTCGAGGTTATAGCTTTTGTTGTCAGGGTGTTGATCGTTTTCGATCTTCCAGCGCGCCCGACCGCAGCGTATTTCATCGGGATCGATATCATCATGTGCACGGGATCTGCGGGAAGATGACTTTTCTCGATCCTGCTTTCTTTTTGCTCCCATTTTTTCTTTCGCCACATCTGTTCCAGCCCCCAGCGGGGTTAGCTCACGGCGAAGACCGCGTCGGCATCGAGATACTGGGCAAGTTACGATGATCGAGCTCCCCTGGATCAGAGGGGATGGCATGTTAGGAAGGAATGTGCAGCGAAAGCTCGGAACCACTCGCCATATTCAAAAAAAGTTAAGCTTTCAAGATGTCGGTGGCGTCGGGGTGGGGACTTAGCTTGACTTTGGCCAATTCTGAACAGGCTTATCGGCCGTGCGGAATGCGGAACATGGGATCGCTCTCGACGATCTCGTGAGCGCTCTCGAGCATGAGTTTCATGCGGCCGAGATTTCCGAAGGTGGTCCATCGCCCCTTGGCGTTTGACCAATAGAAAAGCTCGAAGC
>Ga0306921_10009414_pt1 | contig 10367 bp, 9 predicted proteins | sample sta12Cox44000080_FD_203760 | JGI IMG/M metagenome (GOLD analysis project Ga0306921, IMG submission 203760) | Lab enrichment of tropical soil microbial communities from Luquillo Experimental Forest, Puerto Rico - statoxic.12C.oxic.44.000.080 (v2)... | ecosystem: Environmental > Terrestrial > Soil...
CATGGCGTTACTGGAATAAGGCCCAACAGAGACATTGCTATTCTTTAGCGCCATACTACTCCGGCCTGCGCGTCTCTGCCGACAAGCGCCGCCAGCCGAGCGGCGCACACCCGCGCGAAAGCCGCGGTTCTCGACCTGCAGCGGCCTGGTCTGTGTGAGACATGGACTCGCTGCTGGAGGGAGGCAGATTCGAACCATCGGTCCCGCGAAGGCGACCATCGCCGCCTTGGCCGCTTAATCTGTTGCAGCCGTGAATTTCCCAGCTGTCGTTTATTGCGTCTGAGCAGTGCCGAGGTCCTCAGGAGAAACTCAGGTCGTATAGGCGGCTTCGAAGAAGGAGAGTTCGAGCGCGACAGCCCGAGAAAAGAAGGCGCGGCACAGATCTGCGTGCGGCGGGCCGACACGGTCCAACTCCGTGCGCAGGAAATCGACGAACCCACGAAAATTCGAATCGTCGTGCAGCGTGATCCACTCCGCGTGTACGAAGTTGTTCGGCAGCGGCTGCGGCGCGCGGGAGGCCCAATCGAGATACAGCCATTCGGCCACCACGAGCACCGAAAGCGCGGCCGCATAGTTGCGCGTATCGGCCGCTTCGCGCATGATCGCCTTGAAGCCTATGGTCGGCTGCGTATCGGGATCGGCTGCGCGCCTGGTCTCGGTGACGCCAAGCGCTTCGAACGCCCGAAGGAAATAGGTGTTTTCCTCGGCCGACACCATGCCGATGAAGCGACCAAAGCGCAGCCTGGCCGCGAACGTGTCGGCGCTGGCAAGCGCCGCACCGAGCAGGACCTAGATACTGTCGAGATAGCGGTGGTCCTGTATGAGATTGCGCGCCATCACCGCACCGGGCACGGCTCCGGCGAATAGCTCATTCACAAAGCGATGCTGCACAGCGTGCGACCAACCAGCCTCACTCCCGGCGCGTAGGGTTTCGGTAAAGCGTTCGGGCATGACATCGGTCCCCGTCTAACCATTCGATGTCAGGATAGCGGCTCCGCCCGAGCATTTCACGGGTTCGCACGGATCTCGGCTGACCATGCGCTGGTCGTATGAGAGGGACCGATGGTTCGAATCCGGCTCCCTCCAGCAGACAGTCCGTCTCTCTCCGGATTTCGCGTTCGTTCCTTGGAAAAGCCCGGGTTTTCGCCAGTGTGGGGACGAGGCCAGGCGGCACGGTCGGCAGAGACGCGCAAGCTCCAGCAATATCGCGCTGAGGAACGCGAGTGTCTCTATCGGGCGATATTCCAGTACCGCAGTGTCGCCGATGCGGTTCGCCACGGTGGGGAGGCCCGCCGCCAAGCGCGGTTGGCCGCTCGGGCTTACGCAATATGATGGAGCTTATAGCCGGGATCGGCTCAAGCAAATCCCAGCACGGTCCGCTGATCGTGCCAAGCCAGCGGCAGACGCGAGTGTACCAGCAGCTTGTCTGCGGTCAGATCAGGCGGCTGGCGCCCGTCGAGAATGGCTTGCGTGATATGCGGGGCGAGATAGCTGAGGCGGACGAGCCGGGTGAAATAGGACGGACTCACACCTTCTTGCTTGGCCAAGGCGGCAAACGGCACGCCATCGCTGCCGGCGAGAGCGGCATTGAACCGGTGCGCTCGGATCAGCAGCTTGATCAGGCGAGCATCGGGTTTGGCCGTGGCAAACCAACCGGTTCCGTCGATCAGCATCCTGATCTCCCGCCCGCGGCGGCGCAGGGTTACCGGGACAGACAGGGTCTGGGTTTCGGCGTCGGTCGCGTGCGGCAATAGCGCAGCGGCAACATCAAGAAGCGCGCCCAGCCCTGTCGGGCGGATATGGATGTCGATCCGATTGGTCCCGACGTCTATACGCTGGATCAGAGCAGTAAGCAGACCACGCTGGCGTGTCGCTGGCAAGCCGGACCAGCTGTCGCCGAGTTCCCTGGCTCGCGCCACAAGCCGGCGCTGCGCTGACGGATCGAGAAGCCGTGTTGCACTGTAGATGCTGCCGGGATCGAGAAGCCATTGGCGCACGCGCCTGGGGACGAGCTGCTCGATCTCCCGGGCGGGGATGCGCAGCCCGGCAGAACTCTCGGTCTGATCTTTGGTGATCAGCGGGCGGGAGACATAGTAGCGGTAGCGGGTGCCCTGTTTGACGGCATGGCTCGGCGTCATCGGGTTGCCGTTGGCGTCGAACAGCATACCGGTGAGCAGGCTCGGCTGGCGCGTTCGCGTGCCGGAGTTGCGCTCAGCGGTGTTGCCGGCGAGCTGGGCTTGAGCCGCATCCCACAGCAGCGGGTCGATGATCGGCGTGTGTTCGCCAAGATGGGATTGGCCCTTGTGAACGATCTCGCCGCGATAAGTGCGGTTCTGCAATATCAGGTAGAGCGCACCACGCGAGAACGGCTTGCCACCGATGACCCGACCCGAAGCGCTCGTCCACGACTTGCTCTTGATGCCCTGCGCTTCAAGCTCGTCCTTCAACAACCGCACGGAGCCGAGTTCGGTATAGCGGCGGAAGATCGCGCGCACGATTTCCGCTTCGCTGTGGATGACGCTGAGCCTGCGGTCCTCGACCCGATACCCGAGCGGCGGCACGCCACCCATCCACATTCCCTTCTTCTTCGAGGCGGCGATCTTGTCGCGGATGCGCTCGCCGATGACCTCGCGCTCGAACTGCGCAAAGGACAGCAGAACATTCAGGGTCAAGCGCCCCATCGAGGTCGTTGTGTTGAACTGCTGCGTGACCGAAACAAAGGAAGCGCCGCGCGCGTCGAGGATCTCGACAATCTTGGCGAAATCGGCGAGCGAACGGGTCAGCCGGTCGATCTTGTAGACGATGACGGTGTCGACCCGTCCCGCACTGATGTCGGCGATCAGCCGCTGCAGAGCCGGCCGATCCATTGTCGCGCCGGAGAAGCCGCCGTCGTCATAACAAGCGGGCAGACACACCCAGCCTTCGTGCCGTTGGCTGCTGATGAACGCTTCGCAGGCTTCGCGCTGCGCCTGTAGCGAATTGAATTCCTGATCGAGCCCCTCCTCGGAGGATTTGCGGGTGTAGACCGCACAACGAACCCTTGCGCTCCGCCGTGTGCCGCTGCTCGTTAATCGCGTCATCGACCGGCCTCGGTGCCGATCAGAGCACTCGCCCGCTTGGTGAGGCCGAAGAACCGCGGCCCTGACCAGTGCGCCCCGGTGATCCGCTCGGCGATGACGGTCAGCGAGGGATAGTGCTCGCCGTCATATTCGAACCCTTTCTCGCGAACCAGCACGGTGTGAGCGTGTCCGCGCCACTGGCGCACTAATGTCGCGCCTATCCTCAGCACGATACCGGGATCGGAGGATCCGCTGCCCTTCTCGAACTCTCGGGCCAGCCTCTGCAGGCGACGCCGCTGCGCCCGGCTCATGCTGCCATGGTTTTCCTCTTGCAGCCGATGAGCAAGGGCTCGGATCAGCAGATCGCGACTGAGACCCTGAGGCGGTCCGGTGCGATGCAATTTGCGCCAAGCTACTCGTAGATCGTGCGTCGACCGATCGGCCAATTCGGCAATTTGACGTTCGACCTCGATGAGGTCCGCACGGCGCGGCCGGTTTTCCCAGTCGCCGCTGCGGCTGGGAACGGGCGGCGGCCCGCCAGCGCGCTGGCGAGCCGAAGCGTCGTTGATTGCAGGCTTCATGCGCTTGCCGCGCCGTTGATACGGTAGACGCGGCCGCGCTCTTCCCTGGCCGAAGCAATGGTCAGCCCGAGCTTCTTCTTCAGGGTGCCTGAGAAGACGCCGCGTACCGTGTGGCGCTGCCATCCCGTGGCACTCGCCACCTCATCGACCGTTGCCCCCTCGGGGCGACGCAGCATTGAAATGACTTCATCCTGCTTCGATGGCCGCTTTGCGTCGGGTTGCGGTTCTGGGTCTGGCAAGGCCTCGATGGCCGACCACAGCTGATCGATCAGCGCCCCGCGATCGCCGACCTTCTTCCGCTTTTCGACACCGGGCAAAGCATTCCACAATGCCAGCAGCCGCTTGCCGCTGAGCGGAGCGGCGTGCAATTCCTCCTGGGACGCGACGGCAATCTCACCGTCAGTAACTGACGCCGGCGCCTCGCTGCACAGTGCAATTCCGTCATTGCCGATGATATAAATGCGCATGGGTGGGGCCTCCTGGTTGGACCCGACGGCCGCTGCCGCCGGTGACCCATACTGACGCTCTCTTCGCCGACCAAAGCCAGTCCATTCTGGGTTAATCTTCCTGGCATTGTTGGGCCACAGCCGAGCATGGAAGTGCTCGAGCGAAGCTGTGCAGAGTTTCTGATTGTCGCCGCCGCTATCGGCTTCGACCCATGCGAACTGATGCGGGCTCTCTCACGCGACCCTTAGCTTAGCGCAAGCCCGTGGCGCAGTGCGGCAGTCCATCACATCAAGCAGCGGATACGGTTGGTTCGTGGCCCAGCCTCTTCTCCCAAAAACTCGCCTCCTTGCTGAACTGCAATGCCGTCGAGGTCTTTGCCCGCGGCGGCTCACCGCGCGGTCCCCCGTCTTCCGGCGCCGGGATTAGGATTTGATGCGATGACTATCCTTGCCCGCTCGTGGCAGCCTCCATTCGCCGGATCATCTCATTCCCAGCGCCACGCCGGTTTCATCCCGGCGCCTCCTAGCGCCGGCAGGGCATCACGGACTGGTCCTCAATCACACCGTCGAGCACGGCAGCAGCGGCCAGTACGCAATCATCAGCGGCTTTTGCCTCTCGCCGATCTTGGGAAAACCATCCCTCGCCAAAGCCGCTGCCACGCAAATCCCCATAGGCCTTACCGCTGACCCGCGGGTTCGTTCTTCGGGGGCTTTCGGACGCCGGCCCCATTACCTGGAGGAAGACGGATTCGAGCTCGCGGTCCCGCGAAGGCAAAGCTATAGGGAGCCACTACACGCAAGCATCGCTGTCTCGGACCTATACCTGTAAGTGGCTCCACCTTTCGTGCCGCTGTCTCCTATGGCAACGCCGAGAAGAGCCTTTCGCCGGTGCGGGACCGAAGGTTCGAATCCAACTCTCGGCTCTTTCGTCATATCAAAAAACACCAAGGATTCCGCCATTATAGACGATCAGATAAATGGGTTTTGTCCCCGGTTTTGTCCCCGAAGGAAGGCCATAAAAGACCCTGGATGGTGCGGACTAGACGCGCCAGGGCAACAATTCATCCATCGCCCGCGAACTTGGCTGTCGCAACCGACGTGGCCAAAGACTTCGAAAACCTTGCCGAAACCCTGGCCACCTTCGTTACCCTCGCCTCCATCCAGCCTGCTCTCAGGCGGCTCGCCAAGGCAGAGCCCGCGCCCCGCAATCCACCAGACGAAGGTCGGCAAATCGCATAGCAAAGGGACCTTCGCCGGGGCGTTCGGCAACGACGGGGATGCGCCGGTTCCGGCCCTTCGAGCTCCACGGTGGAACCGCCGCACACGGGCCTTGGGACATTTGCGACTACCCGGGCGGATGCTCGCCGACAGAGCGCGCTCGGCGTGCACCCAATCGCACAATACACGGCGCTGCCATGATGAAGTTGCCGGGTACGGCCCTCACGTGTCCGTCTTCGCCTATTAGACCAATCACCTGCGGCGGGAAAATCACGGCGGCAGCATCCGCATCACCGGGGCCGGGATGCACGCCGCCTAGCGGGTATTTTTTGCCTGCCTCAGACCGGCCGTTTCGCGAATCGCTCCATGTCGCCAATCGTTCGCACCCAAGGCAACGCGTCGTCGCAAAATATCTCGCGCGCTGGGGTCATCGATTTCGGGTCGTCCAGGGTGCCGACATGAAGGACCACCAAGCCTGGCCGGGTTCCCGGCTCCTGGGCAATCGTCGAGCCGCATTCCGGGCAGAAATGTCGCAGCATCGGCTTCCCGCTGCCGCCCGGGCTAGTGAACGTCTTCGTCATGCCCTCGATCGTCAATGTCTCCTTCGGCACATAAACCAGAGCGGCGAGTGCGCTGCCAGTGAATCTTTGGCAGTCTCGGCAATGGCATACACTGGACGTCAGCGGTTCGGCCGTTGTCCAGTAGCGCACCTTACCGCAGAGGCAACCGCCCCTCAGCACAGGCATTATTTCCTCCTCTGTTAGCCAGTCGTATCCGAGATTGGTTCTGCGTCTGTTTTTGGATTCGACGTCCTGTCACTTCGCGGCCGGCGAAAGAAAGCGCAGTGTAAGAATCGTCGTGAGGCTCACGTGAAACCCGCCGTAGCGCCGGCAAAAAAGGACGCGGAAGGGTGGCAGTCATGCGGTCTCGCCTGCCGCCAGCCGCAGGCCAGACATGTACAGTTCGTGGTGCTCAGGGTTGCGGTAGGGCGATGCGCTCGGCAGGACCACAGGCGTCATCGTTCGCAGCCGGTTGACTACCTCGCGGGCCTCGCCGGGCCGCCCCATATGAGCACAACATGCTGCGAGCCATCGGTAAGTCGGGACCGAGTTCGGAGACTCCTGCAGCGAACGCAGCAGCATCGTCCTGGCCTCGTCAAACTGACGATTGAAGACATGGGCAATGCCGATCCCCAGGAAACATGCCGCGATGGGATCTCGGGGACTGAGACGCAAGGAAATCCGGAAATGCTCTATCGCAAGGTCGGGTTCTCCATGCCACAGCCTGAGCCACCCGCTGCGGAACCACCCGAGGGCAAAGCTCGGGTTAAGCTCCCGGGCGCGGTCGATTAGCGCGATGGCGGCATCTATGTCTTCGCCGAAATATGCAAACGCGAAGGCAGCACGACCAAGCACATCGGGGTCGTCCCTGGCGACCCGGAGCGCCCTCCGCGCAAGATCGATGCCTTCGCCGCGGTTTGCCGCCGGGTCCTTCGCCAAGCCGATAATGTCGAGCACCTGGTGGCAGTGGGCGGCGAGGGCAAGAGCTGGACCGTAACCTGGATCGCGCTCGATTGCCCGCCCAAGCAGTTCCACCGCCTGCTCTGTCCCGGCCCTGCCGCTTTCGTACTGTGAGAGGGCGCGCAGGTAGAGATCGTAGGCAGTGAGGTCGCTCGTTGGTCGTTTCGCCGACCGCCGAATTTCCGCGGCCTGGAGGGCCGGTTCAATGACCCCGGCGACGCTCGACGCCACTTTCTCTTGCAGCTCGAACACATCTTCGAGCAGGCCGTCGAAGCGCTCCGCCCAGAGATGCGCCCCGCTCTCCGCGTCTACGAGCTGAGCAGTGATCCGTACGCGACCACCGGCTTTGCGCACTGAGCCCTCGAGGACGTACCGCACACCCAATTCGCGGCCGACCTGCTTCACATCGACGGCTTGGCCCTTATACGTAAAGCTCGAATTGCGAGCGATGACGAAGAGCCAGCGGATGCGGGAGAGGGTGGTGATGATCTCCTCGACCATGCCGTCGGCGAAATATTCCTGCTCCGGGTCGCCGCTCATATTGGCGAAGGGCAGCACCGTGATCGACGGCTTGTCGGGGAGCGGCAGCGCTGCCGGTAGTGGGCTCTTGGCGGCAGCACCGGTATCGTTGACCCGGTAGACCCGCACCGGCCGGACGATGTTCTTGACCTGCTGCTCGCCGAGATCCTCGAAGGTAAAGGGCAGCCGGTCGCGCACCTGGTCATGAACCGTGTTGGAGACGAACACGCCGCCGGCATCGGCCAGGGCTTCGATGCGTGCGGCGATGTTGACGCCGTCGCCGTAGAGGTCGTCGGCCTCGACAATCACGTCGCCGAGATTGATGCCGATGCGCAGTTCGATGCGGCTATCCGCCGCGACGCCAACGTTGCGCTCGGGCATCGCCTGCTGCACCTCGACAGCGCAGCGCACCGCATCGACGACGCTGGCAAACTCCACCAGCAGACCGTCGCCGGTGGTCTTGACGATGCGGCCCCTGTGCTCAGCAATCTTCGGATCGACAAGTTCGCGGCGCAGCGCCTTGAGGCGTTCGAGCGTGCCCTCCTCGTCGTCGCCCATCAGCCGCGAATACCCCGCCACATCGGCGGCGAGGATCGCGGCGAGACGGCGGGTCTGGCTCATCCCGCCTCACCGACCGCCAGGCGCAGGCCCGACAGGAGGAGCTCGCGGTCCTCGGGGTTGCGCCATGGCAGCTCGCTCGGCACGATCTGAGGGGTGATGGCGCGCAGCCGGGCGACGATCGCGCGCGCTTCGTCGAGCCGCCCCGTATGGGCATAGCACGAGGCGAGAACCCGGTATGCGAGGGGAGAGCCCGGATTGTCTTGGATGGACAGGAGCAGCTTCGACGCCGCTTCGTCAAACTGACGTTTGAAGAAATAGGCTTCGCCCATCACGGTTAGGTACACACCCATCCGCTCGCGCGGGCTCAACCGCAGGGCGGTCTCGACGTGCTCGATCGCGAGATCCGGTTGGCCGGCAAATACCCTGAGAACGCCGCTCAGATACCAGCCGCGGGCGAAGCTCGGGTTGAGCGTGAGCGCCCGGTCGACCAGCCCGATCATGGCACCGATATCCTCGCCGCATAGAGCCAGCACGAAGGCGGCGTTGGCGAGGATGCCCGGGTCGTTCTCTGCCGCTTGGAGCGCTTGCCGAGCAAGAACGCTAGCCTTGCGGCGGGTTGTATTCGGCTCTTCGGCCCAGCCGCTAGTGACGAGCTGTATCTGGCAGATCGCCGCCCAGGACAGTGCAGGCCCGTGATTCCGATCGATCGCGATGGCCTGCTCGAGCAATCCCAGAGCCTCGAAAATCCGCTCTTTTGCTATTGGAAAGATGGTTGCAAACGCCCGGAGGTAAAGATCGTAGGCGGTAAGATCATTGGTCGGCCGGTTCGCCGATCGCTGGATCTCGGCGACGCGCAAAGCAGGCTCAATGACACCGGCGACACTTAATGCCACCTTGTCCTGGAGGTCGAAGACATCCTCCAGCGAGCCGTCGAAGCGGTCGGCCCACAAATGCGCGCCGGTTTCGGCCTCGATCAGCTGCGCGGTGATCCGCACGCGTTGGGCCGCTTTACGCACTGAACCTTCGAGCACATAGCGGACGCCGAGTTCGCGACCAACTTGCTTCACGTCGACGGCTTGGCCCTTGTAGGTGAAGCTAGAATTGCGGGCGATGACGAAGAGCCAGCGGATGCGCGACAGCGCCGTGATGATCTCCTCGACCATGCCGTCGGCGAAATATTCCTGCTCCGGATCGCCGCTCATATTGGCGAAGGGCAGCACCGCGATTGACGGTTTGTCGGGCAGCGGCAACGCAGGCGAAACTGGCTGAGATGGGCTTTTGACGGCGGCGCCGGCCATCATCACCCGGTAGACCCGCACCGGCCTTGCGATATTCTTGAGCGCCTGCTCTCCCATGTCTTCGAAGGCGAGGTCAAGGCGGCCCGCCGCATCCTCCTGAACGCGGGCCGAGACGCAGATGCCGCCCGGTTCGGCAAGGCCCTCGAGCCGCGCCGCGACGTTGACGCCGTCGCCGAAGATGTCGCCGTCCTCGACGACGATGTCTCCGACATTGATCCCGATGCGCCATTCGAGGCGCCGATCGGCGGGAACCGCGATATTCAGCTCCGCCATACCCGCCTGCACCCCGGTCGCGCAGCGCAGGGCGTCGACGACGCTGGAGAACTCGACCAGGAGCCCATCGCCGGTCGTCTTGACTATCCGGCCACGGTTCTCGGCGATCCTGCGATCGATCAGGTCACCCCGGATCGCCCTGAGGCGCGCGAGCGTATCCCCCTCGTCGGCGCCGATCAGGCGCGAATAACCCGCCACATCCGCCGCGAGGACGGCGGCGAGCCGGCGTTCCACTCGGGGTTGCTCCATGGCGCGCTCCCTCCGCGCCCGCGATCCTACACCCGCCGGCCCCCGCTGTGCATCGCTGGCGACACGGGACCCAGGCAGGATGTGCAGGGGAGGGACCGTTGGCCCGCTGTGGGGGCGCACGATGCGCATGATGCGCATGCCGCTGGCGACCCATGACACGTACGGTGATCACGGGCGCCCGCTTGTTGTACGAGAAGAGCAAATTCCCCGCGCGTTAGGCTCAAGAGGCATGCGCATCATGCGCATCATCCGCACCGCCAGGTCGCGTTGGCGCCGACATCGGAGAAGGTCGTGAAGCGGCCCGCCCCTGATCGTGGGCTCGCCGAGCGCCCGCCGGGGGCGCCGCGCGAACGGCTGCTGTGCGGCGCTCCCTTCCGGGACGGCAACGACCGCTTCGGTGGACTCCAGTCATTCAACCAGGACGCGTCCGGGCGGCGAGGTTGCGCCGAAAGCGGCCAGCCGAGGCACCGCGACCAGAAAGGCTCGACCCCTTGCAAGCATTTGTACCCGACTTCTACGCCACCTGACCGCTTGAATCTAAGGGTGCTGGCTATGCTCGCGAAATTTTGGATCTCTGCGACCGCGCGAGGTCAGCGCGGAAAATTAGCCCTCAAGATTGCTAGCTCACACGGCTGGCCGTGCG
>Ga0306921_10009415_pt1 | contig 10367 bp, 9 predicted proteins | sample sta12Cox44000080_FD_203760 | JGI IMG/M metagenome (GOLD analysis project Ga0306921, IMG submission 203760) | Lab enrichment of tropical soil microbial communities from Luquillo Experimental Forest, Puerto Rico - statoxic.12C.oxic.44.000.080 (v2)... | ecosystem: Environmental > Terrestrial > Soil...
CCTCCTGAGCGCAGCGCACAAGGGCTTCGGCTTTAGCGATATCCGAGACGACCGCGTCCGCCTCGACGTCAAACTTCACCGCTACAGAGGTAATCCCGGGATTGAGTGCCAGGAGTGCGGCTCGCAGGTCGATCGCGTCCTCCTGGCGCAGGGCAGATACGACGGTTCGGATATCAGTCAGCAGCTCGTCGGCGAGTGTCAGGGAGCGCCTCAGCGTCGGGGATGCCGTACCGGACTGGGTGCGGACCTCGAGCGCGAGCTGCAATTTCAACGCAGTCAACTTGTGTCCGGCGATGTCGTGGAGCTCGCGAGAGAGTCGCAGGCGCTCCTGCGCGCGAGCCCCTTCAGCCACCAGCGCCCGCGCTGCCTGCAGCTCGCGATTCGCGCGTAACAGTTCGCGGCGTGATTCGTGCGCCGCGCACGCAACTTTCGTGACAAAGAACGCGAACAACTGGAAGGCCACGTAGGCAAGGCCGACCTGTATCGCCTTGGGACCTTTTTCTGACCCAGCGAGCCAGACGAACAGTGCGCAGTTTGCAAGCGTGAGCGCTGCAATCGCAGTGCCACGCTTGTGAAGCATCGGCAGCTGGGCGGCGACGAGCACCAAGAGCACAGCGAGCAGATGGTCGTTCAGCATCCACAGGCAGAGGGGCGCAAGTATCGCCTGCACGACTACCGTAGCGCCGAGGGTCGCATCGGATGCAGAGCGTTCCTCCAGAACTGCCCGCGCGCCGAAGACCACCAGAAACAGGATCAGCACAGCGGAACCTGCGATCCATTGTGGGTATGAGAGAGCGAACGCGCCCGCGTGCGCCAAGGCGCTGCTCGCGGCCGCTAACCACGCGACATAGGCGGGCACATTCAACGGCCCCAGCAGTCCCGCGCCCGGGGTTCGACGGTCCAGAGTGGTGCCGAGGGACCACACCCGGGTGAGTATCCCCAATTGCGGGATCACGAACCAGTGTGCCTTTCGTCACTCCCTGCAAAGGTCCTTTGGCATCTCTCTCTGTGCTGCATTGAGCGACATCCTGTCCCCATGAAGCTTTCGCAGGGGACCGACATGGCGTATGCAAAGCAGCCAATTTCACCTCGCGTGCGTGCTACAGGGGCAGTGCTGGGGACGGTGCTTCCCTGCCTGGCCGCTGCGGTAGCGCAGGCGGGCGAGCTGACCATCGAAGTCTCGGGCATCACTCCCAACCGCGGCCAGGTCTACGTCGCCGTCTACGACCGCGCGGAGACTTTTCCGATCGCCGGCCGGGAACGGGTAAGCCAGATGCTGGCGCCCGAAGATCAACACCTCACTGTGCGCTTCAAGGATCTGCCGCCCGGTCAATATGCAGCGGCGGCGTTTCAGGACTTCAACCGCAACGGGAAGTTCGACAAGAACCTCTTCGGAATTCCCAAAGAGCCCTACGGCTTCTCAAACAGTGCGCGGGGTTCCTCCGGACCCGCCAAATTTGCCGCGGCCGCCATCACCCTCAATCCCAACGGCACAACGACGATCGTACTGAAATGAGCGAATCAAACTCCACCAACGATTCAGCACGCGGCACACCGATTCGGCACGTGTCACGCCGCGCATGGTTGGTCGGCGGCGCGAGCGCGGTAACGGCGGGCATCGCCGGCCTTAGCACGGGGATCGGCGTCGGCGCCCACGAGGTGCCGCCCGCCCCCAGAACCAGTTCCTCGCGTCAGCGTTTTGCCGACAAGGTCGTCATGATCACAGGCGCCACCTCCGGCATCGGCCGGGCCGCAGCGGTTGCGTTCGCACGAGAAGGCGGACGGGTCGCTTTCTGTGGGCGCAGGGAAGCGCTTGGTCGCGAGGTGGAACAACAGATTCGCGCTGCGGGGAGCGCGGCACACTATTTCCGCGCCGACGTGCGCGTCGAGGCTGACGTGCAACGGTTTGTGGATTTTACGGTGGCGCAATTCGGGCGCTTGGATGTCGCGCTCAACAACGCGGGAATCACCCTGGAGAAACCGCTACACGAGTACACGAGCAGTGAATGGGACGATGTGCTGCATACGAATCTGCGCGGCGTGTTCTATGCCATGAAGTATCAGATCCCCGTGATGCTGGCGGGCGCGGGAGGCGCGATCGTAGTGACGTCCTCTTCCAATGCCATCGCGACTACGGCAAAGCGAGGCGCGTACGCAGCGAGCAAGCGCGCACTCGTGGCTCTCGTACAAGCGGCTGCTCTCGAGTATGGCTCCCAACAGATACGCATCAACGCCCTGTTGCCCGGAACCACCGACACTGCGCTGGTACGGCGCGTTGCTGGAATGGAGAGCGTTCCCGATGCCGTGTGGCATGCGGCCGCCGCCACGTGGGCGGAGAACAACGTGCCCGGGCTCGGCCGCATGGCGAATCCGGATGAGATCGCGGAGTTCGCTTTGATGATGGCCTCCGACGAGCATGCGTTCCTGACGGGCGCGTCGTTGGTGATCGATGGCGGCAAGACGGCTCAGGGTGGCTGAGGCTCAACGAGCACGGAGGGTTCAATATGCGGAACGGACGACAAGCGGCGGGTTTGATCGGGACCCTCTTGCTCATCTCAATGAGCGGTTGCGGCACGACGCGGCGTTTCGTGGAGCAGCCGCATCTGACCATCGATCAGGCTGACGAGGATGCTCGACAGGCCGTGACGGAGCTCTACAGGAACGAGACCCCCTACACCGTCAGACTCTGCGAGGCCGATCCGTTGTCGAAGGAATGCAAGGCCGGGAGCAAAGGCATCACGGCGACTGGCGTCGGTGGTCTCCTGCTCCCCCTCACCCTGCACGTCAGGGGAATCACGGTGAGTCGAGAGATTCGATCGCTCGAGGGGCTGAACTTCGACGCCTCGCTCGATGCGACCGTGGACGCCCTCTCACCGTGGTGCGGCACGGTCAGAGGCAGGATTGTGTCCCGAGAGAACAACACCGCCTCTATCGAGCTCAGGAATTTCTACTGTAATTGGGCTGTGGTCGGAAACGTGATCGTCAACGCCGATCTTTCGATCGATAGCATCAACTTGAAAGACAGGGTCTTTACCGGATTCTACAAACTGACATTCCACGGCACGGGGAACGCTGGCGGATCGGGTTATTACAAAGCCGTGGTCGCGCCAAACGGCGCCTGAGTGCCAGCGCTGAGAGGCGTTAGGCCTGCCCGCTGGTTGCTCACTCCCCGCTACTGGCGGTCCTATGAGGCTGCGCCAGCGAGGACCGAACTGTCTGACACGCCGGTGAAGTAAACTGGCGGCAGCTCTCTCTGTTCGACTCCTCCGGCAGCCGAAGAAAAACGAGAAGGGACCGTCGTCTGAGGCGATTCCCGCAGAGAATTCGATGTCTGGGCGGGATCAAGAGACGAGCTTCAAGACGGGTCCCAGAAAGTGGCGACCAGTCCAGCGATGCGTTTTGGCATTGATTGTGCGTCATGATCGGGGCACCTGAGCAGTCTTAGTAATGTCGCTCCGCCCCCGGACCTTGCTTCATCAACGGTCCTTCAGGCCTCGAATGTGAATTTAGCTATCGACTAGCAGCCGATCTTTAGCGACTTCTTAGGAAGTCCCGATATTTGGATCGGTTTACCGTGTCGGCAGCGCGGTGGCGTGCGCTTTGGACGAATTTGCGGGCAAGCGCGCGCAGCGGCTGCTCCTGGCCCGACAGCGGCGCCCCGTCGAATGGGCACTCTCGACCCGGAGCGGAAGAACGAGCCTCCGTAAAGCGGTCATCGGGACGGGACAGAGCGGACTGTCAGGTATACTGGCCTGCAACGCATTGCTAATCCGCGTCGCTTAGCGCATCTTTCCCGCGAGTAGACCGGCGCGGCTCAAGATGGGCAGCCCTGAAAACAGCGTGCCGCACCAGGACCCGCCGCACGAGGCGCAGGCCCCCAGTCTCGTCGCGCACGCGCCGCCCCCCTCGGAACCGCTGCCCGAGGAGTCCTTATGGGCGAGGATCAGACGCCACAAGGTAGTAGAATGGACGCTCGCGTACGCTGCTTTTGGCTACGCGACTCTGCATCTCGTGGAAATGCTTCGCGACGCGTTTGAATGGCCGGCGCTGGTCCCGCGCCTCACGGTATTCGGCCTAGTGCTGGGCACCCCTGTGGCCGTGACGCTCGCTTGGTATCACGGTCACCGCGCACAACATCGAGTCAGCGGCCGGGAGCTGTCGATTCTGATTGCATCGCTGCTGGTTGCCGGGAGCGTCCTGTGGCTGGCTTCACGTCACGAGCGAGCGGCGGTCCCCCGCGTTGCCGTGCGCGCGACTAGTGCTGCAGGCACCACGGCTCCCGAAGCCACCTTCTCACCGCCGCCGCACTCCATCGCGGTGCTACCGTTCATCAATATCAGCGGGGACAAGGAGCAGGAATATTTTTCCGACGGCCTGTCGGAGGAATTGCTTAACTCCCTCTCCCGAATCAATGAGCTACAGGTTGCGGCACGCACCTCGTCCTTCTATTTCAAGGGCGAGCATGCGGACCTCGCAACCATCGCGCACAAACTCAATGTCGCCTCGGTTCTCGAGGGAAGCGTGCGACGCTCGGGAACCACAATCCGCGTCACGGCTCAGCTCAACAATGCGGTCACCGGGTATCACCTATGGTCACAGACCTATGACCGGGATGTGAGCGACGTGTTGAAGCTCCAGACCGACATTGCCGGCGCAGTGGCTGGCGCCCTCAGGCTAACGTTGCTTGGCGACCTTGCTGCGAAGATCGAGGTGGGCGGGACGCGGAACCCAGCAGCGTTCGATGCGTACCTGCGCGCGTCGGAGGCCTACTGGGGGGGTCAAGGCGAAAGAGATCTACGAGCTACCATCGCGAGTTACACCGAAGCGATTCGTCTCGACCCAGAATACGCTCTCGCCTACGCTGGCCGATCCCTGGCGCTAACAGATTTCGTTTTCGCAGGATTCGCATCAAAAGAACCAACAGTCCGCGACTCTCTCACTGAAGCACAGGCCGATGCGCGCAAGGCTATCGCACTCGCACCTGATCTCGCTGAGGGCCACCTGGCGTTGGGCAAGCTCTTCGAGACAACTCTCGCTTTCAACGCGACAGCGCAGGAACTTGAGCGGGCGGTGGCATTGGCGCCAGGCAACGCCAGAGTATTGAGTAACTACGGTGTATTTGCTTCGCAGATGGGCCAGCGCGAGGCTGGCCTGGCGGCCACACATCGCTCGGTGGTGTTAGATCCGTTGAATCACTGGTACCGAATCTGGTTTGGTATGTCGCTGCATTTCGCACGCCGGAACAACGAGGCTATAGCAGCCTTCACGGATGCCAAGGCGCTGGCTCCGAGCAACGCGTTCCTGAACGGGTGGGCCAGTTCACTGGTTGGAATCGCTTATTATCAGCTTGGCGATTTCCAAAGCGCCCTCGCAGCGTGCAAGAGTGCGGCCGGATCCGGGAAAGACCTCTGTTTGGCTATTACCTACCGCCAGCTCGGACAGGACTCTGATGCACAGAGTGCGCTGGCCGAGCTGCGTGCTTCGAGGGGTGATGCTTCCGCAGTATTCTGTGCAATGATCTACGCACAATGGGGTCTGACACCCCTCGCTCTCGACTCGCTCGAGACGGCATTGCGGAACCACCTTCCTCAGCTAGAACTCGTGAAGATGAGCGCGCTTCTCGATCCAGTGCGCAAGGAGCCGCGCTTCCAGGCGATCGAGAAGGAACTGAAGTTTCCAGACTGAATATCGCCTGATGCTCGAAAGGCAGTCCTGATTGCGGTCATTCAAGCGTCCGCTCTGCCGAAACTTATCGGCCGTCGATGAGTGGCGGCTCGTGGCCGACTGCGGGCGCAGCGTCGAATGGGTCCTTTTGATCTACGTGGGGAAGATCATTTCGACCCCTTTGCAGCCGTGCCCGTCGCTCTTTAGCGGTCATTCCGCGCTTCTGGAGCGGACGTAAGTCGATTCGTCACGAGAAGCGCACCGAGTTTCGGCCGTATCAATGCGGGAACGAACTTTCTATCCCTCGTCAGATCGAGGTGGCGTCACTACTTCCTTCGTAGTTGCCGCGCTGCATGCCCCCCTATAATTGCGCATACCTGCAACGGGGACGAGGATTCGCGATGAACTATGAGGCGGTGGAGCGGATTAGCGAGCCTCCCCGGAGGGACGGATCAGTTCTTCGCGCGATAGCGATTGGCCGCAGGCTGCGGCTCTGAGGTCCGCGCGGTCTGCGGTCTAGTTCGAGGAGAACCCAATGGCGAAAGTTGCTATCCAGGGCGCCGGCATAGCCGGCTGCGCGCTCGCCTTGCTTCTGGCTAGGCAGGGCCACTCGGTGACCATCTTCGAGCGCGCACAGTCCCTGCGCAGCGGTGGACAAGCGGTCGATGTGAGGGGCGCGGCCTTGAAGGTGATGGAGGAGTTGAAGCTAATTGAGGAAGTGCGCGCCTGCCGAACCTATTTCCGAGGCATGTCCGTCTGCGACGAGTGCGACAACGAGCTCGAGCGAACGACCGATCGCACCCTGAGCGGTGGCCGCTTTGACAGCGACGACATAGAGCTCTTTCGGGACGATCTCTCGCGGATCCTCTTCTTCGCCGGTTCGAAGCTCGTGACCTACGTGTTTGGGAACGAGGTTGTGTCCGCTCGGCAGCAGAGCGATAGCGTCGCTGTAGAGCTGCGCAACGGGGGCGAGCGAAGCTTCGACTTGCTCGTCGGCGCCGATGGTCTCAGTTCCGGCATCCGACGCCTAGCCTTTGGCCGGGACGAGGAGTATGTACACCCCGCCGGAATCTACGCGGGGATTTATTCGACGTCCAACAGCATAGGCCTCGATGCCTGGCAGCTGGTTTTCCGCACGCCGGAACGGGGCATCATCGTCTACCCCAACCGGTCCAACGATCAGCTTCGCGTGGTGCTCTACTTCGCCGATGGGGGATCGGAGCCGCCATTGCAAGATACCGTTGCTCAGAAGCGGGCGTTGAAGGCCCCGTTCGGCGATGTCGGGGGGCGCTTCCGTACCTTAGTGGCGGAGCTCGACGGGGCCGATGACCTCTACGCTAGCGAAATGGCGCAAGTGCGCATGCCGAGGTGGTCGGATGGGCGGATCGTACTCGCCGGGGATGCTGCTTACTGTCCCTCGCCGCTTACCGGCCAGGGCACCAGTCTGGCTCTGGTTGGCGCGTACGTCCTTGCCGAGGAGATCGGACGATCGACTGGTGATCTGGCGGCCGCCGCCGAGAGTCATGAACGGCGGCTGCGGCCATTCGTCGAGGCGAACCTGGCCATTGACCTGCGCACGGGAAAGGGCATAGACGACGCTAAGAACGCAATCGCGATCTGATCATCGATCAAATCGGATCTGGCTGTCGCGCGGCGATACAAGAGGAACGTCCGCTATCGAGGATTCCGTCCGATGGCTACAACCGGCCGCTTCTGGCCCGACTGCAGCCAGTTCTCGGTGCTCTGGTGCAAAGCCTCGCAAAGTGCCCCGCTATGTTGCCTCGAGGCTGGCGCGACCAAGAGAGCAAGCAGCGCTCCGTTGGGAGGTAAGAGAGAAATACTGCCAGGGAGAACGCACCTGCAGCGGTCCCGCTCATCGCATCGCCTGGTGCAGATGGCGCTCGAAGGCGGAATGATCCTTGCGCGGTTGATAGTCAATCAGGCCCAGTTGCGCTTAGATCCGTAAGTGCTCCATCATTTCTTCCACGACAGGGCTAGGTCGCGTTGCAGGCCCTTTGAAGTACGCCATGCCGGCACTCAAGAAGCGGCTTCGCCAAGCGGAATCCGCAAAATGTGCGTAGTTGTCGAAGACAGCCTCGGAAAACTTGTAGTCGTGAGGCTCTTCCGCGTTGTATATGAGGTGCTGTCGAGCGGTTGCGATGATTGCATCTGCGTCACCGCCGTTCTGCAGATAGCCCAAACACTTGCGAGCAGCCTGCATGCGATGGCCAGCAGAAACGTCGGTGAAAATCTCAACGATCGAATCGATGCCCGTGCTATCGAGCGGCAGCGGTTGCAGAGCGTCGAGACTGAAGTCTGGCTGCGCGTTCACTAGCGTCCGAAACAGTGCAATGAAGGCCGCGCACTGTAGCAACATTAACTGTTGCGTCTGTCCATCGCCGCAGACGCGGTAGGCGTAGTGCAAGGCGTTGGCGGTGGTCTGTGCGTGTACCAGCACAATACTCGGCTGGAGCAGCAGCAGTTCGGCGGCGGTATCGAACAAGACCCGCCAAATTGCGTCGGGTGACATTCCTTGCCTCAGGAATTCGACGACAACCGCGCCCGCTGCGTCCTCCGACACGTGATACAGGGCTGCACGCAGTTCTTTCCTTGCGCCGGCATCGTCGCGTCCATGCTTCCATGACTGCGGGATCTCGCGTAACCGCTTCTGATTTTGCCGCCACGGTCGATCAGGTTGAAGGTTGTGACTGGCCGGATCAGGCCCGCCTTCGCTGTTCTGCAGCGCCGCCACGGTAGAACGCAGCATGGGTTCCGCGTTAACACTGCCGAGGAGCGCAATGAGACTGTGTGCGTTACTGACGCTTATGGCTTTGTGGCCAATCGCTCGGAGGTCGCGCGCGCCGTAAGCAAACAGCACCGAGAAAATCTCGTCCATGCGCGCGGTCTGCGCGTACCTTACTATTGCCGCATCGGCAGCGTCCCGATTCCAGTCGTCCAACGCGGTGATCAGGGCGCGCCGCGCCGCCACTCGGTCGCCCAACGCGGTAGGCCTCGGGGGCAGGCGCCAGCCACTGGCTGCCCGTTCCTGAGCTTGCGCGTCCTTGAAATAGTCCGCGCCCCAGACGATGGGGAGCCACCTGTCCGCGGCCGGTAGCTGCTCGCTAGCCAAGTGGATCGATCGCAATACCATGACCGAATGATATTTGTAACCCACGTCAGGGTACGGCTGGACGTTGCGCACGGTCGCCAGGCACAACGCGGCTAGCAGGTCCTCGTAACGAAGACCCGTTCTGATCATCCGCCCGACGTCGCGGGGGATGTCTTCTCGCCGTGACTCCTCCAGCCATTTAAGCAGCCACTCCACTGATGGATTTCTCCCACTGGTGCTGACCCGGGCCGCTAGGCCGGCAACGGTCGCGGTAGCTGCATGGATGAACACTCGGCGGTTCATCGAGGGGCCTATGGCGCTTACCTGCCAACACTGTACGCCAAATCAGCTGAGCCTAACCCGTGCCCGCCGGGGTTGAAATACGTCCCAAATGGGGCCCGCGCTCCCATACGTCCCCTGTCTATACCGGTGCTGGGTCTGAAGCTCTCGGCGCTTTCATCGGCTCCAGCCGCAAACGCACTGAGGGCATCACGCCGAACGCAACGGTGGTAGATTTTTCAGCACTGCGCAGGACCATCGCCGCGAGCTGCGCGCAAGGGTGACCGAAGGACGGCAAGGGGCTCAAACATGCCGGAGAAAGCTGGTACCGTCGCCACCCGAGATCGCTGGAGAGGCGAACTATCTGCAGAGAAGGCCGGCGCTACAGTCGCCGAGCCGCCAGGCGGCGGCCGCGTGCGGGTGCGTGTCCGATACGCCTGCACGTCAGCATGCGCGGCGTGGTCCTGTTTGGCAGCATGGCGTCGCGTGCGCAGACCCTGTTCGCACCTGACGTCGACCCGGCACTGCACACAGCGATCAGCGCAGAGGTGGCCACGTTGCGTGATCTCCTGAAGCCGGACAGTAATGGCTGGCCAGCGCGAACCTCCCGGTTGGCTGTAAAGATACCTCTTGCGTCACGGGAAGGTATTCACGGGCTGCTTCGCAGACTCCCGAACCGGTCCTCCAAGCGACCGCTTAGGCGAAATTTCTGAGCAGCCTCCGACCGTCTCTTCATGGCCCGGTAGCTGACTTCCGCTTTCGACCCTCCTGAGACATCCCGATCGCCCGTAAGCTCCCACTCCGACCCGGGGAAGCGGACATGCAGTGTGGGCCCGGAACTCAAGGTCACTCGGGTGACGATAGTGGCGCTCTTCTCCCGAAAAACTGCCGTCGCAACGCATTTGCGAACCCGCTGCGCTCAGCGCATCCTTTCAATCACGAATAGACGAGCGCGGCTCAAATGGGTAGTCCTGAAGACAGTGTGCCGCACCAGGACCCGCCACGGGAGGCGCAGATCCCTACCGCGCTCGCGCACCCGGTGACTCCTCACCCGCTGCCACCCGATCCCTTCTGGTCTCGGATCAAGCGCCACAAAGTCGTCGAGTGGACCCTGGCCTATGTGGCCTTCGGCTACGCACTGCTGCACGGCGTGCAGATGCTGCGCGAGTCCTTCGAGTGGCCACTGCTCGTGTCCCGTCTCACCGCCGTGGCGTTGGTGCTCGGAGCGCCTATCGCCGTGACACTTGCCTGGTACCACGGTCACCGCGCACGGCACCGGGTGAGCGGTCAGGAGCTATCGATCCTGATCGCGTTG
>Ga0306921_10009417_pt1 | contig 10364 bp, 6 predicted proteins | sample sta12Cox44000080_FD_203760 | JGI IMG/M metagenome (GOLD analysis project Ga0306921, IMG submission 203760) | Lab enrichment of tropical soil microbial communities from Luquillo Experimental Forest, Puerto Rico - statoxic.12C.oxic.44.000.080 (v2)... | ecosystem: Environmental > Terrestrial > Soil...
AACCGGCACAGCCGGCGGCGCGCGGCTTTTTTGAGCCATGGCATTGGAGCGACAACCCTCCCGCGCGGAGCGATAATCCTCCCCAGCGCGATTTCTTCTGGAGCCGAGGCGTGAACTGACGGCCTTTCCTTGAAAGCAGCTCCCATGCCTCGTTCCATGCCCCAATTGGCGACTCTGATTCTTGCCTTGTTTGCCGGCATGTTGATCGATGCACATCGTCTTGTCCCTATCGCCCGTGCACAGGACTTCCGGATCGACGATGTGAATTCCGCGCGCAAGGCCGATGTGACGCGCCTGCCAGCGCAAACAATCGAGTTCAGCGACCGCACCACCGCTGGCGGCATCGATAGCGAGACCGCGCTGGTGCCTTTCGGTACGTGGGCAAGCGCTCATCCAGCCGAGAAGAAGTTTCTTGCGTTGTTTGCGGGCTATGTGGAGCCCATGGTCACTGCTGGCGCTGACAAGGGTGCCGCGAAGCCCTACACCGAGAAGCTTTACATGTACGTCGCGCAGGCGCGTTTCATGCTCCCTAAACCGCCGGCCACGATTGACCTGGCGCATTACGTGACCCTGCCGTTCCTGGAAAAGATCGATCCCGCGATCCAGCACAAGCTGATCTCGCCGGCCGACGTGACCAACTTCAAGGACAAGGCCGGCAACGGCAACGACAATCCGGACCGCAAATGGTGCACGGGCCTCGCAACGTCGATCTGCATCCAGTCGACCTATAAACTCGAGGGCAAAATCCCCATGGGGATCATGCTGGTCAATAAATTGCGCGACAGCAAGAAAGTCGCCGATCACATCGACTTTCAGAGCGAGTTGGCTGCGCTCGCGCCGTCGGATCTCGATCAGGCCAGCCTGCAGGACCTGACCGGGCTTGCGACGCCCGTCACCGGGGCGCTCGAGCAGAATATTTTCTACGCCAATCAGATTATGAAATTCGGCAAATTTTTCGCGGTGCTCCAGGCGCATCCCAGCGACGCCGGCAAGACCGTGGTCACCGCGTTCATGGCGCTGGCGATCAAGGCAAGCGTGCTCGACGAGAAGCGCAACTTCGAGAAGGTGCCGGTGTTGCGCAACCTCGTGCCGGCGCAAGTCCTCATGGGCCAGTCGTCATTTAACTCCGGCGATTCGATTAGCGCGGGCTTGCCGAAATACGCCCGCAACGAGATCAAGACCGTCGCGACTTTGCTGGAAACGCAGTGATTTCATCACTCGCGCGCGGATGCGTCGAAAAGAGCGGAGCTTGGACGCGCATCGATGAGTCCGCGCGCCTTGTCGCCTACGAGCTGAAAACCGGCGACGCTTGCCGATGAATCCGCCCGCCGCGCAATCGTGCAGCGGCTCGCCAGGCGGCCTGCCAACGCATCCGCGCGACCGTGATCGGCGCTTCGCAGTTCACGCTGCAAGTCAGCGGCAAGACCATTTACCTTGTCGTCTCGTCAATCGTCTGGGCTTTTGTCATAGTATGGTGGATTTGAAGTTCCTACTGTTCTGCGGCACACTCGTCTAGGAACTTCAAATCCAAAAACCACACTAGAATTATAAGCTTGTCAGTGTCCTTTTGATTCTCGAAGTTCGCTAAGAGCGTGCCGCAGTGGCGAACTTCGGAATCGGGACACTAGGCCCCAATGTGCCACAGAATCAGGGCTTGATCGAGCGCGGCGCCGATAGTCATGTCAGGCAGCATGTCCGGCAGCTGGGAATTCTGGATCGATCGCGGCGGCACCTTCACCGATGTGATCGGCAGGCGTCCCGACGGCAGGCTCGTCACTCACAAATTGCTCTCGGAAAATCCCGAGGCCTATCGCGATGCGGCGGTGCACGGCATCCGCCATCTGCTCGGGGTTCCGGCCGGCGCCGCGCTCCCGAGGGAGCGCATTAATGCAGTTAAGATGGGTACCACGGTTGCGACCAATGCGCTGCTCGAGCGCAAAGGCGATCGCACGCTGCTTTTGATTACCAAGGGCTTCCGCGACGCGCTGCGCATCGGCTACCAGGCGCGGCCGAAGATCTTCGCGCGTCACATCGTCAAGCCGGACATGTTGTATGAGCGCGTGGTGGAGGTCGACGAGCGCGTGCGCGCCGACGGCAGCGTTGAGCGCGAGCTCGATCTCGGCGGCGCGCGCGGCGAACTCGAACGCGCCAGGGCCGATGGCATGGGCGCGGTCGCCATCGTGCTGATGCATGCCTATCGCTACAACGTTCACGAACAGCAACTGGCGGGGCTGGCGCGTGAACTCGGTTTTCCACAGGTCTCGGCGAGCCATGAAGTGTCGCCGCTGATCAAGCTTGTCGGCCGCGGCGATACGACCGTGGTCGACAGTTACCTGTCGCCGATTCTACGCCGCTACGTGGCCCAGGTGGCGGGAGACTTGGCGGGAGACTTGCAAGGCGAAAACGCGGCAAATCGCGTCCGCCTCATGTTCATGATGTCGTCGGGCGGGTTGACGGCGGCCGATCTATTCCGCGGCAAGGACGCCATCCTGTCCGGCCCGGCGGCGGGCGTGGTCGGCATGGCCGAGACCGGACGGTCGGCCGGCTTTACGCGGCTGATCGGCTTCGACATGGGCGGCACCTCGACCGATGTGTCGCATTTCGCCGGCGAGTACGAGCGGGCGTTCGAGACCGAAGTCGCCGGCGTGCGCATGCGCGCGCCGATGATGCTGATCCACACGGTTGCGGCGGGCGGCGGATCCATCCTGCATTACGACGGCGCGCGGCTTCGCATCGGGCCGGATTCGGCGGGCGCCAATCCCGGGCCGAAATGCTATCGCCGCGGCGGTCCGCTCGCGGTGACCGACGCCAATGTCATGGTCGGCAAGCTCATTCCGGATTTCTTTCCGCACATTTTCGGGCCGAAGCAGAATTTGCCGCTCGATGCCGATGCGGTCGGTGTGGCTTTCTCAGGCTTGGCCAAAACGATCGGCGGCGGCCGCAGCAGCGAGCAAGTCGCCGACGGCTTCATCAAGATCGCCGTCGAGAACATGGCGAACGCGATCAAAAAAATCTCGGTCCAGCGCGGCTACGACGTGACCCGCTATGCGCTCAATTGCTTCGGCGGCGCCGGCGGCCAGCACGCGTGCCTGGTCGCCGACGCGCTCGGCATGACGAGCGTGCTGATCCATCCGTTGTCGTCGCTGCTGTCAGCTTACGGAATGGGACTGGCCGACATCCGCAGCGTCCGTCAGCAGGCCATCGAGGAGCCGTTCGGCAAGAAATCGTATGCGGCGCTTGAGAGCGTGGCAACGCGGCTCGCGCGCAACGCGATTGCGGAAGTCGAGGGACAAGGCGTCGCTCCCGGCAAAATCCGCCTGCATGTGCGGGCCCATGTGCGCTACGCGGGCACCGACACGCCGCTCATCGTCGATGCGGGAAGTTTCAAAGATCCATTCCGCGAGAACCTGACACTGCCGTCCGCCAAAATGAAATCCGGATTCGAACGCGCGCACCGGGCGCAATTCGGCTTCATCGATCGCAGCAAGGATCTGGTTATCGAGGCGGTTTCCGTCGAGGCGATCGGCGGCGGCGCGACCTTTCGGGAAGAGACCCGTAAAACGGTGCGGCGTAGCCTGCCCGCACCGGTGCGCCGCACGCGGTTCTTTTCCGGCGGCAAGTGGCACCGGGCGGTTGTCTATCTGCGCGAGACGCTCTCTCCCGGTCACAAGATCAAGGGTCCGGCCATTATCATCGAACCGCATCAGACTGTGGTCGTCGAACATGGCTGGCAGGCCGAACTCACCGCCAAGGATCATCTGGTGTTGCGGCGAGTGCGGAGACTCGCGCGCGCCCGCGCAATCGGAACGCATGCCGATCCGGTGATGCTTGAAGTGTTCAACAATCTCTTCATGTCGATTGCCGAGCAAATGGGCGTCGCGCTGCAGAACACCGCCTATTCGGTCAATATCAAGGAGCGACTCGACTTTTCCTGCGCCGTCTTCGACGGCAACGGCTCGCTCGTTGCCAATGCGCCGCACATGCCGGTGCATCTCGGATCGATGGACCGCGCCGTCGAAACCATCATTCGCGAGAACAAAGGCACCGTGCGTCCCGGCAACGCCTATGCCATCAACGCGCCCTATAACGGCGGCACGCATTTGCCGGACATCACCGTCTGCACGCCCGTTTTCGGCGGCCGCCAAATCCTGTTCTGGGTCGCCTCGCGCGGCCACCACGCCGATGTCGGCGGCATTTCGCCCGGCTCGATGTCGCCGAACGCGACCACGATTGAACAGGAAGGCGTCTATATCGACAATTTCAAGCTGGTCGACCGCGGCCGCTTCCGCGAGAAAGAGCTCTATGCGCTTCTGGAAGGTGCAAAATATCCCCCGCGCAACTCGTTGCAGAACGTCAACGACATCAAAGCGCAAATCGCCGCCAACGAGATGGGAGTGCGCGAGTTACGAAAAATGGTGCGCCATTTCACGCTGCCCGTGGTCCGCGCCTACATGCGGCACGTGCAGGACAATGCCGCGGAAAGCGTACGGCGCGTCGTTGACCGGCTGCACGACAGCACGTTCGCGGTGGAGACTGATCGAGGCAACACGATCAAGGTTCGGATCGCGGTCGACAAGAAGAGCCGCGAGGCGACCGTCGACTTTACCGGCACGAGTCCGCAGCAGCCGAGCAACTTCAATGCCCCCGAACCCGTGACCCGAGCCGCCGTGCTCTACGTCTTTCGCGTCATGGTCGACGACGACATTCCGATGAATGCGGGCTGCCTCCGCCCGATTCGCATCGTCATTCCGAAAAGGTCCATGTTGTCGCCGGAGTTCCCGGCCGCGGTGGTGGCCGGCAATGTCGAGACATCGCAGGAGGTCACCAATTGTCTATTCGGCGCGTTGCGCGCCATGGCGGCGGCGCAAGGCACGATGAACAATCTTAATTTCGGTAACGCGCTGTATCAGTATTACGAAACGATCTGCTCCGGCTCACCCGCGGGGCCCGGATTTTCCGGTACCGATGCCGTGCACACGCACATGACCAACACGCGGCTCACCGATCCGGAAGTCCTGGAATTCCGCTACCCGGTTCTGCTCGAGGACTTCCACATCCGGAAAGATTCCGGCGGCCGCGGGCGATGGAATGCCGGCGACGGCATTCGCCGGACCATCCGGTTTCTGGAAAAGATGGAGTGCACAATTCTTTCCGGTCACCGCCTGGTCCCGCCGTTCGGCCTCGCCGGCGGCGGCGACGGTCAGGTCGGTGAGAACTGGGTGCGGCGCAACGACGGCCGGATGGAAAAACTGCGGGGCTCCGACGCCACTGTGATCAATGCCGGCGAGGCGATCATCATTCAGACGCCGACCGCCGGCGGTTATGGCAAACCCGGCTCGTGAGGCATAACCTTGCTGACCTTTCGCCACCGGAGCACGGCCTATTTCATTTGCGCAATCGAATAACTCATGTTTGCCTGGTTGCCCTGCCAATGAAACCTGTAATCGATGGCGACATTGCCGCCGTTGGGCAATGGCAAAACGGCCCTGCAAACCACTTCCGTCTTGCTGCTCGAAAGCGTCGTGATCGGCTCGTAGCGCGTGGGTTCGAGCCTGAGTTCCTGAGGACGTCGTGAGGGTGCGCTTGGCGCGATCGGAATCGCATTGCGGCAGCACGAAGCGGTCGCGCAGGCCGGCATAGAGCAGGGCGGCGGCAGCCACCACGACGGCAACGCCAACGCCAACAAACCTGATCGCCAGCCGGCCGCGCCCGCGCTGGGGGTCTCGCGAGCCGATCGCGCCCCGGAACTGAGGATCCTGGTGGCGAAGGTTCATCGGGCATCGCCGCATGCGTTTTTGACGCTTCGATCCGAAGATCGCACTCGCTCTAGAGCGCCTTGACGATCTCTTCGGTCATCTTCTTGGCGTCGCCGAGCAGCATCATCGTATTGTTGCGATAGAACAGCGGATTGTCGATGCCGGCATAGCCGGAAGCGAGCGACCGTTTGTTGAACATCACGGTGCCTGCCTTCCACACTTGCAGCACCGGCATGCCGTAGATCGGCGATTTCGGATCGTCTTCCGCCGCCGGGTTGGTGACGTCGTTGGCGCCGATCACGTAGGCGACGTCTGCCTGCGGGAATTCCGAATTGATATTTTCCAGCTCGAAGACCTCGTCATAGGGAACGTTCGCTTCGGCCAGCAGTACGTTCATGTGGCCCGGCATGCGTCCCGCAACCGGATGGATCGCGTATTTGACCTCGACACCGGCGGCCTTGAGCTTGTCCGCCATCTCGCGCAGTGCATGTTGCGCCTGCGCCACCGCCATGCCGTAGCCCGGCACGATAATCACCTTGCCGGCATTCTTCAGGATGAACGCCGCATCTTCCGCCGATCCTATCTTGACCGGCCGGTCGGTGGCATGCGCGGCCGGTCCTGCCACTTCGCCGCCGAAGCCGCCGAGGATCACGGAGATGAACGAGCGGTTCATGCCCTTGCACATGATGTAGGACAAGATCGCGCCCGAGGAGCCGACCAGCGCGCCGGTGATGATCAGCGCCGAATTGCCGAGCGTGAAACCGATTCCCGCAGCCGCCCAACCGGAATAGGAATTGAGCATCGAGATCACGACCGGCATATCCGCGCCGCCGATCGGAATAATGATCAACGCGCCGAGAAGAAAGGACACCGCCGCGATCAGCCAAAAGGCCAGATGCGGCTGCGCTTCGAAAAACCAAACAATCAGCGCGACAAGCCCGACGGCGAGCGCGATGTTAATGGCATGCCGGGCCGGCAGAATGATCGGCGCGCCGCTCATGCGGCCCGACAGCTTGAGAAAGGCTATCACCGAGCCGGTAAAGGTGATGGCGCCGATCGCGGCGCCGAGCGACATTTCGATCAAGCTCTGGCGGTGAATCGCGCCTTCGGTGCCGATGCCGAAGGCGGCGGGCGCATAGAGCGCGCTGGCGGCGACCAGCACCGCGGCCATGCCGACCAGCGAATGGAATGCCGCCACCAGTTCCGGCATCGAGGTCATCGGCACCCGCCGTGCGATCACCGCGCCGGTTCCACCGCCAAGCGCTATGCCGACGAGGACGAGGCCCCACGCGGTCGTGCTTGCCGGCGGATGCGATCCGAGCGTGGTCGCTATCGCGATCGCCATGCCGATCATGCCGAACAAATTCCCGCGCCGGCTCGTCTCCGGGTTCGACAGGCCGCGCAGCGCCAGGATGAAAAGCGCGCCGGCGACGAGGTAACAAAGCGCGGCGAGATTGGCGCTCATCGGCGGCACCCTTTCGCCACAGGCGAGGTGAAGGAAACGCCGCGTATCGTGTTTGCCGCCGTCACTTCTTCTTCCGTTGGAACATGCCGAGCATGCGTTGCGTCACCAGAAAGCCCCCGAAGATATTCACCGAGGCGAAGCTGAGGGCGATAAAGCCAAGAATGCGCGCCCAGAGCGGCCCGGAATCGCCGGCGACGAGCGTCACGCCGACCGCGAGCAACGCGCCGACGGCAATCACCGAGGAAATTGCGTTCGTCACCGACATCAGCGGCGTGTGCAGTGCCGGCGTGACCGACCAGACCACGTAATAACCGACAAAGACCGCGAGCACGAAAATCGACAGGCGGAAGACGAATGGATCGGCAACCTCGCTTGCCGCGGCCGGCACATTTCCAGATGCGATGGCCATGAGATCGAGCTGGCCGACAATCGAAAGGGCTATCATGACAGGGTCCGGTTTGGGGTCACGCTGCGCTCTTCGGCTTGAAGTTCGGATTGACGATCGCGCCGTCGCGGGTGAGCGCCGTCGCCTTGACGATCTCGTCGTCCCAATTAACGGCAAGTGCCTTGGTCTTCTTGTCGATCAGGATTTCCAGGAAGGCAAAGAGGTTCTTGGCGTAAAGGCTCGAGGCTGTCGCGGCGAGCCGCCCTGGAACGTTGCGATAACCCACGATCTTCACGCCACCGACCTCGGCGACGCCGTCGGGATTTGCACCCTCGACATTGCCGCCGCGCTCGACGGCGAGATCGACTACGACCGAGCCGGGACGCATCGAGGCCACCATCTCCTTGGTCACCAGCCGCGGCGCCGGACGGCCGGGAATGAGCGCGGTGGTAATCACGATGTCCTGCTTCTTGATGTGCTCGGCGACGAGGGCGGCTTGCTTGGCCTGATACTCCTTGGACATTTCCTTGGCATAGCCGCCGGCCGTCTCAGCCGCTTTGAATTCCTCGTCCTCGACGGCGATGAATTTGGCGCCGAGACTTTCGACCTGCTCTTTGGCGGCCGGCCGCACATCGGTCGCGGTGACGATGGCGCCGAGCCGGCGGGCCGTTGCGATTGCCTGCAAGCCGGCGACACCGGCTCCCATGACGAAAACCTTGGCGGCTGGGACCGTGCCCGCGGCCGTCATCATCATCGGCAGCGCGCGGCCGAACTCGCTTGCGCCGTCGATCGCGGCGCGATAACCGGCGAGATTGGCCTGGCTTGAGAGCACGTCCATGACTTGCGCCCGGGTGATGCGCGGCAAGAGCTCCATGGCGAATGCGATTATTCCGGCGTCAGCCATGGCGCGCAGCGCGCTGTCGTGGCCGAACGGATCCATGATCGCAATGACGATCGCGCCCTTTTTCAGGCGCGACAATTCCGCCGTCTCCGGCCGCCGCACTTGCAGCACGATGTCGGCGCCGTTGAGCGCATCGGCGCTGACAGACGCGCCGGCGCCGGCATAGTCGCTGTCGAGAGTGCCGGCTTTGATTCCGGCGCCGGGCTCGACCGCGACCTCGGCGCCAAGGGCTATCATCTTCTTGACGGTTTCGGGGGTTGCGGCCACGCGCGGCTCGCCCGGATCGCTCTCGGCAACAACCGCAACCTTCATGAATCCTCCGACGCAGCGGCCGGCGTTTGCGCCGATACCGGTGCTGTGCGATCAGATCACGTCAGGAAATATGCCATCAGAATAAGGATCACGACGACGGTCGCCAGCGACACTTTCACCAAGGTGATGAAATTGCGGTACGTCTGCTCGTGAGCCAGATAATCGTTCCCCGTCGCAGTCGCGTATTCAAGTTCGGCGTGATCGGCCATTCCCATCTCTCCAAACAGCGGCAGGCTGCGGCGGACTTAGCGTAATTGCATTTATAGAGCAACCGCGTTCCCGCGCGCAATTTGCCGGCAATTTTACCGGCCTGCGTTCCTCCGTGCGGTGCCGCAGCTTGCTCGAACAGGCCGGAATCCCTACTCTGCAAAACAGCACCAGCCGCCTGACGCCGTCATGCTCAGAAAAGAACAAAACGACCTTCTGACGCAGACCGGTCCCGGCACGCCGATGGGCCGGTTGTTCCGCTCCTATTGGTTGCCGGCGCTCTTGGCCGAGGAACTGCCGAAAAACGATTGCCCGCCGGTGCGGGTGAAGCTGTTGTCGGAACGTCTAATCGCCTTTCGCAATTCCGAGGGGCGCTACGGCTTGATCGACGAGTTTTGCGCCCATCGCGGCGTGTCGCTGTGGTTCGGCCGGAACGAAGAAGCCGGGCTGCGCTGCCCCTATCACGGCTGGAAATACGATGTGACCGGGCAATGCGTGGATGTTCCATTCGAACCGGCCGAGAGCGGCTTCTGCAAGAAGATCAAGCTCGCCTCCTATCCGCTGGTAAAGCGCGGCGAGGTGCTGTGGACCTATATGGGACCGCCGGAGAAAAAGCCGCCGCCGCCGGAATGGGAGTTTGCCCTGGTCGCGCCGGAGCAGACTTTCGTCTCCAAGCGGTTGCAGGAATCCAACTGGCTGCAAGCGATGGAAGGCGGCATCGATTCAAGCCACGTTTCGTTCCTGCATCGCGGCGACCTTGGCTCCGATCCGCTGTTCAAAGGCGCCAAGGGCAATCAATACAATCTTTCCGACATGCAGCCGCATTTCGAGGTTGTCGAGCAGCCGGGCGGCCTATTCATCGGCGCGCGGCGAAACGCCGAAGACGGAAAATATTACTGGCGCATTACCCCGTGGGTCATGCCGTGCTTTACGATGATTCCGCCGCGCGGCGATCATCCCATCCACGGTCATTTCTGGGTGCCGATCGACGGCGAGAACTGCTGGGCCTGGTCCTACGACTTCCATCCGGTGCGCCCGCTGACCGAGGCGGAAGTCGAAGCCATGAAGAACGGCGCCGGCGTGCATTGCAAATACATCCCCGGCACCTATCGCCCGCTCGCCAACAAGGACAACGATTATTTGATCGATCGCGCGGCGCAAAAAGCCGGCAAGACTTTCAGCGGCGTCGCCGGCTTCGCCATGCAGGATGCTTCGTTGCAGGAAAGCATGGGGCCGATCTGCGACCGCACCAAGGAAAACCTGGTGTCGACCGACAACGGCATCATCATGGCCCGCCATCGCCTGATGCGCGCGGTCAAGGCTTTGGTCGAAAAGGGC
>Ga0306921_10009418_pt1 | contig 10363 bp, 10 predicted proteins | sample sta12Cox44000080_FD_203760 | JGI IMG/M metagenome (GOLD analysis project Ga0306921, IMG submission 203760) | Lab enrichment of tropical soil microbial communities from Luquillo Experimental Forest, Puerto Rico - statoxic.12C.oxic.44.000.080 (v2)... | ecosystem: Environmental > Terrestrial >...
AAAAAGGAGGACCCTTTGCCGTACGCACCCAACTCGAGCACGCGAGTTACCCAACCACAAACGAACGAACCGAGACCCTTCGGCACCCCGGACCCGGCCGTGCGCGCACGGCAACTGGAAGAATTAGACCGCCAACGCTCCGCCTGGCGCGCTCAGAGATGCCGCTCTTAAAGCCGGCAAGCGCAACCTTCAGCGACCGGTTATGGATTTCTTTCGCGACCGGGATATGGCGCGCGACGACCGCCTCCATTTTGCTGCCACCCAGGTCTGGGTGAGACGGTTGATCGCCAATAGAAGACTTCCTTATTTGTTTTCGGCAGGTGAGGACATTTTTTGTTCAATCGGTTTGGAGCGGAGTGTGCCGCACTGGCGAACACCGAAGCGCGCGGGCACATGGGGAAAGAGCGTTCAAACAAAGGATGGTCACTCTGGCGTCAGCTCCTGACTCGGACTGGCCTTGGTGATTTTACTCCTGCCATAACTCCTGGCAAAAATCGTGCATTTTGGCGTATTTTGCCTGCATCTGCCTGCACGATGAGCCAGTTTGGGAGTAATCGGATATATGAGGAAGATCCCTGGAAATGAAGGACTTAAGATGGTTCGAGAGGGATGCATTTACTCCTCCGATAATCAGTTCGTGAAACTGTCAAACATGCAGTAAAACAGGCGCTTGCTGCAAACTCCTGCCTTTACTCCAGACATTTTTGGCCGTAAACGGTACGTAAATGCAACAGAATGGCTCTCAATTAAACAGGCATGCAGCGAGACTTTCCATCCGCCAGGAGGTCGCTTACGAGCACGGGTACAAGTATGAATGCTGGAAGGTTTACGGGACCGATAGTCAAGGCACTCGTATCCGGAAACAATTCCAGGATGAAGCGAGTGCCCGGTTCTGGAAGGCGGCCAAAGAGGTTGAGATCCTCAACTGTGAGCGTGCCACCAGACATCTGCCTACGCATTTGACGGTCGACCAGCTCGCCGCGGCTGAAGGACTGGTCGCTCGGCTTGGGGACCGCTACACGCTTGAGGCTGTGGGTGACTACTTCTTTCGCCATCACGTGGAAGCCGATTTCAAGATCTCGGTCGCTCGTGCCAGCGTGGCGTTCCGTGGAGCTATGGAAGGGGTGATTCGTGAGCGGAGCATACTACAACTCCGGTCCACCTTGAGCCAGCTCGAACGCTTCGTTGGCGGTGAGTCGGATCTTCATGAGATCACGCCGGCACTGCTCGAGCGGTTCCTACGCAGCCTGCGCGCTCGAGGTGGAGTAAATCCGGCGGCTAAGCGAACCTGGAACGGGCATCGAGCCGATCTGCATCTGTTTTTCTCCTGGTGCGCGGATAAGCAGCGGCGCTGGGTAGCAGCTAATCCAGTCGCGGACGTGCCGCGGATGCAAACCCAAAACGGGCACGTGGAAGTTCTCCCCGTCGGCAATGCGCGAGCACTGATGGAATACGTTGCCGAGTTCAAAGGGGGCAAACTGGCTCGTTACTTCGCGAGTGCTCTGTTTGCCGGGATCCGGCCGGGAGGGGAGCTTGAGAAACTAGCCGCTCATCCGGACCTGATCGATTTTAGCAATGCTGTCATCCGTATCAGTCCAGCGATTTCAAAAACCGGCAAACCGCGCCAGATCAAGATTCGCGAAAACCTCTACCAGTGGCTCTCCCGTTTCGGCGGCGACTTACTTCCGGCCAACCACGACCGGGATATCAACTTTGTCCGCAAACGGTTCAACCTCGGCCATGACGTCTTAAGACACACCTTTTGTTCAGCGCACGTGATGGCTTTTGGCAGCTTTGCAGAAACCGCCATCGAAGCCGGAAACTCCGAATCGATTATCCGCGCTCACTATTTCAACGCGATGAACAAAGCTGACGCTTTGAACTTCTGGCAGATCGCGCCGGGGCAAGCTGAAAGCAAAGTTGTGCACCTGGCATGACGGCGCCAGAGGATCGGCCACAAAGGGGGAACGACTATCTCGGCGATTCCAGTGTGCCTCTATCTTTGGCCGTGCTTAAAGAGGAGTTGTCGAAGTTTCTCTTGGTGAGCGAACTCCAGGTTGGCTGGATGAATATAGTGCCAACTAGCGGTTTCCTCTCCGAACAGCCGCTGCTCTATCAAAGCATCTTGATCAGGTGGATAGTCAAAGCGCTCCGAGGAAGGGACACCGGATTCTTCAAAGATCTAGCCAAGGCATTAGGCGACCTCGAGCATCCTGCGCTCTTAAACAAAAACGCCAGAGGATTGATTCAGAGCGCATCCGCACTTTCCTCCAAAGGAGATCCCGTTCTTGATTCGCTCCTTGAAAAGCTCCGCTCACCACAATGGTTTAGAGGAGCCCGTCCGGAGGAAATTTATGCTCTCCAAAGGAGAATACTGCGCCGGCTCGATGTGAAAGCGAAAATTTTCGAGAAGCTGGTTGAGGCCGAAAGAGAGGTCTCTCCCGGCCGGCCAAAAGAGAAAAAGCTCATCAAGATCCAAAAAGCGCTCTACTTCACCAATACCTCACAGAAGACCGAGCCGCCTTTTCAAGCCGATGTCGTCAAGCACTGGGAGAAACAGACCGGTCTCTTGCGCGAACAAATCAATGTACCCAGAGAAATTCGCGCTGCGCAGCTCGAACTGAAAAAGCGTAAAAGCGGGCGTCCGCGCAGAGCCAAAAACCGCTCGAAGCGCTCTGGTGGCTGAAGAAAATGGGTGACAAAAGTCATCGATCTTTGTCCTGATTAAATTTTGCAGCCACTGGCAAACTGGCTGCATGCCAATTACATCACCTCCGCAAACTTCGGACTCGGTCGATTTGGTCCCTGATTACGTCTGTCTTGAAAAGCTCTTTCCCGACAAACGGGGACGGCCGTCGATCCGCTGGTTTCGCGGTTTGAAAGCAGCGGGAGTCCTTCCTTTTCGCAAAATCGGCCGGCGCATTTTCTACGACGTCAGCGAGGTCAGACGCACGCTGGACCGGCGGTTCAAGGTCGAGGCGGCTTAAGAATGCCGGCTAGTGAAAAGGCCGCCCAATCTTTTAGAGGAGAGACGGCCATCTCAAAGGTTTCGAATGCTCTCAGGCAAGAACACCAAAACTCCTAAACACCTGTGGATACCATTACATCAAAGCGTGTCGGCATTGTACCCAAATCCGTTTTCTCTCTGTTCAGAGGGCAACCTGCAGATATCTCGGATCGAGTAACGCGGATGCCGCGCGACGCCGCGATTCTGTACCAAAAACCCAAAGGCGGGCGCCTTGAATTTGCGGGCGTCGTCCGCTTAAGCGGTGGGTCCTATTACTGGGTTATTTTGTGGCTTTCGAGCCTAGAGCCACTTACTGGCGGCATCAGATTTGTGCCATGGGATAGACCACATCCTAAATCGGGACAAGTGCCCACTCCAAACTTAAAGCCAGTCTTCGCCAAGATCGTATTGGCTGAAAATGGCGCACACCTGGAAAGCCGAACCGAACGGGCGTGTGTCCAGATCTGGCCGCGCCTAACAGCCTGCCGGGAGGTTTTCGAAGTAATTCTTTCACCCGCCAAGACGGAGGGAGGCAATCGATGAGCGCTCCTAACGGTAAATCGGGACAAATCCGAATCATCCCTGTGGACGGGATCCGGCCGGCGCCGGAGAATATCAAGCTCTATAGGGCAGTCTCATCGGCTGACCCGGAGATACAACGTCTGGCTCTATCGATCGCCTCTCAAGGCGTGCTCGAGCCGCTGGTGGTGACAAAAGACGGCTACATCTTGAGCGGGCACCGCCGCTGGGTAGCCGCGCAGTTAGCCGGCCTGGAGCGTATCCCTTGCCGGGTCGATCCGATCACTCATGACGACATCTTTTTTCTTGAGCGCTTGACCGAATACAACCGGCAACGGGTCAAAGGGATCGACGAGGTTCTTCGCGAGGAGATTGTCCGAAGCAACCCGGAGGAAAGCTATCAGGAATTGCTCACAGAGCGCAAGGAACGTTCTGACATTAACCTGGAGGATCTCGCGGTTATCGAGCTGCGAGACATAAAAGACCGGGCTCAGATCAGCCAGGCCAAAGGACCGATGCTGGAAGCCATCAATCGGATCATTGAAGCGAACCGGGACTATTGGCCGCTCTCAGATCGCCAGATCCATTACCAGCTTCTCAACGATCCTCCGCTGATTCACGCGAGCAAATCCGACAGCGCCTACCAGAACACTGCAAACTGTTACAAGGCGCTGGTCGACTTGCTCGCCCGGGGCCGGCTGGAGGGTCGGATCCGTTGGGAGGCGATCGCCGATCCGACCAGGCCCGTGGTTCTGTGGGACGTCCACAGGAATCCGGCAGATTTCATAGCGAAGCAGACTGAAGAATTCCTTAAGGGCTATTGCCGCGACACGCTTGGGTCGCAACCCAACCACGTGGAAGTGATCGGTGAAAAGAATACGATCCAGGGGATTATCAGCGGCGTTTGCGCGGAGTACTGCGTTCCGTACACGATCGGCCGCGGTTATTGTTCCCTCGAGCCGCGCCGGCAATTGGCGACCAGGTTTCGCCGGAGCACTAAACAGAAACTCGTGCTCTTGGCGCTCGCGGACTTCGATCCCGATGGAGACGAGATTGCCCACAGTTTCGCCCGCAGTCTCCGGGACGATTTCGGCATTTCTCCAGATCGGATTGTGCCGGTTAAAGTGGCGCTCACAAGAGACCAGGTTGACCAATTGAACCTGCCGCCGATCATGCAGGCCAAAGCGACTAGTGCTAACTATCAGCGCTTTGCTAGTCGGCATGGGGACGTTGTCCACGAGCTGGAGGCGGTGCCGGCCACGGAACTGCAACGAATCCTGGAGCAAGCGATTACCACGGTGCTGGATATCGACGCCTTCAACGCGGAAGTCGAGAAAGAAAAGGCCGACGCCGGCTATTTAGCCGCTTTCCGGCGCACTGCTAAAGAGATGTTAGGACAGCTTCAGATTCCACCACCCTAACGAACCGAATTGGGACTAGTCCCAATTCACCAGGGCATTATGAAAAACAAATTTCTAAGTGTTAGTAATTTCATTCCGGAGGTGAGGGAGTGAAAGCCAAATCGCTCAAGAATCTCGCGGAGTTAACTCCTGACGGTAAAGATGAGCCGTCTAGTCCTCCTGCACTGGAAGCCGAGCCATTGCACCGTCGGCTAGCGCGTCTAAACCGGGAGCTAACCAAGGCGACCGAAGAACTGCAGAGCTTCAATCGCGAATGGGCTAAGAAGAATATCGAAGCGCAGACGTGCCGGTTACCAATCTCCACGCCTGAATTAACTCACGCGGCTAACAAGCGCCGGGAGCTGGCGCTCGAGATTCAGCGGCTTCAGACCGAGCTTGGATCGGCCAATAAAGAGCGTCGGCAACTGAATGCAAAAGCTAGCCAGGAAGCGTTGCCAGCCGAGCAAACACCACTGGCCATCCCTCCCAAAAGGATAACCAACTTGAAGCGTTGTCCGCTCAAAGAGCATAGGGAGTGGACTGTTTATTTCGAACTAGCAGCACGCGACGAGTTGACACCTGAGCTCTACACGCAGGTCGAACGGAGTGCCAAGTCGTTGCTTCAACATGCGCTTGAGACCGGAATTGAGGAACCATGACGCTTGAGGAACGGATCGCCAAGTACATGGCAAGCTGTCTGCCGGCGGTAAGTGGCTGTCACGGACACAATCAAACGTTCGCTCTCGCCTCTGCTCTGGTGAACGGATTCGCTCTGGACGAACAGACGGCCATGCAATGGCTGACCACCTACAATGCTGGGTGTCAGCCGCCGTGGAGTCGCACCGAGCTTAGGCATAAGATCAGAAGCGCCTCGAGGGCGCAGCATATACGGCCTCGAGGGTATCTTTTGAATCCCGGAGATCCGATTGGAGATCCGATAGCGTCAGGCCCCTCTACTGGTAAGCCAGAAACGGAGTCAAAGCCGAAGCCGGTCTACGATCCTCTTTACCTCACGAATTTCACCTCGCAGCTCACTGAGGAGATCAACGAAGAATACCTGGAGTTACGTAGCCAGTTCACATGTCACAACCGTTCGCCGGCTGGTTTTCTGCATAAAATCTTTCGCCCAGGCGAACACGTCTGGGTAACCGCTAATAGTCATTCCCGCAACGGTTGGGTGTGGACTCACGACGACCCGGTCCAAAATCTTTGCGAATTGAATCATCTGCGGATTGGACAACCAGGTGTGTGGTTTTTATCCAATCCAATAGACGGCCAGCCTCACCAGCTCGAGCGTCTCGCCTCCGAGCACAACACAGGAGGCCTCTCTTTCCGTGCGACAGAGTGCATTACCGACTGGCGGCACGTGGTACTGGAAACCGACGAGGCGCCCGAAGCTCTCTGGCTTAAAGCACTCGTTCTTTTGGAACTGGCTATCGTGGCCATCTACCATTCCGGTGGCCGCGGAGCACACGCTCTCTGCAATCTCGGCGCGAGGACGGTCACAGAGTGGCACGAACGGCTAGCTCTGCACCGGGAGCACTTGATCCGTCTGGGAGCCTGCTCCGGAACACTCACGCCGGTACGTCTTTCCAGGCTGCCAAACTGCAGGCGAGAGCAGACCGGCCGGTTACAACAACTCCTTTACCTCGCGCCAAACGCGGACTCAATCCCGATAGCCAAACGGCCAGTCAGAGAAGATCCGCTGGCCGTCTGGGAGAGATACCTCATCGCCGCTCGTTATGGCCGAAGTGACAACGATTAACCTCCTCTTTTTTTATGAGTGTACGACGAAGTCAAGATATCAGACGGGAGCAAACTCCAAAAATACATCCCGCAGGAGTTAATGCTCAGTATTCAAAGGATGGCCAGGAGGGAGCCTGCGAAAAGCCAAAGTTTGCCAAAGACCTGGAAAGGGATTTTGCGGCCGGCGATAATGATCGTGATAGTCGCGACGAGGACCAGGAGGCACGTAGGTTTCCGATCCAATGCCTTCCACCAGTGTTACGCGCAATGGCAGAAGCCATCTCGGCATCATACAGGGTGCCATTAGAATTAAGTGGTCCAGCTGTTCTGGGGATTGTTTCGGGGGCTGTCGGAAAGGGATTGAATCTCAAAAGCGGTGCAGACCGCATAATTCGGGGCAACCTGTACTTGGTTGGGATCGCCGAAAGTGGGGAGGGCAAAAGCTCCACGCTTAAAGAGGCTGCTCAGCCAATACAAACAGCTGAAAAAGACGCGCTTGGATTTTGGAAAGAGATCAGCAACCCCGAGACCAAGGCTGAAATCCGGATTCTGGATCGGGAGATCAAAGCGCTGGAAGCTGTGCTTGGCGCCAAGGGGAGCAAGAAAACTGTGGTGGTCGATCGTGCAAAGCTTAAGGCTGAGCTTTGCGAAAAGATTGCCAGGCTGGAGTATTTCCAGGAGAAGCTCGAAGCGCCACGGATGATCGTTGAAGACGTTACGCAGGAAAAGCTAGGATCATTACTGGCCAGGAACTCCGAGCAACTTTTCAGTCTGTCGTCAGACGCCGGCAAGACCCTCCAGAATCTTGAAGGTCGTTACATCAAGGAAAAGGGTAAAAGTGATGATGACATCTACGTCAGATCTTATACAGGTGAGCGCTGCCTGGTGGATCGTATCGGACGGGAATCGGTCATCCTGGAAGATCCCTGTGTGGCTCTCTTTTGGTTAATGCAGCCTAAACGAGCGCAGCGGTTGCTGGGCAATGAAGATTTACGCGATGGGGGATTTTTGCCGCGTTGTTTGATCTGGGATTCGCAAACCGAACCGACCGAAGAACCAGAGCAAGAAATACCGATCCCTCCAGAGGTGCGGCAAGCTTACCACGATTTGGTGAAAGAACTCCTGCTCACTTACCATGACGGAAAAGGGGGCACGATTCCGGATTGTGGCGCTGCCAGGAAAGCAATCCGGCAATATAAAAATCGCCTAGTCAGCCGCAGGCGCAGGGATTTGCGTGACATCAATAGCTTTGTCGTCCGCTGGTCTGAACAGGCTTGGCGAATCCTGGTCGTCTTGCATGCCAGCGCGCACGGGGAACGAGCACACCTTACACAGATCGATGCTCAAGAACCGGATAATGCGATAGAACTTGCCGAATGGTTTGCCAGACAACAGGTCCGTTTACTCGCGGCCATGAGAGATAGTGCTGACCAAGAGGAGTTGACCAAGCTGGTGGCGCTGGTCAGCCAACGTTACAAGGCGCGCGCCACCATTCGTGATTTGGAACGACGGCACAGCTATCGCAAAGAAGAACTTGAACGGCTGGCTCTAAAATTCCCTAAAAAGATTGCCATCAGGCACGAAGTATCGGGTTCCCAAGGTGGACGACCAAGTGAGATTCTGGTGATCTGCAGTACAAAAAATGAGGAGGTTTCGCAGGTTTCGCAGGTTTTGGCATAGGCGTGTGCGTGATGAAAAAACGAATTTTGAATTATATATACGCCACTGCCAAAACCTGCATAACCTGCGAAACCTCATGCGCTTTTCGCCTGCCAATCAGCTCTGGAAGCTCTCTCGCGAGTCATTTTAGGTGTTTTGTAACCTGTGGACAGGATGATAACACCCTGGAAAGAGCTGTCGACAAGACTCCCGGAGGGCATTTTACCGCAAAAAACCAACCAAAATGGCTCGACCGATCCCAGCTTCTTTCAGAGTGAAAACTAGGTTGTTCTCATCGGGAACAACCTTCTTATATCGATTGCCGTGATCATGCGTTATCTGCCCCGCAACAATCACGACGAACCCACTCCCTCGTCGACGCCGCGAGCCGTTGCTTGTTTCAACCAAACGAAATTTCGAAATCACGACCAAAAAAGATGAAAGACGAAACCGTTAGCGGATACATCAGCCCGACAAGCAAACTCAAGAAGTGGAAAAAAGAGTACGGCTATTTCGCCGTCCAACCTGACGGCACAATATTCTTATCCTGGGTGCATACCGGTTGCTCGAAAATGGAAGCTTTCTTATGTGCTTCCTATGATGGCGAGCCGGTAATGAGTTTCGACGATGTCCCGATGTTCAGGGCAGACTGGATAAAGGAGAACTTCCCTCAGATGAAAACCACTGTCGCAGCGGCCTCAAGGCGCATCAACATCGCCAGGGAACAAGGACAAGGTCCCTTCGAACAAAGAATCATCGCCACACAAGCATCACAATGAACCGGGATAACCATCGAAACGTGAACACTAAATGCTTAAGACGGCCACTGGTTCCTTGATTCCTTTTCCACCCTCTCGCAACTATCACTCCGTCCCTAGGCAAAAAAAGCCGGCAGAGCAAAAGAGCGGGTGTGATGACGCGATGATGACGTGATGAAAGATGGCCACTGGGCGAAGATTTAAAATCTCCAGCTCTCCCACCGCGCGCCTTCGTGTCACCGTTCTGGTCAGCGTTGTGATTTGAGTGCCATCTGGCGAGGGAAGGAGTATAGCTAAACGATTAATGGCGACTGGCACGTTGTTGAGTAAACGGGTAATGAAGGTATACAGCGCGGAGACATGGGCAAGAGCGCGCGAACTCTACTGTGGGGGCATGAGTTTGGAAGCGGTTGGCAAGAAGCTTGGGATCCCCTATTCGACGGTACGCGATCACGGGTGGACCGAAGAGTGGGGAGTGAGGGGCAAGGGAGTGCAGCGAGATCCGCGAGCTGAACAACGCAAAGCGCGGAGAATAAAGGCGAAGCTTGCGCGTGAGGAAGCTCTCATGATTGTAGAGACATCCCTGGTGAAAGCAGAGGAGCTGGAGGTGATAGCCAGGCAGTGTTTGGTGGCTGACTCTGCGCGGATGAAAGTAGTGATCTCGCGCAAAGTTGGGGAGATCTTGCAGCGGCTGGATCCGAGCGTGCCGCCGCGGAGCGCGGCTCAGGCCATAGGAGCGTTAGCGCCGATTTTCCGGTTGCTCTACAAGTGGCAGGATGAACCAAGTGAGGCGGACTTGAAAGCTGCCAAGGGTCCTAATCACGCGATCAATATCGCCTTAATCCAGACCGCCCCCGAAGAACTGCGGATGATGGGACCGCACAGAGAGGACGCCTCTCTCCAGACGGAGCAAAAAGACCAGCTCGATGGGACCCGTCTAATAGAGGATGCACCAATCCCGGCACCCGCCGGGGACGGAGACCACCTGCCAAAAAAGGAGGCTCCAAACGCTCCGCCTCCAAGATCGCATTTTCACGCGGGCAACGACGACCACTCTCCCCAGACGGTGCATAAGCTCGGAGGCGATGGGACCCTTTCAAAAGAGCACACGCACCAACAGAGTGCCGGGGACGGTCGCTCTCTCCCGAAAAAGGAGGACCCTTTGCCGTACGCACCCAACTCGAGCACGCGAGTTACCCAACCACAAACGAACGAACCGAGACCCTTCGGCACCCCGGACCCGGCCGTGCGCGCACGGCAACTGGAAGAATTAG
>Ga0306921_10009419_pt1 | contig 10362 bp, 6 predicted proteins | sample sta12Cox44000080_FD_203760 | JGI IMG/M metagenome (GOLD analysis project Ga0306921, IMG submission 203760) | Lab enrichment of tropical soil microbial communities from Luquillo Experimental Forest, Puerto Rico - statoxic.12C.oxic.44.000.080 (v2)... | ecosystem: Environmental > Terrestrial > Soil...
CACGCTACTAGGATCCAGGGGCCCATCCAGACAAGTCGTGCAATACGCCATACGCAACCATCGACGCGGCGTCCCGTACAACGGAAAGTTCTGACGAAACACATAGGTGTGTGCCGAGTACCCGTAGGCGATCGGATGTTCCGGCCGATCAAACGTCACCCGTAAATGTGAACCCGGCGTCCGCGTCGCCACCTGCTGTGCGGCCGCAGCAGCATCAGCCCCGCCTCCCTGTGTACTACGAGGAACTCCACCGGCGTCGCGCCGTACCCCTCGGACAATTCCCGCCTCGAGTGGCAGCATCGATCCACTCCCCAACGTAATCATTAAACCGCCCTGCTCGACAAACTCTTGAATCTTCGCCAATCCTGCATATCCGATGCCGCCGGTGATGTCGTCCGATTCGGCAGGCGTCCCGAAGCTCGGTGTCTCAGGGGCCTTCTTGAATGGCATCGGGCTCCAGCGCTTCGGCAACCCCTCGATCTGCTCCGCCAGCTCCAGGTCCACGTGTCCATATAGAAGCACGTCAATCTTGGCTTTCAGATGGCCTGCACGAATGTCCTCATCGCGAATGTAAACGTAGGGCACACTACGCTGATCCAGCGAATACCGTAGCCACCCAATCGAATCGGTGTCCGCCCACGGCACCCAGACGCCCAGTCGCGGCGAGGTTGCCGCATGATGCGCCACTTCCGGCAGCGAAGGGGCTCCGTTGAAGCTTAGTGCCAGGCGATCTGAAACCTCGTGCAGTGCCTCGCCTAACCCGGGCTGCGCCGGAAGAATCCACGATCCTGCGGGATACTCGACCCCTCCAAACGCAAAAGGGTGCTCTGCAATCTCAACTTCGAACTTCGCCATTGCAAACCGCGCTTCGAGCAGTCCCTCTTGTCCGGTATCCTTCAGAAGAAAATTTGGCCCTGAACTGCTGAGCGACCCGTGTGGATGCGGCGGCTCGTCTAACACCACTAAATTCGCCGACCGAATTGCAACGTCCGCGGTTGGCGAAACCTGCAAGTGATAGTGCGCCGGAAGTTCCCAGGAAACATCGTCGTAAGGTTCGGTCGCATCCTTCGGATAGTGCTGCGCCGTCAGCAAATCCACCGCGTAATTCCGATACGGCTGATCCAGCCGCACCACGTAAGTTCCGGCCGGATACTGCCCATCCTTCAAAGTCACCTGCGCGTTTACCCGGCTCACTTCAATGTGCTGGCTCATCAGCCGCGTCACAAGTTGGGCCACGCGCAGCGGATCGCCCTGATCCGCGGAAATCAAAAACGCATAAGGCGCCTCACGCAATCCCCTCTCATACGAATGCAAATTCTTCTCGTAGAAATTCCGCAGAAATGTCTTCGAGTTCGCCGCCGTGTAATCCAGCGCTGCCAGCATTCCCGTCTCGTTGTAGTTCACATTGTCTCGCGCCGACCACGAAAACTTTCCCGTCGGCGGCGGCAATGCCCGGTACCACTCCTTCGACGTCTCCTCCGGCGAGAGCGTCCACGTCAAGGTCTCCGCCGTGCCATTCCCGAACGTCTCATACCCGCGCCCAATCGAGTTGTGATTCATCGCAACCGAGTCCAGAAACAGCTCCGCAAAGCCTTCTCCAAAATTCCATGTCGAAACGCCCGGCATCCCGAGACCCGTCATCGCCTGGACTTCTTGAAAACTCAGCGCCAGAAACTCGGTAAGGGTGATCGGATCCACGTTCGGGTTGTAAGGACCCGTCCCGTTCCAGCTCATCAACAATGGCACCGCTTCATGCAAGTCATGCACCACCGTCGGGTGCCATTCAAAAAACATGCGCGAAACGGCCTTGGTCGTTTCCTGGGTCAACTGATGCGCATCGCGGTTGATATCCACGAACACATACTTCCCCCAATAAGGCGGCGCCTCCCGGGGCAGCGTCTCGCGATCTGTCTTCCCTTTCAAATACCGATAAAACCATTCAACCTGTTTGTCGCGGCCATCGGGATTCGAAACCGGATTGATCAGCACCACCACATTTTCACGAATCCTCCGGATCATCGGCTGTTCGGAAACCGCCAGCCGGTAGGCCAGCTCCAACGCCGACTCCGTCGACCCACTCTCATCCGAATGCAGTCCCGCATTGAAATAATAAATCGGCCGGCCACTCGCAATCAGTTTCTCCGCAGCAGGTCGGTCCGTTTTGCGAGCATCGGCAAGCGCGCCTGTTGTCGCCTTAAGTTGCTCTAGACTCGTAATTCCCTTTTCATCTGCAATCGCCAACAAAAGGATGTCGCGTCCCTCCTCCGACTTCCCGATCGTAAAAACCCTCACTCTCGGTGAAGACGTTGCCAGCGCACGGCAGTAGGCATAAGCCCTCGCAGAATCGACCAACTCCCCCGGCGCACCCATAATCCGCCCGAAATACGCCCGTGGCGAAGGCACACTCGCCGACGCCGGCAGGTAAGAAACCCACGGCGACAAAAACCTCGCCTCGGTCGTGGCCTTCGCAATCTCCTCAACCGAACCCTTTTCGGGAGCATCAGGTACCACACTCTGTCCGCAGGTTATGGCAGACAGCGAAAGTCCCACCACGAGACCAAGCAGCGAACGCGACAAATCAACCTCCACAGGAATGTCAGCAAGAAAATGAACCACAGGCTTGGGGAGTGTACTACAACGGGAAATCCCGGAGGGAATAGATCCCTATGGCCGAGCGCGCCCTTGCTCCGTTCTCGAGCACGCTTCCTATCTGCTTCTCAGAAGCGCTCCCTTTGCAGGGACTCGCAACAGCAGTGGAGTTGCCCAGGCGATCAGCGACGAAGGGCATGATCGTTGACCTAGGCCCTCGGCGTCGGCCATCAGTCGAATTCCGTCAGTCGAACTTAGTCGAGCGTTGCGACCGCGTTGCGTTCCGTGCGTCGCCGGTGCAAATAATGCATCGCAATGTTCAGGTAAATCGGCCCGCACGGCGTCTCCACCGCCAGCACCATCGCTTCGGTATCGGTGCTTCCCGCCAGACCTTCTTCGCTCATGTGAATTTCCGGAGGAAATACCTTGAAGCGGAATCCCTGGTCGTTCAGCAGCGTCACACTGTTGCCGATCACCATGTTCGCAAGCTCACAAACCGTCTCGCGGATCACCTGCTCGCTCTCGGGCAACTCCGTGCCGGCAAGCTGGCTCGCCACTCGCATCGCAACATCCGGAGCCAGGTCCAGAATCACGCGCCCCTCGATGTCGCCTTTGATGGCAATCAATGCCGCCACTCCTTTCCGGCGATACGTATCCTCGTCCATCGAAAGGTCCGCAATCCGCGTCGGCGCCTGCAACGCTTCCGCAAACACCGCATCCGCCGCATTAATGAACGGCTGAATCAGTTCCATCCTCATAGCTGGTGCTCCCCCGCCAGCGCAACCGGTGCGCCCGCGGCATTTGGATCGTCTCCCAACACGTAACGAAGGATCTCGTAGAGCACCTCCGGCTTCACGGGTTTTTGCACGAAGTGCTTCGCGCCCTTCTGCAGCGCCGCCAGAATGTTTTCCTGGTAGCCCACCGAAGACACCATCACGATGCGCGCGTCAGGATGCTGCCGAACGATGCGTTCGACCGCCTCAATCCCTTCCATCTGCGGCATGGTGATGTCCATCAGCACAATGTCCGGCTTGATGCGGTTGAATTCGGCGATTGCCGTTAAGCCGTCCCCGGCTTCTCCGGCCACCTCCCCGCCGAACAGCTCGATCATCTTAATAATGTTCTTGCGGGCAAAGACAGAGTCGTCCACCACAAGATACCGGACCGGTCTTTGGTCCTTGCGAAGCAGCGGTGCGAACTGTGCCATAACTTCTCCTTTACTCTGCGGCACATCAGGCGCGCGGAGTTGAAACTGGAATTTTCTCGCCTTTCTCGTGCTTTTCCTGCTTGTCAGATCTCTCTACCCCGTCGTGTCTTTCCGGGTTGGCGCGATCGCTGCCATAGTGGTGGACCAAGTGGCCAGCCAGCCCGTCGAGCGGCAATACCTTCTGGATGTAACCCTTCTGGATGGCGGCCCGCGGCATCCCGCCCACCACGCAGGTCTCTTCGCTCTGCGCAATGGTCATACCGCCGGAAGCTTTGATCGCTCCAATTCCCTCAGCGCCATCTTCGCCCATCCCCGTCATGATGACTCCGACCGAAGTCAGTCCAAATTCCTGTGCCACCGAGTGGAACAGCACATCTGCCGACGGTCGATGCCCGTTGATCGGTGGCGTATCCGAGAGCACCACCATCTCACCGCGCGGCATTCTCCTCACCATCATGTGGCGGTTGCCGGGACAAATCAGCACGCGTCCGGCCACCAGCAAATCCCCGGATTTCGCCTCTTGCACATCCAGCGCGCAGCATTCATCCAGCCGCCGCGCGAACATGTCGGTAAACCCTTCCGGCATGTGCTGCACGATCACGAACGTCGCCGGAAAATCGGCCGGAATCTGTGAAAGAAGGTATTGCAGCGCGTTTGGGCCGCCCGTGGAAATTCCGATGGCAATTACCCGGTTCGGCGGCAGTGCAGCCCGTCCCGCCCGCTTTTTGGAAGTGGCCGGCTGCTGCTCCGGCGCAGCCTTGGGAATCGACTTGGGGCCACCTGCTCGCTTGGCCACCTTGATTTTCTCGGCCAGCTGCAGCGCTACCGGTTCCAGGTTTCCGGCAGCCGCATCCTTCGGCTTCGCCACAAAATCTATCGCGCCCAATGCCAGGGCCTTGAACGTTGAATACGCCCCTTCTTTCGAATGCGTGCTGAACACAATCACCGGCATCGGTGCTCCACGCATGATCATGCGCAGAGTCTCTAGCCCATCCATGCGCGGCATTTCCAGGTCCAACGTCACTACGTCGGGCTGGAGCTCTGCGATTTTACGCAGCGCAAATGCCCCGTCCATCGCCGTGCCAACCACTTCGATGTCCGGATCGCGCTCCAAAATCAGCGGGATCAACTTCCGCATCAACGCGGAATCGTCTACGACCAACACTTTGACGCGATCTTTCATGCGATGGCTCCGAGCGGGAGAGACCTTGAGAGACGCGAAAGTATGGCGGGGACATTCAGAATCAGGACCACCGTTCCGTCCCCCAGAATCGACGCACCGCTGACCAGATCGCTCGAAACAATCTCGCCCGGCAAGGCTTTGATCACCAACTCTTCTTCGCCGACAAGACTGTCCACCACCAAGCCGAACCGTTTTTCCGCCAATCCGATGACAACCACAAAATTCTTGGTTTTCTTCGAGTTTGGCGCTTCGACTGGGTGGATGCGGTTCAATTGGTTCAGCCGCACCAGCGTCAGAATCTGTTCGCGCAGGCGCAGTACCTCGCGCTTGTCCACCTGGTGAATTTCCTGGTCCTGAATCCGGGTAATTTCGACGACTGCTGAGAGCGGTACCGCAAACAGCCGCCCGCCAACCCGGAACAGCAGCGTCTGAATGCTCGCCAGCGTCAGCGGCACGCGCAATTGAATCGAAGTTCCCTTGCCCTTACTGGAAGCGATGTAAACCGATCCCTTCAACCGATCGAGCACTGTCCGCACCACATCCATGCCAACGCCACGTCCGGACACTTCCGTCACTTCCGCCGCCGTGCTGAATCCAGGCTCGAAAATCAGGTTCACCACGTCTTGATCGGCCAGCCGTGCCGCGTCTTCCGCTTTGATCAGCCCGTTGCGGATAGCGTGTGTACGAATCAGATCGAGATCAATCCCGCGGCCGTCGTCACGGATTTCAATCACCACCTGCGTTCCCTGGTGATGCGCGTTGAGCGAAACGGTCCCACGCGCCGGCTTTCCTGCGCTAAGCCGCTCGTCAACGGGCTCAATGCCGTGGTCGACCGCATTGCGTACCAGGTGCGTCAGCGGCTCGCTGAGCGCATCCAGAATCCCCTTGTCGAGGTCGGTATGCTCGCCCGAAACATCCAGCGCAACGTCCTTCCCGCAAAGCTTTGCGATGTCCCGCACCACCCGCGGAAACCGCCGAAACAGCTGCTCTACAGGAACCATGCGAATCTTCAACACGCACTTGTGAAGCTCATCGAGCACGCGCGACTGGAATGCCAGGGCCTCCGCCAGCTTCACGCGAATCGGATCGCGCGAGTGATGGACATCGAACTCCGTCAGCGTCCGGTTCAGCATGGACTTGCCGATGATCAGCTCGCCCACCAGGTTCATCACCGCATCAATCCGCTGCGCATCGACACGCAACGAACCTTCGGTCACCGTAGCAACCGCGGAGCTCCCGGGCTGGTTGGGAGCCCCCGATTCCACGGCCTCGGCCGTTCGCGCTGAAATCTTTGCCGCCTGCGCTTCCAACAAGTCCCCCAGAAGCTCGTGCTCCGCCGCGGAGGCATGCTCGGCACGTTCGATGCGAATTTCGGAAACCACCGCAGGAATCTGGCAACGGTGCGAAATATGTTCGAGCGGATGCCTGCTTGAAAGCGACGCCTCCACAATCTCCACCGAAGCAGCTGCCAGATTGTCCTCGGGCCGCAGGGCAATCACCGTTCCGCAGGCGTGCAGCACGTTCCGGATCAACTGGAAAGCCGCCGCACGCATCGCGCTCGTCGGGTCTATGCGCAGCGCAACGTTGTACACGTTCTCTCCGCGAAGCTGAGCCTCGGAAATCATCAGTTGCTCGTACTCACTCCAGTCGAACCGCGCGGGCACTTTCGCACCGGAAGTCTTGGCGTCCCCCTCCAGATTCTGCGATCCGTGCAGCAGTTCCTGAATCAGCGCGCGCAGTGGCGCAGGCGAGGGCACCTCCATTTGCTTTTGATACGCAACGAGCATGCTCTCGAACGTATCCACCGCGGAAAACACCACTTCCGCCAGCTTCTCGCCCTGCGCAGACCCGATCTGCGGCGAAAGCACATCCTCGAGTTCGTGCGCAATCTCGCTCAGCTTCGAAAACCCGCACGCCGCCGAATCGCCCTTCAGCGTGTGCACCGCGCGGCGCACACTCCGAATCAACTCTTCATCGCCCGGACGCTTCTCCAGTTGCAGGCCGGCATCGTTGATCGTCTGCAACAGCTCGCCCGCGCTCTCGAAAAAGAGCGCGCGCAGCTCCGCGCCGCGATCGTCGGAAAGAAAACTCACAAACCCACCTCGATGCGTTTGTATGCAGTTCCGTTGTTCTCATGGACCATCCGGAACTTCTGCGTCAAGCCGAAAAGACTTTCCGCATGCCCGACAAACAGATACCCGCCGGGATTCAAGCAGTGCCAGAACTTCTCGATCAGCCGCTTCTGTTCGGCTTCGTCGAAATAGATCATCACGTTTCGGCACAAAATGATGTCGTTGCGCCGCGGCAGGAATTCCGTCTTCAAATTATGGAAGTCGAACTGCACCACTTCCTTGAGCTGCGGCTTCACTGCGTACTTGTCCGCCGCCTTCTCGAAGTACCGCAGCCGCGTGGTATAGTCCACTGGCTCCATCTGCAGTTCCGTGTACAGGCCCTCTTGCGCGGTCCGCAGGCTGGCGTAGCTGATGTCGGACGCCACAATCTCCAATTTCCATGGCGGCGGAATCAAGGGTTTTGGCGATGGCATCTCAAACGGCAGCGGATTGCGCAAGTAGTAGTAAGCCAGCGCGTCGCAAATCAGCATGGCCACCGAATACGCCTCTTGCCCGGTCGAACAACCCGCGCTCCAGATGCGCAGGTTCCAATCGCGCCGCTCCTGCTTATGCCGCAAAATTTCTTCCAGCACGGATTTCTGCAGCAGGTCGAGTTGCGGCCGGTTGCGGAAAAAGCTCGTCTCGTTGACCGTCAAATTCTCTAGCAACAGGGCCAGCTCGGCGCGCCCTTCGCGACTTGTTAGCAAACGGTAGTAGCTGTAGAACGAATCTAGGTTGCATGCCTTCAGGCGGCGCTGCAGCCGGTCCTTCAGAAAATGAGAACGGCGCTCGTCGAAAAACATGCCGCATTCCTGGTACACAAGCGTCTGCAACAATTTGAGTTCGGCTTCGGTCAGTTGAATCTGAGCAGTGATCGTGCCCATGATGCGTTTTGCGGACTTCCGGGCGACGGCAACGCATCCGCGCGTTACCTGAGTGTCGCAACGGGTTCCGCGGCCTCCTCGAGCTTCCGGAATTCGGATTGGCGCAGGAGCCGGGCAATATCCAGAAGGATGATGAGGCGTCCCTTCAGCTTGCCCACTCCGGTTACATAGTTCGATTCGCCTTCCGCAAACACGGAGCCAGGGGCTTCGATTTCGGATGGCGGAATTTTCAGGACTTCCGAAGCAGAGCTGACGATCAAGCCCACCAGTTTGTTCTCGAGCTCAACCACCAGAATACGGTTCTTCTTGTCGGGTTGCGCCGGTGCGGCGCCGAAGCGCTTCCGCAAATCCATCACCGGAATGATTTTCCCTCGCAGGTTGATTACACCTTCGACCATGTCCGGCGCGCTAGGCACGGTGGTGATTTCCGGCACACGCACGATTTCGCGTACAGACGCTATCCGCACGCCGTAGGTCTCATTGCCGATGCGAAAGCCGACGATTTGGAGTTCTTTCTCCATGCAAGCCTCTCCGCTTCAGCTGCGCATCTCGGCGTATTCGAGCTCGCCTGTTTCGTGCCCGCTCAGCGGCCGCCGGCTGGATTGCGCTTCGCGACGATGCCGCGCCTGACTGGCCCGGTCGATCACGAATCGGTCCATTGTGTCGAGCAAGTTGCGCGACAGCTTCAGCATCTGCTCGGCTGCGGCTGAAAGCTGTGTGGAGCTCGAGGCCGACTGCTGGACCAGTTCACGCATCTTGTCCATCGCGCGGACCACTGCCTGCGCGCCAGACGCCTGCTCTTCCACAGCCGAATTGATTTCCTGGGTGATTTCCGTCAGCCGGTTCGTGGCCTTCGCGATCTGCGCCGACCCCACCGACTGCTCGTTCGTGGCCGCCCCGATCTCCTGCGAGAATTTGTAGACTTCGGTGACCACGTCGGAAATCTTGTGCAGCGCACTGCCCAGATCGTTGCCGAGGTTCAAGCCCTCCTCAACGATGCGCGTGCTGTGCTCCATATTTTCAACCGCCTGCCGCGCTTCGCGCTGGATACTCTGGATCAGGTCCGCGATTTCCTTGGTGGACTGCGTGGACTTTTCCGCCAGCTTGCGAACTTCATCGGCAACCACGGCAAATCCGAGTCCGTGTTCTCCGGCGCGCGCCGCTTCGATGGCCGCGTTCAGCGCCAGCAGATTCGTTTGTTCGGCCAGATCGTCGATCACCTCGATAATCTTGCCGATGTCGTCGGCGCGATGGCCGAGAATATTGATGATTTCCGCCGAAGATTGAATCGCCCGGTTCGTACGGTTCAGGCCGTCGGTGGTCTTCTCCATCGTTTGAATGCCTGTCAACACTTCTTCCCGCGAGCGGTTCGCGATATCCAGCAGCACCTTCGCGGTATCCGCCACGCGCTGAATCGACGTCACCATCTGGTCGATGGAAGCCGAAGTCTCGGCCACGCTCGACGCTTGCACCTGTGTATTCTTCACCACGTTCTGCACGTTGATGCTCATCTCGTGCATCGTGCTGGTCACTTCCTCGATCGCCGAGGAAGCCTGCACGCTGACCTTCGCCGATTCATCCGCTGCACCGGCCACCTGGTTGGAGCCTGCCGAAACCTGCGATGCGCTGTCTCGCGTGGAGCGTACGATCTCCTGCAACCCGTGCGACATACGCATGAACGCGTTGCCCAGCGTGTCGCGCTTCGATCGCGGCGTCACCTCGACAGTCAGGTCGCCTTCGGCGACGGCCATCGAAACGTTCGCCATCTCTTTCAAATAGGCCACCATGTTGTTGAAGGTGGTTGCCAGCGCCCCGATTTCGTCGTTGCGGTGAATGTCAATGTTCTGGTCCAGATCGCCGGAGTTGCCGATCTCCTGGGCCACGGTAATTAGGTGTTGCAAGGGTTCGGTGATGGATTTTGCGGTGCGCAGGGCTTGCAGCAGCCCGAAGCCGATCGCGACAAGCGTCCCGAGAATGACAATAACGAAGCTCCACATGCTTGCGCGCGAAGCCGTAGTCTCGGACTCCTCCCGCGCCTTGCCGATATCGGTTTTCGCTTGGTCGAGCACCGTCGAAGATTTGGTCAGCCACGATGCCGGATCCTTCTGCAGGTAGAAAATCTGTAAATCCGAGACCGTTGCGTCGCCCGAATCCACCTGGTGGCGTTTTGCCAAGAGCGGCTTCGCGAAGTTGTCCGCCCAGCTCGCTTCGGTGCTTTCCACCTGGATCAGCGCGGTATGAAGAAATTCGTTGCTCGTCTGCGCCTGCCCGTGTTTCACGATGTCGGTTAGGTCGCTAAAACCCCTGTTGACCTTGTCTTCGTCCCGCGGATCGCCGCTCAGCAGGAAGTTGTTCAGGTTCAGGCGGTTCTGCATGATCTGATAGCGC
>Ga0306921_10009427_pt1 | contig 10359 bp, 9 predicted proteins | sample sta12Cox44000080_FD_203760 | JGI IMG/M metagenome (GOLD analysis project Ga0306921, IMG submission 203760) | Lab enrichment of tropical soil microbial communities from Luquillo Experimental Forest, Puerto Rico - statoxic.12C.oxic.44.000.080 (v2)... | ecosystem: Environmental > Terrestrial > Soil...
GACTGCGTCTTGCGCAGGTGTAACAACAGGCGGTGGCTGAGTTTGCGCACCGGCACGGACGGTTTGCCGGCAAGATATTTCAACACCGACGGCGGCGGGGCATTGCGCAACAGGTAAAACGTGCTGTTGATCAGCGCGAGCGGCGACTGGCGGTTGAAAAATTTCACCTCCGCCACGGAATGGTTTTTGCCGTCCGGCAACACCACGTAATGGGTGAATGAAAGTTCCTTGTCACCGTTTTCGAGATGCGGCGACAGCACGGCGACCTGGCCGTGGAATTGCAGCGGCTTGCCGTCGCATTCGAGGCGCGCGGCATGGCCCCACCGCGCCAGCCATTGCAACAGTTCGGCATCGGACAACACCAAGGTATCGGCGTCGCGCAGCGCCGGATTGCGCTGGGTGTCGGCAATCCACTGGATGAATTCCCAGTCGGCCGGCGGAAACAGCTCCTGCTCGTGGGTGGCACGGACGACCAGATCGATCATTTCGCGGAGCGTGCGCGCTTTCTCGCCGGTGCGCGGGCGGGACAAGAGGAATTGCACGGCGAGGCGGTGGCGCGATGGTTCCTCCTCATCCGGCTGGGTGCGGCAGACGACGCGCAATACGGCCCGCGGGGTGTCGAGCAGCGGCAGGGCGGGCGGTGACAGCCAGTTTTCCAGTTCCTGCACCAGCTTTTGTTCCTGCTCGGCCTCCTCGGCCTGGGCAAAACGGTCGAGGCTGGCATGCGGCTGCAATTCAGGCGGTACGGACCGCTTGGCCCGCAGGAACAGAAACGCCAGTTCCTCCAGGCGGGTCCGGCCCTGGGCGTTCAACAAACGCGGCCACCAGTTCGTATCGGGAAAATCCCGGCGTGACAGCGAAAGTTTTTCAAAATAATCCTCGAGCAACAGCCACGAGCGTTGTGAATCGGGGCAGCCGGCAAAGCTGTGCAGGATATCCTCCCGTTCGTTCACGGTCGCCTTGGAATCGGAGAGTTCCCGGCGCAGATCGGCGAACGCGCCATAGGTTTGCGACAACACCTTGTGATGCGCGTCGTATTTGGTTGTGCCCGCCGTCCGCGAGCCGTTACCGTTTCTGACTGAGACTTTCGGCATTTGAATAGACTAGGCTATCATTCCGTCAGAAGCGGCTCTGTTGGTCAATCAGAAAGCGAATATATTTATGCACACTTGTCCACAACTTGTTGTCAACTCGTTGACATGTCGCGCGCGTCCGCTATACTGCACGGCCTTTTTATGAATCCAAAACCGCATGTGGCCGTGGTCGGCGCGACCGGCGCCGTCGGCATCGAAATGATTAAGACGCTGGAAAAGAGAAACTTTCCCGTGGGCCAACTGACGTTGCTCGCCTCGGCGCGTTCCGCCGGCAAAAAGCTCAAATTTCGCGGCCAGGACGTCACCGTCAGGGAGTTGAAAAAGGATTCCTTCACCGGCATTGACATTGCGCTATTCAGCGCGGGCGGAGGCATTTCGAAGGAATACGCGCCCATCGCGGCGAAGGCCGGCTGTGTGGTCATAGACAATTCCAGCGCGTTTCGCCAGGACGACAACGTGCCGCTGGTGATTCCCGAGATCAACGCGGCCGACGCGAAAGGTCACAAGGGCATCATTGCCAATCCAAACTGCACCACCGCCATCACTTTGATGGCGCTCTATCCGCTGCACCAGGCGTTCGGCTGCAAGCGCATCTTTGCGTCCAGTTACCAGGCGGTTTCCGGGGCGGGCGCGAAAGCGATGGAAGAGTTGAAGCGGCAGATCGGCGAAATCGTCTCCGGCAAACCCGTGACGAAGGAGGCTTTTCCCCATCAAATTGCCTTCAACGTGCTGCCGCAGGTGGATGTCTTTTTGCCGACCGGCTACACCAAGGAAGAGATGAAGATGGAAAACGAAGGCCGCAAGATCATGCACCACCCGAATTTCCGGGCGAGCGTGACCTGCGTGCGCGTGCCGGTGTACCGTTCGCATTCCGTGGCCGTCAGCGCCGAATTTGAAAAGCCGGTGACGGTGGAGGCGGCGCGCGCGGTTTTAAAGAAAGCGCCCGGCCTTGATCTCGTGGACGAACCGGAGAACCGGAAATATCCGATGCCGCTATTCACTTCGGAGAAGTACAACTGCGAAGCCGGCCGTGTCCGGAAGGATTGCGCGCTGGACAACGGGTTGTGCTTTTGGGTGAGCGGCGATCAACTTCTGAAGGGCGCGGCGCTCAATGCGGTGCAAATCGCGGAAGAATTGCTGAAATGATTGTTGGCGGGACGCCGCGCCCCGGCGTCCGCGGACGGACTAGCGGGCCGTCCCTGCCATTTCATTGTGTGGCGAGCCGGTAGAAAGCGCTGGCGTTGGTTATAGGCAGCCTCACTTCATCCTGCAAGTTCGTAAGATTTGGAACCGGCGTATTGGTCACGTTCACCCAGTTCGAAGTGGTCAAATTCAAGTTCTGCTGCAAGACGAAATTGGTCGAGGGGATAATCCAGGAAAAAGCCAGATTGCCATTGGCGAGGGTAAGGTTCATTTGCGGCGCTGGAGTGGTTTGCGCCGTCCAAATTCCGCCACCCCACGCCGTGGCGAACATCCGGTTGCCGTCTGCCGACATCGCAACAGCTTGCCAGATTAGAAATGGCGCATTGTTCGACGTCCAGTGGGCCCCGGAATCGGTGGAGGAATAAATTCCCGCCTTTTGCGACACAACAACCAGTTTCGTCCCGTTCGCCGAGGACGCGCAAGCATACCAACTGCTGTTTAGAGGCAAATTATTTGTGGTCCACGTGTTTCCCCAATCTGTGGAGGAATAGACATTTCCGCCGTTAGCCACCGCTAAGAGCTTTTTACCATCGGCCGACGAGGCAATATCTATCCAATTGGCGTTCGGCGCGTTGGTGGCGCGTGTCCAATTCGCCCCTCCATCCGTTGAAATATAAATCGTTCCGGGATTACCGTTCACCGCGGCCAGTCTGATACCATCCGCTGAGGAAGCCACCGAACGCCAAATAACGGCCGGCCCATTCGTGGCCGGGGTCCAGAGGACTCCACCATTGGTAGAAGTGAAAATCGTTTCCGGAGAATTATTCGCCGCAACCAATTTATTTCCGTCAGCCGACGAAGCCACCGCAGTCCAGCCGGCCTGAGGCACGTTGTTTGAAGTCCAGGTTAATCCGCCATCGGTCGAGGTATAAATCCAACCGCCAGCATATTGGGCTGCCACCAGTTTATTGCCGTCGGCTGAAGATGCGATCGAAGCCCAGGTATTCGACGGCGCGCCACTGACTATCCAGGTTTCTCCATTATTTGCTGAAATATAGATTGGAACCGTCAACCGAAATCCAGATGCCGCTAATCTATTGGCATCCGCTGAGGCCGCGATACACGTCCAATTGTTAGTCGGTGCACTGGTCGGAGTCCAGGTCTGGGCCGACACAAATTGCAGGTTCAGGAGCAAACTTCCCAAAACAAAACCGGTTCTGAATAAACGTCCCATAGGGAAACCTAACTTTATTGAAACACTCTATTAGAATTTTACAAGCAAATTTCGATCTTTGCTCGCCGGTGCGGATACGTTTTCAAGACAGGCTGGAAGCCTGGCCTGCGCTTATGGTTTGCCGGTTTCCCTGGTGTAGGCGACCAGGGACTTGATTTTGGCCTCGGCGGCGGCGTCGCGCACCTTCACCACTTTTCCCCAGGGCGCCTTTTCATCGGCGTTAATGGCCAGGACGAGCTTGGGATTCTTTTCCGCCTGCGAAACCAGATTCGTCTGCAATTGCTCGAACGTAACCGGCAGCTTGTCCACGAAATACACTCCATTGGAGTCGATGCTGACCACAAACGGCGGGTTTTCAGTCGCACCCGCCTTTTTGGCCTGTGACGATTCAGGCAGTTGCAGTTTCAAAGCCGCCTGCTGCTTGAACGTGGTGGTTACCAGCAGAAAAATCAGCAGCACGATGAGCACGTCAATCAGCGCGACGATGATGACGGCGGGCGTGGTGCGGCGTTTGCGGACGAGAAAGCGCATAACGCAGTTCAAGGTTCCGAGCTCAAAGTTTCCGGTTCGGCTAATTCGCCGGCGCCCTTGAACTTTGAAGCTTGCACCTTGAACTCAGTTCCCTCCGTATACAGGCGCCGGATAAAATCGTCGCAGAGCGCTTCCATTTCCACAGCCAGCACCTCGACTTTTTTGCTGAAATAACTCCAGAAAATCAGCGAAGGGATGGCGATGAGCAGACCCATCAAGGTCGCGTTCAGGATCAGCGCAATGCCCTTGGCCAGCCGCGCGGCATCATTCAGACCGGCCACGCCGATGTCGCCGAAAAGGGTCATCATGCCGGCGATCGTGCCGACAAGACCGAGCAGCGGTGCGATACCGACAATGATTTCGAGGACGACGAGGCCGCGTTCGAGGCGGATGATTTCATGGCGCGCGGCGGTTTGCAGCGCGTCCACGTTGTCGGCCTTTGGCCAATCCAGATGGTCGGTGGCCATGAGCAACAACCGTCCGAGCGGCGACGGTTTCCGGCGGCAGACGTGGCTTAACACTTTCGTGTCCTCACGGGTCCGGCAGGCCGCGAGTGCTGCGGTGATGTCCGGCGGCACGACCTTGTTCCAGCGCAATGCCAGCGCACGCTCGACGATGAATGTCAGTCCCACGATCGAAGTCAGCCCCAGCAAAGCGTATACGATGTTATCCATAAATTTTCGTTGGCCACCGGCGACGGTCAGTAATAGTAAAACGTGAACGTAATTTCACGATAATCCAAGCCCACCATCGCCCGCATGTCCGTCGGCCAGCGGGCAAACGGGGCGGGATCCGTCACCGCCTTCTGGCAAACGTAACCCAACAAATCCCCCACCGTGTTTTGCACGACCTCCATATCGGAGATGCGTCCATCATAATTCAAGTGAAATCGCAGGATGACCTTGCCGGTGCGGTCCCGGGCGAACTCCCGACTGTCGAGCAAATCGTACCAACGCTGCGTGACCGCCTGGATGAAGGCGGCATCGTAAGTGCCAAACGGGGTTGCCCTGACGTCCAGTGAAGGGACCAGTGCCGCGCGCCGCACGCCGCCGTCCTGCTTCATCTGCGGGCCGGGCAACTGATGTTGTTGGGCAAGTGCCTGCCGGAGCGTGCGGGGCCGCGGTTCTTCCGTGGGCTGGGTTTTCGCCGGGTTGCCCAGAGTCAAATCACCCGGGTTTTGCTCCCGGGCGGCCAATTGTTCCTGGGATGGCTGCATCGCCGGTTGCAGTTTCGAAAAATCCGGATGGGTAACCGTTTCGGTTTTGGCGACCTCGGTGTGGGTGCCTTTAATTTCCGGAACGGGTGTGTCGCGTTTGGCGTCCGGGTTGGCGGCGCGCGAATTCTGACTGGAATAATATTTGGTGTTTTTCGGCGCCTCCGGGGTGGCCTGGGCCGGGTTGACATCCACGAAGACGAGCGGTTCGCTTTCCCGGACTGGTGGCGTCGGTTTGATTTTGGTAAACAGCATGAAAGGCGGCAGATGGAATCTGGTCCAGAGATTGATGGCCTTGCCGCCTTCATAACCGCCCCACGCCACCAAATGCACCAGCAGTGACAAAGCAAATACCCATGCCAGCCGTTTCGATTCACGGCTGCTGAGCCGTAGGGAATCCAACTGTGTACCGGCTCCGGTCATGACCCCATAGCTTGCCTCACGAAAACAGGATGAGCAACTTCTTTGCCTGTATTAGAGCAACTGTCAGCCGGTTGGTTCGAAAAATCTCCATTGCATTTTTGGCCCGGACTGGCAGTCTAAACAGTCTGCGTCGGGGCGTAGCGTAGCCTGGCTAGCGCGCTTGTTTCGGGTACAAGAGGTCGTGAGTTCGAATCTCACCGCCCCGACCATTTTCCCTTCAGTGGATCGGCTTCCACGACGGGTTGCGATTCAGGCTGTGTTATTTTTCCAGGTTGTATTTGACGAAATCCACATCGGTGCTTCCACCGTTTGGGCCGAAACAAAACAACGCGAGCCGCGCGCCCTTCCACTTCCCAAATTTCAATTCCACTGCCTTTCCCGTGTCGGTGTAATGTTCACCATCGAGGCTGTAAAACAACCGGGCATCCTTGCCGTGGTAGACACCGCGGAACCACACGTCCTTGCCGTCGACTACCGGGCCTTCACCACTTTCCCAGGCGATTCGACGAACGCCGGTGCTTTGCGTCATGCCGACCCAGTCGAATACATCACCGCTCATGAAGGCGAAGCCCGCGCGTTGACCTTCTTTCATCGCGCTGACATCGAATTTCGTATCAATCACCCCATCCTGGCCCCACAGTTTTTCGGTGAGGCTGTTCCGCGCCATGGATGGACCCGCTGCGGGCAGGGCATTGAGACGCAACCAGCCCGGACGCGCGGTCAATGACCAGGCGTCGTTTACGGGATTGTGGTTCCATTGCCAGATCGGTGACAATATTGGAGCGTCGAAATCATCGCTCCGCTGCGGATGTTGAATGGGATAGTGCCGCCCGACGTTTGGTTTCTTCCACCGGTCCACAGGATGACCCTTGTCGCCAAAAACCGGCCACCCGTGCGCGTCCCAGGTGACCGGCATCAGATAAGTGATGCGCCCAAGGAAACCGCTGGATTTGAAACAGAGAAACCACCAGTCACCATTCGTCAGTTCCACCAGTGCGCCCTGGTGTGGGCTGCCATAAGGCAGCACCTGCCGGCGTTCGTAGGGGCCGTACAGGTTGGTTGAACGGAGTACCGTCTGGCCGCCGGTACTGACACCGCCTTCAGGGAGGGAAATGTGGTACCAGCCGTTCCGTTTAAACAGTTTGGGGCCTTCCGCTGTCGGACCGCGGTAAATTTCAACGCCGTCATCCAGCAATCGCGTGCCGTCCGGGCTCATGCGATTCAATATCAGCGGCCCGGCACCTTTGAGACTGTGAATCAGATAAGCCCGGCCATCGTCATCCCAGAACGGGCATGGATCTTCCCATCGTTCCACAGCTTTGACGGTCACCGTCTGCGACCACGGTCCCGCAGGATTCCTCGCGTGCCACATGAACAACCCGTCAAAGGGAGTGCAAACGAAGACGTAATAAGTGCCGTTGTGAAAGCGCAGGGTCGGCGCCCACGTGCCCTGGGCATAGCCGGCCATCTGGTCGTATTTTGGCGACATGGTCAGCCGATGGAATATCTGGCCAATGACCTGCCAATTCACGAGATCGCGTGAGTGCAACACCTGCATACCAACAAAGTGAAAGTCCGATGCAACCAGATAAAAATCCTCTCCAACCCGGATAACGTCAGGGTCGGAATAATCCGCCGGCAGGACCGGATTGCGATAGGTGCCGTCGCCCTGGTCGCCCCAGGTCAGCGATGGTTCGGTTGGCCCGGGGTGCCGGGTCGCGCAGCCCACCGTGGCCAGGCCCCACGCTATCATCCCCACACAAGTCAGAATCGTCTGCTGCTGGAAAACACCGGCCCAGCGAAATGCATGTTCAAACTTCATGCATCGTTCCCGGACGAGGCGGTTTGTTTTGCACACACCGATGATACAGGTTTGTCAAGATACCGGCTGCGACAGGTACCGCCAGACAGAGTCCACTGCCGGGTCTGCCTTCATTGACCTGTCACCTTAATTACAATTAACCTGTGCCATGCCGTTGCCGGACCATCCCGCCAGCCTGATTTACGATTTGCCGTCCATCGTCGAGCGGATGGATTTGGCAAAATTGTTCTCAAAGCCACAACCGCTGGAAGTGGAGCTGGGTTGCGGTGACGCTTCGTTTCTGGTCGAGCTGGCGCGCCGGCATCCCGAGCGGAATTTCATCGGGGTCGAACGGCTGCTCGGCCGTCTGCGCAAGCTTGACCGCAAGGGTGGTCGCGCCGGGTTAACCAACCTTCGCGGCGTGCGTATTGAATCGGCGTACTTTCTGGAATATCTGCTTTCGCCGCATTCCGTTTCGGTTCTGCATATCTATTTTCCCGATCCCTGGCCGAAGAAAAAGCACCGCAAACACCGGCTCATCAATGAACGTTTTCCACAACTGGCCCATACCACCCTTGTCCGGGGCGGGGTGGTCTATCTGCGCACAGATGACGGGGATTACTTCAAACAAATGACGGAGGTATTTAGGGTGAACCGGGACTTTGAGCCGGTTGAAACGCCGGTGGAGCTGGCGGGATTACCGACGGATTTTGAGAAGGAATTTCACGCGAGGGGAATCAAAACGTTGTACACAGCTTTTCGGCTGGAACCCCGGCAGCTGGTGTAAGGAGGTTCTTTATTTTAGATTTACGATATACGATTTACGCGGTGCAAGCGGACTGTAGCGGGCTCGTAAATCGTCAATCGCAAATCGTAAATCTGTTAGACATCAATCACCGGTCCGTCGCCGCCGGGGGGATTTTTCGGCGGCCGGCGCTGGACGGTGACGCGGGCGCTGCCGGTCAAGACATTCAACGCTACGGACACGATGCTGATGATGAGTGCGCCCAGGAACGCGAACCCGAAACTGTCCACGCGAAAGTGTTCCGGCCCCATCAACCAGCCGACGCCATACAGCATCAGCGCATTGATGACAAACGTGAACAGCCCGAGCGTGAAAATGACCAGTGGCAGCGCCAGCAGCATCAGGATCGGCTTCACAAACGCGTTGAGGATGCCCAGCAACAGCGATGCCAGTATCAAATCCATCCCTGTCCCGTAATGGATATGGCGGTTCAGAATCACAGCCGCCACCGCCACGGCGAACGTGTTGATGGCCCAGTTGCCCAGAAAACGGAGAAATTTTCTCGTGCCCGGTTGCATATCCACGCCCCAAAAGGCGTTACCTCAAAATGCGTCACCTTGTTGGGAAAAACAAGGAACGTTTTGATTGGATTCCTGATGGCAATCGCCGCAGACTCGCCTCCATCATGAAAACTGTCCAAGTGCTGCTGTTGCTCCTGTTTGGGTTCACCATGGTACTGTCGGCATTTGCGGCGGGCGTCATCGTTCCCGGGGCCAAACTCGAAAAACTGGCCGGCGATTTTACCTTTACTGAAGGCCCAACGTGCGACAAGGCCGGCAATCTGTTTTTCGTGGACCAACCGAACAATCGCATCATGGAGTGGAGCGTAAAGGGAAAGCTGTCCGTGTTCATGGGACCGTCCGGCCGCGCCAATGGCATGATGTTTGACGCGAATGGCAACTTGATTGCCTGCGCTGACGAGCACAATCAACTGTGGTCCATCGCTCCCGACAAAACAGTGACCGTGCTCGTGAAGGATTATCGGGGTCACTATCTCAATGGTCCGAACGATGTCTGGATTGCTCCCGGCGGGGCGATGTATATCACCGATCCTTTTTACCGGCGCACCTGGTGGGACCACGACAAGATGGCCCTGGCCAGCGAGGAGGTTTATTTCCTGTCGCCGGATGGAAAAAGACTGGTGCAGGTGACGGACGATTTGAAGAAACCCAATGGCATCACCGGCACCCCGGATGGTAAGACACTTTTTATTTCGGACATTGGCGCGGGTCAGACGTGGCGGTATGAAATTCAGCCGGACGGCTCGCTGGCCAACAAAACGTTGATTTGCAAACTGGGTTCCGACGGTATGACGATTGATACGGACGGCAACCTTTACCTCACCGGCCATGGCGTGACGGTTTTTGACAAAACCGGCCGGCGGATTGAACACATTGACGTGCCGGAAGCGTGGACGGCCAACGTCTGTCTCGGCGGCAGGGATCGCACGACCTTGTTCATCACTGCGAGCAAATCACTTTATTCCATTCAACTCCTCGTTAAAGGGGCCAACCCGGCGAAATAAGCAGATCATCAATCGTTATCGCCACACGGGTATCTGTAGAACGTTAAAGTGGTTTTTACCTTGGGAATTGGCTGTACGGGTTGCTGGTTTGGTGAACTTTTTTGTGAATTAGGTGTGAATAACTTTTCCGGTTATTCACACTTATTCACATTTTAGGCACGCCACTTGCAGTTTTGGAGGCATGCGTAACGAGTCGTTTGATGTGTCGCCGGCCTGCGAGAGAATTAAAATAACCCTGGATGGGTTGCCCGTATTGCCGCCGTTGGAATATCACTCGCTTTCTGCCATTCGCTGTTATCTGGAGGCGCTCGCTTTGGAAAAGCAGCGCATTTTATGTTCTCTGTTTGTCGATGACGAGCCGATGAACCTGGCTTTGCCCATGGTCGTGGACAAAGGCTTTTGCCGTATCTCGGCCGAGACCATACCGTTGGAGGAAAGGTCACTGCTCCTGCTCAAAACGGCGTTGCAACAGGCCGATCAGGCGCGGGCCTGTGTGGAGACCGCCATCACGCTGGTTCTGATCAATGACGGCGGTGTGGCGCGTGAACTTTGGTGGAACTTGGCCAAGCAACTCAAAGAGCCGGTCCTCA
>Ga0306921_10009428_pt1 | contig 10358 bp, 8 predicted proteins | sample sta12Cox44000080_FD_203760 | JGI IMG/M metagenome (GOLD analysis project Ga0306921, IMG submission 203760) | Lab enrichment of tropical soil microbial communities from Luquillo Experimental Forest, Puerto Rico - statoxic.12C.oxic.44.000.080 (v2)... | ecosystem: Environmental > Terrestrial > Soil...
TACTGGCTTAATCAATAGCGAAATCAGACCCTCACCAATTCTTTTGCCCATCGCACACGAGGGGTTCTCGCGAATTTCGGGATCTGCGAGGCAGGGTTCGGGCTCGATTTCGCGTCCATCGCATCGGCCGACTCTATGGCGAAATCAAACACTTAATTTTTTCCGCGCGAAAACTCGCTATTTTTTTAGCGCTATAACGCGGGAGGATGATCTGAAGCGGTTCACTTACCCGTGCCGAGGGTGGCGCCCCTCCGCAGAAAGTACGGCAACTTTGACCAGACGAGAAAGGGGCCGCGGCGATCATCATCGGCACGATCATCCTATCGTTGCCGCCACCAGAAAAACATAAGATCCTTTCGGGTATGAAAATATCCATTTCATGATATATTCAAAAAACTACCGCTCTTTTCCGAGCATGTCTGGTGACGCTGGCGGAGGCCAAACACCCGAGAGGTTATGCCCCTCGATCGGCGCCTCGACCGAGGGGTCACGCTGCCGCAACTCGTTCGGGACCATCGGAAAGTCGACCGCGGCCTCTTGGGAAACGTCGCCGGTGACAGACCAAAGGCCGGCACCGGCACACCTTCCGGTTAATTATATTCTCGATATTTAAATTTAGGTTAATTTCGATCCAACCAATTATCTCGACACGACTTTGCGGCGGTGGCCGATCCCACCCGACGGGCGATCCACGACCGTCGGCCAAAGCGCGCTGCGCTTCGCGCTATGTCTAAGCCGCGACGGCTGCGGCGAGGCGCATGTGCCACTCGACGGCCGACGCCCGTCCTGTTGATAGACCAAAGGTTGCGGCCCTTATTTAAATTTTCGGTTATTTAAATTCTAGGTTATTTAAAAGATCGGCGATTTATATTTTTGGTTATTCAGATCTCGGTTAATATTCTCGTCGCGCTCGCCGAACCTTCTCGACGCCCGATCCTCACCCGGCTTGCCTCGGGAAAAGCCCCGGTCGGCGATTGGCACAGCCCTTTGACATGAACCGGCCCGCCTTTTGCGAGCACCTCAAGGTGCTGGCTGTGATCGCTTGGATTACTACCCGCGTCAGGTGCAAGCGAAAAGAAGTTGTACCGCGGTATCGGATAGCGGACCGCTTCGGACACTGAACGGGTGATGACGCGAGGCTTCGACGCGCGACGCGAACTGGTCTTCGCGGCCGGGATCGACTCCGGGAAAAGGGAAGCGCGGATGCGGCAGATCACCAAGCCGACGCTGCTGAGCGAAATCGCGCCGATGTGAGACGCGTCGGCGGCGCTGACGCGAGGGACGACGGCGGAGGATCCCATTCTGGTCGCGCGAACCCCTTCGGCAGTGGGAGGCCTTGCTCCTGCGGTGGCAGTGGCTGTGGTTGTCCTAGAGGGCGCCTTGCTGACCCGGTGGACAACCCAGAACGCGATGCTGTCGCGACCATACCCGTAACCCAGCAACGATCTCGCAGCCCTCAGGCATTTGTATCCGAGCGGCTCCCTCGAGCCGCTTGGGCATCAGCTCGATGCTCAATGGGCTGACGCCGGGGACGTTGCCGCCCGGCCGAGCCAGACTGGCGATCAGCCGGTTCCCGACCGGGTCGCTGACAGCGAAGAAGACTATCGGGATGGTCGAGGTGGCGTTTTTCGCCGCAACTGCCGCTTCGAGCCCGCCGCTGGCCGCGATCACGTCGATCTTGCGAGCGACGAGGTCGGCGGCTAAGGCGGGCAACCGATCGTACCGGGATGCGGCCCAGCGGTACTCGATCGTGAGGTTTTGTCCATCGACGTAGCCGGTTTCTCGCAGTCCCTGGAGGAATGCAGCCGTAAACGGATTAGACGGGTCGGGCGAGCCGCTGCCGAGGAAACCGACCATCGGCATCGCCTTCTGCTGCGCGCTTAAGGCGCGCGCCATGGTGATCGTGCCGCCCAACAGCAGCATTAATTCGCGCCTCCTCACTCAATGACCTCGTCGGCCCGGCCGAGGACGGATAGCGGAATTGTCAGACCCAGTGCCTTTGCCGTTTTCAGATTAACGATCAGCTCGAATTTCGTCGGCTGCTGGACCGGGAGATCAGCGGGTTTCGCGCCCTTTAGGATCTTGTCGACGTAGTCGGCCGAAAGCCGAAACATGTCGGCAAAACTCAGCCCATAGGACATTAGATAACCGGCCTCGGTGCTTGCGCGTCGGTTGCCGATCGACGGCAGGTGGTGTCGCAAGGCGGCCTCGGCGACGGCTGGAGGCTGGTTGAATGGCGAAACCGCCGTCATCAGAGCATCGCCCCGTTCGCCATCGGTCTCGGCCAAGGCTTTCTCGTAATCGTAGGGAGGGCTATGCAGCTTGATTGGCTCAAACGGAACGCCCAGGGCTGATGCGGCTCGGGCCGCAGCCCCTTCCTGGCTCTCCCCGGACAGGTCGTACAGGAAAAACGATCCGCGAGACCCGAGGGACCGCCTGCGCCAGCAGATCGAGCCGCTTGGCAATCAGTTCGTCATTGAGAAAGACCACACCCGTCGCGTTGCCGCCCGGATGGGCGAGGCTGGCAACATAGCCTTTTGCCACGGGGTCGAAATCGACCGCCCTGAAAACGACCGGGATCGAGCTGCCCGCCGCCGCCGTAATTGCAGCTTTCAACACGGCATCGTGGCCGCCGGTGGCGATCACATCGACGCCGCGGCGAGCAAATTCGGCCACCGCCGCTGCCATGTGGTCTATGTCCTCGTCCTGGACGAATTCGATCCTCAGGTTACGGCCCTCGACATACCCCAGCTCGCGCAGCCGATCCTCAAAAGCAACGTGCTCGGGCCACGAGCGTGGAACCGCGGCAACGATCCCGATATGGAAGATGCGGGTCGGCGCCTCATCGGCATAAGGTGCCGATTCAGCGACGGCGGCGGGCCCGACCAGCAGAGCCGTGCCAAAAAACCAACGCGCGGTCACTCGATGACCTCGTCGGCGCGGCCCAGGATCAGAGGCGGGATCGTGAAGCCCAGCGCGCGAGCGGTCCTGAGGTTGACGACGAAATCAAACCTGACCGGCTCCTGGATCGGCAGATCGCCGGGCTTGGCTCCTTTCAAAATCCGGTCGACATAGTCGGCCGCCCGGCGAAAGTTGTCCGCCACATTCGCGCCATAGGCCATCAGGCCGCCGTCGTCGGCATACTCCCGCTCGGGGTAAATCGCAGGCAGACGCGCCGCGTTGACGAGCCCGACGATATCCCGCCGGTAAGTATAGAACACTCCGTCCGGAATAACGATGAACGCGCCGGCTTCCGAAAAGACCGCGGGGCGGAACGCGCGCAAGGCCGCCACGCTCTGGGCCTCGACTATGGCGACACTCCCCAGACCCAATAATCGGGCCGCTGTCTCGGTCTGCTCGAGAGCCAATTTATGACTTGGGGCTGAGGGATTTACGAGGGCGGTAACCGCGGTGATATGCGGAAAGGCCGTGTGCAGCAGCTCCAGTCGCTTGGCGTTTAGCTCGGTGTGCATCAGGGTGAAGCCGGTGATATTCCCGCCCGGCCGGGAGAGGCTGACGGCGAGTCCCCGCTGCACAGGGTCCATCAATGCTGGGGCGATGATCGGAATGCGGCTGGTCGCGTCCGCGGCGTTGGGTGTGAGGCCTTCCACCACGATGATATCTACCGGAAGAGCCACCAGTTCTGCCGCCATCTGCGGCCCAAGGGAAAGATTGCCTCGGACCAAGCGGAACTCGAGAATGATATTGCGGCCTTCGACATAGCCGAGATCGCGGAGCCCTTGCCGGAATGCGTCGAAGTGTGCCGCCCTATCGCTCTCCGCCACTGAAAGCATGCCGACGCGCGGGATCTTCGCTTGGGTTTGCTGACCGGCCGACCGGTCGGGCGCAATGAGCAGCGCGGCGAGCACGGCAATGACGACGCGGCGCCGTCTCATTCAATGACCTCGTCGGCGAGATCAAGGATCGCGGGCGGGATCGTCAGCCCGAGCGTTTTGGCGGTCTTCAGGTTGACAACCAGTTGGAACCTTGTCGGCCGCTGAATGGGTAGGTCGGCAGGCTTGGCGCCCTTTAGGATCTTGTCGACATACCCCGCGGCCAGCCGGAATTGCTCTGAAACGTCCCGCCCATAGGTAAGCAGCCCGCCATCCCTGGCATATCCCGGTCCTCGTAGATGGCCGACGACGAGCCCCTCCGCGCCCGCCCCGACCGCCACTTCGAACCCGGGGAGGATGTCCTCCGGGGCGGCAACTTCGACAGTGCGGAGGTCTAGCCCGAGGGCGCGGGCCGCCTCCTCTGTCGCCTGGAGGTGGAAGATACCCACTGACGGAGTCCGCAACCCCGCAACGCGCGAGACTCCCGGAACAGTGTCTTTGAGGAGTTGCACCCGCTTCCCACTGAGCTCGGTGCCGGCCCCGGAAAAGCCGGTGAGGTTCGCGCCCGGATGCGCGAGGCTCATGGCGAGACCCGCCGCCACCGGATCGGCACCGATCGTTGCCGCGACGATCGGGATCGCGTCGGTGGCCTGCTGCGCGATTTGCGTAGCTCTCGGGGAATCGGTGACGATGACGTCGACCGGCAGCCGGACCAAATCGGCCGCCAGTGCCGGCAATCGGTCGTAACCCCAGGCAGCGAGGCGATACTCGATCTCGACGTTCGATCCCTCGATATAGCCGAGCTCACGGAGCCCGCCGCGAAAGGCGTCGAACGCCTTCGTCGATGACGCCGCCGCCGGCGACAGGATGCCGATGTGGAACACTTTGGCCGGTTGTTGTGCCGCGCTGGACATAGACGCGCCAGCCAATACCGCCATCCCCAGGGAGCATAGGGCCCAGCACTTCACTCGACGACCTCGTCGGCGCGGGCCAGGATCAACGGCGGGATGTCGATGGCACCTGGGTGCCGCCGGCCCAGAATATTGCGGAACGAGATCGCGGCGGGCGCACCGTCGCAAAAGGGTCTGGCCACGTTGCTGACGCCGGAGACCGTGGAGCCACCGCGCAATGTCCACGCTCACCTCGCCGACGCGGTCACTGCCGCGCGCTGGCTTTACCCTACCCCAAATTCTCGCTGTGTGCGAATACTCACTGCGGCTTGTCGCAGCCCGAGGTCACGCGGTGCACTGGTGCGCGAGCACTATGCCTGGAGAGCCAGCCGATTACCTGGACCGGCGGCCACATAGGACTTTGCCTAAATGAACCGATCCGAAATTCTGAGACATCTCGGTCCGTACGTTTCGCAGCCTTATGTAGGTGACCTCTGCGATTTTATAGAGCGGGTGTGGGAAATATATCGCGAGCATGCCACGGAATACGGAAGCATTACGCACGGAAGCCGTCAATATCTCTTCGTTCGTATGATGTACATCGCGGAGGTGACGAGTAACGGCATCAGACTTAACGCCACTTGGAGTCTTATACCTGCCGGCATGTCGCTACTCCGGGATCGATATGAGCAAGCCGTACGGTTTTCCTGGCTTGTGCGGAATCCCGATGACGAAGAGTTCCTAAAATACGAGCGCGCAATTTTTGGGAAAATAAATGCTCTCGTCCGAAACGTGGACAACGCCACTGTGAGTCGCTTCGAAGAGTCGATGGGGCCGATTCCTTCCTGGGTCACGGAGCCCTTGAGCAAGGAGCAGCGAGCGTACCTCGACGCCTGGAATGCTTTAGATCTCAGGTCGATGGCACAGAAGCGAGATGCCCTCCCACCGATTACAGATACGCCCTTGGCGAGGCGGGGTCTTGCAAGCTGGTACAACTCGGTATACGCACAATTCAGCTCCGTATCGCACTATGACCGATTTAGCATAGAAATGGTCAGACCCGAGGAAAACAAAGACGGCGCGATCGTGCTCTCTTTCCAACCGCACTGGCTCCCTCTTCTGATTTTGTATACTGCATACCTCGACATGATCCAGTGTTCTGAGGTTACGCAGGTTTGTTTCAAACAACAAACCTCCATCAAATTCGAGGCTCTGTTCTTGGAGTGGCTATCTCTAGCAGGGAAGCTCAAACCCGAATGAACCGCGCCAGCGGATAGGATGAATTAGCCACTCCCGCGCCGTTGTCGTCGATGCCGCCTCTATCGCCGCTCCCGGTAACGGCGCGACCTTCGCGGTCGTTCACCAAAAACGGCCGCAGATCGGCAGCCGCACCCTTCGGCAAGCGCGGGCCGCTCTGCGCTGCAGCAGTGTCGCGCCGACTCTTCTTACCGCGGGGTTGCCCTACTCGGCCGCCGCAGGCGGCGGTTCTTTGATACCGTCACGTAGCCGAGGCTGACCGGCTAGTTGGTTTCGAACGGGCTCTTGAGATCAAGTTCCTTGGCCATCTCGCGCACCGCGGGGAACACGTGGCGCTGGCGACTTCGTCGACGGTGGATTTAACCAACGTCCGCCCCTGTCCGATAAAATCATGCACCGGTTGGAGCATACTGCACACCGTAAGGGCTAACCACGCACGGCATTGGGATCGTAAGCGGCTGCTCTCGGCGCGACAGCGGGCGCTCAGCCTTGGCCGTGGCAACGCGTCCTCATGCCCCTGAGCCGTCATAGAGGAACAACCCGGCGGGAGGAGGATCGCACTCAGACGCTTTGTGGGCCGCCTTCAATAACACGGAGAGCCGGTTGGATGGCCGCGAGCGGCACGTTGTAGGCCACCACCGGCTGGGTGAGACCCTTGAGGGCGAGCGGGCCAACCTGTTCGGTTGCGACGCTTCCCTTTAGCGCGACATTGACGCGTTGGCTGAGCAGAATTTGGCCATCCTTGGCTTCAGCACAAAGACGGGCGGCGACATTGCACACCGTGCCGATCGCCGTATAGCCGGAGCGCTCGGAGAACCCGATCTGCCCCAGCGTCGCATATCCCTGCGCGATACCAGCGCCAAAGCCCAAATCACGACCACGCTCGCGCCAGTCGGCGATCAGCGTTCCGGCCGCCTCGCGCATCGCCACCGCCATGTTGACCGCGCGCGCGGCCGGGTCGGGACTTGGCACGGGATCGTTGAAGAACACCATGATCCCGTCGCCTGAGAACTGGTCTAGCGTGCCCTCGAACTGGCTGACGAGCGGCCCCAGAGCGTCGTGATATTCGCGCAGAAAATCGAGCACTTCCTCGGGCTCAGCGGTCTCAGTGAAGGCGGTGTACCCGCGCAGGTCACAGAACACGACGACGATTTCGCGGCGGTGGCTTTCAAGGATGCGCTCGTCGCCCTGTGATACGATGAGTTCTGCCAACTGCGGTGCAAGGAACCGCTTCAGCCTACCAACCCGGCCCAGTTCTTCGACCTGCTCGGCGACTCGTGCTTCGAGGCCACGGTTCAGTTCCGCCACCTCCTCCGTGCGCTGGCTCAATTCGCCAAGCAACCTCGCATTCTCCATCGCGATGACCGCCTGGTCGGCGAAATTCTGAAGAAGCGCGATCTGCTTATCGGTGAAAGGTCGCACCTCCTGCCGGTAGACAATGATAAAGCCGAGAACGGTGTCGTCCTTGCGCAGCGAGGCGACCAGCGCGGTTCGGGCGCCGCCCAGATCCACAAGAGCCCGGCGGTTGCGATAGCCCGCCCGATATACATCTTCATCCTTCAGGTCCAGGACATGTACGACTTGCTCTCCTGCAAGAATTCGTGCGCCCAGCGATCCCGGCTCCGTGACAAACGCGTTGTCTCTACGGTATTCGGCAAACGCGGCAGGTACGCCCTGTGTCGCGGCACTTCGGAAGCTGTCGCCGTCACGGGCGCGGAACTCGCCGAAAGCCGCTCCACACAGATGCATGGCCTTTTCGAGTATCGCGTCGAACACCGGCGCGAGATCGCTGGGAGACGAATTGATGACCTGCAGCACCTGGGCAGTGGCTGTCTGTTGCTCCAGCGCCTCGCGCGTCTCGGTGATGAGGCGCGCATTCTCCATCGCGATCGCCGCCTGGGCGGCAAAGTTCTGCAGCAATGCGATCTGCTTGTCGGTGAAGGGCCGCACCTCTAATCGACCCGCGACAATCTTTCCGAGTAGCGCGTCACCCTTCCGCAGCGGGACGGATAGCAGGGTGCGGTGGCTGCTGACGATGTCCATACCTCGGTACACCGCATGCTCCTCCAGCGCCGAGTCATGGACGTGGGCGAAAGGCTCTCCGGCAATCAGTTGCTGGCTCGACCGCGTGTCATTCCCGATGCCCTCTCGCAGCCTGCTGGCGAGCGCCTCCGGTACGCCATGACTCGCGATAGCGCGAAAGTGCTCGCCGTCGTAAAGAAACAGACTTCCGAATTCGGCCCCGCAGAGGGTGTGCGCCTTTTCCAATATCGCCTCGAACACCGGCGGGAGGTTGCCAGGCGACGAGTTGATGACCTGCAATACGTCGGCGGTCGCGGTTTGCTGCTCCAACGCCTCGCGCGTCTCGTTCAGGAGCCGCGCATTCTCCATTGCGATCACCGCCTGCGCCGCGAAATTCTGCAACAGCGCGATCTGCTTGTCGCTGAACGGCTTCACCTCGTCGCGATGGAAGCTGATGAAGCCGAGTACCGTGTCGTTTTTGAGCAGAGGGACGGCGAGCGTCGTACGTGTGCCGCCGAGATCTATCAGCGCACGGCTCGCAGGCGAACGTTCGCGATAGGATTCCTCCGCTTTGATATCGAGGATGTGGACCGGGCGCTTGGTCTCCAGGATCCGTGCGCTCGCGGTGCCGGGACGAGCTGCCGGCGGGTTTTTCGCCCTTGCCTCGGCAAAGGCGGCGGAATGGCCGCGTGTTGCGCTAGTCTTGAATGACACGCCATCGTAAGTGTGTAACTCGCCGAAAATGGCGCTGCACAGGCTCATCGCCTTTTCCAGCATCACGTCGAAGACCGGGGCAAGATCGCCGGGCGAGGAATTGATGACCTGCAATACCTCGGCGGCCGCGGTCTGCTGTTCCAGTGCCTCGCGCGTCTCGGTCAACAGCCGCGCGTTCTCCATAGCGATGACCGCTTGCGTGGCGAAGTTCTGCATTAGTGCGATCTGCTTGTCGGTGAATGGGCCAACTTCCTTTCGACCGGCTACAATGCCGCCCAGCAGGGTCTTGCCTTTACGCAGCGGTACGAACAGCATCGAGCGTATACCCGCGACATCGACCGCAGTCCGGAACCGACGAATCTGCTCGAGCGAGATCGTGTCGGGTGACGCGGGGGACTGTCCCACGAGTTCCGCGATATCCGGGATTTGGAAATAGGCTGCTCCGGCGATCAGGTGACTCCCGGGACCGCCAGGTAGCGGCATGGAGGGCTTGCGTATGACATCGGCCAGCGGCTCCGGAATCCCGCGGGTCGCGACCGCTCGAAAATGCTCACCGTCGTAGAGTTGCAAGGCTCCGTATGTCGCGCCGCAGAGGGTATGAGCTTTCTCCAATATTGCGTCGAACACCGGTGCTAGGTCATTGGGTGAGGAGTTGATGACTTGCAATACCTCGGCGGTGGCGGTCTGCTGCTCCAACGCCTCGCGTGTCTCGGTTATGAGACGCGCGTTCTCAATCGCGATCACTGCTTGCGCGGCGAAGTTCTGCAACAGTGCGATCTGCTTGTCGGTAAACGGACGAACTTCCTGGCGGTAAATCGCGAACCCGCCAAGCAGGGCCGCTTCCTTCCGCAGCGCGACCAGGAGCACGGTGCGCGCACCGCCGAGATCAACAAGAGCCTTACGCGAAGGGAGCGTTTGGTAAGCCTCGTCGTCCTTGGCATCAAGGAGTTGGACGACATTTTCGCCGGCGGCAAGCCGCCTATGCGCTCCTGGCCAGTCTTCGACCGTAACCGCGTACTCCGCAAAACGTGGCGGTAGGCCGCGGTGTGCCGCCGTCAGAAAGCGGGTGCCGTCATAGACGGTCATCTGCCCGAAGGCAGCGTCACAGAGCCGCATCGCCTTTTCGAGCATTGCGTCCCACACCGGCGCGAGGTCGCCAGGCGAGGAATTGATGACCTGTAATACCTCGGCGGTGGCAGCCTCTCGGGCCAGCGCATCGTCTCTCTCAGCGGTGCGTTCGGCTAGCCGTCGTTGCGTGGCATCCTGCTCGGCGGTGCGCTCGTCTAGCGTCCTTTGAACATCAGCAAGCTGGCGCTGAAGACCGATGATGATCACTTTCGGATCGTGCAACGTGCTGTCACGCGTCGCGCTCATTTGCGGACCTCGTCGGACCGATCTCCCGGTTGGATCATACCGTGATCGACACGGGCCACCATAGGTTGGTGACCGGACGACCCGCCGGAGTGTAGCGAATGGCCGCTATAAGGCCGGCCCCGGAGGGGACCTCGTCCGACGAAAGGCCGCTATCGGCGCGAAGGCGTCATCGGAGGCACAGTGCGGGAGATTTCCTCTCAAAAACGTCAGATAGCGGCTGATCAAAACGCCAGATAGCGGCTGCGGACCGATTCTTCATCGGCGCAGA
>Ga0306921_10009430_pt1 | contig 10357 bp, 9 predicted proteins | sample sta12Cox44000080_FD_203760 | JGI IMG/M metagenome (GOLD analysis project Ga0306921, IMG submission 203760) | Lab enrichment of tropical soil microbial communities from Luquillo Experimental Forest, Puerto Rico - statoxic.12C.oxic.44.000.080 (v2)... | ecosystem: Environmental > Terrestrial > Soil...
ACAAACAACGCCTGGAAGCGGTCGGTCTGCGTTTTTCAGGAATGTCGCCGGATGGAGTACTGCCGGAAATTGTCGAATTGCCCGACCATCCGTGGTTCATTGGCGTGCAGTTCCATCCCGAGCTGAAATCAAAGCCGTTCGAGCCACACCCGTTGTTCACCTCCTTTGTCCGCGCTGCGCTCGATCAGTCGCGCCTTGTTTGAGCATCCAGTCATGACCCCGCGTCACGTGGCCATTGGCAACATCACTATCGGCAACGATCTGCCGCTGGTGTTTGTCGCCGGGCCTAATACCCTCGAATCGCGTGCACATGCGCTGGAAACCAGCGCCGCTTTGGCTGCAATTGCTAACAAGTTAGGCATCGATCTGATCTACAAGACCTCCTTCGACAAGGCGAACCGCTCGTCGGTCGACGGGGTGCGCGGCATCGGGTTCAAGCAGGGGCTACCCATTCTCGCCGAGGTGCGCGAGACATCCGGCCTGCCGGTGCTGACCGACATCCACGAGCCGGAACAATGCGCCCCTACCGCCGAGGCGGTCGATATCCTGCAAATACCGGCTTTCCTGTGCCGCCAGACCGACCTGCTGGTCGCCGCCGGCAAGACCGGCAAGACGATAAATATCAAGAAGGGGCAGTTCCTAGCGCCGTCCGACATTAAGAACGTCGCGGCCAAGATCGCCTCTACCGGCAACGAGCGGATTCTGCTGTGCGAACGCGGCGCATGCTTCGGCTACAATACGCTGGTGGTCGATATGCGCGCGCTGCCGATTATGGCGCAAACCGGCTATCCGGTCGTGTTCGATGCGACCCATGCGGTCGCGCAGCCGGGGGCGCTGGGCGACCGGTCAGGTGGGGAGCGCGAGTTCGCGCCAATCCTCGCACGGGCCGCGGTGGCGGCGGGCGTTGCTGCCGTCTTCGTAGAGACGCATCAAGACCCCGACAACGCCAACACGGCCGAGGCCGCGACGATGCTGCCGCTCAAGACGTTGCCGGCGCTGTTCGAAACTCTGGTCGCGTTCGACCGCCTGGCCAAAGCCCAACGGGCACAGCTCGCCACCCGAGAGTGTGTGAGGGGATGTCATCGGCCCGCCAAGTCGTCGCCACCACGAAAGCGGGGGCCCAGGCTTGCCCCTGGCAAGGAACAGGGGCAAGCGATTGAAATCCCTGGATTCCCGGCTGCGCGGGAATGACGGAATGAGCAGGCCGAGTTCATCTCGACAATTCCTTCGCAAGCTCTGAGGAGATCGCCATGACCGCGATCGTCGATATCCATGCGCGCGAGATCCTCGACAGTCGGGGCAATCCGACCGTCGAGGTCGACGTTACACTCGAGACCGGAGCGATCGGCCGCGCCGCCGTGCCGTCGGGCGCGTCGACCGGCGCGCACGAGGCGGTCGAGCTACGCGACGGCGGACCGCGCTTTGGCGGCAGGGGTGTCAGTCGGGCGGTCGAAGCGGTGAACGGCGAGATATTCGATGCGCTCTCGGGCTTTGACGCCGAGGATCAGCTGGCGATCGACCGGGTGCTGGTCGAGCTTGACGGGACCCCGAACAAGGGTCGGCTCGGCGCCAATGCGATCCTCGGGGCCAGCCTCGCTTGCGCCAAAGCGGCGGCCGCCGAAGCCGGCGCGCCACTCTATCGCTATGTTGGCGGGGTCTTCGCCCGCACCCTGCCGGTGCCGATGATGAATATCGTCAACGGCGGAGTTCACGCCGACAACCCGATCGACATCCAGGAATTTATGGTGATGCCGGTCGGTGCCAACTCGGTGACCGAGGCGATCCGCATCGGTGCGGAGATCTTCCACAATTTGCGAAGAAAGCTCTCCGAGGCCGGCCACAACACCAATGTCGGCGACGAGGGCGGCTTTGCCCCGAACCTCGCCTCGACCGATGCGGCGTTGGGCTTTGTGATGCAGGCGGTCGAAGCCGCCGGCTACCATCCGGGCGACGATGTCATGCTGGCGCTCGATGTCGCGGCCTCCGAGTTCTATCGGGAAGGCGCCTATCGTCTCGCCGGCGAGGGCAAGACCCTCGACGCCGCCGGCTTGCTTGCTTTTGAGGCGGACCTCGTGCGCCGCTACCCGATCGTCTCGATCGAAGACGGAATGGCCGAGGACGATTGGCAAGGCTGGAAACTGCTGGCCACCGAGCTTGCGGGCACGGTTCAGCTTGTCGGCGATGATGTGTTCGTGACCAATCCACGCCGCTTGCGCGACGGGATCAGCGGCGCCATCGCCAATGCGTTGCTCGTCAAGGTCAACCAGATCGGCACCTTGTCCGAGACGCTCGAAGCGGTCGAGATCGCCCAGCGGGCGGGCTGGGGCACAGTATTTTCTCATCGCTCGGGGGAGACCGAGGATACGACGATCGCTGATCTGGCGGTCGCGACCAATTGCGGACAGATCAAGACCGGATCGCTGTCGCGATCTGACCGGCTGGCCAAATACAACCAGCTCATCCGCATCGAAGAGCAGCTCGGCGCTTCTGCCGTTTTCGCCGGTCGCTCGGTGTTGCGGCGTTAACCTATGGTCATACTACGCGAATTGAAGCGGCGTGCGCATTTTGTTCTGGGACCGGTGATCGGCATGGCCTTGACCGGCTATTTTTTTTACAACCTGGTCGAAGGCGAGCGCGGGTTGCTCCGGTGGTTGAGCTTGACCCGCGAGATCCGCGTCGAAAATGCCAATCTCGAAGCGGTTCGTACGCAGCGCCAGGCGCTCGATCTGAAGGTGTCTGATCTGAAGCCCAATCATCTTGATCCCGACCTGCTCGACGAACGAGTTCGTGCGACCTTGAACCTGGTCGCGCCCAATGAGATCGTCATTATGCAGCCCACGGCCTCACCAGAGGGGGGCGCGGTCGAGCCCCGATAAGCTGTCGGCAGGCGTCCGCGCGAGGTTGCAATGAGACCGGTTTGCCCGCATGTTCCCGAAGAGATGTCGCCGCCATCCTACCTCCTCAGTGGACGGGGGAGAGTGGGGTGGACCGCGTGGAGGAAACGACATGGCCGTCAAGCGCAAGGCCGCGCCGGTGAAATTCGCCGAGGTCGGCGTCCCGCCAAAAGAGCTGCTCGGATACTATCGCGACATGCTGTTGATCCGGCGCTTTGAGGAGCGGGCCGGGCAGATGTACGGCATGGGACTGATTGGCGGCTATTGCCACCTTTACATCGGGCAGGAGGCGGTCGTCGTCGGCATGCAGGCGGCGCTCAGAGAAGGCGACACGATCGTCACGTCCTACCGTGATCACGGACATATGCTGGCCTGCGGCATGGATCCCAAAGGTGTCATGGCCGAGCTGACCGGGCGTCGCGGCGGCTATTCACACGGCAAGGGCGGCTCGATGCACATGTTCAGCCGGGAGAAGAACTTTTTTGGCGGCCACGGTATCGTCGGCGCGCAGGTGCCGATCGGAACCGGGCTCGCCTTTGCCCATCGTTATCGCGAAAACGGGCGGATCTCTACCACTTATCTCGGTGACGGCGCGATCAATCAAGGGCAGGTCTATGAGAGCTTCAACATGGCATCGCTGTGGAAGCTGCCGATCGTTTACGTGATCGAGAACAATCGATATGGGATGGGGACGGCGATCGATCGTGCCTCGGCGCGCACCGACCTGTTTCATCGCGGCACGGCCTATGGCATTCCGGGCGAGCAGGTCGACGGCATGAACGTGCTCGCCGTACACGAGGCGGGGCTTGCGGCTGCCGAGCACGCCCGGTCCGGTCAGGGGCCGATCATCCTCGAGATGCTGACCTATCGCTATCGCGGCCATTCGATGTCTGATCCGGCGAAATATCGCACGCGGGACGAGGTCAACCGGATGCGCAGCGAGCACGATCCGATCGACCAAGCGCGTCGGCGCTTGCTCGAAGGCGGAACGACGGAGGCGATGCTCAAACAGATCGACGGCGAGGTACGCGACCGCGTCGCCACGGCAGCACAATTCGCACAAGACTCCCCGGAACCCGAGCCGGCCGAGCTGTGGACGGATGTCTTGGCCGACGCCTGACCCCTTTTGGCGATCTCGCCTGCAGGAGATTGCGCTAAGCCATGACTACCGAAGTCCTGATGCCGGCTTTGTCGCCGACAATGACCGAGGGCAAGATCGCCCGTTGGCTCAAAAGCGAGGGGGAAGCAGTGCGGGCGGGCGATGTGCTCGCCGAGATCGAGACCGACAAGGCGACAATGGAGGTTGAAGCGATCGACGAGGGGGTGCTCGCCAAGATCGTGATTCCCGAAGGCACGGAGCACGTCGCGGTCAACACGCCGATCGCGGTCATCGCCGAAAATGGCGAGGACGCAAGCGCAGTAAAGAAGCCGGCGCGACCTCTGGAGCCCCGCCACGACGTGCCGGCGGAAGTTCGGCCGCCGACGGCTCCTCCAGTGCTCGCCGTTCCTCGCCGCCCGCCCCCGGCCGAGCCCGAATATTCCGGCCAGACACGGACGATGACCGTGCGCGAAGCGTTGCGCGACGCGATGGCCGAGGAGATGCGGCGCGACGATACGGTGTTTCTGCTCGGCGAGGAGGTCGGCGAGTATCAGGGCGCCTATAAAGTCAGCCAGGGCCTACTTCAGGAATTCGGTCCCCGCCGGGTGGTCGACACCCCGATCACCGAGCAGGGTTTTGCCGGGCTCGGGATCGGCGCCGGCTTTGCCGGGTTGCGGCCGATCGTCGAGTTCATGACTTTTAATTTCGCCATGCAGGCGATGGATCAGATCATCAACTCGGCCTCGAAGACCCGCTATATGTCAGGCGGCCAGATGAGCTGCTCGATCGTTTTCCGCGGGCCGAACGGCCCCGCCGCACGCGTCGCCGCACAGCATTCGCAATGTTATGCGAGCTGGTATGCGCATTGTCCGGGTCTCAAGGTGATCGCTCCATTCACCGGCGCCGACCATAAAGGGCTGCTGAAGGCGGCGATCCGCGATCCGAACCCGGTTGTGTTTCTCGAGCACGAGCTGGTCTATGGCGAAACCTTCGCGGTGCCGGAAGATCCCGAGTTCCTCGTGCCGATCGGCAAGGCGCGCATCGCCCGGCCGGGCGATCACGTCACGATCGCCGCCTTCTCCCGAATGGTAAAACTGGCGCTGCAGGCCGCCGAAGAGCTCGAGAAGGGCGGAATTTCGGCCGAGATCATCGATCTGCGCACCCTACGGCCATTCGATGTCGATACCGTTGCCACCTCGGTCAAGAAAACCAACCGGATCGTTTCGGTGGAGGAGGGATGGCCCTTTGCCGGCATCGGCGCGGAGATCGCAGCGATTGTCATGGAAGGGTGCTTCGACTGGCTCGACGCCCCATTGAAGCGGGTTGCTGGCAAGGACGTTCCCTTGCCTTATGCCGCAAACCTCGAGCACCTCGCGCTACCCCAGGTCGAGGACATCGTCGCCGCGGCCCGTGAGGTCACCTACCGGTAGTCGGCATTTAATCGAAGAAAGAGATCATGCCGATCGAAATCCTGATGCCGGCGCTGTCGCCGACCATGACTGAGGGCAATCTCGCCAGATGGCTCAAAAAGGAGGGTGACGAGGTCCACTCCGGCGACGTGCTCGCCGAGATCGAGACCGACAAGGCGACGATGGAAGTCGAGGCCATCGATGACGGCAAGATCGGCAAGATCCTGGTCCCCGAGGGCGCCCAGGGGATCAAGGTCAACGCGCCAATCGCGCTGCTGCTGGGCGAGGATGAGGACGCATCCGCGCTCGAGAAATTTGCCGCGCCGGTTGCCCAACCTGCTCCGACAGCACCGCCGCCGTCTGCCGAGAACGTAAAGCCCCCGGCGGCTGTGGCGCCATCGGTCAAGGAACGGGGCAACGGCGACGGAAGGATTTTCGCCAGCCCATTGGCGCGTCGCATGGCGCAACAGGCCGGTCTTGACCTCGCCGCGATCCAGGGCTCCGGGCCGCAAGGTCGGATCGTCAAATCCGACATCGAGGCAGCCCTGTCGTCTGGTCGCGCTGCACCTGCTCCGGCGCCGATACCACCGCTACCAACGGCCGCCGCACCGGCACTATCCAAAGAGCGGGTGGCCGCACTCGCCGGAAACCCGCCCTATACCGAGCGGCCGCTCAACGCGATGCGTCGCGTCATCGCCCGCCGCCTGACCGAATCCAAGCAAACCGTTCCGCATTTCTATCTGACGATCGATTGCGAGATCGACGGACTGTTGAAGATTCGCGGCGAGCTCAACGCAAAAATGGCGGCCGCCGCTACCGGCCCCCGCCCGCTCCCTAACCCGCTGCCGCAAGGGGGGGAGGGAAGGGTGGGTGCGAGGGGTAGCGAGAGGGGTGGGGGCATCTCGGTCAATGATTTCGTGATCCGCGCCGCGGCGCTGGCCTTGCGGCAGGTGCCCGGGGCCAACGCCTCGTGGAGCGAGGAGGCCATCCTTCTCTGGGATACGGTCGACATCGCGGTTGCCGTGGCGCTCGACGACGGTTTGATCACGCCGATCGTCAAGGCAGCCGACCGCAAAGGTCTAGCGGCGATCGCCGACGAGACCAAGGACCTCGTTGCCCGCGCCCGCGCCGGCAAATTGAAGCTCGAGGAGTTTCAGGGCGGCACCTTTTCGATCTCCAACCTTGGCATGTATGGGGTGCGCGAGTTTGCGGCGGTCATCAATTCACCGCATGGCGGCATCCTGGCGGTCGGCGCCGGCGAACCGCGGCCGGTTGTCAAGAACGGCGCGCTGACGGTCGCAACGGTGATGAGCTGCACGCTCTCCTGCGATCACCGCGCCGTCGACGGCGCCGTTGGTGCGCAATTCCTGGCGGCCTTCAAAAGGCTCGTCGAGGACCCGCTGACAATGCTGCTGTGAAGGGCCAAGCGGGGACCGAGCGGTGGCCGAGAACTCTTTTGACTTGATCGTCCTCGGCGGCGGCCCGGGCGGCTATGTGGCGGCAATCCGGGCGGCGCAGCTCGGCATGAAGGCTGCACTCGTCGAACGCGACCAGCTCGGCGGCATCTGCCTCAATTGGGGCTGCATCCCGACCAAGGCGCTGTTGCGCAGCTCGGAGATCTATCGTCTCCTCCACCGCCTCGACGAATTCGGGTTTTCTGCGAAAGACATCCGCTTTGACGCCGGCAAGGTCGTGGCTCGGTCGCGCGCCGTCGCCAAGCAGCTATCCAACGGCGTCGGGTATCTGCTGAGGAAAAACAAGGTCACGGTCCTCTATGGCCAGGGCCGCCTGGCCGGAAGAGGCCGGCTCGCGGTCGAGAAAGACGGCAAGGCGGTGAGCGAGCTCGCCGCCGAACACATCGTGCTCGCAACCGGCGCACGGGCCCGCTCATTGCCGGGTCTCGAGCCCGACGGCGAGCGGGTGTGGACATACAAGGAGGCGATGGTGCCGGCGGCAATTCCAAAATCGCTGCTGGTCGTCGGATCGGGTGCGATCGGGATCGAATTCGCCAGCTTCTACCACGACATGGGCGCCGAGGTGACGGTCGTCGAAATGCTCGATCGCGTGCTCCCGGTCGAGGACGAGGAGATCTCGGCGTTCGCCCGCAAGGCCTTCGAAAAGCAGGGGATCAAGATCCACACCGGTGCCACGGTCGCGGCGCTGGAACGCAACGGCGCAAACCTGACCGCGCGGATCGACGGAGCAGGGCAGGGGGCCGGGGTCGAGGTCGAGCGGGTGATCCTCGCCGTTGGCATTGTTGGTAATGTCGAGGACATCGGTCTCGAAAGCACCGCGGTCAAAGTCGAGAAGGCACACGTCGTCGTCGATAAATGGCTGCGCACCGGAGAGCCCGGAATCTACGCGATCGGCGATCTCGTCGGCCCGCCATGGCTGGCGCACAAGGCGAGCCATGAAGGGGTGATCTGCGTCGAGCATATCGCCGGGGTCAACGATGTGCACCCGCTCGACCTGCACAACATCCCGGCCTGCACCTATTGCTGGCCGCAAATCGCCAGCGTCGGCCTAACCGAAAAGGCTGCCAAAGAGGCCGGGCACGAAGTCAAAGTCGGCCATTTCCCGTTTATCGGCAACGGCAAGGCGATTGCGCTCGGCGAGCCCGAAGGGATGGTCAAGACGGTGTTCGACGGCAAGACCGGAGAGCTCCTCGGCGCGCACATGGTCGGCGCCGAGGTGACCGAGCTGATCCAGGGCTACACGATCGCCAAGACCCTGGAGACAACCGAAACAGAGCTGATCCGCTCGATCTTCCCGCATCCGACCTTGTCGGAGACGATGCACGAGGCCGTGCTTGACGCCTATGGGCGGGCCATCCACTTCTAGGGCGCGCACACCTTGTCATTGCGAGGAGCGGAGCGACGAAGCAATCCCGATGGGTGGAGAGAACCCTGGCTGAGATTGCTTCGCTGCGCTCGTAATGACGCGGAACCTTGGCTCCATCGATGACGTTCTCAGCGGCCGATACGCCGCCCACTACACCAGCCCCGCTGCGCCACCCCGAAAAGGCGCACCGACCCGACAATCCAATCCCGCGCAAGCCCGACTGGTTGCGCGTCAAGGCGCCGGCCTCACCCGAATACCAGGCGACGCGCCGGCTGATGCGCGCACGGTCGATCAACACCGTATGCGAAGAGGCGGGCTGCCCAAACATCGGCGAGTGCTGGAAGCAGAAGCATGCCACCGTCATGATCCTCGGTCGCGTCTGCACCCGCGCCTGCACCTTCTGCAATGTCGCGACCGGCCGGCCCGATCTGCTCGACCCGCACGAGCCGGGGCGGGTCGCCGAGGCGGTTGCTGCACTCGGCCTCTCTCACATCGTCGTTACTTCGGTCGATCGCGACGATTTGGCCGACGGCGGTGCCAAGCATTTCGCGCTGACCATCGGCGCCATTCGCGCCGCGGCGCCCGGGACGACGATAGAAGTCCTGACCCCAGATTTTCTGCACAAGGCCGGGGCGCTCGAGACCGTGGTCGCGGCCAAGCCCGACGTCTTCAACCACAATCTCGAAACCGTCCCGCGGCTATACACCGAAGTGCGGCCGGGTGCGCGCTATTTTCACTCGCTGCGTCTGCTCGACCAGGTCAAGCGGCTCGACCCAGCGATGTTTACCAAGTCCGGGATCATGGTCGGTCTCGGCGAAGACAAGACCGAGGTGCTGCAGGTCATGGACGATCTGCGGGCCGCCGACGTCGATTTCTTAACGATGGGACAATATCTGCAACCGACAATAAAGCATCATGCGATCGCCCGCTTTGTCACGCCCGAAGAGTTCGACAGCTACCGGAGCTTCGCCCTCGGCAAGGGTTTTCTGTTGGTCTCGGCCTCGCCGTTGACGCGCTCCTCGTACCACGCCGGGGAGGATTTCGCGCGGTTGCGCGCGGCGCGCGTGGCCAGGCTCGCTGCGGCCAGCTAGACCCATCGATGCCCACCCATGCCGAACAGCGTGTGCTGGCCTACACGCCGGAGCAGCTTTTTACGCTGGTCGCCGACATCGAGCGCTATCCCGAGTTTCTCCCCTGGTGCCTTGCGGCGCGCATCAAGGAACGGAGAGCCGACCTGATCGTCGCCGACTTGATCATCGGCTTCCGTATGTTTCGCGAGCATTTTACCTCGCGTGTAGCGCTCGACGCGCCGCACCGCGTCGACGTGACCTACGCGGAAGGGCCGTTCCGCCGTCTCAACAACCACTGGGTGTTCGAGAGAGTGCCGGGCGGCTGCCGGATCGACTTCTTTGTCGATTTCGAATTTAAGTCACGGCTGATGCAAAAGCTCATCGAGGTGCTGTTCAGCGAGGCGGTGCGCCGGATGGTCGGGGCTTTCGAGAAGCGCGCCCGCGACCTCTATGGCGCTCGCTCGGCAAAAGAGGCCACCCAAGCGGCGGAATGATCCGACAGAGGCTGTGGCCCGACCGTTAATTGTCAAACGTCACCACACCGGCGCCCGCCCCGCCATAGGCGAGGAAGGCCCGGTCACGGGTCAACAAGGGGAGACACTTTAGGATGACTATGCGCCACTCCGGCTGGTCGATGTGGGCAGTCTGAGTTGGACGAAGATGAGGTGGCGGCCGAACTCGTTCAAAGCGGCGGTTAGTCTGACGATCGTGCCGCTGGTGCGGTCGAATGCCTGCGAGGTCGGCCGGGGTAGGATCTGCCGGACGATTCGGGTTGCTCGTGTCGGCCCATGTCGTGCACTCGGGAAAGCTGAGAAACTTTCCAGCCTCTGTCACGCCGCCCACCAGACCCTTGCCCTTCCGGATGCCCCCGGGAAGCTGCCCCAACTATTGGCTGAGGGGGATGCAGGCTTCGCGTCGCTTACTCGCAGGCCTCCTCGAAAACCGGCATCAGATGCGGCCGGGTGTTGCTTTCGGCCAGGTGGTTCTCGGCGTCGTACAAGTCGACCGTGTTCTGCAAATTGAGCCAATATTGCGCGGTGGTGC
>Ga0306921_10009431_pt1 | contig 10356 bp, 7 predicted proteins | sample sta12Cox44000080_FD_203760 | JGI IMG/M metagenome (GOLD analysis project Ga0306921, IMG submission 203760) | Lab enrichment of tropical soil microbial communities from Luquillo Experimental Forest, Puerto Rico - statoxic.12C.oxic.44.000.080 (v2)... | ecosystem: Environmental > Terrestrial > Soil...
GGTGTTTATGCTCGCCGGCATCATCTGGATTTACGCCCACACCGGCAGCTTCGACTTCGTTGTGCTCCAGAAGATGGTCGAAAGCGGGCAATTCGCGCTCAGCCCAACGGCCGAACGATGGCTGTTCCTGGGCTTCTTCGTAGCTTTCGCCGTCAAGGTCCCCATTTTCCCCGTGCACACATGGCTGCCCGACGCCCACACCGAAGCGCCAACCGCTGGTTCGGTTGATCTCGCCGGCGTGTTGCTGAAGACCGGCGCGTACGGCCTCATTCGCTTCTGCCTGCCGCTGTTCCCCAATGCTTCGCATTGGGCAGCGCCATGGATCGGCGTGCTGGCTGTCATCAGCATCATTTACGGGGCCTTGGTTGCCATGGTGCAACCCAATCTCAAGCGCCTGGTGGCTTATTCCTCCGTCAGTCACATGGGCTTCGTGGTGCTTGGCATCTTCTCGTTCTCTCTGATCGGTCTTCAGGGTGCCGTTTACGTCATGCTGGCGCACGGCATCTCCACGGGAGCACTGTTCCTTTTGTGCGGCATGCTTTACGAGCGTCGTCATACCTTCGAAATGAGCGAATTCGGCGGCCTCGCCACGCCGATGCCGAAGTACGCGTCCTTCTTTCTGTTTACCGTCCTGGCTTCCATCGGTTTGCCACTGCTGTGCGGATTCGTCGGCGAGTTCCTCGTCCTCTCCGGGACCTTCCAAACCATGTGGCAATATGCGGTCTGGGGAGCTACCGGTGTCATCTTCTCCGCTTGCTACCTCTTGTGGGCGTATCAGCGCGTCTTCTACGGCAAGGTTACCAATCCAAAGAATCTCTCCGTGCCCGACGTAAATCCTCGCGAGCAGTGGGTGTTGGTAACCATGTGCGCGTTGATGTTGTGGCTGGGCATCCACACTGCATTCTTTACTCGCCGTTACGAAGCCTCGTGCCAGACGGTTCTCCAGGAGGCGACACCCACGTTGGCCAACCAGCCGACCACGATCTCCGCTCGACCGCAACCCGCTCCCCAGCCGTAGCTTTCAGTTACTGATCCGCTGGGTGCCCCATCCTTTCCCTCCTTTTGGGAAAGGGTGGGATCAAATCTCTGAAAGCAGCGGTTGTTACACTAAATCCACGCCCTCAAATGCACTCGCCCATCCAATCCGCTGCAAATGTTCGAGCCCGCGAGGCGGTTTCGCGCGCTCGCCGCATTGTCATCAAGGTCGGCACCAACGTCGTCATGCGCGACGATGGCCGCCTCGCGCTCAGCCAACTCTACGGCATAGCGGAGTCGATTGCCCGCCTTCGGCAGCAGGGCCGCGATCTTCTCATGGTTTCGTCGGGCGCCGTCGGCCTCGGAATGGAGCACATCGGCCTCGCTCAGCGTCCCACTGAACTCTCGCGAATCCAGGCATGCGCCGCCATTGGCCAGAGCCGGTTGATGGCGATCTACGACGATGCGTTCGACAAGCTCGGCTGTCGCACCGCTCAGGTCCTGCTCACAGAAGACGACTTTCGCGATCCGCAGCGCTACAGCAACCTGCGCTCTACGCTCGCCTCGCTCCTGGAGATGGGCGTCATTCCAGTCATCAACGAGAACGACACCGTTTCCACCGCTGAGCTCGATCATCCGACCGACTCGCCCGAACGAGAGCGGGTCTTCGGCGACAACGATAAGCTTTCGGCGCTTGTGATGACGCATGTGGGCGCTGATTTGCTGTTGCTCCTCTCCGACGTTGACGGACTCTATAACGGCGATCCCTCATCGGAAAATGCCGAACTGCTTTCCGAGGTCCCGATCATCAGCGAACAAATCCGCAAGCTCGCGCAGGGCAAGAACGGCCGCGGACGCGGCGGAATGGCCAGCAAGCTCGAAGCCGCTCGCATCGCGTCTGAAGCGGGCAGGCTCGCTGTGATCGCCAATGGCCGTTTACCCAACGTGATCGAGCGGGTGTGCAACGGCGAAGTCATCGGAACGCTCTTTCTGCCTCGGAGTGCAACGTGAGCCTGCCCGTACGCCCGATTGCGGAACGCGCCCGTCAAGCTTCTCGCAAACTTGCGACTATCTCATCCGAGCAGCGCAACCAGGTAATTCGCGCTGCCGCCGATGCCATCGACAAATCTCGAGAACTTGCGCTTGCCGCCAATGCGGAAGATCTCGCTCAAGCCGACCTGATGCTCGCATCGGGCGAAATCAGCCAAGCCACCTACGAACGCCTGCGCCTCACCGACAAGAAGATGGATGAGATGGTTCGCTCCATGCGCGCCGTCGCCGATTTGCCCGATCCACTCGGTCGCGTTCTCCAGAGGACCGAACTCGACACCGGACTGGTGCTCGAGAAGATCACCTGTCCTCTGGGAGTGCTTGCCGTCATCTTCGAGGCCCGCCCTGACGCTGTGACACAAATCAGCGCGCTGGCGTTGAGATCGGGCAACGCCGTCATACTCAAGCCGGGCCGCGAAGTGGAGCGCACCGCATCGTTGCTGGTCCAAATCATCCGCCAGTCGCTTGAGGAGCACGGCATACCAGAGGACTCCGTCTCGATGATCACCGGCCGCGAAGCAGTGCGCGAGATGCTTGCCGCGTCGGGCTTGATTGACATGGTCATTCCGCGCGGCTCCAAGCAACTCATCGAATTCGTGCAGGCCAACACTCGCATTCCGGTGCTGGGCCATGCGGAAGGCATTTGCCACGTCTACGTGGACGCATCGGCCGATCTCCAAATGGCCCTCGACATCATCGATGACGCCAAGACGGACTATCCGGCCGCGTGCAATGCCGTTGAAACGGCGCTCGTTCACGAAGCTGTTGCGACCCAGTTCTTGCCGTTACTCGCGAACCACCTGCTTGCAAAGAACGTCAAGCTGCGGGGCTGCGAGAAAACTCGTGCGATCCTCCATGACTCTTTCGTCGATCGAGTTGCCGAAAATGAATGGCAGCACGAATACGGCGACCTGGTGCTTGCGGTCCGGGTCGTTGGTTCCATCGACGAAGCGATTCGCCACATTCACACTTATGGTTCGTCGCATACGGAAACCATCGTCACGGAAGACGTCGCTGGGGCGGAGAAGTTTCTGGCGCAAGTGGATGCCGCGGGCGTGTTTCACAACGCCTCAACCCGCTTTGCCGACGGTTACCGCTACGGCTTTGGCGCCGAGGTCGGCATCTCCACCAGCAAGCTCCACGCGAGGGGCCCGGTCGGACTGGACGGCCTGACTACCTATAAATATGTCCTACGGGGAAAAGGCCAAACTGCGCGGGATTATCAGGGCCCGAGTGCTCGTCCCTTCACGCACAGAGTGCTGCCCACCGGATAGTTACCGTTTGTTTGACCCAGTGGTTCGTGGTTGGTGGTTCGTGGTTGGTGGCTCGTGGTTCGTGGCTGCATTAACTCTGACGCGGGGATGTTTACTAGATAGTTAAAAAAAATAATCGCACCATCTTTTAGAATCAATGGTTTAAGAGAAAACTGTTTTCAACCGATTGATTCTTAAGCTAATTATACGTATCCATTAGTGCCCGTAGGACTTAGCTGCCTTCCTCGAGGACGCGCTCGGCCGATTCGGCGCCATTTTGGGAATTGTCAAAGAGCGAAGCTCGCGCATTGCTTGAGCAGGCGTGCAGGGACACCAGTCCCTCGCCATCACTTGTCTTCTTTTACGGAAGCAGGGGGTTCTCGTGAAAGGGCCTGGGTCACAGAGCCGTGTGACAGGGGGGCGCTAGATCTACATTGAATGGGTTCCGTTTCGTCCGCCAATCTCTCTACCAACTCGACTCTCAATGTGGTTGTGCTTCACGTTTGGAATGACCGACAGGTTTTTTCGAGCAGGGCGGAAACCAGTTCTCAGGCGGGAGCTTTTTGACGAACTTCGGAAGAATCCTGCTTGCTTCCGAGAGTCAACGCAGGGGCTAAAGCCCGAACTTTTTTGCAATGCGTTGCGGCACGACTGAAGTTGTGCCCTGATACAAGACTTCTCAAAGGCAAAGCGTGCCCGAACAGGGCGCAAGTAGGTCGCCTACGCTGGGAGCCGTTGACCAGCTTGCCGAAGAACGCCCCTCGCTTCGGAGAAGGGCAACGCCGGCCAAAGCCCGAACATTTTTTGCAATGTGTTGCGGCACGACTGAAGTCGTGCCCTGATACGAAACATTCGCGGAAGAGACTTTTTCCGCTCACCGCGGCGGGTGAAAAGCGGTGGGATGAACGGGCCCTGTCGTGCCGATGGCACTCGGAGCTTTGTCGGAATTGCTTACCCCGCGATAAATCGCGGGGCTTCCGGCTTTCGCCCGGCAGGCGGGCTGGTTTCTGGCGGATTTCTCAGGATGACACGCCAGTTATCGGTGGCTTTTTGGCGACTCGCAAGAAGCAGATCCCTCGGCGACTAAAGTCGCCTCGGGATGACAAAAAAAAGGACTTGTACGGCACGACTGAAGTCGTGCCCTTTCCAAACATCCCGTGAAGCGACTTTTTCCGCAGCCTGTGAAGTCGTGCCCTGATACAAAGCCTCCCAAAGGCAACGCTCGCCGAAAGCTGTCAAATTGGAACACCTACTCTTTGAATGATCCTCTTGGCCTTGTCTGTTAGCAGTTCGTCGCCCTCTTTGATTGCGTCTAGATCAATGATCTCCACTTCGTATCCTGCGGAGACTGTGTCTTCTATCACTTCGGCTATTCCGCGATGGCCAAGTTATCAAGCGCAAACGCTTAGCGTCATGTTGTTTCTACGGCGCTGTCAGCACTGTTTGATACGGATCAAGCACCAGGCGCTTCACTCCGGGCGGAGCGGGCAGCGTAATCCGGGTTTCGGCTCCCTCGGCAAAGACACGTCCCAGATAGACCTTTTTCTCCCCCGCCATGCCATATACCGGAATGCTCGTAACCAGATCGTCGGGCGCATCCAGTTGCTGAACCGTCGCGGTAACTTTCCCGGTTGAGGTGGAAAAGCGCGCGTCCTTAATATCAAGGCGTGGGAAAACGGTACCGTTTACCCAACCATCGAAGAACCAGTCCAACGATCTGCGATTCTCGAACCACAACGATTTTGGCAGCACCGCTTCGAATTCCGCCTCGAATTGCGCATTGGTTATGTCACGCCCCTGATAGTGCTGGTAGATCGACCGCAACACTCCGAGAAACAACTCGTCCGAACCTTCAGGATTTTCGGAAGTCCGCGAGGCATCGCGAAACATTTCTCGCAGCATGTGGAGCAACCAGGTGCCTCGGCCGTAGGTGATGATTTCGTAGCCGGCGGGAAATTTTGACGACGACAGTCGCACACCCAGTGTCACCGGTCCAGCCTGCACATTGCTCACGCCGTCTTTTGACTTCGTGGCTAATAATCGCCGGTAAGCGTCCAGCATGACTTCCACATCCGCGGGACGGCGGCGCTGCAGCAGCATCAACGACGTGTAATTGGCAATGGCCTCCAGTATCCATTGTTCGTGATAGCTGGCCCAGGAGACGCGGTCTCCGAACCACTGGTGCGCCACCTCGTGCGGCATCATCACTTCGCCATAGAGTACGTTGTCGGCCGGCCCGATTCTTGCAGCCTTGCGATCTTCCGGGGTCAGATACACATAGCTGGAAAGAAAAATGATGCCCGGCCAGCCCTGACTGTCAGCACCGGGACGCTGGGTGAGTGCCACCGAGCTGAACGGAAATGGCCCGAACATGTCTTCCAGCGATGTAATAGTCGCAGCCGCGCGTTTCGCGAGTGATACGCCACCCACCAAGGGGCTCGGCATGCTCGTCGGCGCAGGCGCTGGCGTGACTCCCTCGGGAGTGACTGCGGAGCGCGGAGTAGACACTGCTACCGATGCCTCTTTCTGCGGCATCTCGTTTTCCACACCGCGGGTAGCGTAGGAATCGACTGCTACATCGCCTGCCGATGCGGTTGTGCGGACATATCGTCCGAGGTTAAACCCGGCAATCGGCACCGGCCCATCACTTACCCAATGGCCTACGAGCTGATTTCCGTTCTGCTCGAGCGAAACTTGCCGTCCCGTCGCCACGAGTGTGTAAGACTGCGGGAACTTAAAACTGATGTCGTAGCTGGACATGGCGATGCCGCGGTTGGGGTACCAGGTTCCGCGCGCGCCTACATAAAACAGACCGCCTCCTGCATCCGACAGAACCGATCCAGCGTACGTGAACCTCAACAGCAACTGCCTTCCCGAGGACAACGGCTGAGGAAACACCACGGCTACCAGATCGTTCCCCTGGCGGGACAACTGGCTGCCCTGGATGGCCTCGTTCTGAATGAACTCCAGCGGCTGACCATTCATTTCCACGGACTTCAACTGCAGATAACGCGAAAGCTCGAAGAGCACGATACGCGATCCCCCTTGCCGTACCGGTCCCTCCAGTAACGCTTCGGCCGAAAAATTCAGCGATGGATCGATCGACGCGTGAATTGTGTATCGGCTGACCCCGAATGCGTCACGAGTCATCACCGGTCCTGTCGGACCGTGAAATCGCGAACCCGTGCCTCCCTCCTTGCGTGCCGAGCGCATGGGAAAGCTCATCCACAGGTCGTAATACGGTTCGTCACGAGCGGTTGTTACCTGTCCGACAACAATCTGCTCCGGAGCTCGCGCATCGAAATACACATCGAAGGTGCCCAGCCGATCGCCTGCAACCCTTGCATGCAGCATTCGATCCGCAACCGGCGCCGGCTCGCCGGCAGGTACAGTTGCAGGCGCGCTGGTGAAGCTGATTGCCAACCGCATGGCATCGATTGCTGCCAGTCGCCGAGCGGTTTCATCATTCCGCTTGATGAAGTCCGCCGCGTCATCGGCTGGGCGCAAGTACTGCTGCAGTTCTGCCGCAATATCGTCGTTGAACCGGAGGTACACCGTGGAGAAGTGCTCCTCCAAGACTCCCTGGCCGGTGAACAGTCCCAATGAGGCTCGCTCCTGCCGGTCCGGAGGCCGGATGAGAATCTCACCGTCTCCCTGAAAGAACGCTCCGGTGATCTTTCCTGAAATGCTCTGCGTGAAGGCAATTGTCCCGTCATTCAGCCACAGGTGAATGTCTTCGCGATCGAGGGCTGCCTCGCGGATCTTGTAAACGCGTTGCCCATCGAGCCCTTCGGTTCGCAGTGCGCGATACAGGGGCAGCACGGGACCGGAGGTTTGAGGCAGGGCTTGCGCACCCATGCTTGTGGCTGCGCCTAATACGAGGGCGGCCACCCAGGCAAGAGACGCAAGCGAGTTTCTGCCGGATATCATCGAAAAACTGGCCAAATGAGTTGACGTGCGCCACTAGTGTAAGTCAGCAGGGTTCTTATGCAGTGGGGTCGCGTCACCACTTGCCTGTTACGAAAGTAGTAATGCCTTACGATTTACAGTTTGCCTTGCTGTTTCTGGCTGCTGAGCAGGTACAATATTAAAGAGCATCTTAGGTTTTAGGGGCGAACTGCGGGCAGAGGTCCCGCATGATCAGGTCATCAATGAAGCAATTCGTTGTCTTGTTGTTAGCGGTTTTTGTCTGCACTCCATTCCTCTTTGCACAGACACAGGCGGCGCTTCCGCCGGGATCGGTGCCTCCTGCGACGGTGGCTGCCCCACAGGCGGCAAGCCAGTCGAACGACCAAATCGTCGAGAGGATCGTGGTTCGTATCAACAACAGCATCATCACGCTGTCTGACCTGAAGCGTAGCCAGGAGCAATTGGCGGCGGAAACCAGCAAACAGGATCCGAATCTTCCGCCCGACGCCCAGCCCAAACAGCAGGACCTGCTACGCGATCTGATCGACTCGAAGCTGCTCTCGCAAAAAGCCGATGAGCTTGGCATCAGCGCCGACACGGACGTCATCAAGCGCCTCGATGAGCTTCGCAAACAGATGCACGCCGAATCGATGGAAGACCTCGAGAAGGCCGCTCAGGCGCAGGGCGTCTCGTTTGAGGAATTCAAAAATAATCTGAAAGAAAGCATCCTCACCCAGAAAGTCATTCAGCAGGAAGTGGGCGCGCACATCAACGTCACACAGCAGGAAATTCAGGAATATTACAACCAGCACAAGGACGAGATGCAGCGACCCGAGCAGGTGCGGCTGAGCGAAATCCTGATTTCCACTCAACCGCCGGCAACTGCCAAGACGGCGAACAGCCCGCCGGAGCCTTCAACCGATGAACTGGTCGCCCAGGGCAAGGCCAAAGCTGACGCCATCTACGCCCAGCTACAGAAAGGCGCAAAGTTCGCGGATGTTGCGCAGAAGGAATCGGCCGGCCCCACCGCCGCACAAGGCGGCGACCTGGAATACTTCAAGCGCGGCACTCTCTCCAAGCAACTCGAAGATCAGGTCTTCGCGCTTAAGGCCGGACAGTACACCGAACCCATTCGTACCAACCAGGGCTGGGTGATCCTCAGGGTCGCCGAGCACACGTCGGAGGGCATTCCGCCGCTGAAGGAAGTTGAGCCGCAGATCCAGGAGCGCATCTACATGCAGAAGATGCAGCCTGCGCTCCGTGCCTATCTCACCAAACTGCGCGAGAACGCTTACATCCACATCGAGGAAGGCTTCGTTGATACCGGCGCCAGCCCCAACGAGACGCAGCCGATTTATACGACTGCCGCTTCCTCGGCCGACACCCAAAAGCAAAAGAAAAAGAAGAAGTACGTGCTCTTCTGACGCCGTAGTAGTAGTGCGTTAGTCGAGCGCATATTTGCGCCGAGCTCAAGCCAACCGGATGGCGCGTTTTGGCGTCACTTTAGCAGACGGTGATGTATATGCGGGAACAAATCCTCCCAGATGAGCCAAGCGTTCCCGATCTGCTGACTTTGTTGCGAGAGACGTTGGTACAGGTCGAGTCGATAGAGCGTCTGCCTAACGCTGACCCGGCGCTAGGGGAACTTAAGCGGCAGGTTGTGCTGGCCATTGCCGAACTGAGCCTGCAACGTATCGATGATCAAATTGCTTAGCGTCACACGACCAAAGAAGGGGCCCTGCGGCAACTTGTCCCAAGAATCCTATTCCCCCTGAGCTTCAGCGCTGCCAACAAGTATCGCAAACGTTAATTTCAGTTCGGTCAAACGGACGTGAATCTTCGCGCAGTAGCGTTCCGGAGTGCCCAGGCACTATTTAGCCAATAGAAAAGGCACTATCGCGGCTTGCGCCTGATTACCATAGCGAAGTACGATGTCGGCACTTTGCCGGTTAACGACACCGAGTCGTGCTTCGTCACTTCTTATCTTCCGGTCGGGTCTTGATTCCATTTGAGGGGTAACGTATGCGTCGATCACACATCGTCCTGTCCGTCTGTCTATTCACCATTAGCCTCCGGGCTTTCGCGAACACCGTCAGCGTTAACGGAACCTGCCTGCAAGGCACGTGTGGCAGCCCTGATGTCTTACTACCGGGTCAATCGACTGCCGGGACCTTCGCCGGCAACTACACATTTGGCAATGGTGATGCGTACAGCATCACCGGGTCGTGGAACAACTCAGAGACCAGCGATGGGTTCACGATTGGCATCGACCCGGTTGCCACCATCAAGTTCCTGGGCAGCTCGGCCGGTGGCCCGGCCGTCGGAAACGATTTCATGGACATGCTGTTTGTCCAGGGCTACCAGGTCAATTTCACCTCTGGCGTCTTCGGAGCCGGCCTCTTCGGCACGACGACGGGAAGCTTCGGCAGCGGGAGTACCATCACCTTCCTGTCGAACATAAACGGCACGCCCCTGGCGGGCAGTGGACCGCTTGCTCTGCCCGGCAATTTCGTATTCTTCAACGGAAGCAACTCCGTCGGTGGGATTACCAACCCTCTCCTGCTGACCTTCGAGTATCAGGTCAACTTCGGGGCCGGGACAGTACCTGGCGCCACGGTGTACATCGATCAGACGGTTCCTGAGCCCTCCAGCCTGGCGCTGCTGGCCACCGGACTCGTGGGCGGACTGGCAGCCCTGCGCAGAAAGCTCGTGTAGTCAAGCCGCAACGCGGTCAATCTTCGAATCCCCGCCCTTTTACCGGCGGGGATTCTCATGAATAAGCATTTTCTGTCGGGAAGCTCCGCCGCCGACCAGTTCATGTAATTTCTATCTTTCCTAATAACTACGTTGTAAATAATTTGTGCCAAGCCAGTTGACGCCGCTGAAAAGCAGGCTAAACTCCAGTCCACGTGCTGTTACTACGCTGCTTGTAGGAACAGAAAACCAGCAGTAAGCACCCACCAGCGACTGCGCTCTGAGCTAACTCAGGTCAGCGCTCGTTATCAACTCGCCACCTCGAACCCCGGATTAGCGCGCGCGTCACTTCGAATCGATAACCACGACTTCGCCTCGCCTCGTGGCGGGCCCAGATTTAGGAGAGACGACGATGAAGCCCTTTTTTTTGTTTCAGCGCATTGGAATGCTCGCCTTTGTGCTTGCAATCGCGACC
>Ga0306921_10009432_pt1 | contig 10356 bp, 11 predicted proteins | sample sta12Cox44000080_FD_203760 | JGI IMG/M metagenome (GOLD analysis project Ga0306921, IMG submission 203760) | Lab enrichment of tropical soil microbial communities from Luquillo Experimental Forest, Puerto Rico - statoxic.12C.oxic.44.000.080 (v2)... | ecosystem: Environmental > Terrestrial >...
TAGAGTAAGTCCACCGGAGCCATGAGCAGGGCGCGGATCAAATCCGCTGGCGTGAGCGCATCGGCTTCAATATTCAAGATTTTCTTCACTTCCGGCGTGAGCGAAACCGATTTCGCGCTGCGCGCGTAAATACCGCCGCCATTTGATATCAGACTGTGATCGTAGTCTGCCCACGAGGAACGAGGGAGATGGAACAACCGCTCGCGTTCTCTGAAACTTGTCTCCGGATCGGGATTCGGATCGAGAAAAATGTGTCGATGATCGAAAGCGGCCAGAAGCTTGATATGGCGGGAAAGGAGCATGCCGTTGCCGAACACGTCGCCCGACATGTCTCCGATCCCAACCACCGTGAAATCCGTTGTCTGGGTGTTAGTTCCCAGCTCGCGGAAGTGCCGTTTAACCGATTCCCACGCTCCCCGCGCCGTTATTCCCATTTTCTTGTGGTCGTAGCCGACCGAGCCCCCTGATGCAAACGCATCATCCAGCCAAAAGCCGTATTCTTTCGCGACGCCGTTTGCGATGTCTGAAAATGTCGCGGTGCCTTTGTCCGCAGCGACCACCAGGTAGGGATCGTCCGCGTCGTGGCGAACGAGGTCTTTTGGCGGAACGATTTTGCCTGAGACCAGGTTGTCGGTCAGATCGAGCAACCCTCGCAAAAAGATCCGGTAGCACGCGATCCCTTCTTTCAAAAAAGCTTCGCGCTCGGCAGGAGCTTGCTTGACCACGAATCCTCCTTTGGAGCCAACCGGGACGATCACCGTGTTTTTAACCATCTGCGCCTTCATCAGGCCCAGGACTTCGGTCCGGAAGTCTTCCATTCGATCAGACCAGCGTAACCCTCCACGTGCCACTTTGCCGCCTCTGAGGTGGACGCCCTCGACACGTGTCGAGTAAACATAGATTTCGAACATCGGTCTGGGCTCCGGCAAACCCGGTACCAGCGCTGGGTCAAGTTTGAAGGAGAGGTAGGTTTTGGGCGCGCCGCTGACCTCCCTCTGGAAGTAGTTGGTGCGGACTGTTGCCTGGATCAACGCGAGAAAGCGACGCAGGATCCGGTCTTCATCCAGATTTTCGACCGAGTCCAGCGCGCTATTCATTTTCGTCGTCAAAGCCGGAATATTCACTTTTGACTCGGCGGTCCTGGCTGGATCAAAGCGCGCAATAAAGAGTTCCACGAGTTTCCGGGCGATGGCAGCGTTTGCGGACAGAGCCTGCTCCATGTAAGCCGGGCTGAAAGTAAACCCGGTCTGCCGCAGGTATTTGCAATAAGCACGCAAAATAGTGATTTCACGCCACCCGAGATTTGCCCGTAACACCAGCCGGTTGAAATCGTCATTTTCAATCTGGCCGTACCAAACGCGTACGAACGCTTCTTCGAATCCGCCTTTCACACTGGTCACATCGAGCCTGGCGACTCCGGCGAGACTTAAACCGAAATCGTGCACATAAACCGGCGGCATTCCTTCGGGCTCCAACTTGTAATAGAGCTCTTCCAGCACTTTGACTCCCATGTGTTCGAGCATGGGCAAACTCGAGGAGAGAGGGATAGGTTCAGCCAAATGCAAGGCCCTTAAGCGGAGCGGAGTGGAGCTCTGTTCCTCGCCCACATAAAGATTTGTAGCCAACCTCTTTTCTGCGCCCAGGCTGTCCATGATTACCGCGTCGGTGACCGCTTCTGCCACTGAACATTCATCCCGGTAGCCGGCGGGAAAAGCATTTCCGAAGCGGCGATGCAGCTCGTTGCCGCGCTCTTCGCCAAGCTGCGCGACGAGCTCGTCATGCAGGTCGTCCTGCCAACGGCGCGCGACTTTGGCGATCTGCTTTTCAATTTCGCGAACGTCGAAGTCCGGCACACCGCCTGGTCTAGTCCGAACGATGATTTGAATGCGTGCCAGGGGCGATTCAGACAGATGCACTGAATGCTCCAAGCTGATGCCGTTGAAAGCCTTCATCAGGATATCCTGGATTCGCTCGCGCAGCTCGGTGCTGTGGTTTTCGCGAGGCACAAAAATCAGGCACGAAAAAAAGCGGCCGTAAGCGTCGGGCCGCACGAAAAGCCGGGTGCGCTGTCGCTCGACAAGGCGCAGAATGCCCATCGCAGTTTCGAAAAGCTCCTCGTCGGAAATTTGCAGTAGCTCGTCACGCGGATGCTCGTCCAGAAGGGTCACCAGGGCCTTTCCCATATGGCCATTGAGATCGAATCCTGCACGCGCCAGTACTTTATTCACCTTGCGGCGCAAGAGGGGGATCTCCGCGGGGCGTGAGCCGTAAGCCCTTGAAGTGTAAAGGCCCAGAAAACGATGCTCACCTACAACTTGGCCTTTCGCGTCGAAACGCTTGACGCCCACATAATCAAGGTATGCCGGGCGATGCACAGTGGCGCGCGAATTGGCCTTGGTTAAAACCAGCAATTCGGCAGCACGGGCCAACTTCCTCATCTGTGGAGTCATCGCGGCGAAGCCTTTCGAGGCATGGGTCAGGCCTGTCTCGAGCAGGATGCCGAGGCCGGAACCAGGCACCGCACGCAGGACGTCTTCTCTGCCTTCCTGGATAAGGTCATAGTCGCGATAACCCAAAAATGTAAAATGACCCTCACCAAGCCACGCCAGAAAAGCCTTGTCCTCTTCGACCGTTGCGGGATCGAGCCCTTTCGAGGCCTCGTTCAGCGCAGCGACGAGACAATTCAATCTGGCCTTCATATTCCCGTAATCCGTGACCGCCTTGCGCACATCGCCGAGAACGCGCACAATTCCCGTTTCCAGGTCTTTGAGCTTTGTCGGATCGGTTTGCCGGTCGACCTCGACGTGGATCACCGATTCCAAAAAGGCGTCCTTGGCGGACTCGCCGGGCAGAATATCCATCAGTGCACCATTTGCGTCTCGCCTTGTCTTAATGACCGGGTGAACGATGAGATGCAGGGTCAGCCCCTGGCGGTTAACCTCCATCGTTACCGAGTCCACCAGGAACGGCATGTTGTCGTTAACGATATCGATTACGGTGTGCGTGGACTCCCATCCGTCCTTTTCCCTTTGCGGATTGTATACGCGCACTTTGGCGGCGCCGGTTTTGAACTCCTTGATCAAATTCAGGTGCGCCAGCGCGGCGCCGCAAAGATTGGAAATGCTCCGCTCGCCGAGGTCTGCCGGATCAACCTGCCTGTAGCATGCCCGGATAAATGTCTCAGCCCGGTTTTTTTCCTGTCCCGTCATGTCCGGAAGCTGCGCTACCACTTTTTCGATGATCTCTGTGTTTCCTTTGAACGGCATGCAAGACTCCTAACTATTTTTTTCGCTTCTTCCCGGTTTGGGGGAGCGAGTGCCGTAGTTCGGTCCTAAACGGCACTCGGAAGATCTTTCACTATAAACCACTTTGACTATAAACCTCTTTGTCGCTGCAAAATAAGCGCAAATTTATCTAGTTCGCACTGGCTCCGTTGCTGTCCGGTAAATGCGCGCCACCGGATCCTCTTTGCGGCCTGGAGGGCTGCGGTCCCTTGTTCAGCCGCTGGAGCAGAACATTGCACCCATCGGGTTGCGCAGCGCCGAGGGACCGGCGCCCTCAGGTCTTGACCAAAGCCTCGATGGCCAATGGAGAGATCCGCGTTGAGTCGCCTGGACTCCTTTGGTAGATTTTGCGTCGCCAACCTTTCCACGATGGGCCTTACAGATACGATTTTGAATCGCCCCGAGCTCCGATTCCTGGATCTCCTTTTTCCCTGGGTCGTGGCTGTAGCCGTTTTCGGTTTCCTGATCGCATGGTTCATCATCGCAGTTCTCGAATGGTGCGACCTATCAAGGCATATCTGGCATCTGCCTCTAGCTTTTCTAGCGCTGGTCGTGCTCTTCAGCAGCTTGATCGGGATGTTACTGCTACCATGAAACATCGGGTGGTTAATTTCTTGATTACGATGACGCTGGTCATCGTGGCTTGCTGGGCCGCATGGTCGTTGTACCAGAAGTATGTACAAGATCCGTGGACGCGAGACGGCCAGGTCCGAGCAAACGTCATTGGCATTGCCCCTCGCGTCGCCGGTCCGGTCATCCGCATTGCGGTGACGGACAATCAACAGGTTAAGGCTGGCGATCTTCTTTTCGAGATCGATCCCGCTCTTTACCAAGCGCAGCTCAACGTCGCGCAAGGGGAAACTCTGAACGCGGGTGCTAATTTAAAGCAGCGGCAGCAAGATCTGGAACGCCAAACGAACCTTTTCAAGCAGCACGTCACCGCGCAACAGGACTTTCAGAATGCCCAGGATAACTTTGCTGCCGCAGAAGCCCAGGTCACCTCCGCAAAAGCGAACCTGCAGCTCGCCGAGCTGAATCTTTCTTACACGAAAGTATTCGCTCCCAAGAACGGCTATATAACCGACTTGAATGTGAGTGCTGGCACCTATGTGAGCGTGGGAACCCAACTCATGGCTCTGGTGGATACGGATTCATTCTGGATCGCCGCCTATTTCAAGGAAACACAACTCGCCCACATACAAGTCGGTCAAAAGGCGAACCTTGTGATCATGGGATATGACAAGCTCCCGTTCCAAGGAGTCGTCCGCAGTATCGGATGGGGTATCTATGTTCAGGACGGGTCTGCGGGGACGGCGACAAACCTGCTCCCTGCCGTCAATCAGACGGTTGATTGGGTTCGCCTGCCTCAGAGGTTTCCTGTTCGGATTGAACCGCTTGGTCGGCCGCCGGTTTCGCTGCGCATTGGTCAAACGGTCTCGGCCTCAATGACATCCCTGGTCGAAAATCCAGCCGTGCCAGAGCAAAAACTCCAGACTCGTCCTTAGCGCGCAAACCTCGCGAGCCAAAGCGCTCGTGAGCTTTGCGCCACAATGTGGGTACGGGCGTCCTCGCCCGTCAGCTTGCCGAAAACGGCTTGGAAATTGGCCAAACTCCAGGGACGGGCTCCGTCCAGTCCCATTTATCCCGCCTAGAAACGGAGGTAGGGCCGGATCTCCGAGCCGGGCGTTCTAGAGGAAGCGGACTCCTAAGGCAAGGGTTACGGCGTAGGCGAACCGTCTCGGTTTGCACGGTTTTGAAGTGTGCAAAGCGAGGACGCTTCGCCTACTCCGCCTTGCCGGCGGCCCATTTTGATCGCAGCGAAAAGGCACGTTCATTTCGGGGACAGGACACTAGACAGCTTAGTCATAATCCCCCGGTCGCTTTTTCCAGCTTTTCCATGAGTTCAATAAACATGTTTTTGCGGGAGCAACTTTCGTCGTTGCCGTCGGGTTGCGCGGGCTGTTAAGACCAGCGGTGTGAGAGATAAGCGATCGGTTGCCGCCACGGACCGGCCCACGGCAGGTGCCGGTTGGATTGATTGGGCGCAAGCATACGAGAAACGGATGCGCAGATTTAATCTCGAGGTTGTTCTCGGCGCCTTAATCGCTCTCTTGATAGTAATCGCCTCGTTGGTTTTCTCATAGCAAGGCGATGCCGGAACCAAATGTTCGTGCTCGTACTTTGAAGATTCCCAAAGCGGAAGCATTACCGTAAGCTACCGGGACCTTGGTCGAACTTAGCCGGTAATTAACTTTTGCTTTTTGAATTCCACAATCCTCGAAAGCCAGTGAATTCATTTACGTCAGCATTTTTTACACGGAGGCAGTCATGATACCCAGGAACTTCTTTGGACGCACAGGACATGAAAGCACGCGGGCTGTTTTTGGCGCGGCGGCTTTATCAAGAGTTACTCAGGAGGAAGCAGACCAGACACTTAAGGTGCTGCTGCAATACGGCATTAATCACATCGATGTTGCGGCAGGGTACGGTGATGCGGAACTGCGGATCGCGCCTTGGCTGAGCGCGCATCCCGAGCAATTCTTCGTTGCAACTAAGACTGGAAGCCGCACCTACGACGAAGCCAAGCGCGACATTCACCGTTCTCTCGAACGAATGGGAGTGCAGCGTGTTGATCTCATTCAACTTCACAGCCTCGCCGACCCCATCGAGTGGGACAAGGCGCTAAGTCCGAAGGGGGCGCTCGACGCCTGCATTGAGGCGCGTGAACAGGGCCTGGTGCGGTTCATCGGTGTCACCGGCCACGGTAGCCAGATCGCGGCAACGCACTTGCGCAGCCTCGAGCGATTCGACTTCGACTCCGTCCTGCTTCCGTACAGCCATATCATGATGCAAGACCCCTATTATGCCGCCAACTTCGAAAGGGTTTTCGCCGTGTGTACCCAGAGGAATATCGCGATGCTGACGATCAAATCGATCGCGCGCCGCCCGTGGTGGGGTCGGGAGCAGACACGCTCCACGTGGTACGAGCCGTTCGAGGAGCAGCGCGACATCGACGCGGCAGTACACTGGGTTCTCGCCCGACCCGGGGTCTTCTTAGCCACGGTCGGCGACATCCGACTACTCCCGAAGGTGCTCGACGCCGCCAACCGTTTCACCGCGCCACCGGACGATGAGACAATGCGCGAGCAGAACGCCCGGCTCGAGATGCTTCCACTCTTTGTTTGAAAGTGGACCGGGCTCAGATCGCTGGGAAGAGAAGGAGTTGTCGATTGCGGAGTGTTTCGCCGATGGCAAGGAAGCCCTCTTCCAGGGTGGCTGCGTTTTCGATGAGCCACGCCCCGCTTTTCTGATCGACCATCGAGCGCAAAAGCTCCGCCTGGGCCACCAGTTTTCGATCCGATTCGATTAAGCGTTGCAAGGTGGCGGCTTCCTGCCGATAGCGCTCGGTCATGCGGTCATTCTCCGGGACCGGTTGCGTGCTTATTTGAGCTTGGAGAGCGCCAATGGCCCTCGAGAGCCGTTCGATGCATTGTGCGCCAGCCACAGCAGTGGCTTCTTGCCGGGGTTTCTCTCGGGACGGGGGAGGCAGAAATTCACGCCGATACTCATGCTCGGCTGTTTCGACGCTTTTGCGTGCATAGCCCAAAAGCCAACCGACTTTACTGCGAATCAGCAGGTCATCGGCCCGCAACTGGTTTTCCACTCGATAGAAATTGTAACCCCAGCCGTAGAAGAGGTTAATGGCTATTTTCTCTAGCGCACCAACGTTGTAGAACGCCGAATCGGACATGAGGTTTTATTCGGATTGCGGGCTGCGTTCAGATGACGAGTAGCCGGGAGGTTCTGTGTCAGGCAGCGGGGGAGGCAGCGGGCTGGATTTTTCGTGGGCGCCAGTGGCGGCGAGCGAGGTAACGGGCTGAGCTTGTAATCCGGTCTCCGGGCTGATCTGATAGAAGGCGGTCGGCTGGCCGCCAACCTGGAACGGCACACCCGCCGCTGCATTTGGAGCCGAGACGATTCCCCGGTCCGCCATGCGGATGGCGAGGTAATACCGGACGGCTTCGATCGGGGAAAGGCCGATGGCCTGGAACGAGATCAACTCCCGCATTCGTTCATCTTTCGGCAGGATGAGAATCTTCAAGTCGTTGAGCAGAAATGCCGAAGGCAGTCAGGAACTCGGTCAAGTGCCCCTTCACCCCTTCGCGGATCTCAAAAATGCGTTCGTTGATGTGCTCCATTTTGGTGACTTGGACCACCTGATTAATGGACTGCTCGATGGCCGGGCTGGCGTAATCAGCCACCTCCTTGGTTGTCGATAACGTTTCCGTTGAATGGCAAGTGCGTGATTAACTCCAAAGCAGCTTCCCGGGTATCGATATGGATATAGTAATCGACCTGATAGGCCATCTCCGCCATTTCGGCGCTGGTGGCCACGCCTTGGCTGCGAATGAGCAGTTTTGCGCGATTGATGTAAATGACTTCGTAGACCCAAGGCGAATTTTCGCCGAAGAAACCTTGAGCGAAGGATCCGAGCAGCGGTTTATCCGGCGTGATGATCGAGTATTGTCCTGTTTCGTAAACGTTAAGGACTGCGCCACGTGATTTCAGGATACAGAATTCGTTGCTCTCCACGGTAAGCAACGAACCCGAAACTATGCTCTCGTCGGCAATCTTGACAGCGAGACGTTTGGTTCCGAACCGTCCCGGCTCAGGGATGTTATGACCTGGCGCGCAATAGCCATCTATCTCCTTTACTCGCCGCAGCTCATGACAGAAAGGACAAATCAGGATTAATTATGCGGATTCAAGCCTTTTTTCGTTCTGAGACTTGACCCGCTGCCGCTATTTCTCTTCGAGGTATGCCCTACTACGCCGGAAAATGGAGTTGCTTCGTCATGAAGTAATGCTGGTATCCGGCAGGATGATTCTCGAGCGTTCCAAAGACCCGATATCCAAGTTTTTCGTAGAAGGGTCGCGCTTGAAAACTGAAGGTGTCCAGGAATGCATCGGTGCAGCCACGCTCCAGGGCGTAAAGTTCCGCACGCTTCATCAGTTCCCGGCCAAAGCCATGCCCTCGCGCAGGCGCAGCCACGGCAAGCGTTCGAACGTGTAGCCAAGCTGCCCAGATATCTCCGAGCAAACCGCCCAACACCTCTCCGTTTTCCTCTCTCAGGAACAAAGCGACCGGATACCATTCAGCCTGCCCGGTGATCGCAACGTTATCGTTGTCGACAATCCTCTGCACCATGTCGCATAGATCGGCGCCCGCATACGGATCGAATACCACAGTAGGGTTGCTCATAAGAATAAGAATGAAAGGAAGGCAGAAACACCGCTTGTCGTCAAACCGTCATCCTCTCGGAGTCGTGTGACGTTGGTGATCGCGGGCGCAACCTGGGACCGCTGGTGCGTCGCACGCGTTGCCGCTTAGCCTGACCTTCTCACAAATTTTGTAAATTTGTGAGAAGTCACCCGTCGCAAGCTGCTTGGGAAGCAGCTTGCCGGGGCGAATGCTGATATCAGTTTCGCAGTTATTAAGTGATGGAATCCTACCAAACCTGCCTTGGAGAGGGTCCTGACTTATCTGTTCTCCGCATGTTAGGCCTATTTGATCGCCCGGCTGACGAAAAGGCGCTCGGAGGCCTGCTGAAATCGCCTGCGATTTCTGGCCTTACAGAGTCACTAACTGATTTGACCCCGACCGAGTGGCGAACGCTTCTAGCCAAGCTAAGAAGGGCAAGACTGCTTGCTAGGGAAGATCCCCATAATCCTGGATATCTGGATACGCATCCTCTGGTTCGTGAATACTTTGGCGAACAGCTTCGGAGTCAACGGAAGGACGCTTGGAAAGAATGCAACCGGCGGCTCTTCGATCACTATCGAATGCTTGCGCCGCGGCTCCCGGATAGCGTTAGACAGATGGAGCCTCTTTTCTTAGCGGCGATCTGCGGTTGCAATGCCGGTTTATATCGCGAAGCGCTGCATGAAGTTTACATTCCACGGATTCAGCGGGGGGATGCTCGCTTTGCTGCTAACGTTCTCGGAGCCAGAGGAGCTTTGCTCTTGGTTTTATCCCACTTCTTCGAAAACGGGCGCTGGGGTTCATTGGTAAAAAGCTATTGCATTAGCTAAGGAGCTGAATGATATGCATGGATTAGCCGTCGAAGCCATGAGAATCGCAAACGAGCAGAAGTCGGTTTCCCTAGAGAGACGCGCCCAAGCAACCTACGCGGAATATCATCGCCAAAAAGCGAGCGGGTCAGGAGGACGTGGACTCCGACCACCTCTTTGGGACTCATCCAGCTCCCTAGCTAACTATGATTAGCCCATAGCTAGACTAGCCCGCAAAACTCAACGCGCTACTGAAGGAGTAGACCATGCCGCAGATCTCCGACAGAGAGTTCGAACGGCTGCCGCTGCGCGTGCACCGGTTCCTAGCCGGCGTCCCGCTACACGACGTGTGGGCGGTCGACCTGCCAAGCCCACGCGCTGGGATCACGCTCGACGAGTTTTTACGCGCCGCGAACGAGCGACTCTTCACACCCACGCCGGTCGTGCAACGGCTGCTGGACCTACGACTTCTTATCGGACGCCTCTTCGGGTGGGACAGCCCACGACCGTCGACGCAGGCCGCACCGACGTTTGCCGACCGGCTCAGCGATGCCGATCGGGCGCGATCGCTTACGCCGGCGGGCGTTCGCGAAGGACCAAATGGGCTGTTTCGCGTCGTCTATCGCTTCGAGAACGAAAAACTCGTCGAACTGATCAACCGGACGGTCCACGCGGCGGCGCTGAGCGCGCTGGTTGAAACCGCGAATAGCTACCGCTTTTACTTCGCGGTCTACGTCCGCAGCGTCGGCCGGTTGACGCCCTTCTACATGGCGGCAATTGACCCGTTCCGAAAACTGATCATATACCCGTCGCTGCTGCGCAGTGTGCGCTCGAACTGGGACCGAACGATCGTAGCCCTGGGAACCTGAGTTCGAGAGCCTTATGGCGAAGGGAGCTCAAATCTACCTCCACTTTTCGCGTCCCTAACCGGTCTTTCTCAACTGGAGGGTGTCGCGGCGCGGGAAGCCGCCCTAGATTGACATCGCGATCAAAAGGTCTG
>Ga0306921_10009434_pt1 | contig 10355 bp, 8 predicted proteins | sample sta12Cox44000080_FD_203760 | JGI IMG/M metagenome (GOLD analysis project Ga0306921, IMG submission 203760) | Lab enrichment of tropical soil microbial communities from Luquillo Experimental Forest, Puerto Rico - statoxic.12C.oxic.44.000.080 (v2)... | ecosystem: Environmental > Terrestrial > Soil...
GAAGCCGACAGCGATGGCGAGCAAAAACGCCAGCGTAGTTGCAACCGGCTCGGCGATCCCGCGAGAGTAAATGTCGTGCTGCATCACTTTCATTCCACGCGAGATGGCGGTGCAGATGCGGTAAAGAGCCAGACCCGGCATCGCGCAAAGAACCAGTGTTAACGCGGAGACCATTTGCGGTTGCACGTGGAGACGGCCATTGAAAAGACGGAGTGCCACGATCACAATGACAGCAGTCGCAATTGACTGGACGACTCCAAGCACCACCGCGACGTGGAAAAGCGATCGGCTTCGCTCTCGGTCTCCGACGGCTTCCGACCGTGCGATGAATGTGGTGATCGCATTGTCCAGACCAAGAACACCGATTTTGCTGATGATATCCGTGGTGGACCATGCGACGGAAAATATGCCGAGCGCCGCGGGACCCAGCAGTCGCGCGACGAGAAATGTGAATATGCCGCGGAAATTGGATGCCAGCATCGCGATCGTGTTGAGGAACGCGCCGCGTTTTAGCTCCACTCCAGTTTCGTCTACGCGCGCCGGGGCATCCATTACTGGCGGCGCAACGTCGATAACAAGTTCTGTCGGGCTCACTAACTCCTTGCGAAGCCGGCCCCCAGCTTGGGCGGTTTCAAGATTAGATGGCATCTGAAGGCGCCAGGTGATTCATGTTTCGGCAGGGTAGTCTCGATGAAAGAAGTTGACTGAAATCGACGAGACCTGTGCGGTTAAGGGAGTGTAGCACAGTCGCCATTCTTGGATACGAGATGGTCGCTACGCTCGAAAATTACGACGGATGACGCGTTCACAGTCGAATGTTTGGTTTGTGAGAAATATAAGATACAACGTGTAAGGCGACGCCTTACATAAAAATCAGGCGGCACCTGACTGGACAAGCTCGCAGGATTTCCGTACAAAATGCCTTCCGTTAGAACGGGTCCAGAAGATGGATCTCCCGGCTGGGATTTTAACTTTACAACGGGCTGATCGCTGGGTTGGTGCGCCGCTTTGCGCCATCTTAACCCTATTCAGAAGAATCTTTGAATCCACTCGGCAGTCAGGATCCCGTCAAGTTGAGCGCATTCTCTTCGTCAAGTTCGCGGAGCAGGGCTCAACCGTTCTCGCGTATCCCGCAATTCGTCGGGCGATCGAAATGGTTGGACGTGAAAACGTTTACTTTGTCGTATTCGAAGATAATCGCTTCGTTCTCGACGCAATGGGCGTCATCCCCGAGCGAAATGTGATAACGATCGCGACGAAGAGTCTCTTCGGACTCGCCATCAGTGCGCTGCGGACTGCACTGCAGATCCGCAAAATCGGGATCGACGCCGTTATTGATATGGAATTTCTAACGCGTTTCTCAGCTATACTGACATTTACAACCGGCGCCAAATCGCGTGTTGGTTTTCATACTTTTTTTGGTGATGGACCGTACAGAGGCGACTTAATGACACACCGGCTTTTGTACAATCCACATCTTCATACCAGTCAGTTGTTCGAAGAGATGATCGCGGCTCTTACGTGCGATCCCGCAGCTCTGCCGACATTTGATTTTATACCTCCTTCAAATGGGCCACTGCCAAGCTTTGAGCCCTCTATAAACGAACTTGTTGAAATAGATGCCTTGTTGGAGTGCGAAAATCCTGGCATCGGCTCTGCACCGCTGATCCTGCTCAACCCGAACGCGAGCGACCTACTGCCGCTCAGACGTTGGCCAGCATCGCGTTATGTGAACCTCGCGCAACGGTTGCTCGAACGGTATCCAGAATTGTTTATCGCGCTTACCGGCGAGCGCAGTGAAGCCGCCCCCAACAACCGACTTGCGGATGAAGTCGGTTCGGCCCGCGTGATCCGTCTCGCTGGAAAAACGACGCTTCGGCAATTGCTCGTGCTTTACATGCGCAGTGAAATTTTGGTCACGAACGACAGTGGCCCGGCTCATTTTGCCTCGCTGACGCCGATTCACGTCGTCACCTTGTTTGGACCAGAGACGCCCGCGCTATTTGCCGCGCGATCACCAAACGCGACTGCGCTGTGGGCAGGCATCGCATGCAGTCCGTGCGTGAACGCCTACAACAACCGGCAATCAGTCTGCCGCAACAATCTTTGCATGCAGGCAATCGCAGTTGATGACGTTTTTGAAAAAGTCACCCGCATCTACGATTCTCGTAAGCGCATGACAGCGGAAATTAAATTGCACAGCAATGGATTTGCCAACTGACGGCCTGCGCCGATTTCGTCTCGCTGCCCTCGGGATTGTCATTCTCACAATCGCCATTCGCCTTCCAGCCCTCGTTTATCCGCGTCCAATCGACAGTGAAGCAATGTATTCCGTCGTAGCGAATGAGATCGTTGACGGAGGCCGACCTTATGCTGACGCGGTAGAGCGCAAACCGCCGCTCCTTTTCTGGACCTACGCGGGAATATTCGAAGTAGCAGGCAAATTTAATTGGAAAGCGCTTCATTTCGTGGCGCTGCTGTGGACGCTCTGTGCGATGGCCGGCCTCTATGTGATTGGTCGGGATCTGTTCGATCGTAACACAGGTTTGATTGTCGCGCTTTTCTACAGTCTCTTCCAACCCTGGTGGTATTGGAAGAATCTTTCATTAGACGGCGAGATGCTGATGAATCTCCCCATCATCTGGGCGTGGGCGATCGCGTTTCGCAACAGTTCGTCGCGAGTGCGCCCGGAGCTCTTTGCAGCCGGTGTGCTTCTGGGCGCGGCCTTCTTGCTGAAACAGCCGGCCGCGATCGCAGCAGTTCCGCTTGGTATATATCTACTCCTACCGAGCTATCGAGTGAGTGGCAGTTTGACGCGGACAAATGCGGTCATCCAGGCCGCAATCTTTACGACAGGATTTTTTTCGGTTCTCGGTCTCATGGCGATCCTGCTTTGGAAACAAGGAATTCTTGGCGACGCGTTTTACTGGACAATTGGCGATCATGACATTCCGCATGTGTTTTGGGAGACGGGAATGTTGCACACGCTGGCCTTCCTCCTGGTCTGTTTTCCCTTGGTGATCGGCGCGATTTTGGCCTGCCAGAATAAAACTGAAATTTGGGCTGGGCGATCGCCACAACGAATAGCCCTCTTCGGACTGCTTGCCGCCTCGGTTATTGGTACTGCAGCAGGTGCTCGCTTCTACTTTCATTACTATATCCAAATAATTCCTCCGCTCGTGTTGCTAGCTGCGCCTTACTACGCCCGACTCTGGTCCGGGAGGATGGAGCCGGCCTGCTGGCTACTGCGACCGAAGGTGACGTACGTCTGGCTCGCTCTCATAGGTATTGCCTTTTCAATCAGTGACTGGACCGGCCTTGCTTCGCGACGCGTTCCATCGCAGGCTGGGCGATACTTGTTCAAGCATTCCGCTTTCGACGACAGGATTTTCGTCTGGGGCCTAAGTGAGGGAATCTATCTCGACGCTCACAGACGTCCTGCCTGTCGTTATATCACAACGTTTCCGCTCACCGGTCATATTTTCGGCGGAACGGTCCCCGGTTTCGATACGCGTAGCAGGATCTTGCCCGGTGCCTGGGCCGCCCTTGAACAAGATTTTGCGAGGCATCCACCGAAATATATCGTTGATGTTGAGTCCGACCCGAACACTGCGGAAAATCCGGTGAAGGACTTTCCAATTCTCGCGAAACTTTTGAACACACGATACCAGCCGGTCGCTCGCACCGATGAAGGTGTGATTTATCGCATGCACTAGCTTAGACAGCTGGATCTGGCACGACGAATTTTAACTTTGCAACGGCGCCGATCACTTGATTAGTGCGCCGCTTTGTTTCATTCCAGTATGCGAATCTTAGTTACGGGAGGTGCCGGTTTCATCGGCCGGCATATCTCCGAATATTTTCAGGATCGGGCAGAGGTTCGCATCCTTGATAACCTGCGCAGCGGCTTTAAGAGGAATCTGGCTGGTTTGGAATGCCAACTTATCGTCGGCTCAATTCTCGATCGCGATCTGGTGAGAGAAGCCGTGAAAGACGTGGACTTTGTTTTTCATTTGGCGGCTATGGTGAGTGTGGCAGACTCAGCACAAAAACCGAGTGAATACGCGGAGGTCAACGTTACGGGTGCAGCTATTGTTTTGGAAGAGGCCGCGCGGGCGGGAGCGAAAAAGCTGATCTTTAGCAGCTCGGCTGCAATTTACGGCGATCATCCAACCACCCCGCAAATTGAAAGCATGCCGGCCGAGCCGAAAAGTCCCTATGCCACAAGTAAGTACGAAGGGGAACGGCACTGCTGCTGTTTCACGGATGAAGGGCGACTCCCGACTGTTTGCCTTCGTTATTTTAACGTCTTTGGTCCCTACCAGGATCCGAGAAGTGAATACACTGCGGTCGTTCCAGCTTTCATTCAGAAGGGAATAAGGAACGAGCCGATTACGATCTTCGGAGACGGCAGGCAAACGCGAGACTTCATTTATGTAACAGATGTCGTCGCGGCCAATGCCTTCTTCGCGTTACAATCGATAGCAACCGGGATCTTCAACGTCGGGTGCGGGAAACAAATTAGCATCGCCGATCTGGCGCTAACCATTCGCAAGCTGACCCAATCTAACTCGATGATTGAGTACGGCGAAGAGCGACCGGGGGACGTGAAACATTCAGTCGCAGGCGTGGATAAGGTTCAAGAGGCTGGCTTTAGACCGGTTTGCGATTTGGCCGGGGGATTGCGCGCAACAATCAGATTCTTCCGGAAAGACCGGGCGGGCATTGGGCAGGGCCGCCACGTATGACGCGAAGTCAAAGCCTCTGGGTCAACGTGATCATCATCGCGCTTGTCGTTATTCTGCGTTCGCCCACGCTTTTGCCGTCGATGTACAATGGTGATGAGGGCTATTACGGGATAATTGCGAACGACACCCTGGACGGCGGGACATTCTACCGCACTGCGGTGGATACGAAGCCTCCAGGCATCTATTACATTTACCTCGCGGTTTTCAAAGTGGCTGGGAAGAATAATCTTCTTGCCGTTCATATCCTCGCCATCCTTGTTGTCGTTGCCACCGCCCTGATCCTACGGCGGATTGGTGCACGAGTGGCGGACGATTGGGCAGGGGCATGGAGCGGCATTGGCTACGCCCTATTCGTTCATACCTACCGGCCGGGTGACACACTCGTCGCGAATACCGAGATTTTCGCGTCTCTTGCTCTCGCGCTGAGTGTCCTCGCCTTCCTGCAGTTCGGAAGAAGAGTGGGGTGGGGTTGGATGCTCCTTAGCGGAGCGCTGATCGGAGCAGCGACTTTGTTTCGGCAGCCTTCGGCCGTGACCTTGGCCGCTATGCTGGCATATCTCGTTTACCTCTGGCTGATTCTCCGTACTCAATCACTTGGACGAGTTTTGGCAGCAGGCAGCGGTCTTGTCACTGGATTCATCGCAGTGATCGCGGGACTGGCCTTGTATTACTTGTGCCAGGGAAATCTGCTTGACGCGTACCACTGGGCGTGGGCGTTTGCCATTCGCTATGTCGAGTCCGAAACGACCTTCCTTTATGTTCTGCACCGTATCGTCACGGTCCATCTTGCTGTGATGCTCGCCTGGGGCCTGTTATGGTATTTTGGTATTTGGCAAGTGATTGCAACGCTCAGATCTCTTCGGCGCGGGAGCAATGTGCCCACTGAGAACGTGCTGCTCGTTTTGTGGTTGGTCCTCAGTTATCTGGCGATCTTTATTGGATGGCGATTTCCGGGACATTATCACTTGGCAGTACTTCCGCCGCTCTCGATTCTGGCCGGCCAGGCGTTCTCACGTTTTGTCGCAGGACAGCGGCATTCGCCTCAGCCGCGCTGGCGATGGGTCCGAGCAGTCATTATTGCAGCGGCGACCCTGCCGGCGATAGGTTTTCTGGTCGGGGCCTTTGTAGTGCGAACGAAGACGCTCGATTTTCTTCCCATTGTTCAGCAGATCGTCAAGGAGACGAGCCCGAACGATCGTATCTTTGTCTGGGGAAGTTTGCCGCAACTCTACAGTTTTTCGGGCAGGCGGATGGCGACGCGTTTCGTGAGCTGCTCACATCTGATTGGCGCCTACGCCAGCCGGCCTCGTGCGATGACAGACAAAGGGAAGAGTCTGCTTCCGGGGACTTGGGAGATGTTTCAGGCAGACTGGGAAGCGCACCCGCCGCTCGTCATCATCGACACGTCACCGTTGGGTCACTTCTGGGAAGCGCATCCGATGACGCGATATCCCGTGCTTCGCGCGTACCTCGCCGATTATCGGGTGGAGGGCGTGGTCAATGGCGCAGTAATCTATCGTCGGCTTTAAGGGCGGATTTGGAACAGCGCGCATGACGACAAAGCGGCCAAGCATCTCGGTTGTTTATCCAATGTTCAATGAAGAAGAGAATATCGAGCGCGCGGTCCATTTCGCGGAGGCCGTCCTGACCGATATGACGTCTGATTACGAGATTCTAATCGTCAATGACGCCAGCACGGATCGATCAGCGGAAATCGCGGACGCATTGGCCCGATCAAACGCCCGCGTGAAGGTATTCCATCACGAACGGAATTTGAAACTGGGCGGCGCCCTTCGCACCGGTTTTAGCAAGGCGACGAAAGACCTGATCTTCTACTGTGACTCGGATTTGCCGGTCGATCTAACGGAGTTGAACCGGGCGGTGCGCATCATGGAGTTTACAAGGTCCGATATTGTTTCAGCCTTTCGGTTCGATCGCACCGCGGAAGGACCGATTCGCACCATGTATTCCGTGGTTTACAATTTGCTGATCCGTTTCCTTTTTCCGTTACGGGTCAAGGACGTCAATTTCTCATTCAAATTATTCAAGCGGGAAGTCTTGGAGAAGGTTGCGTTGGAGGCGGAGGGTTCCTTCATCGACGCGGAACTACTAATCAAGGGGAAGCTGCACGGATTCAAGATCGTGCAATTCGGGGTAGATTATTTTCCGCGAAATCGAGGCACCTCCACTCTGGCCAGTCCGGACGTGATTTTTAAAATGATTCAGGAGCTGGTTGCATTCCGGATGAAGATGCGACAACAAATCCGGACGGCGCGGATCTCCGGGCCTTGAAAAAGCTAATTGTCAACGCGGATGACTTCGGACTGACGCCTGGAATCAACCGAGGGATCCTGCGGGCTTATCAAGACGGAATCGTAACGAGTGCCTCGTTGCTTGTGACGGGGAGTGCATTCGAGGAGGCCGTTGCGTTGGCTAGGCACTACCCGGAACTGGATGTTGGTTTGCATCTGGCGCTGGTGGAAGAGAGAGCCGTCCTGGGGCCCGATGTCTTGCCGACCCTTGTCGATGAAACCGGGCGGTTTCCCCGCACGAGTGCGGAATTTATCCAACGCGCCATTCTCGGAGGTATCAGCTGGCATGAGGTCGAGCAAGAGATTGCAGCGCAGATCGCGCTTTTTCAGAAGACAGGATTGCGACTTTCTCATCTTAATAGCCACCAGCATCTCCACATGTTCCCGCCTGTTTTCCAAATCGTTAGGCGCCTTGCCCGCTGGATGGATAATGTTTGGATTCGAAATCCTGCTGGCCCCTGGCGAAAATCGCCGGATGCGTCACTGGGACGGTGGGCGCAGCGGCTTGGTTTAAATTTGACCTGTCTCGCAGCGAGAGGTTTGCGCGAGCGACCTCAGCTGCAAATGCCAGATGGTCTATACGGATTTGAAGTTAGCGGGTATTTAACTCGGTCTGCCCTCAAACAGATACTTCGGAAAATTCCTGAGGGCCTGTATGAATTGATTTGCCATCCCGGTGAAGGTGATGCTGATACACAGACGAGATACAGTCATTGGGGCTATCGATGGGCTGAGGAACTGGGAGCTCTGACCGCGCCCGAAACGCGGCTTGTTCTGGAGGAACAGGGAATTGCACTGACCTCGTTTGTGCGGGCGTTTGGGCCTCGGACCAACTGAAGCGCCCAGCGTCGAGCTTGTTCTCCCAGACAAAGTTATGGCGGAAGATCGCACCAGCCGACTGGATAACTCTGTTCTACATCGACTACATAGTGCGGTGAAATTGTTGGCTCCCGGGCCTGGTTAGCAGCAACTGCCCAATGAACAATCCTATATGTAGTACGATATCAACTGGCTACATAAACCTGTGAGAATCGGAAAGCGATTTGCTTCTAGTGACGACTAAGCCCGATGATCCGCGGTATCTCGGTGTACTAGAGTGGACGCTTTATGTCATAGCAACGTGGTCTTTTGCATGGCCCGTTTATCGCGCCTTCCTAAACGTCGAAATTGAAATCAACGAAGGTTGGAATGCTTATTTTGCTGATGCCGCGATGGGTAAGATGCCGCTGTACCCATCTGCCGATCAACTCATCACCAACAACTATCCGCCATTATCCTTTTACATCGTGGGTTTACTGGGACGGTTTGTGGGCGATCCAGTGTTAGCCGGCAGATTGTTATCACTGCTTGCGATGGTTGCGATCGCGACCGCGATCGTCTTGAGCGTTAGACGGCTCGGAGGAAGTGCAGTGGCTGCCACAGTTAGCGCGGCATTCTTTGTAGGGATGATGAGCCGATTTTTTATCTCCTACGTCGGAATGAATGAACCGCAACTCCTCGGCGAAGCGATCATGGCGTTTGGTTTTCTGGGCTTTCTAATTTCCCGATCGAACGACCGCGGATACATCGTGCCCATTCTCGTGATGGCCTTGGCAGTTTGTTAAGCACAACATAATTGCCATGCCACTGACTGCTCTTCTTTGGCTGGCCCTACACCGTCGCCGCGAGGCGGTGAAGTGCTCCTGCGTCGCTGTGATAGCCATCGGAACTGGTATCGCAATTTGTTATGCCTTGTTCGGCCGGGACTTTTTTCTGAACGCCCTTTCGCCCAGGCATTATTCGGTGAAAAGTGCCGTTCGCAGTTTTGGAGACTTAGAATGGGTATCCGTTGGTTTAGTGGCTTGCCTTTACAACGCTTGGGCTTGTCGGCGTGACGGCAACGTTCAGCTCTGCAGTTGCCTCATTGCAATTGCGTTAGGGTCATATTTTCTACAGAGGGGCGGTGCTGGAGTGGATATGAATGCTCAATTTGATCTTGTTATTGCCGTCGCGATGGGTCTTGGTGTGGCGTTTACACAAGTTTCGCGATGGCCCATAGCACGCGATCTTCGGTTAGAACAATCACAGGCAATTCTATTGCTTGCCCTGTGCGTGCGGCTGCTGGTGTCAAAACAACTTCAACCGGTACGCCTCGTATTTGATCGTCGTTTTAGAAACGAGATCGCGATGCGAGAACAGGCAATGACTGACAGCGTCCAGCACGTGCGAGAAGTTCCCGGCGATGTGCTGTGCCCGCCCCTGCTAAGCTACCGAGCGGGCAAACCGTTTGCTGTCGATGCATTTAACGCGCAGCAAAGAATTTTGGCCGGAGCCTTACCCAAGGACGCTATAACGGGCCGTGTGGCGGCCGGAACCCTAACAATCATGGAGGTTGATAAGCGCACGCGTTGGAGCCAGTAGGCAAATAACGCCATTTTCACCTGCGGACGATCACTAAGCCAAACACCTCCAGTGCGGAGATGCTCAGCGTGGGTAAAGGAGCATCCTTGCGGGCATGTGCCGGAAAAACCGGCACAACACGCGACCCGATCCAAATGTAAATCCACTGTCGATGCGGCATTTTCTTACATACGCGACGTGCCGTTACGCCTGCTTGCTTCGCTGGTGAGCTGTCGTAGGCTGAACCTTCGTTCACCATCGCATGAAGCTTCTCGGTAAAATCGGCCGCGAATTTTCCGGCTACAACATCTTGGAATCGGCTAAGCGTCTCAAAGACCGCAGACCGCTGCAATGCAGCCTTTATGTGACGGACCGATGCAACCTCGATTGCGCTTATTGCACGGAATACGACAACAGCCGGCCGCATCCGAGCATTGATGATCTAAAGAAATGGGTGCGGAAAATTCGCGACCTTGGGACGATGCGCATAGCTCTCGTAGGGGGCGAACCACTCGCGCATCCTGATATAGTCGAGCTCGTGCGCTACTGTCGCGAACTGGGCTTTGCCACCAGCCTCACCACGAATGGATTCCTCCTGACGCGTAAACTGGTTGCGGAACTTGAGGATGCCGGGCTGCAGGTGATGCAGATCAGCGTTGACCGAATGACGCCGAGCGCGGTCACTAAGAAGTCGTTCAAGACTGTGCTGCCAAAGCTCGATTATTTTCGTGATTCAAAAATCAGCCTGCACATTACTGGGGTGATTTGTGCCGACACGTTGCCCGAAGCGCAGGCGGTGCTGGAGACGGGGTTATCCCGCGGAATTCCGACTGAGGTTCGCCTGGTGCATGCGGACCCGTTACGGCGATTTCGCGTCGACCGCGGGCAGCGTGAGGAGCTCGAACGGTTTATCGAT
>Ga0306921_10009442_pt1 | contig 10347 bp, 8 predicted proteins | sample sta12Cox44000080_FD_203760 | JGI IMG/M metagenome (GOLD analysis project Ga0306921, IMG submission 203760) | Lab enrichment of tropical soil microbial communities from Luquillo Experimental Forest, Puerto Rico - statoxic.12C.oxic.44.000.080 (v2)... | ecosystem: Environmental > Terrestrial > Soil...
AATTTGATGCTGTCTTCGCTGTGCAGGTGCTCGAGTATGTGGCCGATCTCGACGCCGGTCTGAGCCAGATCCACCGGATCCTGCGCCCGGGCGGGCGACTTGTCGCTGTGGCGACGGATTGGAGTTCGGCGGTATGGCATTCCGAACATGCGCCGCGGATGAAGCGCGTGCTGACAGCATGGGAGCCGCATAAGCCGTGCCTCAACCTTCCCTCCATCCTTGCTGCACGGCTTCGCCGGGTGGGGATGCAGCCGCTCCGGCAGATCCCGATCCCGGTACTGAACACTTCCTATAATCCCGCAAGCGCAAGCTATTGGATTGCACGGTCAATTAGATCGTCCGTCGTGGGTCGGGACAATGTGACCGAAGAAGAAGCCGCGGAATGGTTCGACGAGTTCGCCAAACTGGAGGAGAGCGGGGCCTATTTCTTCTCTTTGACCCCGGTTTTGACAGAGGCGGTGAAGGTAGCCTAAAGGCGAGCAACCCCGCCCCCCGGCCGCGAGACTGGCGTTCGACACCGATGGTGGTCTCTCCTACACACACTCCCAGCGTCTACCGCATGTAGGCGAGCTCAGCTTGACGGCTATTCCGGGGCGATCTCGCGAGACATTTTTCGCGATGCCGCGATGGCAAAGAAAATGACCACCTCTGCGGCGTCCTCCCGGGCTGAGGCGAGCCGTAGCCGCACCATGGCGCACCGTCTCGCGCAGGTTATCGGCTGCCCCTTGCCCCGTAGGCTCGCGCTTGAAACCTCTTGCCACGGCAGTTCAAGCAGCAGACAGTCCCGCTTGCAACCTCGGAAACCCGGGCAATTGGGGCTTAGGAGAACCGGGAAAAGAAGGCCAAAGAAAATCTGGTCCACTGATGCAATCTGGGAGGCAGAAATGGCAGAAATCCCACAATGGCATGTCGCCGGCGACTGGTTCGACTTTTGCAGCTGCGACATCGCCTGTCCGTGTATATTCGGTCAACCGCCAACAAACAATATTTGCCGTGCCGTGCTGGCGTACCGCATCCGCGAAGGACATTTCGGCGACGTGGCCCTTGCAAATCTCAAACTGGTGTTGGCGGCCACCTTCCAGGGCAACATCTGGGCCGGGCAGGCAACCGGCTTCAAGGCTGCCCTCTTCGTGGATAACGCGGCCAATACGCGACAGCAGGAAGCGCTGCAGATGATCTTTAGCGGGCAAGTGGGAGGTATCCCGGCGCGCCTATCGGCAATATGGGGACCGCTGGAGGTGGTCGGCATGGAAGTGGTCCCGATAGATTTCGAGGTCGCAAGCGACCTCGCCGTCTGGCGGGCCGAGGTCCCCGGCAAGGTAGTGGCACGCGCCGAGGCATTGACCGGACCGATGACCCCGCCGGGACAGCGAGTGCAACTGTTGAACGCTCCCGGCTCCGAAGTGGGCCCCGGACAGGTAGCGACCTGGGGCAAGGCCACGACGCACAGAGTAGACGCCCTCGGGCTCAACTGGGAGGCGGACGGCAAGTCCAGCAAGCACATCCCATTCGACTGGTCAGGTCCACAGCCCTCGTAGCGCAGGGCATATCCGCGGCAGATCCGGCGACGGGACGGGGGCGCGACCGCCGGCGAGACGCCAGTAACGGTCGCGGATTATCTGGGCCTCACCCCGAAATGGGTCGACGGCCCCGCGGTCGGGGTCCCCGGGACGGCCCGCCAGGGCCGGCCGCCCGGGGATCATTCATGATCCATGTCCGCCATGCCGCCGCGGCGATCGCTTCGGCTCTTTGCGAGACGGTGCTGATCACGCATGGCGAGAGCGGCCGCTCCGGCGTCGGGCGCACCCGCAATGTCACGGCACCCACCAGCCTCGCCGGCCAGTTCGACCAGCCCTATGGGCCAATGGGGCCGCCGACTTTATTCACGATCCCGGTGCTGCGCTATATGAAGACCTATGGCCTGACGCACGAGCAACTGGCGATGGTCCCGGTCGTGCAGCGCGAATGGGCGGCCAAGAACCCGCGCGCCACCTTCAAGACGCCGATCACCGTCGAGGACGTGCTGAATTCGCGGATGATCGCCTACCCGTTCCGGCTATTGCAGTGTTGCCTGGTGACCGATGGCGGCGGCGCGTTGATTCTGGTTGCTGCCGAGCGAGCCAAGGATTTCCCGCAAAAGCCGGTCTACCTCCTCGGCACCGGCGAGAGTGTCGAGACGCCGATGGTCAGCCAAATGGAGGATTTCACCTCCTCGCGCGCCTTCCGCGTCGCCGGCCCCACCGCTTTTGCCGAGGCCGGCATCACGCGCAAGGACGTCAACCATCTGATGATCTACGACGCCTTTGCGCATCTGCCGATCTATGGACTCGAAGACCTCGGCTTTGTGTCGCGCGGCGAGGCCGGAGCCTTCATCGCCCAGCGCAACACCGCTCCCGGCGGTAACCCGAAACTGCCGCTGAACACCAATGGCGGCGGGCTTTCCTACATGCATTCCGGCATGTACGGCATGTACGCGTTGCAGGAGAGCGGGCGTCGGATGCGGGGCAGCGCCCCAGATCCCCGATGCCCGGATCTCGGTCTGCCACGGCGTCGGCGGCATGTTTGCCGCCTCCGGCACGATCATCATGTCGAACGAGGCGTCTAGATCCAAGCGATAGGACGCCTGCATGAGCTATCCGAGCTAGTCTCGGCTCTGTAAAACGAGGTAAGAAAACACCTTTTAAATCTCCTGTCGCTACGGTCACGACTTATCCAGTGGTGAAAGAGCATGGCGAGAGCAGCCGCTTTGTCAGTCGCGACACCACAGCATTGGCTTGCTGGACATGACGTTACAGCCATTGCTCACGATCTGGTGGCCAATCTTTATCAACCTCACGGACGGCTCCTCAGCGAGTATACTCCTTGAGAGTCGTCCGCGTCCCGATTTAAGGTAATCGTTGACGCCGGACACGCGGCCAGAAAATTAGGGACCGGGGACCATGTCCGCTAACGGACACTCTACACAAGATCCAGATCAGCCGGTTGCGCGAGAACCTACAAGCGAACGAGGATCTGAGGTCGACAGAAAGCAAGCGCTGGCTGATGCCAAGCTTCTACTGAGGCATGCCGCAGAAGTTGGCTTAGAGCCGCAGTCTAACGTGGCCTGCCAAATTCAGGCCGCCGAGGACGCCAACGATCTGGGTACATGGAGCCCACAGATCTCTCAGAATTTTTGGCTCTCGTACAGTAAACTATGTACCGCCGTCAAGCCAGTGACCGCAGAGAGTTTGAGGGCATGTGCTGGAGGATCGCTTCAAAAGGCCCTTAACTGGTATAGATGGGGAACAATTTGTCTGATTGTTGTCATCTTGCCTCTATCCGTCTTTTTGTTCGTGAATACCTCGATCTCGAATGAAATTGACCAGATAATAAAGGAAAACGATCTGCTCCTTCTTTCCCTTCGTGAACGCATTAACTCTTTGAGTAGTGTTCAGCCCCAATCCGTGACTCCCCAGCCCCAATCAGTTCGGGAGAGCGATGCCGTTACAACGCTGCAGCAATTCGCTGCAACAAACCGAGTGCTTTACTCCCATGCCAACCTCTTAAACTGGTTTCACGAGACTGATCCACTCGCAAACTACTCGGCAGAGCAAAAAAAAGCGATACTCGAGCTACCGGTGCCCCTTCCACTCGAGGGCATCTCGAATGCAGCGATCTTCAAAATTCAGTGGTATCAGAATTTTCGAGCATATGCGAAGGAAGTACAGCAGTCTAACCTAGTGTTGTTCGGCGCGCTAACCGCCTATGTCCTCCCGATTCTATACGCCCTCTTGGGTGCCCTCGCTTACGCATTACGTGCACTCGCACAAGAGGCGACAGCGAGGACTTATATACGGTCAAGTGCGGCATTCGCCAGGATGATAATTGCTTTGATAGCCGGCCTTGTTGTCGGTCTCTTTAACAATCTTACGCAAGGTATCTCTCTTTCTCCGCTCGGCATTGCTTTCCTGGTGGGTTATGGAGTCGAGCTATTCTTCTCATTGCTGGATGCGTTTTTAGAGACCTTGAAGAAGGTTCGGACCTAACGCTCACGTACGAGTTGACCGGTTGTCTCACCGGAGGCGGGGCCTCCGAGGGCCTCCTCTGAATGGATAAAGCCGCTCCGGCGTCGGACGCACCCATAATTTCGTCGCACCGAGCAGCCCCACCGGCCAGTTCGAGCAGCCCTATGGGCCGATGGGAATCGCCGACTTTGTTCACGATTCCCGTGTTGGTGCGCGCTACACGAAGACCTATGGCCTGACGCACGAGCAATTGGCGATGGTCTCGGTCGTGCAGCGCGAATGGACCGCCAGGAACCCACGCACCACCTTCAAGACGCCGATCACCGTCGAGGATGTCCTCCATTCGCGGATGATCGCCTACCCGTTCCGCTTATTCCAGTGCTGTCTGGTGACCGACGGCGGCGATGCCTTGAATCCTGGTCTCCGCCGAGCGCGCCCGCGACTTCCCGCAGAAACCGGTTTATCTGATCGACACCGGCGAGAGTGTCGAGACGCCGATGGTGAGCCAAATGGAGGATTTCACCTCCTCGCGCGCCTTCCGCGTCGCCGGCCCCAAGGCCTTCGCTGGAGCCGGCATCTACCCACGGCGACGTCGACCATCTGATGATCTACGACGCCCCTGTTCGCTGCCAGGGGCAAGCTTTGCGCATCTGCCGATCTACGGCCTCGAAGATTTGGGCTTTGTGCCGCGCGGCGAGGCCGATGCCTTCATCGCCGAGCGCAACACCAGTCCCGGCGTCCCCGGGACGGCCCGCAGGGCCGGCCGCCCGGGATCCCGCTCGACACCAATGGCGGCGGCCTCTCCTACATGCATTCCGGCATGTACCGCATGTATGCGTTGCAGGAGAGCGTGCGCCAGATGCGCGGCATCGCTCCCGCCCAGATCCCCGATGCCAAGATCTCGGTCTGACACGGTGTGCGCGGCATGTTCGCCGCCTCCGGCACCATCATTATGTCGGACAAGCCGCCGTCATAGACAGGAAAGCCTCACCGCGGAGGCGGCAGCGGGTTCTGGGTGAGATCGAAGCAGTCGGACATGGCATTCGAAGTGCCGTCGCGCTCGTTGAGCGCCGGCAACTTGAAGATCTGCTGACAGAAGCGCACCAGGCTGACATGCGAGTTCTGCTGATGCGAGATGTGCCCGGCTTTCGCGTAGGGGCTCAACACCAGGCAGGGAACGCGCGAACCATAACGGAACGGGTCGCCGTTGAACTCGGGCTGCGCGTCCGCGGGGCGTTGCGCATGTGCGCTATTCCACGTTTCGACGACTGGTGGATCAACGTGATCGAACCAGCCGCCCCAATCGTCCCAGGTGATGAAGATGGCCGTCTTATCCCACAGCCCACCGGCGACGATCGCATTGACTTGATCGACGGTCCAATTCATACCGTCGGTGACGTTTTGCACGGGGTGCTCGCTGAGATCGGGCCTGCCGTCGCCATAAACCCAGGAGACTGCCGGCAACCGGCCGGATGACGCATCATGCAGGAACAGATCGCGGGTGTGATTGCCGCGGTGACCGGCGAGCTCGTTGATATAATGGAATGCATAACCCCCGTAATTACCCCACGGAAGTCCAGCGCGTTCCAGTTGTGCCGGCAATGACGGCAGATTATAGCCCTGGCCCCGTCGGGGATTATAATGGTGTTGCGGATTATTGATGATCGGCGCGTCGGCGCAGATCAGCATCAAGTGGTTTGGCGTCGACGGTCCCGCCACCTCCGAGAAGTAGCGATCGCACACCGTGTAGTTTCTCGCGTAGCTGAAGTAACCCGGGATGTCGTCGTTCGTATATTGGACATGAAAGCGCGCGTCGCCCGCCCGCCGCACCCAGGTCAAGTGATCATGATGTGGATCGCCCGGCGGCGGATTTGCCGCATGGGCGAGGGTTCGGCCGTCCGCGCCCGGCAACGTGCCGAAATAGTTATCGAAGGTGTGATTTTCTTTCACGATGATCACGATATGCTCGATTGCCATTTCAACCTCCCTTCCCAATCGGGGAATGCCTCGGGGTCGTTCCCCGATGACCGATTAAGTATACACGATGACGGGCTCGGGATGTGTGATCCAGTTCACACCTGCACCCCGACGCGTGCGCCACCTTCAGGGCGCCGATCGCCGTCAGGACGTGCTGAATCCTGATCATCGCCTGGTGGAGCTTCCCGAAGCGGAGGAAGACAAACATCTAGGCGAACCCGAAATTGGCTCGGAAGATGCGCCGGGCGTGACTCCGGGAGGATTCCGTTGCGCTTCGCCATTCGCAGCGCTTTGATTTGAGGAATGCGTACAAACCGGAGCGACGGAGAGCGAATATGCCAGCCCCTCCCTCAGTAATAATCGGGATCCATGGCCTTGCGAACAAACCACCGTCTGTCGACAAGCCCGAATATTGGAAGAGAGCTTTGATCGAAGGCCTGAAACGCAATTGTGGGAAAACGACCAATGAACTCTCGTTTGATTTTGTTTATTGGGCTGATCTTCGGTATCCAGCTCCAATCGCTTATTCAGAAAATCCGGAATACTATTACGAGGACCCAGGAATAGGGCCGTTCCCTGCCTATCACACCGACAAATGGGCGGAAATCATCAACAAGGCAAGCGAAATTGTCGGAACAGAAGTAAATTTTCTCGATGTGCACACTGGCGTGACGAAAGTCGGCGATTTCGTTTTGGAACGCGAGCTCCAGGATCTGGCTGCCTATTATGCCGACGCCGGGTTTCGTGAAACGGTCCGCGGGCGATTGACTGACAAACTCAAGCTATACAGAGGAAGTCGCATCATGCTCATCGGGCACTCGATGGGCTCAATCATAGCGTATGACGTGCTTCGCCTCTTGGGTCGCAATGACCCGCAGTTCAGCGTTGACCATTTTGTGACGATCGGCTCTCCGCTCGGCATGCCGCATGTAAAATATAAGATTTCGCAAGAAAACGATTTGGTTCGCACCCCGAGCATCGCCGGACGATGGACAAATTTCGCCGACCGGCGCGACGTCGTCGCGATCGAGGCTAAGCTCGGCGATGACTACGAGCCCAACGATCAGGGCGTCAAAGTGGCCGACGTACCGGTAATCAATGCTTATCGCAGCCCGTTGGATCGAGATCCGCCCGATAAGCCAAACTACCACAAGTCCTACGGATATCTCCGGACGCCGGAGCTGTCGAATGTCGTACGCGGGTTCAGCTAAAGTCGCGTGATTTATCAACGGCGATGGTCTCGGTCGTGCAGCGCGAATGGATGGCGAGGAAACTGCGCGCCCTCAAGTCGCCGATCATGGTCGAGTATGGGCCGAACTCGCAGATGAATTACAATGTCCAACGAAGGGCCATAGGGAGGTTGGCGATGACAGTAGCGAGGACCGGGCGCTGTCTGTGCGGAGGGGTGCGGTACGAGTCGACGGGGGAGCCGCTGTTTTCGTTGCTGTGCCATTGCCGCGACTGCCAGAAAGAGGGTGGCAGCGCCTATATGGCTGCGATGCGCGTGCCTGCTTCCGGGTTTCGCGTCACCAAAGGCGAGCCCAAGCTCTATGTCAGCTCGAGCGACGCCGGCAATCGAGTGACGCGCGCATTTTGTCCGGAGTGCGGCTGTCCGCTGTTCATCCGCGTCTCGGCCCGGCCGGAGATCGTCGGCCTTCGGGTCGGCAGCCTCGACGACCCGGGCGGGTTTCGCCCCGAGGCTGATATCTTTGTCAAAAGCGCGCAGCCCTGGGACCACATGAACCCGGATTTGCCCAAGCATCAGACCTATCCGCCGGGCCGGGCCTACACGCCGCCGGAGTGAGGGCTATCGCGGCAGCGGGTCGCCCATGGTTTCACGGCCGAGCAGCATCGCCACGATGCTCACCGCCGCAAAGCAGGTCATGAACGCCGTGACCCGGTTGAAGCTGCCGCCGAAGGCGCCGACCAGGAGCCCGGCGACGAGCGGGCCAAAGCTCGTGATGACGCGGGCGCTGCCGGTGCAGAAGCCGACCGCGGTCGAGCGGATGTGGGTCGGGAACAGTTCCGGCAGATAGACCGCATAGCCCGAGAATACGCCGAACACGAAAAAGCCGAAGATCGGCAGGATCCTCGGATACCAGGGTTGGTATTCGGGAAGCGCCAGATAGAGGATCAGGCCAAAGACGATCGTTCCGACGCTGTACAGCATGACAGTCGACCGGCGGCCGATCAGATCGGCAATGAAGCCGAAGGCGATATAGCCGGCAATGCCGCCGAGGCTCCACAGCATCATGCCGCGGCTGACGAACGGCGCCGCCGCGGTAGCATCGGCGACGCCGCTCTTCTGCGCCATCAACGAGAGGATCGTCGGCAGCCAGATCACCGTCGTCCAAATCGCCAAGAGCGAGCCGAGGCCGAACAAGACCCCGACCATCGTGTTGTAGCGGTTCCCTCTCGAGAAGAGCTGGACCGGCACAAAGCGCATGAATTCGCGGTCTCCGGTTTCGTCGCGCAGGCCCGCGGCGACGGCGCGGCGGCGCTCCTGGACACCAGCAAAGCGATCCGGCTCCAGCATCCGGCGGCGGATGACCGCCAACAGGATCGCCGGCACGATGCCGACAAAGAAGACATAACGCCAGCCATAGACGCCGACGAGGCCGTAAGCCCAGGCGCCGACGAAGGTGCCGACCGCGCCGCCGGTCATCATGACCCCGGCGATCTTGGCCCGGTGCGTTTCGCCCAAGGTTTCGGTCAACAGCGGTATGCCGACCATCAGCTCCGCGCCGGTGCCGAGCCCGGCGATAAACCGGTAGACGGCGAAGTCGAGAATGCCTTGCGAAAGCCCTTGCAGCGCGGTGAAGACGCTGTAGATCAAGATGCTGTAGGCGAGCGTTCGCACCCGGCCGATGTAATCGGCGACGATGCCGAAGAGAAAGCCGCCGAAGGCCCAGCCCAACAGCCCGGCCATGCTGAGCAGACCGCCATATTTGCCGATCTCGGTGAGCGGCGGGTTGCCGCCCAAGAGCTCGATCATCGCCGGCCGCAATACCAGCGAGAAGAGCCCGAAATCAGCCGCGTCCAGCGTCCAGCCGGCCCACACGACAAGAAAGACCAGCCACTGATACCGGCTGACCGCCCGCAATCCGCCCAGTCGTGCAACGGCTACCCCGCTTCTGTCCATCGGCCCCTCCCCTGCGCTTACCTCGGTATCCCCGAGGCAGGCGGTCGACGCAAGGGAATTCGCTTACAGGAATTCGGAACATAGCGGCGGTTGCGCCAATCAAACTCGAAATATTCGAGCAGCGGGTTGCCTTTGCTGTACGGCTCTTGCGGGCGCGGTACTTCATAGTATCTGCCGATGATCAGCTGTTCGGTGATCTCCATCCGCAAAAAGCCGTGATGATCATCCGAATAGCGCTCGAGGGTCACCGGATCGCCTTGCGGATCATCGAACACCACAGGCGGGATCAGCTGTTCGCCGTTCATCTTCATGATCGCGTGTAGATTGTGGTAGCCGCCCGCGCCGACGACCAGGTAAGGAACTTGCACCCCGTCGGCCATGTTCTTGGTCAGCCGCTGATAGTCGTGAACATGACCGGCAAGGATCATCTCCGGATGGCGGCCCGCCTGCTGTGCGGCCTCCTCCAGCACTGTCTTCATGTAGGTGCTGCCGGAATGATGATCGTCCGCCGAATAGACCGGATGATGCAAAGCCACCAGCAGCGGCACATCTCTGGGCAATGTCCGCAACTCGTCGACCAGCCACTCGGTCTGCGGTGAACGGATGTCGCCGCCGGCCGGTACGTTGCTGTAGAGCCCGAGGATGTTCACCAGCGGGGTCAAGAGCGTCCAATAGACATTGGGCTGCACCATCGCGGTGCGGTGGGAATCCCCCGACTCGGGCATTTTAACCGCCTGCGGCGCACAAAAGTTTCTGACGAAGCCTTCGAGCGCGTTGTCGCCCGGAAGGTTCTCTCCATCATGGTTCCCGGGCACCGCAAAGATCGGCCCGTGGTAGAACTCATAGGGCTGATAGAACTGCTTATAGTATTCTTTGACCTCACCGTTGAAATAGACACAGTCGCCCGTGATGTATAAAAATGCCGGAGTCTCGCTCGCATCAGCCTGAGTTGAAAAGTCCGCTTCCATGCCTTTGGCGACGAGCTCCTGCGGTACGGCGTATTGGATACCCCCCATGTCGCCGTTGACATGAAAGGTGAGTTTCTTCTCGTCGACAATGGTCTGATAACTCGCCGGGGCGATAATGTCTGCAAGGTCGAGACGGAATGGCGCGCTGCCAGTCGGCAACGGCAGATCGCGGAAATCCGTGTCACGCTCGGGGGCGATGTGAAGCGGATACCGGCCCCCTTCGCGGAAACATTTCGCGGCCGATGCTCGGAGAGAA
>Ga0306921_10009443_pt1 | contig 10347 bp, 5 predicted proteins | sample sta12Cox44000080_FD_203760 | JGI IMG/M metagenome (GOLD analysis project Ga0306921, IMG submission 203760) | Lab enrichment of tropical soil microbial communities from Luquillo Experimental Forest, Puerto Rico - statoxic.12C.oxic.44.000.080 (v2)... | ecosystem: Environmental > Terrestrial > Soil...
GCGGCCGGCGCGGAGGGGGCCGCCGAGCGCAGCTGGGGCGGCCTGCGGATCCTCGGCCCGCTGGGTGTCGGTGAGTACGGCGAGGTCTACCGCGCGTTCGATCCCGCCCTGCGGAAGGAAGTGGCGCTCAAGCTCTGGAGCGCCAGCGACCAGCCGACCACGATCGAGATGCAACTCGCGGAAGCGCGTGCGCTCGCACGGGTGCGGGATCCGAACGTGCTGCTCGTGCTCGGCGCCGACGTGCACGACGGCCACGTCGGCATGTGGACCGAACTGCTGGAGGGCGTGACGCTCGAGCAGATGCTCACAGAGCTGGGGCCTGCCCACTGGCGCGAGCTGGCGGTCTACGGCATCGATCTCTGCCGCGCGCTCGCGGCCGTGCACGCGGTCGGCCTGGTGCACGGCGACGTGAAGGCGGCGAACGTCATGCGCGAGCGCGGCGGGCGGATCGTGCTCATGGACTTCGGGAGTGCCGGCGACGTCGAGCCGGGGTCAGGCGCCGGCGGCAGGAAGGGCACGCCGCTCGCCATGGCGCCGGAGCTGCTGCTCGAGAACCGCGCGAGCCCGGCCTCGGACCTCTACAGCCTGGGCGTGCTGCTCTTTCGCATCATCACCGGCCGCTATCCGCTGCACGCAAAGACGCTCGAGGATCTCAAGGCGGCGCACGCGAGCGCGCGCGGCCCGCTGCCGTCGCTGCGGAGCGTGCGGCACGACGTGCCGAACGAGTTCTCGGACGCGATCGCGCGCGCGCTCGAGCGCGATCCCGCGAAACGGTTTGCGAGCGCGGTCGAGATGGAGCGCGCGCTGGCATCGGCGCTGACGAAGGGCTGGCTCGACGCTGCCGGAGCCGCGAGCGCCCCCGCCACGACAGCCCGTGCCCCGGCGCGCGGGCCGCGCGTCGTGGCGTGGGCCGCGGCCGCGGTGGTGCTGGCCGCGGCGCTTGCCGCCCTGTGGTGGCTGGAACCTCCGACCGGAGCGCCCGACGAGACCCCCATGCAGTTCACGTTCGATCTTCCCGTGGGCGAGCACCTCTCGCAGTTCGCAAACCTCACCGTGTCGCCGGATGGCAGCATGGTGGCGTTCGCGAGCGTGGACACCTCGGGAACGAGCGCGCTGTGGGTGCGGCGGTTCGATTCGCTCTCGACCGTGCGCCTGCCCGACACCGAAGGCGCGAGCTATCCGTTCTGGTCGCCGGACAGCCGCCAGATCGCCTTCTACGCCGGTGGCAGCTTGAAGCGTGTGGGCACGGACGGCGACAGCGTGCGCGTCATCTGCCGCGCGGAGCTGGGCCGCGGCGGCAGCTGGGGAAGCGACGGCACGATCCTCTTCGCCGCGCCGCTGCAGGGACCGCTGCTGCGCGTGCGCGCCGGCGGCGGCGTGCCCGTGCCCGCGACCGCGCTCGACTCGGCCGTCGCGGAGCAGTCGCACCGCTGGCCGTTCTTCCTGCCCGACGGGGACCACTTCCTCTACGTCACCACGCCCGAGCGCAACGGCACGTTCGACCTGTTCGTCGGCTCGCTCAGCTCCGATCGGCGCGTGTACCTGGGGCCGGTGGAGTCCGGCGTGATCTACTCATCGGGGATGCTCGTCTACATGGTGAACGAAGGGCTCGAGGCGCGACCGTTCGACGTGGGCACGCTGCGCTGGCGCGGTGATCCGCGGCCGTTGTCGGCGATCCCCGGCTATGGCGGCTCCGTGGCCGAGCCGCATGCCAGCGTGTCGCGCAACGGGACGCTCGTCTACGCGCAGGAGGCGGTTCGCGAGGGCCGTGTGGTGTGGATCGACGTCGCCACCGGCGCGGAGACCGTCGTGGCGAGGGGTCCTTACTTCGATCCCGCGGTGTCGCCGGACGGCCGCCGCATCGCCATCGAGCGCGTGGAGGGTTCGGGCCACAGCAACCTGTGGATGATCGACGCGGCGACCGGGACGGCGGAGCGCTGGACCGACGTCCCGGGACTGAACCGCAAGGCCGTGTGGTCGCCCGCGGGCGACTCGCTCCTGTTCTCGTCCAGCCGGGGCACCAGGGACGCGATCTACGTCCGACGCACCGACGGGTCGATGGCCGAGCGCTTGGTCGTCCCATCCGGCCCTGCGCCGATGATGTGGGCCACGTCCTGGCCGCGCCGGGGTCCGATCACGCTCACGCGCTACGACATCGGCTCCTCGTGGAATCTCTACGAGCTTGAAGCCGGGCACCCGGTGCCGATCGTCGCCACGCCGGCGCCGGAATCCCGCGGCGCGATGTCTCCCGATGGCCGCTGGTTCGCGTTCGACTCCAATCGTTCGGGCAAGACGCACATCCAGCTCATGGAGATGGGTTCTCGCGAGCAGTACATGCTCTCCATCGAAGGCGGCATGGACCCGCGCTGGGCGTCTGCCGCGGGCACGCTGTTCTTCCATACCGCCGCGAACGAGTTCTACGAGGTGTCGCCGGTCGCCGGCCGCCGTCCCACGGAATGGCCGATCCAGCGCCTGTTCCGGACCGCCGTGCCGGACGGGTACGACGTTTCGGCGGATGGGAAGCGCGTGCTGTGCTGCCTCAAGTCCTACATCGGGCGGCCCGAGGAAGTGGCGGTGCTCGTCAACGTGCGCGCGGCGGCGACGAAGAGGCTCTAGCGCACCGTGGGCGTCCGCTCCGAGTACCGTGCGCAGAAGGCGGAGCCGCTGCACGCGGCGAGCACGCCCGCGCGCGGCGATGTCGCGGCGCTGCCGACGCCGGTCAAACGCTTCGCCGAGACCGCACGCGCGCGCGGCGAGGCGCCGCGGTCCGTGGTGCTCCAGCAGAGGGGCGCGATCCGGGCCGCGCAGGGGAAGCCGTGGATGACGTTCGCGTCCGAGCAGGTCTACGCGATGGAGCCGCCCGGGTTCCTGTGGCTCGCTCGCGCGCAGGCGGCGCCGCTGGTGTGGATCGCGGCGAAGGACAGCTTCATCCACGGCGCCGGGAACCTGCACATCCGGCTCTTCGACCTGTTCAAGGTGGCGAACGCGCGCGGCCCTGAGATCGACCAGGCCGCCGCGCTCCGGTTCTGGTCCGAAGCGCTGGAGTTCCCGGAGATGGTGGCGAGCCCGCACGGGTCCGCGCGCGTGGCGGTGCTCGACCGGTGATCGTGGCGCGGCCGGCGGCTCAACGCCGCCGGCCGCCGCCACCGAACTGCGGTTGATGCGCCTGGAAGCTGTTCTGGCGTTCCGCCCCGACCAGTTGCGCGCCGTACTGCTGGTTCAGCGTGCGCGGGTCGCCGGTGTACGGCTGCCACTGCGTCATCCCGCTCAGGTTCGGCTGCCGCTCCTGCCAGCCGCCGTTCCCATCCGGCCGGTAGTAGCGGCCATTGTCGCCGGCGATCACGTGGCCGTTCACGTCGACCACGCCGCCGTCGTCGCCCTTGATTCCCGCGATGTGCGTGACGTTGCCGGTCGTCGGGTCGTAGATCGTGCCCATGCCCGCGGACACCTGCGTTCCGGTGCGCGCGTTGCCCGCGGTTACCTTGCTCCCGGTCGCGGTGACGCCGGTGGTCGCGTCGTGCGCGGCGCCCTTCTCGCCGTAGGCGTAGTTGCCCGTGTAGACGTTGTGCACCGCGCTCCGCTGGCCGACCACGCTCGTACCGGTCGTGGAGTTGTACGCGCGGCCGTATTTCGATGCCCACTGGTCGCCGGTCCAAGTGTCGTAGCCCGCGGCGCCGTGGCTCACGCTCGACCAGCTCCCGTGGTGCGAGTAGACGTAACCCGACGTGCCGGCCCAGCCGTAGGGTCCCCACGCGGTGATGCCGCCGGCCGCGTCGTAGTGGGCGTGGTAGATGGGGCCCCAGTACGGTCCCCAGAACGGCGCCGGCGGGCAGGCCGCCCACCACGCCCAGTCCGCCGCCATCGCCCAACCCGCCGCGAAGCCGAACGACCATCCGGCCCACGGCGTCCAGCACGGGTTCGATCCGTACCCGTACGTGATCGGATACGCCACGTAGACCGTGGGACCGATGTAGGCCGGATACGCGTAGCCGGTGCCGAACACTACGACGCCGTCGGGCGTGGCCACGGTGCCGTAGTAGCCCGGCGTGGTGGAGACCCAGACCGAGCTGGCGTCGGATGGATACACGCGCACGTACGTGACGTAGTACGTGGGCGAGCCGGGCGGGATGGAGTAAATGGCGGCGGGCACGGTGACCGCCACGGCCCATGGCCCGTTCGCCGACGCGCCCGTGTACCAGACGCCGTCCTGGCAGGCGAACCAGGAGCTCGCGCCGGCCTGGATGATCGGCGTCGCGGAGTTGACCACGTAGTGGAGCGACGTGCCGCTGATCGGCGCCAGCTGCGGCGCGCCGTCGATCGCCGGCGCCGGCGTCGGCACGCTCTTGCGATCCACCTTCTCGGTCTGCGGGATGTCGTTGGCGATCATCGCCTCCTGCGCCTGGCGCGTGCCCGGCACGGACGCCTTCGCGTTCTCGACCGGGCTGTCGTCGGGGATGCGCGCGAAGTCCGCAGGCAGCGCCGCCGGCGCCAGGTAGGCCCACGGTCCCGTGATCGAGGCCGAGCGGAACCACCGCCCGGAGATCAGCACGTAGAGCTTCTGGTCGCCGGTGTGCTTGAACACGTATGCACCGGTGTTCGCCACGTAGAGCAGCTGCGTCGAGTCGATCGGCGCCCATTGCGGCAGGCCGGTGGTGACGATCAGCTCGGTGGGAACGGTGGTCACGTAGATCACCGGGACCGTCGCGGACGCCGACTGGAGCGACGGCTTCGCGTGCGTGTCCGGATTCTCCTGGCCCGCGAGCAGGTCCACCTGCTGCGCTGCGACGGCCTGCTTCTCCGCGGCCGCAATGTCGACGGACACCGACTTCGCCACCTTCCACGGCCCGCCGAGCGAGACCGACTGCACGTAGCCGTCGAAGAGGTGGAGGTACAACGTGCCCTTCTCGCGCAGCAGCAGCGCGCGCGTGTTGACCGCGCGCTCCACGCTCGTGTGCTCGACGCCCCGGAACACCGGCGGGCCGTCCACCGGCACGAGGATCGCGGCGGTGGTCGAGAACACGATCACCGGGGGATCGTTCTTGAGCGGCTGCGACTGCCCCGAATGCTTCGCACCGAGCACGGCGAGCCCGGCCTCGAGCCGGTCGAGCGAGATCGTGGCCAGTTCCTTCGGGATGAGCGCGCGGATCTTCGCCAGGTAGTCACTCGCCATCGCGGGCGCCGAGGGGAACTCGGCCTTCGTGATCTCCAGGCTCTCGAATGCGACCTCGCGCGCGGCGCGGTCCACGTGCGTGCTGCCCTTGAAGTGGAGCGTGCCGTACGTCTCCTGCTTCGCTCCCGGAGCCTTGATCGCCACCGCCGACGTGGCGAGCAGTGTCGTGTAGTCCCACGACGCGAGCTGCGGCTGGTAGACGACGACGGTGTCGCCGCCGCTCACCGCGATGCGCGGCCAGGACTTCATCGCCGGCGCGCTCTGCGCGCGGGCGTCGTGCGCAGCGCACACAATCACGAGCGCGAGAACCGTCGCGAAAAGGTGTGAGTACCGCATCAATGCCCCCCGTTCCACACGATCGCGCCGCCCACCATCGTCATGGTGCAGCGCACGTTCGGGATCTCGTGCGGCAGGATGGCGGTGAAGTCGTGGTTGAACACGGCGAGGTCGGCGCGGTAGCCGGGCTCGGCCAGCCCCAGCTCGCCTTCGGCGAACGCGGCGTAGGCGGCGTCGCTCGTGAACCCGCGCAGCGCCTCCCAGATCGTGAGCTTCTGGCTCGGGCGATAGCCATCCTTCGGCTTGCCCTTCAGGTCCTGCGTGGTGACCGCGGCGTAGACCCCGAGCAGCGGGTTCGGGTCCTCGACCGGGAAGTCGGACCCGAGCGCCAGCCGCGCGCCCGAGTCGAGGAGCTTCCGCCACGCGTACGCGCCCTCGATGCGCGCCGATCCGAGCCGCGTCGGCGCCCACGGCATGTCGCTCGTGCAGTGCGTGGGCTGCATCGATGCGATGACGCCCAGATCCGAGAAGCGCGGGAGGTCCTCGGGGGCCAGCACCTGCGCGTGCTCGATCCGGAACCGGCGCTCGCGCAGGTCGACCGGTTTCGCGCCGGCCTTCGCCGCGTGCTCGAACGCGTCGAGCACGATGCGGTTGGCGCGGTCGCCGATCGCGTGCACGCACATCTGGTAGCCGTGCTCGAGGCAGGCCCTGGCGAGGAGCTCCAGCGTGTCGGGCGTCGTACGCAGGAGCCCGGTGTTGCCGGGATCGTCCGAGTAGGGCGCGAGCAGCGCCGCGCCGCGCGACCCGAGCGCGCCGTCGGCATATGCTTTCACCGCGAACAGCCGGAACATCCCGTCGCCGGCCGCGGGCTTCTCGGCGGGCAGCGCGTCGGGCGCCAGTGCGGCGCCCGCGGCGAGCATCGCGAACACGCGCACCGGCAGCTCGCCCTTCTCCGCCATCTCGCGATAGATCGACACCTCCTCGGGGTCGATGCCGGCGTCGTGCACCGCGGTGAGGCCCAGCTCGGCGCAGCGTTTCAGCGCCAGCGCGATGGCCTGCCGCCGCTGCTCGCGCGTGGGGGCGGGGAGCCTCGCTTCCACGAGCTCCATCGCGTTGTCCACGAGCACGCCGGCCGGCGTGCCGTCGCTCGCGCGCTCGATGCGCCCGCCCGGCGGGTCGGGCGTCGCCTTCGTCACGCCGGCCAGCTCGAGCGCCTTCGAGTTCGCCCACGCCGCGTGGCCGTCCACGCGTCGCAGCCACACCGGATGGTCACCCGAGACCTTGTCCAGCACGTCGCGCGTCGGGAACTTCTGCACCGGCCAGTCGTTCTGGTCCCAGCCGCGCCCGAGGATCCACTCGCCCGCAGCCTCCTTCTTCGCGCGCTCGTCCACCATCGCGGCGATCGCCTCGGCGGACTTCGTGCCCACGAGCCGCAGCCGCTGGAGCGAGAAGCCGAGGCTCTCGATGTGGCCGTGCGCGTCGGTCAACGCCGGCACCGCGAATCCCTTGTGCAGGTCGATGCGCTTGGGCCAGAGCTGCCGGTCGCGCGCGACCTGGTCGATCGCGGCGAGCGTGCCCACGGCGAGGAACCGCCCGTACTGGACCAGCGCCGCGCCCGCGAAGCGCGTGGCCGGCGCCGCCGACGCGTCCACGAGGATGCGGCCGTTGTAGAGCAGGACCGCCTTGTCGGCGCGAGCCGGCGATGACAGCGAGATCAGGAGCAGCAACACCACGCGGCGCATGGGACGGGAGCGTAGGGGCGAGCAAAGCGTCCGGCAACGCCGAAATGCGGGGTTTCCCGGACCCGGCGTCGGGCGCGCCGCGACGTGCGGCCCGGGTGGTGATCCGGCCGCGGACCGGCCGCTCGCAAGATTCCGGTCAAGATTCCCATGTCCCCCTTGTCGGTGCGTGATCGACCGCCATACTGGGGCCCATGCTCCCCACCCGCACGGGCCGACGCTGGCGGTCGACATCACCGGAGGGTCCATCATGCGCCAAAGCACCGTACTGTTGTCGCTCCTGAGCATCGCCCTGGTTGCGTCGTGCGCGACGATGTTCATGAAGATCCGACGCGACGGCGACGCGATCACCTCGATGCAGCAGCTCCAGGAGACCACGCGTGCGCACTACGCGAAGGCCATCCAGGAGATCTCGACGATCCAGGACAGCCTGAACGCCATCGCGTTCGACGATGCGGCGACCATGCGCATCTCGAACCTGGAGGCCGAGCGCCGCCTGTCACCCACACAGGGCGACGAGGTGCTCGCGCGCATCGCCGAGCTGCGCGCCGGCATCCAGCGCACGCGCGACCGGATCCAGTCCCTGGAGGCGAGCCTCAAGCAGAGCTCCGTGCAGGTCGCTGCCCTCGGCAAGCTCGTGAAGCAGCTCAAGGAGAACCTCGCGGCAAAGGAGCAGATGGTCGCCGAGCTGAGCGGCCAAGTGGATGCGCTGCAGACCCACGTGACCGAGCTCAACACCAGCGTCGAGCAGGCGAACACGAAGATCGCCGAGCAGTCGGACACGCTCGAGCAGCGCCGGCGCGAGCTGGGCACGGTCTACTATGCGATCGGGACGAAGCACGACCTGATGAAGAGCGGGGTCGTCGTGGCGCACGGTGGCGTGCTCGGCATGGGCAAGACGCTCGGGCCCGCGGGCGACGTGGACCCGAGCCACTTCCAGGCCGTCGACACCGACGAGGACACGGTCATTCCCATCTCCGGGACAAAGGGCGCGAAGGCGCAGGTGGTCACCGCGCAGTCGCCGCGCAGCTACTCGATCGAGACCGTCGACGGCAAGCTCGAGCTGCGCATCCTCGACCCGCAGGAGTTCCGCAAGGTGAAGCGTCTCGTCATCGTCACAGCCTGACAGGCGGCGTCCGACGGCGCGGCCGCCGCGTGTGGCCGCGCCGGGCTCGTCGAGGCAACGAGCGCGGGCTTGCGCGGCGATGCCGGCGGGCATAGCTTACTGACTCGACAGTAACCGGCGCACGGAGGCGCACCTCCTTTAAGCGTCGACGCCGCGGGCCACACGGCCGAAGTCGTGAGGAATGAGCCGCGCGGGGATCGAAGGGAGCGCGCCATGAACCCGATCGACGAGAACGCCGCCACGGATACGCCCACGCCCGCAAACGGGGCGTCCACGGGCCTCCCCGAAGGGATCGACCGCCGCGCCTTCCTGATGCGGAGCGCGCTGATCGGCGCGGTCGCCGTGCTCACCGGCGCGCCGCCGGCTTCACCTGCGGAGACCGCGAAGAAGGCGGCGACGGCGACCACGCCGAAGCCCAAGACCGCGCTCTCGCCCGACCTCGACGTTGTGAAGAAGTCGAAGGGCCCGGTGATGACCACGGTGGACGAGTTCTACAAGGTGGGCCCGGGGCCATCGAGCTCGCACACCATAGGTCCGATGCGCATCACCTATGACTTCTACCAGCGCTGTACGAAGCTCCCGCCAGACCAGCTCGCGAAGGCCACCGCGCTCAAGGTGCATCTTTTCGGCAGCCTGAGCGCCACGGGTAAGGGTCACGGCACCGAGCGCGCCTGCCTCGCCGGCCTCATCGGCAAGGAGCCCGCCACCGTGGACCCGCTGTTCCTCGACAGCCTCCGGGACAAGCCGGACCAGACGTTCCCGGTGAAGCTGGGCACGTCCACGTTCAACGTCTCGCTCAAGGACGTGATCTACGACGCGCCGAAGGGCGACTTCCCGCACCCGAACACCATGATCTGCAAGCTCATGGCCGGCGACACCGTGCTGCTCGAGCAGGAGTACTACTCGGTGGGCGGCGGCTTCATCGAGTGGAAGGGCTACACGCCCCCCAAGAAGGGCGCGCCCAAGTACCCCTACGCGACGATGCAGGGCCTGCTGAAGCACGCGAGCGACAACAAACTCTCGGTCGCGGACGTCGTCATGGCGAACGAGGTGTCGGTCTCGGGCAAGACCGAGGCAGACATCAACGCGTTCCTCGACAAGATCAGCACGGCGATGGTGAACATCGTCAAGTCGGGGCTGGCGATGCCTCCAGGCGTGCTTCCCGGGCCGATCAAGCTCAAGACCAAGGCCGGCGAGGTCTACAAGCGGGCCATGGACGACCAGTACGAGAAGCAGCGCGGTGTCGGCGTCGTGGCGGCGTACGCGCTCGCCGGGTCCGAGGAGAACGCGCGCGGCCACCTGGTCGTGACGGCGCCCACCGGCGGCTCGGCGGGCGTGCTGCCGGCCGTCGTCTATTCACTCGGCGAGGGGGGCCGGAATCTGCCCCAGGAAAAGATCCGGCGCGGGCTGCTCGCCGGTGTGGCGGTGGGTTACCTCTGCAAGCACAACGCGACGCTGGCGGCTGCGGAAGGCGGATGCCAGGCCGAGATCGGGGTCGCGTCGGCGATGGCGGCCGCGCTCATCGCACAGGCGCATGACCAGGAGAATCTCGTCATCGCGAATGCCGCCGAGTCGTCACTGGAGCACCATCTCGGCATGACTTGCGACCCGGTCGCGGGCTATGTCCAGATCCCGTGCATCGAGCGTTGCGCTTACGGGGCGGTGAAGGCGTGGACGGGCTACCTCATCGCCAGCAACGAGATCCCGGCGAACCGCCGCGTCGACTTCGACTCGTGCGTCGCAGCGATGGCGCTCACCGCCAAGGACATGAATTCGAAGTACAAGGAGACCTCGGAGGGAGGACTGGCCGTCTCCGTCACGCTCTGCTAGCGGCGAGGGGCGCAGGGACGCACATCGAGTATCCCTGACTTGGGAGCGCATCCATGGGGCGCGCGGGTCGCGCGGTCCTTGTCGCGTGGCTGGTCACCGCGGCGTACTACTTCTACCAGTACTTCCTCCGATCGGCTCCTGCGGTCATGATCCCGCAGCTGGCGAGCGGGTTCGGCATCGGCGCGGGCGCCGTCGCGTCGATGGTC
>Ga0306921_10009448_pt1 | contig 10343 bp, 9 predicted proteins | sample sta12Cox44000080_FD_203760 | JGI IMG/M metagenome (GOLD analysis project Ga0306921, IMG submission 203760) | Lab enrichment of tropical soil microbial communities from Luquillo Experimental Forest, Puerto Rico - statoxic.12C.oxic.44.000.080 (v2)... | ecosystem: Environmental > Terrestrial > Soil...
GACCGCACGCCCGGCCGGCTGGTGCTGCTGACGACCGCGGGCGCGGCGCGTTTCCCCGACGTCGAGTTCAGGTCCGACGACACGCTGCTGCTGGGCCGCGAAAGCGCCGGCGTGCCGGCCGAAGTGCATGCCGCGGCCGACCTGCGCCTGCGCATTCCGCTGCAGAAATCTTTGCGCTCCCTCAATGTCGCGACGGCCGCGGCGATGGTATTGGGCGAGGCATTGCGCCAAACCAACGGATACGCCGCACTGACATGAGCCTCGCCCACCGCACCGCCACCGGCCCCGACGGCCCCTCGCCGCTGCCCGACGCGCCGACCGTCGCCAAGCGCAAGGACGACGCGCGCCTGTGGTTCGAATCCCTGCGCGATCGCATCTGCGCCGAGTTCGAGAAGATCGAGGGCGAGCTCGCCGGAACGCATCGCGAGCGGCCGCCCGGAAAATTCGAGCGCAAGAACTGGCGGCGCGAGGCCGGACCCGGCGGCGAGGATCGCGGCGGCGGCACCATGTCGATCATGCGCGGCCGCGTGTTCGAGAAAGTCGGCGTCAACGTCTCGACGGTATTCGGCGAGTTCAGTCCGGAGTTTCGCAGCCAGATCCCCGGCGCCGCACAGGATCCGAGCTTCTTCGCCTCGGGCATCTCGCTGGTCGCTCATATGCGCTCGCCGCGCGTGCCGGCCGTGCACATGAACACCCGCTTCATCGTCACCACGCGTGCCTGGTTCGGTGGCGGCGCCGACCTCACGCCGATGGTGCCCAACACGCAGGACACGCAGGCGTTCCACACCGCGCTCCAGACGGCCTGCGACCGGCACGACTTGACCTACTATCCGCGCTTCAAGGAATGGTGCGACGAATACTTCCACCTGCCCCATCGCGGCGAGCCACGCGGCGTCGGCGGCATCTTCTACGACTATCTCGACAGCAGCGATTACGCCCGCGACTTCGCCTTCACCCGTGCCGTGGGCACTGCCTTCCTCGACATCTATCCCCGGCTGGTGCGCGGCCACATGAACGAGCCGTGGACCGACGCCGAGCGCGAGCACCAGCTGGTGCGCCGCGGCCGCTACGTCGAATTCAATCTGCTGCACGATCGCGGCACCAAGTTCGGCCTGATGACCGGCGGCAATGTCGAGGCGATCCTGATGTCGCTGCCCCCCGAGGCGAAGTGGCCCTAGGCGTTACTTGCTGCAGCTGACCGAGCGACGCTTGACGTCGAAGGCCGGCAGCTTCTCCTCGGCGATGTTGCGGGGCCACGCGCCGCTCGCCAGGTGCTGCTCAATCAGCGGCAAGAGCTCGCGAAAGAACGCCCAGGCTTTCACGCGAACGCCGGATTCCGTCATGTGCACGCCGTCGGCGAATAGCATGGGTTCCTCGGGTATCAATGGGGCGACATCGAGAAAAGCCAGCCCATGCTCCTTCGCGAACTTGCGATAGACGCGGTTCTCGAAGTCGACACCGCGCCGGATGTCGCGATAGGTCCACGGCCAGTAGCCGTTGTTGTTGACCTCCCAGATGTAGCGGCCCTTGACGGGATCGACGGTCAGGCCGTCATACACCAGCCAGGCGAATGAACTCAGGACAAAATCGGAGCCTACCTTGGCGAGCTCCGTGCGGACCTGGTCGAGATCGCCCATGATCTGGGTCAGGTTCAGCGGCAGGTCCTTGCGCGAGACGTCGGGATCGGATTCGTCGAGGCCCTTCGGCCAATCGATCTCGTACTTGGGTTTCGGGGCTTCCTTTACGTTGCCCAGCCGGAGGCCGGCCCCGTTCAGCGCGGCCAGGATGTGAGCGAACAGCGACGACTGCTGCGCCAGGTCCGCCACCCAGCCGGCATTGGCAAGATACTGCGGCCGGGGAAGCGCCCACAGCTTGTCTGCGTCCTTCACCACCGAGCTCCAGCTGAACTGCAACGCGCCCTCGTAGAAGATCACTAGATCGGGCCGCAAGGGAACGACCTCGTCCCGCACAATCGCCGCGACCTCCGGCGTGGTGGCTGCATCGCGGCCGGCATTCAGGACTTGAAAGCGCACGCGCAGCCCGCGGTCCTTGGCCCACGTGTTCAGCCATCCCTCGATCAGCTCCGGCGCCGACCACGGGATGACACTAGCCTCCGCGATCGTGCTGGCGCCCACGAACACGATCCGCACGGTGTCGCGCGAGCGCGGCTCGACCGATTTTCCCCGCCAGCCGATCTGATTGGTCACCAATCCGGTCGGCAGCGTCGTGTCGGGACGATAGCGGTAGCGCGGCCTGACATCGCCGCTGGGCGATTCGAAGGTGTCGAACGGCCATTTGGTCAGGTGCTTGAGCACGTCGTGGGTGCAGGCTTCGTCGACGAGCTTGGAGTTCCAGACCTTGAACAGCTCCGACGGCATCACCTGTCCGGAGAATTCGGTGTCGATGTTCTTGTCGCCGAATTCCTTGAGGCGCTGCTGGTCCTCCGCCTTGACCCCCCGCCTCTCGAGCGCCGGCGGCATCTGCTTCCACAACTCGCCGACGCTCTGTCGGCCCGACTCGATCTTGGCGATGTAGTTGTCGATCGGCTTGGTCGGGTGCGTGCCGAAATACTTCGCCCAGCTGAACGCGCCATGATCGTCGATGATGCGCGCGAAGACTTCTCCGGCCACGACGCTGAAGATGATCGCGCCCAGGATCAGGGCGACCGCGCTCCACATCTCCGATTTTTTTCGTGCCATCCGCGAGTCCACCCCCTGCCCGACAGTTACTGGGCACGATAAGCCCGTCAACCGACGGCCGCGTCGCTACGATGGGGTTATCGCGTCGGCCAGTTCCAGGCCAGCCGCTCCTCGCCGTCGGCGATCGTCTCGCCCAGCTCCTTGGCAAGCACGATCTGCTTGGCGCCGGCAGCACGCAGCCCGTCGACCAGGCTCGTGGCATGGCTGACCACGACGATCTGCGAGCGCTCGGACGCCTTGGCGATCAGGCGCGCGAGCGGCGGCAGCAGGTCGGGATGCAGGCTGGTCTCGGGCTCGTTCAGGATCATCAGCATGGGCGGCCGCGGCGACAGCAGCGCCGCGACCAGCAGCAGGTAGCGCAAGGTGCCGTCCGACAGCTCGGCCGTGCCGAGCGGCCGCAGCAGCCCGTGCTGGCGCATCTCGACCTCGAAGTATCCGTCCGAGATCGCGACCTCGAGCGTGGCGCCGGGAAAGGCATCGCCGACCGCGCGCTCGAGCTCACCCTCGATGCCGATCTCCTGGATGGTGGCGATAGCCGCGGCCAGATCGGCGCCGTCGGAGGCCAGCACCGGCGTGCGCGTGCCGACCTGGCGGCGGCGCGCCGGTGCCTCGCCGTCGGTGCGGAAATGGTCGTAGAAACGCCAGTCGCGCAGCCGTTCCCGCAACAGCAGCAGCTCCATGCCGTCTTCGGGATTGGCGCAATGGGTCAGCATGCTGTCGAACGATTCGAGCCGCGTGTAGGCCTGCCGCCGTTCTCCGTTCCTGTCGCGCAAGGTGACCGACGGTCCGCGCCGTTCGGCGAAGCAGTTGGCGCGCTTGAGCAGCGGCCCGGTCCACAGGCTCTCGGTCTTGATCTGCGGATCGCGCCCGAACACGCCGCCCGGAATCGGCAGCCCAAGATCGATCGCGTAGCCATAGTCGTCGGACGAGAAGCCGAGCTTCAAGCTGACGCGATCCTGGCGCAGCGTGCCCTGCACCGGCTGCTCGCCGCGCTTCATCGCGCGCGAGATCGTCTCCGGCCCGGCCCACAGCACCGACGACAGCCCGCCCTCGAGCGCGAGCGACTGGATCACCCGGCCCTGCGCCACGTCGGCCAGCAGGCGAAGCGCGCGGTACAGGCTCGACTTTCCGGTGCCGTTGGCGCCGGTGACGACGGTGACCTGGGCGAGCTCCAGCCGCACGTCGCGCGGCGAGCGGTAGCCGGCGATGCAGAGGCGGGAGATCATGCTCACCTCGCCGCGACCAGTCGTCCCGCCACCAGCGGCGCGGCGAACAGCGCGATCACCAGCAAGAGATAAGGCGCGCCCCACCAGAAGGCGAAGCGGCTGAGGAATGCCGACGGGTCCTCGCCGAAAGTGATGCGCTCGTAGAGGAAATCAGCCAGCACGGTCGAGGGCGGCCACAGCAGCGCCGCGAGCAGCGCGGCTTCGAACCAGCGCGGGCCTTGCGTGCGCCGCGCATGGATCATGGCGAGCAGCGCCAGGTAGGGCAGCGGCACCAGCACCTTGTACCATTGCACGGCGATCACCGGCAGCCGCGCGGCGATCCAGGTGTCGCCGATCATGTTGTTGACGATGACGAGGACGGCGAACGCAAGCCACAACGCCAGAGTCACGCCGGGTCGGATCATCAGCGCGCGAGCTTCTTGAGTTGGGCGAGACAGGCGCGCCGCTCGGCGGTGAAGTCGCCGTCGATCCACCAGCGCTCGACGGCGCCGATCAGCTTGCCGACCTTGGGACCGGGTGCGAGTCCGAGCTTCAGCGCGTCGGCGCCGCCGACCGGCAATTCGGGCGGCGTCCAGCGCCGGGCGTAGGCGAACGCCGCGCGCCAGTCGCCCGCGGCATCGACGGCGAGCAGCAGGCGATCGGTGTAGAGCGCGTTACCCAGCGTGTAGATCTGCCGGCGCCATGCCCGTTCCGCCCCGGCGATGTCGATCGCGGGTTCCGGCGCCAGCATGACGTCGAGCCGCAGGACCTCCTGGGTCGAGAGCTTCAGCCGCTTGCCGATCGCCGTGGCGTTCGCGCCGCCCGGGAGGATAGCCGCCAGGCGGCGCAGGCTGTCGACCCTTTCCTGTGCCTTGCCCTCGCGGTCGATCAGCGCCCGCAAGCGCGCGGTGCCGGCAAATTCCGGCAGCCAGTGATCGAGCGCGCCGGCCTCGGCCATCGCGTCGACGGCGTCGGGCGCCCGCGATGCCTCGAGCGTGCGCAGCAGCTCCTTGCGCACCCGCTCAGCCGACAGGCCGGCAAGGGTTCCGGCATGGCGCCGACAGGCGGCGAAACCCAGGCCATCGACCGGCGGCCGGCCGTACCAGGCGTGGAAGCGGAAGAAGCGCAGCACGCGCAGCCGATCCTCGGCGATGCGCTGATCGGGATCGCCGATGAAGCGCACCCGCCCCGCCGCGAGATCGGATCGGCCCTCGAACGGATCGTAGAGCGTGCCGTCGGTGTCGGCGTAGAGCGCGTTGAAGGTGAAGTCGCGGCGGCCGGCATCGGCCAGCCAGTCGTCGGTGAAGGCGACGACGGCGCGACGGCCGTCGGTCTCGACGTCGCGCCGCAAGGTCGTGAGCTCGAAGGTGCGGTCGTCGGCGACCGCCGTCACCGTGCCGTGACTGAGCCCGGTCGGAATGACCTTGATGTTCGCCGCCTCGAGCGCACGCATCACCGTCTCGGGCGGCTTGTCGACCGCGAGATCGAGCTCGTTCTTCACGGGGCGGCTGAGCACGGCGTCGCGCACTGAGCCGCCGACGAAGCGCGCGGCGATGCCTTGCGTGGCGAGCGCAGCGAACAGCCGCCGCGACGGCTGGTCGTTCATCCAGGCCGGCGGATCGATGCGGCCGGCAGGTTTCATGACGGGGTCATGTCGCAAACAGCCCGCCGTAGCCCTGGCTTTGCGTGTAGATCATCACCACGTAGCCGACGATGGTGCAGGCGAGGCCGGCGATGGCGAGCCAGGTGATGGGCAGGTCCTGCCATTGCGGCAGGGTGCCGGCGAGCTTGCGCTCCTGCTTGATCTTGACCGCCCAGGCCCACAGGAAAAAGGCGGCCGCCGGCGCCAGCACCAGGATGATCACCAGCAGAGCAATGCGGATCATCGCTATCCAGCCGTCAGGATGAACTGCAGGTTCTTCAGCATACCGGCCGTTGCCCCCCAGATGTAGCGCTCACCGTAGGGCATGGCGTAGAAGCGGCGCTCGCGGCCCTCGGCGACCTTGCGGCTGTCGATGCGATGGTTCTTTTCGTCGAGAAAGTGGTCGAGCGGCACCTCGAACACGTCGGCCACCTCGCGCGGATCCGCACGGGTGGTGAATCCCGGCGTGACGATGCCGACCACCGGCGTGATCTCGAAGCCGGTGCCGGTGCGGTAGAGGTCGACCGCGCCGACCACCTCGACAAAATGCCGCGCCAGGCCGACCTCTTCCTCGGTCTCGCGCAGCGCGGTGTCGGCCGCATCGATGTCGCTGTCCTGACGACGGCCACCCGGGAAGGAGACCTGGCCGGCGTGGCTTGGCATGTCCTCGGTCCGTTGCGTGAGGAGAACCGTCACGCCGGAGGGGCGATTCACCAGCGGAATCAGCACGGCCGCGGGCCGCCACTTCTCCGGCACCGGCATCACGCCATTCAGCGAGAAGTCGGTGTCGGCCGGCAGGGGGGAGACCGGCAATCCGGATGCCAAACGGGTGCTGCGCTCCCGCACTCGACCCACAATTTCGTCAACGGTCATGCCCTTGTTCCGGCCTCAATTCTGGGCTTCCCTCGTTATAATCCCATCAATCACAGGAGCGCCTGGTGGCCCCCGATACCTCGACCGCGACCGACGCCGATGCCCGTGCCGCCCTGGCCGATATCGAGCGCCTGGGTGGCCAGTTGCGCGCCGCCCGTGCCGCCATCGGCAAGGTGATCTATGGCCAGCAGGATGTCATTGATCAAACCCTGGTTGCACTCCTTTCCGGTGGCCATCTGCTGCTGATCGGCGTTCCCGGCCTCGCCAAGACCAAGCTGGTCGAGACGCTGGGCGTGGTGCTGGGCATGGATGCCAAGCGCATCCAGTTCACGCCCGACCTGATGCCGGCCGACATCCTGGGCTCGGAAGTGCTGGAGGAGAGCGACATCGGCCGCCGCTCCTTCCGCTTCATCCAGGGACCGGTATTCGCCCAGCTCTTGATGGCCGACGAGATCAACCGCGCCAGCCCGCGCACCCAGTCGGCCCTGCTGCAGAGCATGCAGGAGAAGCACGTCACGGTGGCCGGCAAGCGCTACGACCTGCCGGCGCCCTTCCATGTGCTCGCTACGCAAAACCCGCTCGAGCAGGAAGGCACCTACCCGCTGCCCGAAGCCCAGCTCGACCGCTTCCTGCTGCAGGTCGATGTCGGCTACCCCGACGAGGCGGCCGAGCGGCAGATCATGATCGCCACCACCGGCTCCGACGTGCCGACGGCGGTGCAGGCGCTGACGCCTGTTGATCTGATGGCGGCACAATCCCTGGTCCGCCGTCTGCCGATCGGCCAGAGCGTAGTCGACGCCATCGTGAACCTTGTGCGCGCCGGCCGGCCGGAGTCGAGCGATCTCGACGTCGTGAGGCAGCGCGTCGCCTGGGGACCAGGCCCGCGCGCCAGCCAGGCCTTCATGCTGGCCTGCCGCGCCCGCGCCATCATCCAGGGCCGCCTCGCACCGTCGGTCGACGACGTGGTGGCGCTGGCCGGTCCCATCCTGCGTCACCGCATGGCCGTGAATTTCTCCGCGCGCGCCGAGGGCGTCACGGTACAGACCGTCATCGACCAGATGTGCGCCCGCTTGGCGTGAGGCGTGCTTGATGACCAACGGTCGCAAAAACCTCACCCTGAGGAGCGCACGAAGTGCGCGTCTCGAAGGGTGGGCTAGAGACGGGCGTTCGTTTCCGACCCTTCGAGACGCGGCCCTGCGGGCCGCTCCTCAGGGTGAGGATGTTGTTGTTTCGTCGAGTTGAAGAGATTGATGGCCACCCCCACCACCCTTCACCGTTCCCTCGAGCTTGCCGGCACGCTGCCGGCGCTGATGGTGGCGGCCGACCGCGTCGCCGCCACGGTGATCCAGGGCGTGCACGGCCGGCGGCGCGTCGGCCAGGGCGACGCCTTCTGGCAATACCGGCCCTATCGCGACGGCGACAGCGCCAGCCAGATCGACTGGCGCCAGAGCGCGCGCAGCCGGCACCTCTTCGTACGCGAGACCGAGTGGGAGGCCGCCGCCAGCGTCTGGCTGTGGCGCGACGCCTCGCCGTCCATGCAATACGCCTCGCTGCGCGGTATCGACACCAAGGCGGTGCGCGCCGAATTGCTGGTGCTGGCGCTGTCGAGCCTGCTGACCGACGCCGGCGAACGCGTGACGGTGCTGGGCAGCGGCATGCGGCTCGCCTCGGGGCGCGTCGCGGTACGCCGCGTCGCTGAGACCTTGTACGAGGAGACGCGCGATCCGGCACGCATTATGCCCAGCCTGCCGCCGCTGGTGCCGCTGCCGGCGCACGGGACTGTCGTGCTGGTTTCCGACTGGCTCGATCCGTTGGACAAGATCGAGGCGATGATCCGTCACTACGCCAGCGTCGGCGTGCGCGGCCATCTGGTGCAGATCCTCGATCCCGCCGAGGAAGACCTGCCGTTCGACGGCCACGTCAAGTTCGAGGGCCTCGAAGCCGAGGGCCAGCACACCATCCGCCGCGTCGAATCGGTGCGCACTGCTTATGGAGCGCGGCTGGCGGCGCAAAAGGAAGGACTGCAGCGGCTCACGCGGTCCGCCGACTGGACGGTGCATCTGCATCGTACCGACCGGCCGCCTCAGACCGTGCTGCTCTCGCTTTATCTCGCCATGGCCGACCTGCGTCGGCTGAACGCGGCGTGAGCGCGATGGTGCTCCTTCGCGTTGCCATCCTTCGAGACGCCGCGCTCCGCGCGGCTCCTCAGGATGAGGCCAAAGCAACTCCTCACCCTGAGGAGCGGTCCGCAGGACCGCGTCTCGAAGGGTGGGCCACAGCACTGTTGTCTCGATGCTGAGTCTCGGTGCATTCGCCTTCGCCGCGCCCGGCATGCTGGCGCTGCTGCTGGCGCTGCCGGTGATCTACTGGCTGCTGAGGCTGATCCCGCCGCTGCCCAAGCTGGTGCGCTTCCCAGCGATCCGCCTGCTGATCGGACTGGAGCCGACCGAACAGACGCCGATGAAGATGCCGTGGTGGCTGCTGCTGCTCCGGCTGTTGCTTGCCACCGCGCTGATCCTCGCCGTCGCCCGCCCGCTCCTCAACCCGCAGGCCGACCTGCCGGGCAAGGGGCCGCTGCTGCTGGTGATCGATGACGGCTGGTCGTCGGCGCCGGGCTGGACGACTCGTCTCGCCCATGCCGAGCGGCTGATCCAGCGCGCCGAGCGCGGCGGCCGGCTGGTCGCCCTGGTCGGCACCGCGCCCGCGCCGCTCGACGCACCCGCGGTCCGCCGCGGCGCGCTCAGGCCCGACGAGACGCGCACGCTCTTGCGCGCTTTCCGGCCCAAGCCGTGGCCGACCGATCGCTCCGCCGCCGTTGCCGAAGTCGACCGCATGCAGCTCGACGCCGGCGCCTATGTCGTGTGGCTGAGCGACGGTCTGCAGGATGACGGCGCGGACAAGCTCACCGAGCGGCTGCGCAAGTTCGACGGCCTGCAGGTCGTGCTGCCCGACGCTCCGAACACGCCGCTCCTGCTGCTGCCGCCCAATCCGGAGGGCCGCGATCTCAAGGTGAGCGCGCTGCGGCCGGTCGCCGACGGGCCGCGTCGCACCGCCATCCAGGCGGCCGACGACCAGGGCCGCGTGGTGGCGCGCATCGAGCTCGATTTTGCCGCCACCGCGACCAAGGGCGAAGGGCTGCTGCCGGCCCCGGCCGAGTTGCGCAACCGCATGGCGCGGCTCGACATCGAAAGCCAAGGCGGCGCCGGCTCGACCGTGCTGCTCGACGAGCGCAATCGCCGCCGGCCGGTGGCGATCCTGGGCGAGCGCGCGTCGGCCACCGGCCAGCCGCTCCTGCAGGAAGTCTACTATCTCGAGCGCGCGCTCGATCCCTATGTCAGCCTCACCATCGGCGACCGCGAGACGGTGCTGAACCGCAGCACCGCGGTGCTGCTGATCCCCGACGGCGCCGCGCCCTCGCCCGCCGACCGCGAGGACATCGCCAAATGGATCGAGCGCGGCGGCGTGGCGGTGCGCTTCGCCGGTCCCAATCTCGCCGCCGGCGGCGACAATCTGGTGCCAACGCCGCTCCGGCTGGGCGACCGCGCGCTGGGCGGCGTCATGAGCTGGGGCCAGCCTTCGGCACTGGCCGAATTCCCCTCCAACAGCCCCTTCCTCGGCATCCCGATCCCCAAGGACGTGCGCATCTCCCAGCAGGTGCTGGCCGAGCCGACGCCCGACCTCGCCGACAAGACCTGGGCGCGCCTGAGCGACGGCACGCCGCTGGTCACCGGCGAGCGCCGCGGGCAAGGTTACCTGGTGCTGATCCACACCACGGCCAACACGAGCTGGAGCAACGTGGCGCTGTCGGGCCTGTTCGTGAACATGCTGCAGCGGCTGGTGACCCTGTCGCGCGGCATCGCCGGCGACGGCGTCAACAAGGCGCTGAAGCCGTGGCGCACGCTGGACGGCTTCGGCAAGCTCGGC
>Ga0306921_10009451_pt1 | contig 10342 bp, 12 predicted proteins | sample sta12Cox44000080_FD_203760 | JGI IMG/M metagenome (GOLD analysis project Ga0306921, IMG submission 203760) | Lab enrichment of tropical soil microbial communities from Luquillo Experimental Forest, Puerto Rico - statoxic.12C.oxic.44.000.080 (v2)... | ecosystem: Environmental > Terrestrial >...
CTGGTCACTTGCAGCAACGGCCCCATAGCCGCGCTGCCATTCGCGAGGATGACCTCCGGCGCAAGCGCAACCATTTCCGTTGCCTGTTTGAGGGTGGTTGCAACGCCTGCACCAAGACGGATGTCGAATTGAACATTGCGACCTTCGATCCAACCCAATTCCTTCAAACCTTGAACGAACACCGCAATGCGGTCCTGTGCCACCTTATCGTCGGCATTCAACGGGATGAGCATACCAATGCGCCGCAGCTGCTCGCCCCGTTCCGCCTGTGCCGCGAGCGGCCACGCCGCCGCGCCGCCGAGCAGCGTGATGAACTGGCGCCGCCTCATTCGATCACCTCGTTGGCGCGGCCGACCAGCGGCAGCGGAATGGTGAGGCCCAGGGCCTTGGCAGTCTTCAGATTGATGATCAACTCGACTTTGGTGACCTGCTGGACCGGTAGATTGGTTGGCTTCTCGCCCTTGAGAATCTGGCCGGTGTAGCCACCAGCCAGACGGTGCGATTCCGCAATATCACCTGAGTAGCTCATGAGACCGCCGGCCAACGCAAACGCACGGTATTGGTAAATGGCGGCCACCCCGTGGCGACTCGCCAATGCACCGAGTTGTTCGCTCCTTGTGTTGAAAAATACATCAGGGCCAATCACGACTCCGCCGGCTTTCAATTGGGACAGGGCTGCGAAGGCATCATCGATCTCTCGTTCGGTGCTTGCTCGTAGCACACGCAACTGCAGTCCAAGGTCGCGGGCCGCTGCTCGCAGGCTCTTCAATGTGGTCTCGACATTGGAATCGGTCGGGTTGACGAGAAGCGCAATGATGTTCGCGGCGGGGACCAGCTCGTGCAACAGCTGCAGTCGCTTCGCGGCGAGTTCCACGTTCAGGGTAACCACGCCCGTGAGATTGCCTCCCGGTCGGCTGAGTGTGGTAACCAGACCAAGTTGGACCGGGTCGCCGCCGGTATAGAACACGATTGGAACCGTAGTGGTTGCCGCCCGCGCCGCGAGCACCGAAGCAGTGTCCATCGCGACAATGACGGTCACCTGATGACGCACCAGCTCGGCCGCCATCGCTGGCAGCCGATCATTTCGACCCTCCGCCCAGCGGTATTCGATCGCCACGTTCCGGCCCTCGATATAGCCAGATTGCTGCAGGCCCTGACGGAATGCATTCAGCATGGGCCGGTATCCGTCGAGCGATGTGCTGTTGAGGAACCCGATCACCGGCATCGCGGCCTGCTGCGCGCGCGCTGCGAGCGGCCAAATCACTGCCGCGCCGCCGAGCAGCGTTATGAACTCGCGCCGCCTCATGTCGAACATGAGCCTTTCTCCCGCCTTGGCGCGGCCGGTCGGTCTACTGCGCGCTCAGCCTCCCTCAGCAGGGCCAGCTAGTCTTTGGGGCAGACCTGAATTGTTCTGAATCGTGCTGCCCTTTGATTCGCAAGGAGTTTTTACAGTGTCGCGATTGTAAAAAATGCGCAGCGCGGGGATCGTCTCGCAACTCAGAGCGGTTGCAAGCGCTGCCGGCTCAAGCCGATCCCGCTGGTTATCACCCACACCAAGCCGTTCGGACGTCGGCTCGCGTTTTGCTCAATGAGCAAGGACGAGGGGCGCACGATCACGCTCAACGTCCCAACGATGTTCACCGACCTCAGGGCCGACAGCGGTACGCTGCTACAAGAGATGGTTCATCAGTATCTCAACGAGCGCGGAGAGCCCGCTGGCCACGACAGCGGGCTGGGGGCGTGAGATCATGCGCCTGCACGAGCTGGTGACCGGTAAGAAGATTTGGGCCGGTGCATCGATAACCAAGCGGCAGGTCGCGTCGTTCGCATGAACGCCCCAAGCCCGACGGGGAAAGCGTTCGCTCACGCAGCGTTCGGTGTGGGGTTTGCATTGGGGGTCGCTGTAACTCACAGCTATGCGTTACGTCCGACGACGCTCAACGATATTTTGAGTTGTCGTACGAGAGCATCGGCGGATCGAAAAACTTTTTCTGCGCCGCACGGATGGCGCGGTTGACGTCACCATCACCGACTGGGCCGCCGCCATTGGCGAGCGCGTTCGCGACCTCACGCAAGAAATCATCACGATCATGCGGGCGGAGCGGCTGAGCACCGTGTAGGATTGCGGTTAATTGATCGTCCGTAAGAGCAAGCGGCCGCTGCATGGGAACCTCAAGGGAAAGGGTTGCGCCACTCGGCAACGCCGGCGTAGCGTTGCCGCGCTTCATCCCCTTCGATGATGGCCGATTCGACTCGCCCCTTGCGCCCTACCCCGGTGTGAGGGGCGCTTCCTTATCCGGCGGCTTGCAGCTTCTCCACCGCCTCGAGCGCGCGAATCGGATCAGGCTCGTACTGGCTGAGACCGGCCGCGAGCAGCCGCTTCAGCAACCGCGCCGCCTGCGGCTTGCCTTTGAAGGCAGGCCCCTCAGTGTCTTCGATGTCGAGCAGCCAACACGGCGGAAATTCGCATATCGCAAGCCCCAGGTTTTTGCTCTGACAAAGGTAGGCGCAAAACCTTGCAGTCTCCTGCCAGCTACACCCTCCTGGCCCGAGCTTCCAACTGATTTGCTCGTCGCGCGCAGCACTGTACGTGCGCGCCATTTCGATGCAGCGTTTAAGCGCGTCACGGTCAACGTCACTCAGCGTCGCCATGCTCAAGCGCCTCCCGTTCGTAATAGCTGACGCGTTCCGGCGGCCGCCGCGTCGGATTGTTGGGCTGACGGCTTTGCGGACATAAGCGCAAGCGCGCGCTCAACGCCACCATGTTCCTGTTCGCCTTCTCCCACACCGTCAGCCAGCGCGCCGGGGCATCGTCCCGCCGGAGCTCCTGCGTCGCCCACGCAGCCAGGGCCGCGCTCTCGCAATACTGCGTCAGCAGCGGCAAGTCCGACGTGCGGAAGTGCTCGGGCTTCTCGCAAGTCACGATGCGGATAAATTCGGCCTTGGCGCCCTCCGAAAGACCGGGCGGCGGATGCAGCCGCGTGGTTGGGATCGGGACGACCAGCGCATCAGCAGCTCTTCGCGGCATGGGAAAGACCTCACAACCAGCAGTCTAAATCGTCGAGAACGCGGGCGAAATAACATTCTCGGTGACAAAAAGGCTCGAAAAAGCGCACGTTGCAGCCCATTGATATGTCGACAGGAATCCATGGTGCCCCGCGGGATGCGCAGGTTGGTAGGCTTTAATGCTTTTCGACAGGTAGTAAGGTACGCCCGCCGCCGCGTCCCTCGAAGCCGCCGATCGCCAGAAAAACGATGTCCCCCCGGCCTTTGATTTCCTTGAAGTATTTCCCATTTCTGCTTCGGATGGTGGTCAGCGCTGGAACCAGCATGGAGATTTGCCGAGTTCCGCGTAGCCTTTAGAGCCCTTGGCTCGCCCCGGGACTGGAACGAACCGGATATACGGGACAAGGTCCAAGCTTTTGTCGTATCAAACGAATTAGGATTGAGTCGATCGCCGTCGGCCTCTTCCGCCGGCGCCGGACGCCATAAGCGTCCCATGCGTGCGGTGGGCTTTGGTGGGCTAGTGGCCTTCAAACGGCTAATATATATATTTTCGCCTGCCATTTTTCCCGCGCGTGATGGATCAAGGTCACTTGTCCACCAAAGCCCACCTGGCTGCCCTGTCATACAGAGAGGACCTGCCAGAGCGGATAGCCGCCCCTAACCCCCATTTTCGAAAGCTTGAGTTTGTTGACGATCTTTCCATCATTCTTGTTCAACCAGCGTCCCAAGCGATCGTTGCTGATGCTTCCGCTCTGCTTTGATATCGCAACCGCGGCCAATGCCCCGAAGAAGTCCTGATTAACAATCGCGCGCGCAATCACCTCCTGGATGGTGAACGAGCTTGCCGTTCCAAGCTTTTGTTCCCACTGCACGAGCACGGTATTGAGCACCTCGCGATGGGGATCGCTCGCGCGCACCGTGGTGATCGAGGCGCAAGGGTCCTCGTAATCGAGCCACAAGATCGGCGAGCGGATGCGGAATGACCAATCTTCGAAGGACCCAAGGGGCTCAACGCCGATGGCGGTAGCGCCGTGATGCCAGGCCCGCAGGATAGTCAAAATGGCCGCAACCAGGGCGCCGCGCTTATCGCGGGCGACTTCGAGCACATTGCTCTTGAAGCGGCGCGTTTCCGGGCGCTCCACTCCGGCGTCCATCCGGCAAAGCAAGGTGCGGCGGGTGAGATCGTTGCTGATCTCCAGATTGTTGCCGGTGGCGAAAAACGTCGAGGTGATCGGTGTATCAACGTGGCGGCTATAGCCGAGCAACCTGATCTTCAAGCACTGTTGTGTGAGCGCCTGGCAGAGAAAAGCACTGGCAAGCTCGCGATCGCAATTGTCCAGCGAGACGATCTGATCCCCGCCGATCAGGGCCGCTCCGAGGCGCTTCTCCATTTCTTCTTCGGTTTTGCCCTGCGAGATTACCGGTGCGAGCTCGCCGGTCGTCAGTATGGAGGCGATGTCGACCAGGAGGCTCTTGCCGGTGCCGGCGATTGGTGACGAGAAAGCGTGCAAAGGCGCTGTCGCCATTGCGCGGCGGTCGAAGGCGGTAAGGATTGCGCTTAGTGCTACTGCGCAGTCGATATTTTGCACGAAGGGAAATTCCGCTAGCAGGACATCATCGAGAAACTGCAGTGCTGTCCTTGCCTCTTCGAGCGTAGGAGCTATCGGAATCGACGGAAAGCTCTGCCTTTCGGGATGAAACAGCAATGCGCTGGCCTGATCGTAGCCGGGGCGCTCGCAGAGCGAGCCATCCATTCGCAAAAATGGCGTGTTCACGATGCCGATCAAGATTGGGATTTTCCAGCGTCCAGCGCGCGAAAGATATACTTCAGCAATCTGATCGGGGCAGTTCTTGGGGACATAGTCTCCGGCTTTTGCGTTCCACTTTTCAAAGCGAGCGATGCGAGTGAAGGTATCCACCAGAAAATGCTTGTTGAGCGGAACAAGCTGCCAGCCGAAAGTGTCGCGATTACCGGCAGCTCTTAGCTTTGGCTTGATCGGACGCACGATCAGATCGCCGCGCTGATAGATATGGCAATTGGCAGCGAGCAATGCGGTTTCGGCCTCATCGACAGCTTTTGGCAACTGCCCATCGACCAGGCGGATGACCGGCAGTACGCGCGCCCGTGCTGGCCGCGGCTGCGGCCCCATCCCTGGTCGCGGGCGCGAGCGGGGCTGTGCGCTACCGGCTGTGGCGCCGCTATTGATGGTAGCCCAAGCCTGTTGCGCACCATCGTCGGCAACCAAGCCGCAATCTTCGGCGGCCTTGAACAGGCGCTCGCGGACTTCCTGCTCGTCGAGCTCGCCGCTGGCAACGATCTGAAACAAATTATAGGCAGCCGTGTTGAGCCTATCGTTGCGCGTGCCGGGCGGTGCTGCGGCGACAGCCGCGCACTCTTCTTCCAATGCCTTGCGCGCCCAGGCTTTGTCGCGCGGCGATGATTTCTGCGCCTTCTTGTGTGCGGATTTCTGCCGGGCTTTCTTGAGCGATGACGTGCGCAATGCTTCGTCGACCAACCATTGCGGTGCCTCGACCGGTTCGGAAACGTTCCCGCACCAAGAGTAAACGCAGCCATCGGCGCGCGCGCTCGGGGGGACAATGGTGTAGCCGCCGCGCACATCGAGACCGGGGGCGATCTTGGACGTGCTGCACCTGATGTTGGCGCCGTTCCAGAGGAAATAGAAATGCGAGCCATCACGCGGAGTTGAGCTCGTGAGAGTTTCGGGTAGTGGACCGTGCTGGGTGGTCAGTTTCACGAGCTCTTTTGGACCATCAATGCCTTCGGCCGGATCAATATCGACATCGAATAACCACATCTTGCTGCGCGGCCCTGTCGGAATGCCGATCATCGCTTTTGGCCGCTTCGTCCACCAGGCGCGTACCTGCGCCTCGTCGGTGGTTGCATCCTTGAAGCCATGCAGCGTAAGCGGCTTCTTGCTTTTTGCGCTAACTGGAAAAACGGGAATGCCGCGCCGAGCGAAATTCAATGCAGCCGCGAGTATATCTGCCATTGTTCAAATCCTCTCGCCGAGCCTGAGATACACTTCCTCAAGTCGCGCCTGTTGCTTGACCGACAACGGCTTTCGTCGTGTCCAACTCACCATGTTGCTGACGAACTCCTGTTCCCACTTATTGAGACGATCGATGTGCTGGTAGCAGTACATCGCCATGTCGTGCGCCGATGGGAATTGGACTGCCACCCCCTGATTGTTACGCAGCTTCTGTTCGGTCTGCTTGATGCCGGTTTTGACCCCGGCGTCGAAGATTTCCTGCATCTCATGTTCGCTGAGCGCGCCATTGCCCGAATGTCCGATGCAGTCGGCAACGTCATGAATGTCGGCGCCAATAACGCGGATTAGTGCGCGCGACGCCGCGACCACCTCACCATCCTTGTCGGACGCGAGCAGGCGAATGAAGTTCGCCAGCTTGCCAGCAATGGGACTAAGGTCGGTCACGGTTACTCATTTTTCCTTTTCGGTTTCTCATAACGAGAAACCACTTTTGCGTCCGTCCTCATTAGGTTTGGAAGAAAGGGGGCGAGAGAGCCGCTTGCGCAGCTGCTCTCGCTCTCGCCCCCTTAGTTAAAAGGAATTTCGTCGTTCAGATCCTTTGCCAACTTGGCCGGGTCAGTACGCTGCGGTCCGCCATTGTTGCTGGCACCGTCGCGCGGGGTGATGGGCTTGAGATCGACGGTGTCCTTGGTCTGGCCGTCCTTCTTATCGACGTAGCTGCCGAGCGACAGCTCGACGACGTGACCGATCCAGTCCTTGCTGTCGTAGCCATAGGCCCTGGCCATCACCCTGCCGTTGTTTGGCCAGATGATGAATTCATCGCCGCTTTCGAACACCAAGACCGGGCGGTCGAATTTTTCGGAGATGTAGACGTTGATGATCCGTTCCTGACGCGGGCCATTGCGGACGTCGTCGGGAAGGATCAATCCTGATGTGTATTTCTTCATATCCATGATGTCGTCTTTCTGTTTGAGTTCTTCGATTGAGACGCAACGCAGTCCGAAGGTTCGTAGACCGAACTTGAGCCAGGCGCGCAGACTGCGAATTACATCGACACCTGGCTCAGCACGCACACGCAACTGAAGGTCGAGCGCTTCACCTGCTCTCTTCCTCCTTACGCTCGAAGTACCGGCAGGCAGGTGCATTCGCGGGCACGACCGCACCGTGTTTGCCGGTCAGCTGATAGAATCTATGACAGCCGCCCCTATAGGTAGCTTTGATGCGGTCACCGGACTTGTTGAAGTGCTGTTGGTAATAGCCGAGAAAGACGCATTCGCCGCACGTCGCACCAAATGGTCCGGTATTTCCGAAATACGCCTGACCTTTATGAGTGCTGCGGATCTGCTGATCGAGCGTCGCCGAATGACTGTAGGTCAGGTACGATGAGAGCGTGAGGCGCGCCATATTGATCTCTCCTGATTAGTTGCGCAGCAGGCGTCGCAACACTGCCCGCGAGTTCAACCAGCTACGACGGTCGCTGGGGGCGCGAGCGACGACCAGGACATAGGTGAGGCCCTGACAGTCCTTTCCCGTGGTCCCGCAAGCGCTGCGAACGCCTGCGTGACGATTCAGCTTCAGGTTTTGGGTGGAGCCGGCGGCCTTGCGGTCGCCGGTTCGACTTTGTGCTGGAGAGATCCTACGCCGCCGGCGCTGCCGGTTCAGCGTTCAAGGTCCGCCCCACATTGAGCACGTGCTTCAACTTGATCCCCAGGCGGCGGGGCGAGAGACGGATGACATATTCCGGGTAGTTGTCTTTCCATGCGTCTGGCGACAGCCCGGATAATTCGTGCGCCTCTTTCAGGGTGATGATCCGCTCCAACTCAAGCTCCGGCGTTAACCGGACCTTGCGGACTTTCGGCAACTACACGCTCCTAAGTTTGTTGATCCGAGGTGTCGCCTAGCGAGGCGACGACGATCGGCAGCGTGGATCAGGGGAGAGCGACCGAGCAAGAGGATAATCGGTCGTTAGCGATTGTCTTTCGGTCGCTTTGCGGTCGCTTTTTCGGTCGTCTTGCGATCATTGCTCGCTAGCGAAAGCGACCGTTTTCCGACCGCGGTCGCTTTCCGATCGCTTTCCCGGTCGCTTTGCGGTCGCTTTCCGGTCGCTTTGACCGGCAGCAGGTCACTCTCACGCCCTATATTCTTGAGCCGATGCCATCCTACTGGCTTCTGCGGATCGTAAAGCTCCTGCTTCATCCACAGCGCCAGCTTCTTGGCCGCGGTCTGCGGCTTCAAACCAATCAGCTCATCGCGTCGCTGCTCGATCGCGTATTCAAGCCATTTCTTCGTCGATCGTTTTTCAACGACCGGTTTGGGTGCGGAGCTCGTGAGCCCGGCCGCTACGCGTTCAGCGTTAGACGCCGTGGGCTTGGGAGCTGCGGCTGACCACGCTTCTTCATCGGGAGGCAAGAGCTTCAGTTCGCGCAGCATCGCGAAAAGATGCTCGGGGCATAGCCGGACCAACTGGATCTGATAGACAAGATTGGGAGGGAGATACCCAGCTTCGTCGAGAACGGCCTCTAGCACGATGTTCGATTTGTCCTGCGGCTCCCCCCGAACATAGCTGACGGTGCTGTTCTCCCAATCAACAGGGTAGTAGACGTTGGCAGCTGAGGTGCCCCAAGGTCGCGGGTTGATACCACGGAAGTGTTGGTCTTGCTCGTGATAAGACACATGCGCGATGCGCCCTTTTCTCTCGTAATCGAGTATTAGATTTTCCGCGAGGGTTTCTGACTTACAATATTTCGCAACCAACGCTCGGGCGTCGCACAGCAGCGGCCAAGTGCTAAAATCGGAATTGTCATCCTTCGCCATGGGCTCTATTCCCGTGGTGAACGGAAGGGCCACCCGGCCGGCACAGCCTGGTGGCCCACTTACTTATGCCATTTTGCTGTTGCTGGCGATCGCTGTCATCAACAGGTTGGCCCACCGTTCGAACGCCTTGCGCCGTTGCTCCAAGTACTCCGCGGTGTTGTAGATCTTCATCGTCCCCGGCTTGGATCTGTTGATGTGACCGATCGCGGCGTCGGCGACATGCGGATCGACGCCCAATTTTTCGCTCATCAGCGTGCTTATCGAGCGCCGGAACTCGTGCAGCCGCCATTCCGCCATGAGGCTGACACCGCGAGCTGCGCGCGCGGCATCGATATGTTCGACCAGTTTCCTCTTGTAGCCGCTGAAATGCTGGAATCCGCCTCTGCCGCGTCCGAAGACAAATGCGCGATCGGGATGGCACGCCTGACGGCGCGCCTTTAGAATTTTCGCGACCGGCTCGATGATGGGTATTCGGTGCTCGCTTTCGGTCTTGGTGCGCTCAGCCGGGATCGTGATCCAGTCGGCGCTGGGAACCCCCACCTCGGACCACCGCAGGTCCGCGATTTCCGCTCGCCGTGCCCCGGTCAGCATCAACAGCCGGACAAGCTGACCGTAAGGTTCATCACCAACGGTGACCCAAATCTCCGCGAGCTCTTCGGGCGTCGGCGTTCGTTTGCGCGACTTCTCTGGCGCCTTGTTGGTGAAGGCGAAGGGGTTGGTTTCGACCAGGCCCTCCCCGCGGGCCCAGTTGTAAAAGGCAGCCACACTTGAGCGCACCCGGTTGCGGGTCGTCATTCCGGCGCCGGCGCCGACTTTTTCCAGTAGTCGTGCTGCTTCTCGCAGATTGACATCACGAATAGGGCGAGGGTGCAGTGCCTTAGCGTGATGCATCAGATGATGCTCGACCGCGTCGAAGCTGCGCGGCCTGAGCTCGGCGCGCTTAACTGTGAGATAACCTGGCAGGATCGCGCCGATCGTCTCTGCGGCCGCAAGGCGCTTAGCCGCCTTGTCAGCAGCCGGATCCTGCCCGAGTCGAACCGCGGCTAGGATATCGCGCGCCATGGTGCGCGCCTTGGCCAGAGAAATGGCGCTGGTGCGCCCCAAACTCATGCGTCGTGTCCGACCACCGGGGACGTCGTATTGCACCATCCAGCGCTGCGCGCCGCCGGCGCGGACACGCACGCCGAAGCCGGGTAGGTCGTCGTCGAAGAACACCTTGTCGGCGACCTTGGCAGGCAAGGTAAGCTTGCGAACCTCAGCGTCAGTCAGCTTCATCGTGGGTAGGTCATGGGTAGGTTTGATGGACCCGCTGACGCCCTCTGAGGCGTCATTGGACAGAAGGCATTAAAGCGTTTTTGCGCGATTTTCAAGGATAAAACCGGCTGTAGCTCGCTGAAGCGCTCACCACGCCTCGGCCTGCGGGACTGAGGGCGCATAGGCACCACATGCCAGGTCGCGCCGGCTTCGGCCGGCGCGTTTTTTTTGCAAGACCGACGGCCGTAGACACGCAC
>Ga0306921_10009453_pt1 | contig 10340 bp, 10 predicted proteins | sample sta12Cox44000080_FD_203760 | JGI IMG/M metagenome (GOLD analysis project Ga0306921, IMG submission 203760) | Lab enrichment of tropical soil microbial communities from Luquillo Experimental Forest, Puerto Rico - statoxic.12C.oxic.44.000.080 (v2)... | ecosystem: Environmental > Terrestrial >...
CTTCCTTGCTTTGGACAGCGCTGGGCCCCACCCAGTTTTCATTGTCCTGAAGGCCGCCTGCGATTCGGAAATACGGTTTCATGTCGTCGAGCGAGATTCGATAGAATTCGCCCGACGGAATCTTGTTCAGATGATCCCAATTCTTTCCAGCGGCAAAGCTTTGATACACACCGCCATCAGTTCCGAGCAGCATACGCAGGCAAACTTGAGGCTTCGGCGGCTTGTTTTTTTCTTCTGGCTTAGGCGGCTTCGGCGGCGGCACTGTGCCGGGCTGAATCGCGAACGCGTGATGATCGGGATGAGTTTTTTCGGTTAAATCCTCGCGAAAGTTTTTCCCGGCATCATCCGACACAAACAACGCGAACCCGAGCAAATACACGCGCTGGTTGTTTGCCGGGTCGATCCGAATCTGGCTGAAATAAAACGGACGCGGATCCATCGCGCTCATGCGCGTCCATGTTTCACCGCCATTCTCCGATCGGAAAACTCCGCCGCTCTTGCTGCGCAGATCGTCAACCGGACCAAAGCCGCCTTCGTAACTCTGCACCACTGCCATCACCACTTTTGGATCGTTGGCGCTTACTGCCAACCCAATCCGGCCAGTTTGCCCGGGAAGACCGCCGCCGAGTTTTTTCCAGCTTCCGCCACCGTCGGTGCTTTTAAAAATTCCGCCGACGTCTTCGCGCCCGGTTACGCTCGCTCCGGAAGTGAAGCTCCATGGCGTCCGTTGCCGCGCGTACAGCGCTGCGTAAACAATCTGCGAATTCGTCGGGTCAAGCGCGACATCGCCACACCCCGTGTGTGCGTCGTGCGGAGGCGATGCGTGCAGGATCAATTTCCAACTCTTGCCGGCATCACTTGTTTTAAATAACCCGCGTTCGCCGCCGTCTTTCCACAAGTTCCCCATAGCTGCAATGTAAGCGGCCTCGGGTTTCTTCGGATCGACAACGATGCGCGCGATGATGCGGCTCTCTTTCAAACCAATGTTCTGCCACGTCTCGCCACCATCGGTCGACCAGTACACGCCGTCGCCCCAGCCCGATGAATTCCGATCGTTGGCTTCGCCAGTTCCAACCCAAACGACATCGGAATCAGACGGCGCAACCGCGACGGCACCGATGGAGAGCATCGGTTGTTTGTCGAAAATCGGCTGGAACGTAACGCCATTGTCGTTCGTTTTGAAAACGCCGCCGTGCCCGAGGCCAACGTAGAATACAAATGGATTGCGCGGATCGATAACGATGTCCGACACCCGACCACCCATTACCGCCGGGCCAATCGAACGCGCCTTTAGATTCTTAAATAGCGCTTCGCTAAGCAGCATCGGCGAGGGAGAAGGACTCGATGTCGCAGAAGGTGACGGAGCTTCTTGTGCCGATAAAATTGAAATCGAGAAAATCGAAGAAAGAAAAGCGCAGCAACGGACAATTATTCGACTCGTCATTAGGGCTTATCATCGCGTTGAACGGTTATAGGGCAAGCACGTCGGTTACCGGCGCAGAGGCGCACCTGCCTATGAGCGTGGGTCGGTTTGCTATCCGCCGAACCGTTGTAACGTTTAACTTCTTTATGACCGAACAAATTTTAGCAGGAAAGATCGGGCTGGTGTTTGGCGTTGCGAATAAGCGCAGCATCGCCTGGGCAATCGCAAAGGCATGGGCCGCGAACGGAGCACGCCTGATCTTCAACTATCAGGGCGAACGACTAAAGGAGAACGTTGAGGAACTCGTCTCCGAGTTCGGGGAAGCAACGCCGCTGTTTTCCTGCGATGTTTCCAGCGACGAGGAGATTAAAGCATTTTTCGAGAACGTTCGGAGCCAAACCGATCGTGTGGATTTGATGCTGCACTCGCTGGCATATGCGCCGCGCGAAGCGTTGGAAGGCGATTTTATCAGCACGACTCGCGAAGCTTTTCGCGTCGCACAAGACGTCAGCGCATACTCGTTAGTCGCGCTAGCCGGCGAAGCGGCACCGCTAATGACCAACGGCGGTAGCATCGTCGCCATGACCTATTACGGCTCGGAAAAAGTCGTGCCGCATTACAATGTGATGGGCGTCGCCAAGGCCAGCCTTGAAGCAAGTGCGCGATATCTTGCCTACGATCTCGGGCCGAGAGAAATTCGAGTGAACTGTATTTCTGCCGGTCCGGTGCAGACGCTCGCGGCCCGCGGCATCAGCGGTTTCACGTCCATGCTAAAGCATTATCAAGAACGCGCCCCGTTGAAGCGCAGTTGCGACCCCGCTGAGTTAGGCGCCACCGGAGTTTTCCTCGCCAGCGACGCAGCCGCAGCCATCACCGGCCAGGTCATCTACGTGGATGGCGGATATCAGATCATGGGCATCTGACATTTCTTCCTCTTCCTCTCAGTCTTCCTCTTAATCGTGCTCGTGCTCATGCTCCTGTTCGTGATCCAATGAGAAAGCCCGAGCACGATTACGATCCAAAGCATGAGTAGGATCAAGATGTCAATATGGTCGCACGTATTTGGCACGGATGGACAAACCCGCAGACGCGAAGGCATACGAGAAATTGCTGCGCGACGAGATTTTCCCGAGCATCGCCGCGCGAAAAATCAGGGGTTACTGCGGCGCGGAATTGTTCGTTCGCGAAGATGACGAAGAAGTTGAATTCGTCACGTTGCTCCGCTTCGATTCCATGGATGCGGTGACGGAATTTGCTGGCTCTGAGGCAAGTAAGCCGGTCATTTTTCCAAAAGCTGAAGCGCTCATCACAAACATGGAGCAGGCTCGGCATTATCGCGTCGCGATCGGCAAATCAATTGCAGTGCAGGCGCTTCGCCTGCCATCGATCATTCGGCGAGCGGAGCGCTTGCCCTCCAACTGACGTGCGCGAATTTGCTCGTAATGGAACTCGCTTCCAAGCTTCGAAAAATCCTTGATATCAGCATCGTCGCGGACGATCCAGAAACGATCGCGGCGCACAGCGGTGATAAATGGTTCGCAACACATCCGCCGGGCGTCGTCGTCTTCGCAAGATCGACGGCTGATGTGAGGAAGCTTCTTCAGTTTGCCTCGCGCGAGAAAGTTCCAGTCACCGCGCGCGGAGGCGGATTTGGCTATGTGGGCGGATGCGTGCCGGCGCGGGGCGGGATTGCGCTCTCCTTTATGCGCATGAATAGAATCAAGGGAATCAACTTTACGGACGCCGTCGCCATCGTTGAACCGGGCGTTTTTACAGGCGATCTCAAAGCGGCCGTGCGCGCGCAGAAATTGATTTATCCACCTGATCCGGCGAGCATGAAAGATTGTACGATTGGCGGAAACGTCGCCACAAACGCCGGCGGCCCGCGGTGTTTGAAGTATGGGGTGACACGCAATTACGTCATCGGCCTCGAAGTCGTCCTGGCTGGGGGCGACGTCTTGCGGACCGGCGGACGCGTGCACAAAAATAAAACCGGCTTCGACTTGATCGGTCTCTTTGTCGGCTCGGAAGGGATGCTCGGCGTTGTCACCGAGATCACGCTGCGTCTGCTTCCGCTTCCGCCGGCACGCGCGACTCTGTCCGCAGCGTTCGCCACGGCCGCGCAAGCTGCCGAAGCCGTGCAAGCAATTTTTGCTGGGGGCTTTCTACCATCGGCACTCGAAATCGCCGATCATTTCACGCTCGAGGCAGCCCGGCGCGATTTGGGTGAGAAGATTGTGCCAGAGGGCAACGCCCATTTGCTCATCGATCTGGATGGGCAACAGGAGAGCGTCCGCAGCGAGGCCGCGGCGATTCACGAATTAATCGAGATGAGAAAACCAAACGCGCTTCAAATAGCCAACGGTGAATCCGATTGCGAAAAGCTCTGGGCGTTGCGTCGCCAGTTCAGCAACTCGCTGCGCGCAACTGGCCTAACGAAATTGAACGAAGACGTGGTTGTCCCCCGCAGTAATCTCGTCGATCTGATGGAATTCGCGGAGAAGCTGCAGGCGAAGCACGGATTTCCGATTGCCTGCTTTGGTCACGCTGGAGACGGCAATATTCACATCAACATCATGGCGGGTCGCTATAATCGCGACGCTGCTGTGCGTGAAAAGGTCGAACGCGCGCTCGATGATCTTTTTGCGCAAGTGCTGGCTTGGGGCGGCGTGATCACGGGCGAACACGGAATTGGTCTGGCAAAAAAGCGTTGGTGGCCGGACGCGACTAGTGAAGTGGCGCGTGATCTTCATCGTCGACTCAAACAAGCGCTCGATCCTCACGGGATTTTGAATCCGGGCAAATTTGTCTGAGGAGAAGAACCACGTCTGAGTTTACTAAGCTTTGTGTCTATTCACGTTCTGAACGTGATAAGCCAAAATTGTCGTTTGACTAATGCGAATCCGCAGTGAGATTGCGCGACTACTTTTGAGGCGCATCTGAACTCGCCGCGACTGACGCGCATCCGCGTCCTCGTGCACGAACCAAAAAATGACGCGCGTCGTCCTGTTTGCGCCTCCCGATGACACATAAATGAAACCTGGAAAATTTACCCACGCGATTGCGGTTTTGCTTTCGTCCATTTCATCTCTTTTCGCGCACGGCGCCGCTTCCAAGGCAGAACCTGCGAAAACGAAGTTCAGCAAAAATTCTGAAAAACCGGCCGGCGATCGCGTGCTCGATGTCAGTTCAATCGGATTCGGGCCGGGGCAGTTTACCGCAGAACGGCTCCAACGTGGACAGCGTTACCCATGGAAAAGCAATATCGTGACAACTGTTTTCTGGATCGGCGAGAAACCCGCGGGCAACAATCCGGTTCCCAATCGGGTAAGCTCATGGGACAAGCAATGGACCAAAGACTACGGCGGGCTGGACGACCCTGATCCCGCCCATCGCAGCAATTACATTCCGGTAAACTTCACGCCACGGCTCAACCCGTTTTATTGCGCACTTCCGTACAACGACAAAGCGAGGGAGGGTCATCGGCCCGAAGCGCCGCGTGTTGTTCCGTGGTTTAAAGACGCTTACCAAGGACCGGCCGTGTCCACTTGCAAAGGCCGATGGGTGGCGATTCGCAAAGGCAATCGAACCGCGTATGCGCAGTGGGAAGATGCCGGGCCATTTCGCACCGACCACTGGCAATATGTTTTCGGTAACGAACGGCCAAAGCCAAATCTGAACCAAGGCGCGGGCCTCGATGTTTCGCCTGCTGTGCGCGACTACCTCGGATTAAAACCAACGGACATCACCGACTGGAAATTCGTGGACTTCAATGAAGTGCCACGCGGTCCGTGGTCAACGCACGGCGACAACAACACATTCGTTATCAACGATCGCCAGAAAGGCAAGACGCTGGTGGAAAGACTGGGCGCAATCGCGCACTAAGAAAAGCCCTCCGGTTCGCTGCAAACTACAGCCGATTTTCCTGCCACACATTCCAAGTCTAGTCGGCGGCGAGTGAAAGGTTCTGAAAAAGGTTTCTTACGGTTTGTCGCTTTCCAGCTGCGATTGAATTGATATGAGAACCGCCGCACTCCCCGACGGCAACTGCGTCCCGGCGCTCGGACAGGGCACGTGGGGCATGGGCGAAAGCAAAAGCGCGCGTGCCAGAGAAGTCGCGGCGTTGCGTTTAGGAATCGAGCTTGGCATGAGCTTGACCGACACTGCGGAGATGTACGGCGACGGCGGGGCGGAGGAAGTCGTCGCAGAAGCGATTCAGGGACAACACCAAAGTATCTTTTTAGTTACGAAAGTTTATCCGCATAATGCGTCACGTGTGGAATTACCAAAAGCATGTGAGCGCAGCCTTAAGCGTCTCCGCGTCGACGCGATTGATCTTTATCTTTTGCATTGGCGCGAGCGAACGCCGCCGCTCCAGGAAACTGTGGACACGTTTGAGCAGTTGCGCGCTGCCGAAAAGATAAAACTCTGGGGCGTTTCGAACTTCGATGTCGACGACATGAAGGAACTGCTGTCGCTCGAACACGGTCGCAAATGTGCCGCAAATCAGGTTCTGTACAATCTCGAGAATCGCGAAATCGAGTTCGATCTTCTGCCGTGGAGCCAAAGAAACAAGATTCCAATCATGGCGTATTCGCCTGTCGGTCACAGCGACGAGTTGCTAAAAAATGCGATGTTAAGGAAAATCGCCAACAGGCATAACGCTAATCCTGCTGAAGTCGCGCTGGCTTGGGTGATGCGCCAATCGAACGTGATCGCAATTCCGAAGGCGAGCACGGAAACGCACGTCCGTGACAACGCCAGCTCTCTGAAAATCAAATTGATGAAAGAAGATCTGACCGATCTCGACTGCGAATTTCCTCCACCGAAATCAAAGAAGTCATTGCCGATGCTCTGATCGGCGTTTTCGTGCACAAAGCAGCGCGGCGCAATTAGCTTAGCGAAAAAAATCCTTAACCGTGCAACCCGGGCAGCCAGTCACCGCGTCCCCGCCGTAATACTGTCCAAACGGCGGGACCGCACCATGAACACTCTCTTTAGGACGCCAATCTTCATTATCTATGTAGCCACCATAAATCTAGCATCGAGCATCGGCAGTCTCGCTAATGCCGACGTGGTAACTGAATGGAACAACGCAGCTCTCGATGCGATTCGAGCCGGTAATACTTCACCGCCAATTGCGTCCCGCGGCCTCGCCATTCTCCACGCTGCAATCTATGACGCTGTGAACGGCATCGCCCGCACACACGAAGAATACCTGGTGCCAAGCGCCGTTCCCGCCAGTGCATCACGTGAAGCAGCTGCCAGCGCTGCTGCGCACCAAGCGCTAGTGAATTTATTTCCGGCGAGCGTGTCTAGCTTCGATACACTGCACGCTGCGATTCTCGCCACGATTCGCAACAGCCCGCAAAAAACGGCAGGTATCGTGTGGGGCGAAATCGTCGCGACCCAAATCCTCGCTGCGCGGACGAATGACGGTTCGAATGCGATCGTTTCGCCACCTGGTGGCAGTGGTCCTGGTGTTTGGATTCCCACGCCCCCAGCGTTTCTTCCTTATTTGCTGCCGCAATGGGGATTCGTCGCGCCATTTGCAATGAGCAGCAGCTCACAGTTTCGCCCGCCGGGACCGCCCGCTCTCGATAGCCAGCAGTACGCTGCGGACTACGAGGAGGTCAAACAACTCGGCGCGGCTGTGGGTTCAACACGCACGGAAGAGCAGACCGAGATCGCTCTGTTTTGGGCCGATGGTGCCGGCACCGAACCACCGCCCGGTCATTTGAACAGCATTGCGCAGATTATCGGCGCAGCGCGAGGCACCACGCTGGAAGAAAACGCGAGATTATTTGCGCTCTTGAACATTGCCACGGCGGACGCTGCCATTTGTTCTTGGACGCGAAGTACACGTATCATTTTTGGCGACCCGTTACCGCAATTGCCTTCGACGAACCGCAACTGAACTGGATGTCATTCATCGTAACCCCACCCTTCCCTGATTACACTTCCGGGAACAGTACGTTCAGCGCCGCTGCCGCAACTGTGCTCCCGTTGTTTTTCGGCACGGAAGATCTGCCCTTCACGATCGGATCAGATTTTCTTCCCGGCGTCTACCGCAGTTTTTCGACCTGTATGGACGCCGCGGAAGAGGCGGCAGCAAGTCGGATATACGGGGGCATTCACTTTCGATCGGCAAGCGAGGACGGATTGCAAGCTGGGAGCAGTATCGGCGAATGGACTGCTACCCATTACCTGCTGCCCAAGGGAAATCGTTCGCGGTGAGGCATAAATAGCTCGATTGGCAATTGGGTGGTTGTTAGTTAGCGCGACAGGCTGGCTTCGAGTGTGAACCACGCTGGATTCAAGTGCGCCATTGGTGCTTTCAGCTTTTCGAGTTCGTCTGCCGGGCCATGCACCTCTATACGAATGAGATCGGCAACCTTGAGCATCTCCGATAGCGGTGCAGCGACATTCGCGAGATGGGCGAGAACACCCTCGGCGCTTCCGTACGCTTCACGACAGAGGATTTCGTCACCGTTGACAGTGAAACCGTAAAAAAGGTTATCTTTCTCTGTCGCCGTTTTCTCCACAAACTGGGGAAACGCTGACTTGGCGGCTTCAAGTTTTCCCGGATGCGCTTTGAAATACGGATGCAGACTGACGAAGGTCGGTTTCATACATCGAAGGTAGCTCCCGGCGTGAAGGTGTCGATTTCGATGACCAGAAGTCAGATCCCCAGGCCGGAGAGCACGGCGGAATACTCGGTTACAAATGCGGTCAACTCCGGATGAGAGGCCTCGAATTTTTGGACGGACTGCCTTAATCCTCGCAAAACTCTCTCAAGACCTTGCGGATGTTTCTCATTCCTCGCGGCTTCGTGCGCTGACGCTTCGACGAACCGGCTAATGCTCTGAGCATCCTTCTCGTGTGTTTGCGCAACCTCGGCAATAGCTTTCTTCAGTTTCGCGAGGACGTCCAAAAGCTCCGCCTTCTTTTCGGGTGAAATGTGATCAGCCGATTCAACTGCTGATTTAATTCTCTGGATGCGTTCGTCGGTCATGTCCAAGTATTGTCCCTTGCGCACGTCTCCACAATCTCGTGTGCGGTTAGGTTACCCGCTGCCGATCGCTGTAGCCTCCGCTGTTCTTAGCGGAGATCCGTACGACCCTTGCGCTGAGGAAAGCGCACGCGCGGATCGCACTTAAACCTCGCCGATTTAGTAATCCTCATTGTAAGGGTTTACCTGTCGATCTTGATCGCAGTCTTCGCCGCTGAGGGGGCGGCGATACCTTTTCCATTTCACTTTCCACTTGCCGTGTTTGAACTTCCTAACCTCCATCCAGGTTTCATAACCGCGTGGTGCTGGCGCCAAAGACGCGAAGTCTGCATCAGATGAGCCAAGCGCTTCGAGCGTCTCCACGTCCAGACGTCCCGTCGGCGAAAGTCCGGCGTTCGATTGAAACGCTCGCACGGCAAACGCCATCTGACGTCCGTATTTGCCATCGAGGCGCCCACGATAATATCCCCGGCTCATCAGTTGGTACTGCACTGTGGCAACGCTGCGGCGGTTTACCCGAAACGGCGGTAATTGATAAAAGCTCACCGAGTACGACGGATCGACTTGCATCGGGCGATCTGGTTGGCTGAATGACGGCGGCGGCGAGCTTTGACTCACACGTGCGTTCACATCAGGACGATCGGTGTTGGGCTGAGAGGGGGCAGGTTTTGAATTCGTTCTGGATGCTCCCGCAACAGAATTCGAAATCGAATTGACCGAGCGCAATGTCTCCTCATTGAGCTCGCCGGTTACTTGCAGCCCGTTGCGAATTTGGTAACGCCGAATCGCCGCAATCGTCTCGGCACTTTTTTCACCCGTAACGGCGCCGTAGAAAAAACCCTGGTCTTTGAGAGTTTGTTGCAACGATCGAATCGTCTGGTCGGCATGAACCAAGTTGACCGCGCACAACGTGACGACAAGACATAGCGGTCGTTTCATACCCGATCGAATGAAGATTCGATCCGCTATTGGATTCGTATATGCGTGCGTGAATGCGCGCGTCGGCAACGCGCATGTCCATGCGGCACGGCTCCGATGATTTCACTTTTTGCTCACATATGTGATCAAAGACCGAAACAGCTGCGTCGGGCTGGCGCTGCTACAAAGCGGAACGTCCTCCGTGACCGCGCGTAAACGTGGTTGGTCAGCCGCCTGTCTTCGCTTGCGCGACGTAACGTTTTACTTTTTCGAAATCGACGCAAAATGACTTGACTAGACCCGCGCCGATTGGCAGAAATATGATGATTGTTGTCATTGCTGCCACGAACCTCTGATCGGAAAATTGCGACATGAATGCACGTATGATCAATAAAGTAGAGTTCGTTTACCGAATAGCACGATTTGGCTTCCTGCTTGCACTGGGTCTGCTAGCGCTCCGTGCAATCTTCGCCACCGCAGCTCCCGTAAAAACCGATCCACAGTCGAAACCAAACGCGGTCCCGAGCGAAACAACTTCGCTGAAGCCGCCGGACAAGGGCCAGATTCCGGTCGCCTTTCTTATTTCCGACGGGGCGGTCGTCATCGATTTTTGCGGGCCGTGGGAAGTTTTCCAGGATGTCATGATCCCTAGTAGCGAAGAAATGCCGTTCCGTCTGTACACCGTGGCCGAAACGACAAAACCGATCCGCACCAGCGGCGGAATGCAGATCGTTCCCGATTACACGATTCAAAACGCCCCACCACCCAAGGTCATTGTTATTCCCGCGCAAAGTCCACCGAGCCCGGCAGTGTTGGAATGGATCAGGAAATCTTCGAAAACCACGGACGTCACCATGTCGGTTTGCACAGGCGCATTTGTTCTGGCGAAAACTGGGCTGCTGAACGGTAAATCCGCGACCACCTATCACGGCGCATTTGGACGCTTCGCGATGCAATTCCCGGACGTTCAGCTCAAGCGCGGTGCGC
>Ga0306921_10009455_pt1 | contig 10339 bp, 7 predicted proteins | sample sta12Cox44000080_FD_203760 | JGI IMG/M metagenome (GOLD analysis project Ga0306921, IMG submission 203760) | Lab enrichment of tropical soil microbial communities from Luquillo Experimental Forest, Puerto Rico - statoxic.12C.oxic.44.000.080 (v2)... | ecosystem: Environmental > Terrestrial > Soil...
GAAGGATTGGGCTCGCTCGACAAGCCGCATGCGCTGCAGCAGGCGTTCATCGCGGAGCAGGCGGCCCAGTGCGGTTACTGCACCAATGGCATGATCATGTCGGCGAAGGAGCTGCTCGACCGCAATCCACGGCCGAGCGAGCCCGACGTGCGCGCGGCGCTCGCCGGCAACCTCTGCCGCTGCGGCACCCACAACCGCATCATTCGCGCGGTGCTGCGTGCCGCGCAGGCGAACGGGAGGACGTGACCCGTGAACGCTCCCGCTTTCAATCGACGCGAGTTCACCGCCGGCCTCGGTGCGATCGTCGTCGCTTTCTCGCTCGATCCGAAGCTTGCACGCGGGCAGGAACGGCTACCCGGGAGTCTGCAGAACAACCGCAGGCTCGACGGGTGGATCCGCATCAATGCCGACGGCACGGCGACCGTTTTCACCGGCAAGGTCGAGCTGGGGCAGGGCATCGTCACCGCGCTCGCGCAGATCGCGGCCGAAGAGCTCGATCTGCCGCTGTCCCGGATCAAGATGATCTCCGGCGACACCGGCCAGACGCCGAACGAGGGACAGACCGCCGGTAGCCAATCGATCGAGAATAGCGGCACGGCGCTGCGCATGGCCGCCGCCGAGGTGCGCGCGATCCTCATCGATCTCGCCGCCAAGCGGCTCGGCGTGGCGGCCGACCAGCTGACGGTTGCCGACGGCACGATTGCGGCGCCGGACGGACGCAAGGTTGGTTACGGCGATCTCCATCCCGATCTCGACCGTGAAGCGAGTGCCAAGGCATCGCCGAAGCCGCCCGCCACGCACAAGATCGTAGGAAAATCTATTCCGCGTTTCGATATTCCGGGCAAAGTCACCGGCGGCGCGGCGTTCGTCCAGGACATGCGGCTTCCCGGCATGCTGCACGGTCGCGTGATACGCCCGCCGCGCTATGGCTCGAAGCTCGACAGTGTCGATGAAGCCGCGGCCAAGTCGATGCCGGGGGTTGTTGCCGTCGTGCGCGACGGCTCGTTCCTCGGTGTCGTGGCCGAACGCGAAGAGCAGGCGATCAGGGCGCGCGACGCTTTGCTCAAGAGCGCGAAATGGACGTTGGGTCCGCAGCTGCCCGATCCCGCGCGGCTGTTCGACGTGATCAAGTCGCTGCCGAGCAAAGATGCGACGATCGGCGTCAAAGAGGGTGCCGCGCCCGCAAACGCCCGCACCTTCGAGGCGGTGTACACCAAGCCCTACATGTCGCACGCTTCGATCGGGCCGTCCTGCTCGGTTGCCGAATTCAAGGACGGCAAGATGACGGTGTGGACGCATTCCCAAGGCGTCTTCCCGCTGCGCGCCGAGCTCACCAAGGCGCTGAAAATGCCGGCAGCGGCGCTGCGCTGCGTGCACGTGGAAGGGTCGGGCTGTTACGGGCACAACGGCGCCGACGACGTCGCGGTCGACGCCGCGCTCTTGGCTCGCGCGCGGCCCGGCCGGCCGGTCCGCGTACAATGGATGCGCGACGACGAGTTCGGCTGGGAGCCCTATGGCCCGGCCATGGTGATGCAAGCCAAGGCGGCGCTCGGCAGCGACGGCAAGATTGCCGACTGGGACTACGAGGTGTGGAGCAACACCCATTCGACCCGGCCGCAATCCACCGACGGCACCAACGTGCTCGCCGCCTGGTATCTCGCCGAGCCGCAGAAAATGGGGCCGCCCACGGGCATACCGCAGCCCGCCGGCGGCGGGGACCGCAACGCCGTCCCGCTCTACGACTTCCCGCGCCAGCGGGTGATCCATCATTTCGTCCAGGACATGCCGATCCGGGTGTCGGCGCTGCGCACGCTCGGCGCCTACGCCAACGTATTCGCGCTCGAATCCTTCATGGACGAGCTGGCGGCCGCGGCCGGCGTCGATCCGATTGCGTTCCGGCTCGCACATCTGAACGATCCGCGCGCACGGGCGGTGATCGAGGCGGTGGCCAAAAAGGCAGGCTGGACCGCCGGCGAGAAAGGCAACGGCACGCGCGGGCGAGGGATCGGCTTTGCCAAGTACAAGAATCTCGCGTGCTACGTGGCTGTGGTGGCGGAGGTCGAAGTCGACCGCGGCAGCGGCATGGTGCGCGTGCCGCACGCCGTCGCGGCGGTCGATGCTGGGTTGATCATCAATCCGGATGGGCTCACCAGCCAAATCGAAGGCGGCATCGTTCAGTCGGTGAGCTGGACGCTGAAGGAGGAGGTGCGCTTCGACCAGAGCGGAATTTTGACGCGCGACTGGGCCAGCTATCCGATCCTCACCATGCCGGAAGCGCCGAAGGTCGAGGTCGAGCTGATCAACCGCCCGAACGAGCGTCCGCTCGGCGCGGGCGAAGGCTCGCAAGGGCCAGCGGTTGCCGCCGTGGCCAACGCCTTTGCCAATGCGACCGGCAAGCGCATCCGCGACCTGCCGCTCAAGGCGGCGCGGGTCAAGGCGGCGCTGACGTAGGTCGAAGCGCGGAGGAAAGCGAAGAGCGAACGGTTAGTCGTGGATTCGCGAGGCGCGACTTATTCAAGGGAGGAAACCATGGCCATCAACTTCACTGTGAACGGCAAGGCGGCGTCGACCGACGCGCCGCCGACGACGCCGTTGTTGTGGGTGATCCGGGAAGACCTCAAGCTGACCGGCACCAAGTTCGGCTGCGGTACCGGTCTGTGCGGTGCCTGCATGGTGCACATCGACGGCAGGCGCGCGTTCTCGTGCCAGACGCAAATGTCGGAGATGGCGGGCAAATCGGTGACGACCATCGAAGGGTTGTCGGCGGATTCGTCACACCCGCTGCAGAAGGCCTGGCTCGCCGAACAGGTGCCGCAATGCGGCTACTGCCAGTCCGGGCAGATCATGAGCGCGGCTGACCTGCTTAAGCAGAACCCCAAACCGACGCGCGAGCAGATCGTCGAGCACATGAGCACGAACATCTGCCGCTGCGGAACCTATCAGCGCATCGTGCGCGCGGTCGAGCGCGCGTCGCGGGAGGCCTGAGCCATGACCCAGCATATCGCAATCGAAAGCTTGAACGCGCGTTCCTCGCGCCGCCGCCTTCTGTCTCGTCGTCAAGTGATGATCGGAGCGGCCGGCCTTAGCTTCGCCATCGCGCTCGGCGTCGATCGCCGCGCCGCCGGCGCGGCGGTGCTTGTGGGCGAGCGCGGCGGTAAGACGCTCAGTCCATGGGTGAGCATCGCCACCGATGGAACGATCACAATCATGTCGCCCGCGACTGAAATGGGGCAGGGGTCGATGACCTCGCTGCCTTTGATCATCGCGGAAGAGCTCGATGCCGACTGGTCGAAGGTGCGCGTCGTGCCGGCGCCCCCGATCGATGCGATCTACGGCAACCCTGGCTTCCAAGGCATGATGTATACCGCCGGCTCCAATGCGGTGACGAGCTACTACCGGCCGCTGCGGCTCTTCGGCGCGCAGGTGCGCCGCGTGCTGATGGACAATGCCGGCAAGAAGCTCGGCGTGCCGGTCGAAGAGCTCACGACGGAGCCGAGCGCGGTCGTGCACGTCAAGTCGGGCGGCAAGCTCAGCTATGGCGAGATCGCCGCCTTTGCCGAAGTTCCGGACAAAGCGCCGGAGGTCAAGCCCGAGGCGTTGAAGAAGCCGAGCGAGTTCCGGCTCATTGGCAAGGACGTGACGCGGGTGGAGCTGCCGGGCAAGGTCAATGGCAGCGCGCGCTATGCCATCGACGTGCAGGTGCCGAACATGCTCTACGGTGCGGTCCTGCGCGCGCCGGTGGAAGGATCGGTCCCGGACAAGATCGACGACGCCAAAGCCAAGGTGATCGCCGGCGCCGTCAGGATCGTCAGGCTGCCGTACGGCGTGGGCGTGCTCGCGGAGACGCCATGGGCGGCGTTCGAGGCGCGCCAGGCGCTCACGCAATCCGTGACCTGGAGCAGAACCGGCACCGCCTGGGGCTTCGACAGCGATAAAGGCATGGAGCGGTTCGCCGCCGATGCCAAGGACCTCGCCCGCGGTGCAACGGAATGGAGCAAGGTCGGCGATGCGCGCGGCGAGATGCCGAAGGCGTCTTCCGTCTTCGAGGCCGAGTACCGCTGTGACTACGCCTATCACGCGCAAATGGAGCCCTTGAACGCCATCGCCTCGGTGTCGCCATCGGGCGATTCAGTCGAGATCTGGGCGGGAACGCAGAGCCAAAGCATCGGCTGCGAGGCGCCCGCCAAGGTCCTCGGCATTCCGCGCGACAAGGTGAAGCTCCACGACATGCTGATGGGTGGCGGCTTCGGCCGGCGCGGCAACCGCGACGTCGATTTCATCATCGACGCGGTGCTGATGTCGAAAGAGGCGGGGCGGCCGGTGAAGGTCATGTGGACGCGCGAGGACGACGTCCACAACGGCCGCTTCCGTCCGATCTCCGCGCACTACCTGAAGGCCGGGTTCGATCCCGCCGGCAAGCTCACGGCGTGGCATCACCGCATCGCCGTCGACCGCGTCGGGCCCTACATGGATCCGGTGCGCTACCAAATGAGCGGCGGCAAGGACTTCATTGCGATGCTTGGCGGCGACCCGCGCGGTTATGACGTTCCGCACCAACTGATCGAACAGCTCTATCGCGACACCGGGGTGCGCACGAATCCGCTGCGCGGGATCAGCTTCACCGCCAACAAGTTCGCGATCGAGACCTTCATCGACGAGATCGCGGGGAAGCGCGGCATCGATCCGCTGAAGTTCCGGCTCGAGCTGTTGAGGAATACGCCACGCGCCGTGAAGGTGGTCGAGCGGGTGGCGGAGATGGCGAACTGGGGCAAGAAACGCGACGGCCGCGGCCTGGGCGTCGCCTTCATCGACTATTCGGGATCGCAAGTCGCCGGCATCGCCGAAGTGTCGATCGACCGCGCCAGTGGGCAGATCAGGGTGCATGACTTCTGGTGCACCATCGATTGCGGCGTCGCGGTGCAGCCCGACAATGTGGCGGCCCAGACCGAGAGTAGCATCGTCTATGGGCTGGGCATGTCGTTGAGCGAGCGCATCACCGTCAAGAACGGCGTGGTCGAGCAGTCGAACTTCTACGACTATCGCGTGCCGCGCATGAACGAGGTACCGGCGATGCACATCGAGGTGATCGCGACCGACAACCATCCGACGGGCGCCGGACAAATGGCGACGCCGTTGATCGCACCTGCGATCTCGAATGCGGTAATGCAGCTCGCCGGCGTGCGCTTGCGCCACACGCCGTTCACCCCCGAACGGGTCAAGGCGGCGCTGGGCTAGAGGCCCACGCCTCCCTCCTCGCAAGACGCGTCTGATCGACGCGTCTTGCCCGATCATCCCAACTGGGCAGCGCGCTCAGGGAGAAGCAATGATGCAACGGCGTGTCTCGACCGGCCGCGCGCGTACTGCGAGCGCGGCCGCCGGATTGATGATCCTCGCGCTTCCCGCGCTTGCCCAGTCGCCCAAGATCGGCGATCCGCCGGAAGCCAAGAATATGCGGCTGGTCGGCTATAACGATCTGCACGGCCGCAGCGCCTATCAGCCGACGATTCATCACCAAGGCAGCCGCTATATCGCTTATGTCGGACATCACGGCGGAACGCCCGAGGTGCCGCAGCCGATCAACCGACTCACCGGACGAGCCGAGAACAACGGCACCTCGATCGTCGACGTGACCGATCCGACGCAACCGAAATACCTCGCGCACATTCCCGGTCTGCAAGGCCATTACGAGGAGGGCGGGGCGCAAATGGTGCGCGTCTGCGACGGCAAGACGCTGCCCAAGGGCGACCCGAGCAAGACCTACATGCTGCGGGTCTTCGGCGGCCGTGCGCACGAAATTTGGGACGTCACCGATCCGGCCAAGCCCGCGTTGCTGACCAAGATCGTCGAAGGGTTGAAGGATACCCATAAGAGCTGGTGGGAATGCGACACCGGCATCGCTTATCTCGTGTCTGGCGTCGAAGGCTGGCGAGTGCGGCGCATGACCCAGGTCTTCGACCTCAGCGATCCGTCAAAGCCGGTTCATATCCGCGACTTCGGCCTCATTGGCCAGGAGCCCGGCTCCACCGGCGCGGTGCCGACCGAGTTGCACGGGCCGATCTCGACCGGCCCGCAGGGCAATCGCGTCTATTTCGGCTACGGCACCAATAAGGGCGGCGTGCTGCAGATCGTCGACCGCGAAAAGCTTCTCAACGGTCCCAAGGAACCGACGGCGGAGAACCTGCGCTATCCGGTCGTCGGTCAGCTCGACATGCTGCCCTTCAACGGCGCGCACACGGTTTTCCCGATGCCCAAAATGCCCGTCGCGGAATTCGCCAAGGACAAGGACGGCAAAGTACGTGACTTCGTGATGATCGTAGACGAGCAGATTCTCAATGAATGCCAGGAAGCGCGCCAGCTCGTGTTCTTCGTCGATGTCACGATCGAATCGAGGCCAATGGTGGTGTCGAATTTCTCGGCGCCCGAAGCGAGCGGAAATTTCTGCCAGCGCGGCGGACGCTTCGGCTCGCACTCCTCGAATGAGAGCATGGCGCCGGTGTTCTACAAGAAGATCGCCTTCATCGCCTACTTCAACGCCGGCGTGCGGGCGGTCGACGTGCGCAATCCGTATCAGCCCAAGGAGATCGGGTACTTCATCCCGCCGATCACGGAAGCGACCGACAAGCGCTGCATCAAGATCGATGGGGTGGACCGCTGCAAGACCGCGATCCAGAGCAACAACGTGGAAACCGACGACCGCGGCTACATCTACGTGGTCGATCGCGCCAATACCGGCATGCATATTTTGGAGCTGACCGGCGAAGCGCGCGCGATCGCCGGGTTGCAATAACGCGCGTTGCGGAGGACGCGGGGCAGCGGGCCCGAAAGCGCCTCACGTCTCGCCGTAGAGCCAGGACATGCCCTCGTAGGCCTCTTCCGGCGTGCGCGGGCTGAGCATCTGGTTGCGCAGCTCCGCTGCCGGCCCGCGCGCATGGTAGAAGTCGCCGTAGACGCGCGCCATGATTTGCACCCGCGCGGTGCGCAAGTAACGCTGCTGGACATAGGCACGGAAGGCCGCGGGCAAATCGTCCGGGTTCTCACTGGCCTTATCGGCGAGGGAGACCGCGTCCTCCGTGGCCATGCAAGCGCCTTGCGCCAGATACTGCAGCATGGGATGGGCGGCGTCGCCGAGCAGCGTGACCCGCCCCTTGGTCCACTCCTTCACCGGTTCGCGGTCGCACAGCACCCACATGCGCCACGTCTCGATGCGCTCGAGCATGCGCAGGACCTCGGGGCGCTGGCCTTCAAAATGGGCCCACAACTCGCCGGCATCGGCCTCCGCATTCCAGCCCTCGACGTAACGCTTGGAGTGGAACACCGCGACCAGGTTGTAAATCTCGCCCCGGCGCAGCGGGTAGTGGACGAGATGGGTGCGCGGACCAGCCCACAACATCACGTCCGGCCTCCAGAGATCCTCCGGCACCTCCTCGCGCGTGAGCACCGCGCGATACGCGATGTGGCCCGATACCAGCGGCTTGCCGTCGCCGACCACCTTGTCGCGCACCTTCGACCACATGCCGTCGCAGCCGATGAGGGCACGGCCGCGGATGCGCTCGCCCGACTGCAGGATCACGCTGACGCCGGTGTCGTCCTGCGCGAAATCTTCGACGCTGTGACCGGTTTCCAGCGCGATGCGGTCGTTGTCCTTGCACGCATTGATGAAGACGGAATGCAGATCGTGGCGGTGCGTGACGGCGTAGGGCTGCTTGAACTTCTCCCTAAAGCGCGGGTCATCGAGCGGGATGCTGGTGACGCGCTCGCCGGACAAGGCGCAGCGCATCTCTATGGCCGGCGGCCTATGCGCATCGGCGAGCACCGCCTCTTTGAGGCCAAGCTTTTCGAGCGCGTGAAAGACGTTGGGGCCGAGCTGGATGCCGGCGCCGATCTCGCGGAACTCGGGCGCCTGCTCCAGCACCCGCACGGCGAAACCCTTGCGCGCGAGCGCGTAGGCCGCGGCCAGGCCCCCGATGCCGCCGCCCGCAATGAGGATCGGCAAGGCTTGATCGTTCGACATCGGCACTCCACGCACGTCCGGATGCCCCCAGCGAATATTCTGAGCCCGTTTGGCAACGGCTTCAATTGCGTGCGGGTAGGGCGTTTTGCGATATAGTTGGTGAGTGTTCCGGCGCTTGCGGCCAGATATGGTGAGCCCGGCTGGGATCGAACCCGCGACCTACTGATTAAAAGGCGTTTCCGGGCGCTTTCCGCAAACCTCTGACCGACCACCGCTTTCGCCGTGTCCACAGCACAAGTCGCTGCGGCACTTAGGAAAGTCTTGACTGGTGTCAGGAAAGCACTAGTTGTCCTGAGGAAAGCACTTGTCGCTTTCTGTGTGGACATGGTGTGGACATGAGCAGGCTGACTGACGCCACCGTCAAGCGCCTCCCGGCGCCCGCGACGGGCAACAAGATCACCTACGATGGCGCGTTGCCGGCTTTCGGCGTCCGCGTCACCGCTGCCGGACATCGGGCTTTCGTTCTGACGTACTGGAACAAGGCGGGGCGGCAGCGCCGCTACACCATCGGATCATTTCCCGACTGGTCGGTTGTCGGCGCGCGCAAGGAGGCCCGCAAGCTCAAGCGCGAGATCGATCAGGGTGGTGATCCGCTGGCCGAGATCGAGGCCGAGCGCGGGGCGGCGACCGTCGATGATCTGATCGAGCGCTTCCTCGAGGAGCACGTCAGCCGCAAGCGGCCGCACACTCAATACGACTACCGCAACGTGCTCGAGCGCCACATCCGGCCGGCTCTGGGCCGCATGAAGGTGGCCGAGGTTGCTTGGGCGGACATCGATGCGCTTCATCGCAAGATCACCAGGGCCGGCCGCAAGACCCAGGCTAACCGCGTGGTGGCGGTGGCGTCGAAGATGTTTTCCCTTGCCATCCGCTGGAAGATGCGCGCGGACAACCCAGCCCGAGGCGTTGAGCGCAATCAAGAACGCAAGCGCAAGCGCTATCTCACCCCGACCGAGCTCAAGCGGCTGATCGACGCGCTCGAGGCGCACGACGACCAGCAAGCCGCCGATATTTTCCGCCTGTGCCTGTTCACCGGCTGTCGCTCTGGCGAGGCCATGTCAGGCCGTTGGGACGATATCGATCTGGGCGCCGGCACTTGGACCAAGCCGGGATCGACGACCAAGCAGAAGACCGACCACATCGTCCCGCTCAGCGCGCCCGCCAAGCAGTTGCTCACGGTGCTGCGCAAGCGGACGAATTCGGAGTGGGTGTTCCCGGCCGACAGTGCGCCCGGCCATCGCGTCACGGTGCAGAAGGCGTGGCTCGTGCTCTGCAAGGCCGCCAAGATCACCGGCCTCCGTGTTCATGATCTACGGCACAGCTTCGCCTCGCAGCTGGTCTCCGGCGGCGGGTCGCTGCCGCTGATCGGCGCCCTGCTCGGTCACAGCAACCCGGTAACGACGCATCGGTATGCGCACCTGTTCGACGACCCGCAGCGCGCGGCCGTCGAGAAGGTGGGGCGGCTCATTACCAGCGGGCGACGATGACTCCGCCATGTCGGGAATGGAGACTGCTGCGCGACGAGCTCGAGTTCGCTGCCGCCTATACCAAGTCCATTCCGCTGGCCAAAAAGTTGCTGCTTCGGCATCTCGGCCAGGTGCACTCCGGTATTGAAATTCGCTGGATTTGCTTCGAGCTCGAGCTTGAGGGCGATTGGACTATCGTAGCTGCGCACCGCTTTTTCTGGCATCCCAACTCGGGCCATATCGAGACCGATTGGGACATGAGCAGCGCAACCCGCTCTGGGCCTCCCGCTGTGATCTCCGGATACAACCCCAGCAAAGTTGTCGAAGTCGAAGGTTGGCCGTTTGAGCGCAAAGAAGATATTCCGGCCGCGCTGCGCATCGACGAAGACGCGCATCCGATCTTTCTCATGTGGCGACCCCGAACTGTCCTCAAGGCTAGCGTTATTCGGCTTTGCCATGACGATGTCGTGGCCATGTTGCGCGCGATTGGCCTTCTGCCGCCGGAACCGGTACCGGTTGAGGGCGGCGCACAAGTACCGAACCCCAAACCACCGCCGAAGGCGAAGCTTGGTTCTCTAGCGCCCCGCTTAAACGAAACGGCCGCGCAATGGATCGCCCGCATCGATAAGGAGCGCCCGCAAACCACTGAAGAGACCGATCACGCCTATCGTCAGGTCCTGATCAAGCTTGCTGGCCCCAAGTGGGCGCCAGCAACGGTTCGAAATTATCTGAACATCTACCGCAAGAAAGCGCGCGACCAGCGCTGAAAATCCCACCGCACTCAGACATATTTGTGCGCCGCCACGTGCGTCCCGGGCGCGCGTTGTGGAAGTCCGTCAGTCACGGTAACCGGCGCGCGATG
>Ga0306921_10009456_pt1 | contig 10338 bp, 10 predicted proteins | sample sta12Cox44000080_FD_203760 | JGI IMG/M metagenome (GOLD analysis project Ga0306921, IMG submission 203760) | Lab enrichment of tropical soil microbial communities from Luquillo Experimental Forest, Puerto Rico - statoxic.12C.oxic.44.000.080 (v2)... | ecosystem: Environmental > Terrestrial >...
GGGATTGACTGCGCCATTGCAAAAAGGTTCGCGAACTCCTGATTCGTCATCCAACCGTTCTTGTCGACGACAAAACTTCGGACATCCGGGAGGACCGTCGGGAAGCCGCCAAAGCTGATCGACGAAACCCAGGCAAGATGCGCTGTCAGCGCCAATGGTGCGGAAGCGCCGATCATCGGGCCCTCGCGTTCTCGATGCCGGCGACGAGAATGCTGATCGGTACAACGCCCAATAAGACCGCAAATAACGGCAGTTTGCCGAGAGTGGTGAGACCGAAGGCGAGCGCAGCGAAAAGCAAGGCCGCCGGTCGGTGACGATGAGGCTTCAAGAGCCTCACGCCCGTTGCGATCAGAAGCCCGGCTGCTGACGCGGCAATCCCGCCAAGGATATCCCGGAGCGCGGTCAGGTAAGCGTATCGAAGGTATAAGAGGCCGAGCGAGAGTCCGACTGTCCCAGGGATTACAAGAGAACCGCAGAGCGCAGCGATTGCACCGATCACGCCGCGCATCTTCGCGCCGATGCAGACCGCAATCCCGATTATGTTCGGCCCCGGCATGAATTGGCAAAGGCTGACAATATCGGCAAATTCTCCGTCGGTTATCCAGCGACGGCTCTCGACCGCCACGCGGCGCGCCCAGACAATTCCGCTGCCGCCCCCGACCCCGCAGAGCGAGATGGTCAGGAACGCGCTAAAGAGGGCTCCGGGACGGACAGCCTGCTCCACCTTCTCTGCTCGCTCGAAGCGGGTCATCTGCGACCTCCGGCGGGTGTCGTGACACACCCTGCGAATCCGCCTACCAGTATGGCGTTGCGGTACCCGAGGTTGACCCAGAGCGGCCCGATCAGCCGAGCCGCCGGCCCGACGACGGTGATGACGACGACGTCCTGCGAGCGACGCTTGTCGCGAGCGGCGATCGCCGCCCCGTCAGTCCGCCGCGACCACTGGCTGTTGCCCGCGCAAGACCGAGTTACCCTCCCAGAGCTCGGTCTGGTCGACGTGCGGTCTCTCGCCGTCCTGGCCGAGGTCGAGTCGCCTGCTCTGCCCAAAGATCGCTACCGGGTTCTTCCATACGATCGTCTCGATGTCAGCCTCGGCGATCCCAGCCGCGCGCATCGCGCGCGCCGTCTTCGGCACCTTCAGTGGATCGCTGACGCCCCAGTCGGCGGCGCTGTTGATGGTGATGCGCTCGCAGCCGTAGCGCTTGACGAGCTCGACCATGCGAGGCTCGTCCATCTTGGTTTCCGGATAGATCGAGTGGCCTGCCCAATAACCATTGTCGAGCGTCAGCGGCAGGGTCTCCTCAGTATTGTGGTCGATCAGCACCTTGCGCGGATCGATGCCGCTCGCCTTGACCACGTCGATTGAGCGCACCGTACCCACCTTCTTGTCGCGGTGTGGCGTGTGTATCAGGATCGGCAGGTCAAACTTCATGGCGAGCTCGATTTGCTGCTCAAAATATTTCTGCTCTGCGGGAGTCTGGTCATCGAAGCCGATCTCGCCGACCGCAACCACCGTCTCTTTTTCGAGAAAGATCGGCAGAAGCTCTATCACCCCAGGCGCGACGTCGGAGTTGTTCGCCTCCTTCGGATTGAGCGCCATTGTACAGAAGTGGTGGATCCCGAACTGACGTGCTCTGAACCGCTCCCATCCGACCAGCGAGAGGAAATAGTCCTCGAAGGTGCCGACGTTCCGCCGGGGCTGACCGACCCAGAAGGCGGGCTCGATCACCGCCACGATGCCGGCATCGGCCATGGCGCGGTAGTCGTCGGTCGTGCGAGACGTCATGTGTATGTGATGGTCGAACATCTTCATCGCGCGGCTCTCCTCACGTCGCCTTACTCCATGACCAGATCGATGTCCGCGGGAACGGATCGCCCGGCGGCGCGGCGCTCGCTCGCGTAGTCTGCCGCCATGCGGCGGAGCTCCGGGGTCTTGCGCCGATCGAGGCCGAGAATGCGCAACACGGGGACACCGATGAAATACGCCTTCAGGACGAGCTGATTGAACGCGGGCTCGGGGAAATGGGCGGCCGGGTACGGATTCTCGCACGCGATCGCCTCAAAGACGTCGCGCACATTGGTGCGGCACCCGTCAGTGCCGATCTCGAGAAAGCGCCGCGGATCGGGCAACAGTGACAGACCCCTCAGAACGGCTGCTTGCTCCCGCTCGTCGCCCTTCAGATAGACCTCGCGCACCAGCGCCACGTGCCGTTCGGAAGGCACTGTCTCGAGCGCGCGCAAGAGAAGCGCGGCTCGCGCCAGTCCATCGAGCCCCCAGGCGTCCGGGGCAACGATGCCGAGATCGCGGGCCAGACGCTGCTCCTCGGCGGACAGGCTCAGTTGGATGCCGCGAAGTCGCCGGCCTGCTCCGGCAAAGGCGGCGCGGAGCGCGATAACAGACAAGGGAGTGCCACGTCGAGGAGCGGCTTCTTCGAGCCACTGCCGAGAGCCTGCATCGGTTTGTCGTAGGACCAGCGACCAGAGGAAATCGGACATCGATCAACTCCCTCGCAATCGGGTCACAGCTGAGTGGCCCGCTCGGGCCGGCCGGTCTCCCGCGAGCTGAGGCCTTCTTGCTCTGACCCCGCTCGTCGCAATCGTGGGCTGGGCGTTCGGCAGAAGTCAGCAAACGCCTCGCTGTACACGGTTAAGATAAATCGCCCGCCCGTTGTTGTCCAGGCCCGCCTCGGTTGTCTAAGCGCCTGATCGGCGTTCGACCTTAGATCGATACTTCTCAAGTTTGTACCACTTGTGCTTGTCTTCGGTCAGGTGGAGGAACGCAGCATTAACGGCCACTTCGGGACGAGGGTTCTTGACGAGATGTTGGCAACTAGGTTGTTGGTTGGCTACCCGAGCAGCTTGGGGTTGGCGGTAGGGAGGACCCGGTCTTCGGCCTGAACCGAGCGGCGAATCGAAAACGATTTTTCGCTGCTACCGCAGAATTTTCCCATCGACCAACCGGGCAGGGTGATGGTTAACTGTCTCGGATCGCTGCGGTATGCGGGCCGCAGGATGTACCAGCAGGGGAGAAAAATGGCGGAGACTCACAGGGTTGCCGTCAAAGGACCACCACCGTTCGCATTTGACCGTATTAGCCTCACGATCAAGGCCGGCGATACGGTCGAATGGACTAATCAAACGGGGGTGCTCCCCCAACAAAGGTGAATTTCCAGGCCACGACACACCGGCCAACGGCACGTTTTCTCACGCGTCTGGAATGATCCTAGACGCGACTGGAAAAATCGGAGGAGCTTTGCGATGGCAGTAATCGACATTAAGAGAGACCGAGCTGACAAGGTAATATTTGACCCCGAGGAGTTACAAATGGGGAAGAGCCCCGATTTCGTGTTCTGGCGCAATTTCGACCGTAAGGAGCAACATTGGATCACCGCCAAGGATAAAAGACAGAATCTCTGGTTTAAGGCTCCTTTGGCGCGCTTTGTCGATGGCCAACCCCCGGATACTACCACGCAGCTTACTCTGACTGAGTTCGACGACATCGACTATGTCTGCAGTCTGCATCCAGGAGAGCAGGGAAAAATCACCTTCAAGTCTCCAACAAGTTGAGCGGGACTACCGAGCGCGCCCGGCTTCGTGCAAGCGCGAAGCCGGACAAGAGACATAATTCGGGGGCGAGCATGGCAGCAGATCATCGCGATGCGGGAAAAATGCGCGAGTTACATGGGACCTTGGGACAGATCGCGTCGAGCGCCGCAGCTGAGGGAACACTCTCCACGCGGCGTCAGTTCCTGACCGGGGCCCTCGCGGTTTCGGGCCTCGCACTGTCCGGAGTGCCGGGTCCTGCGGGCGCGCAGTCTCCCGCCCCCGCCGCTCCGGCGCAAGGTTCCTCGCAAGAATTGCGTACGATCGGCGAAATCCGCAGCCGGAACGGCAGGATGCGGGCGGTCATCACTGTGCGCAATGAGGCACGTAGCGTACCGGGTCTGAAAACAACTCAACCGTTGATGCTGCGGTATTTCGAAGGCAAGGGTCCCGAGGGCGGCTGGCCGAACGAACACGGGGTCCCGCTCCCCGGGCCGACGCTGCGGGCGCGTGTCGGCGACCAGGTCGAGATTACCTTTCTCAACCATATCAAAGTGGAGGACTTTCCCGGCAGCTCGATCGACAACGCCGAGAAAGGCACCGGCACCGGCTGCGACGTCTCGACCGACCAGTCCGGAAAGAACCTCTATCCAGAAGGCGCCGGCGACACCTTTCCCGACTGCTTCCACGGATCGAGCACGGCCAATCTGCATTTCCACGGCACACATGTCACCCCGGACGGGCTGGGCGACAACGTGCTGGCACAGATACGGCCAAATCCGGGGGTCACCGAAGAATCTGTCCAAGGTGATTTCGCACGGATTTTTGCCGCCGCTGAAAGCGGGCACCTGCCCGTCCATTGGGACGATCTGCCTGAGAGCTGGAGGGACAAGCAGCTTGGTTTGCTGAGGGAGTACGACGACACGGCGGTCTGGCAAGGGAAGCGCGGCAGCCCCGGCCACCCCGCCTTACCGCTCGAGAACCAGCTGCTGCCGCAAAGCAAGGCACTGATCGCAATGGGGCAGTGGCCGCAGTACCAGATCGGGGCGTACCCCTACTGCTTCAAGCTTCCTGAGTATATCGACGCGCAGGGCAAGCCGACCGGTTATACGGCGGGTCAATGCCCGGGAACGCATTGGTATCACGCACACAAGCATGGATCGACCGCGATCGACGTGTTCAATGGCATGGCCGGGGCATTCGTGATCGAAGGGGATTACGATGACGGGCTCGCCAAAATCTATCCGAACCTCCGACAAACCGAGAAAGTCCTTATTTTGCAGCAGTTTGTCGACGTACCGAACCTGGAGTTGCCCGGCAGGGGACCTTCTCCGGTTCTGGTCAATGGGCAACAGAAGCCGACAATAACGATGCGTCCCGGGGAAGTTCAGCTGTGGCGCCTCGTGAATGCCACAGTCAACACTACCATAACACTAGAAGGGTTCACCGCAAGTAACGGCCTTGCGCCAGAAATACGCCAGATCGCCCAAGACGGCGTGCAGTTCCGGTATGAGAACTACAAGAATCAGCCGCTGCTTTCGCCGCCAACGGCCGGAGCCCCACCGTCGAACACCTTTGCGCCGGGGAACCGGGTGGATATTCTGGTCAAGATTCCCGACAGTGCCGCTCCGCAACAGTATTCTTTCCTACCAAAGGTAAACAGCGATGGTGGTATCTTGACCCTCACGGTTGCCGGAACCCCGATCATCCCGGCGATGGACTTTCCTTCGGAAATCGATTACCCGAGATTTCCGTGCTTTCTGGAGGACATCGATCCGACCACCATTCGGATAAAGCGGACCATGGATTTCGGCTGGGAAGCCGGTAGAAAATTGCCAAACGTATATCCGCCGGCGCCTCAATACATGATCGACGGACGGCAATTCGCCGAGAGCAGATACGACCAGACCATGGTTCTCGGCGATGCCGAGGAATGGACGCTCACGAATTCGACCACGCAGATCGCCCACCCATTCCATATCCACATCAATCCATTCCAGGTAATCGAAATTTTCGATCCCGCGATTAAATCTCCAAACAACGTTTACAAGCCCGACAAGAATTTTGTCTGGCAAGATACGATCGCGATCCCGCCAGCACAAATCGACGACAATGGCAAGTTGACAAAGGGCCACGTCAAGATACGACACCGGTTCGTGGATTTCCCCGGCTCCTTCGTTCTGCACTGCCACATACTTGCGCACGAGGACCGCGGGATGATGCAGCTGATCCGAGTGGTCCCCGCCGATACGATCATCAAACATCACTAGGACCCGCCGGCTATTGGCGGCATCAAGGCACCTGTATCAGTGATGCAGTTGCAATTCAGGAAGCAACCGCAAAACACGATTCGTCGCGTACAGCGAGTGAACGAGGAAGGACGACCCAGTTTTGACGCGGACAAAGCGATGGTTGTCATGTCCGCATTTGACGCGGCGGCGCCGAGCTTCGACCGTCACCGCACCCTGCCAGACGGTGTTGCGAAGGCGATCCGCAACGCTGTGATCGCCGCGGCCGGCGGCGTGCCTAGGCCGCTTCTTCTGGATATCGGCGCCGGCGCGGGGCGGATCGGCCGCCCATTCGTGGCCGCCGGCGACAATTATGTCGGCGTCGACCTGTCGTTTGGCATGTTGCGCGTCTTTTTGCACCGCGCGACGTGCGGCGGCGCTGCGCCGAGGCCGGCGCCACCGCGTTTGGCGCGCGCTGACGGGCGATATCTGCCGTTTCCCGACGCCATTTTCGACGTCGTCATGATGGTCCAGATTTTTGGTGGCATGAGCAATTTCCGGCTGCTCGTGAGCGAAGCTCGCCGCGTTCTGCGGCCATCGGGAGCGGTTGTCCTCGGCCAAACGCTCGCACCGGAGCACGGCATCGACGCACGATTGAAGCAGCGTCTGGCGTTGATCCTGTCAGAGATCGGGATTGACCCAGGACACAATTCTCACGACGAAGTCGAGCAAGCGCTCAACTCCGGGGCGCGCAGCACCGAATCCGTGCTCGCCGCGTCATGGCGGGCCGATCGGACGGCGCGCCAGTTTCTGGAGCGCCATCGCACCGGCGCGCGGATTTCGGCATTGCCGGAACCAGTCAAAAAAGAGGCGCTGCGCCGGCTCGCGGTTTGGGCCATTGCAACACTCGGCTCGCTCGACGCAGTCTTCTCAGAACCGCACGCATTCGCGCTGCAAGTGTTCAAATTCGATCCCGTGGCGCCTCTCTGAACATGCCGAATACGAAAGACGACGCCATGCTGACGGAACTAGGCTGGCGGCTGGTCTCGGGTTCGCTCAGCGACGCCGCAATTCAGAGAGCCACCGAAGCCACCCCCGACTTCGCCATCCTGCCATGGGTGAATGTCGTGAAGATCGGCGGGCAGAGCATCATGGACCGCGGCCGGGCCGCCGTCGCTCCGCTTGTCGACGAGATCGTCGCCAATCTGCCGCATCACAAGATGATCCTCGGCACCGGCGCCGGCACGCGCGCGCGGCATATCTACAGTCTGGCGATCGATCTCGGGCTGCCGGTCGGCGTGCTCACCGTGCTCGGCACCGCAGTCGCGTGGCAGAACGCGCAGATGCTGCAATACCTGTTGGCGAAGCACGGCATCGCCTTTCTCGAACCGCAGGAATTCGCGTCGCTGCCGCATTACCTGATGGAACGTGGCGCGGTGATCTGTCAGGGCATGCCGCCCTACAAATTATGGGAAGAGAACCCCGCGATCGGCCGCATTCCACCGCAACGCACGGACACCGGCTGTTTCCTGATCGCCGAGGTGTTCGGCGCGCGCAAGATGATCTACATCAAGGACGAGGACGGCCTCTATACCGCCGACCCGAAGAAGGACCCGGCGGCGCGGCACATTCCGCGCATCAGCCTTCAGCAGCTGCTGGAGCGCGACCAGGACGATCTTGTCGTTGAGCGCGCCGTGCTCGAGCTGATGCTGAGCGCGCGGTACATCCGCGAAATCCAGTTCGTCAATGGACTCAAACCTGGACAGCTGACCGCGGCGCTCGCCGGCGAGCCGGTCGGCACGATCATCTACAACGCCGCACCCAAAGCGGCCGCAGGTGAACAAGCGTGACGACCGACCGCGACGAGCCTTCGGCGCGCGACGCCGGCGCGCAGCACGTGGTCTCCCGGTTGATGCGCGAGTCGCTGGTCGACAAGCAGGTGATCTCCAGCACCGAGGCGCCGGTGCGTGCGATCCTACCGAAGCTCAACGTGGTGCAGATCGGCGGCATGTCGATCATGGATCGCGGCAGCAGCGCCGTGATCCCGCTTCTCGACGAGATCATCGCCAACCAGGACCAACACATGCAGATCGTCGGGGTCGGACCCGGCGTGCGGGGTCGGCACATTCTCTCGGTCGGGCTTGATCTCGGCCTGCCGACCGGGGCCATAGCGACCTTGGCGGCGAAGTCGTCGGCCCAGAACGCCTACATGGTATCGTGCCTGCTGGCCAATAGCGGCTTCGTCTACCTCGAGGCGCCGTTCATCGTTCAGCTCCTTCCGGCAATGCTGGCGGCGGCGCGCGGCGCGGTGTTCAACGGCATCCCGCCCTATGATCTGTGGGAGCACCCGCCGGCGCTCGGCAAGATTCCGCCGCATGGCAGCGATGCCGGCTCGTATCTCGTCGGCGAGGTGTTCGGGGCGCGCTCGATCATTCTGTTAAAGGATGTCGACGGGCTCTACACCGCCGATCCGAAGACCAACCCCGACGCCGAGCTCATCTCCGAGATCGATACCGCCAAGCTGATCGGGCAAAACCTGCCAACCCTGCCGATCGAGCCGGTGGTGCTGGAATTGCTATCGCGCGGCCGGCTGGCACGCAGCATCCGGATCATCAACGGACTGGTGCCGGGCAATTTGACGCGCGCGCTCAACGGCGAGCCGATCGGCACGATCATCCATGGTGCGAGACGGCCCGGCTCCTACTGAAGCGCACGACGACAGCGGATCTTGCGCTGTTCGCCTTGGCTCGGCGCGTCAGCAAATCATCTCCGGACGGCAGGAATTCGAGGTCGCCGAGCCCGACGCAACGCAGGCACAGTGGGCCCGGATTTTTCCATGACCAATAAACGCCGGTGCCGCCCCACCGATGGCACGTCCACTCGTGGCTCAGTGGCTGGATCACCACCAGCTCCGGGGCAGGCTTGCCTTCTCCGCCAGGCGCTCGCGCTTGCGCTCGGATAGCTCGGGCGAGAGAGCACACCCCGCAGCTCTCTATCCTTTCGATATGTCAGTGATAGACTATCCCTAAGCGGAGAAACCCAAAGGAAATCGGGCCTGGTGTAATCAGAATCGGCTGCGGGTTTCGCAAACTCCGGTTGAGTAGGGATCGGGCGACCGTGCGACGAGCCCAGGGAGGTAGTTGAAATGAAGCCAAGTTCTTGGGCGTTTGCCGCGGCCGTGTTGCTGATTGGAGTGTCCGCTAGCGACGTGACATTCGCCCAAAAGCCAGGCGGCATTCTTAGGGTCTACCATTGGGATAGTCCGCCGAGCATGTCGATCCACGAGGAGGCGCAATACTCGACTGTCGTGCCGATGATGGGGGTCTTCAACAACCTTGTCATGTACAAGCAGGACGAACCCAAGAATAGTCTGGAATTGCTGATGCCGGATCTCGCGACGCGCTGGTCGTGGAGCGAGGACGGATTGGACCTGACCTTTGAGTTGCGCGAAGGCGTGAAATGGCATGACGGCACACTATTCACGGCAAGGGACGTCCAGTGCACCTGGGATATGCTACTCGGTAAGTCGAATGTCACGTTGCGCACCAATCCCCGGACGGCTTGGTACCAGAACCTTGACCGGGTCACCGCCGATAGCGACCACGAGGCAACCTTTCATCTGAAGCGACCACAGCCGGCTTTTATCGCGTTTCTCGCATCCGGGTTCTCGCCAGTCTATCCTTGCCATGTTTCGCCGCGCGATATGCGCCAGCATCCAATCGGCACCGGCCCATTCAAATTCGTTGAGTTCAAACCGAATGAGAGGATCAGGGTGACGAGAAACCCAGATTACTGGAAAAGCGGCCGGCCTTACCTCGACGGCATCGACTACACGATCATAACAAACCTCTAACGTTTGGTGCCCTCGGTTCGGTGCCAAAATCCGCAGAAACGCTGACAGGCTGAGGGTACCATCCGTCTGATTTCATCCACTAGATTGGAGAAGATGCGCCGTGAACTGGCCGAAGCATCGGAACCAATCGTCGCGAAGCAATAAGGGCCCGTCAGGAAATAAGCGAATCGACTTTTGAGAGAATAAGATATGGATTTACAACCGTGTCTTCATATCATATGTTGTGATGGTGATCGATGTTGAGCCCATCAGGGAGCGGTTCTCCACGGTAGCGCCGTTTCTCGACGAACGGAGCCGTCGGCTGGTCGCGGCGGCCGAGGCGTTTGCTGCTGGTTATGGTGGCATTGCTGCGGTGGCGATGGCAACCGGGGTGGCGCCGAGCACGATCGGGCGGGGTCTAAAAGAATTGGCCCAGGACGAACCATTGGGACGGGTTCGGCGACCCGGCGCGGGACGCAAGCCCGCGATTGTCAGGGACCCGATCCTGCGCGCCGATCTCGAGGCGCTGGTCGAACCAACAACGCGGGGGGATCCGCAGTCGCCATTGCGGTGGACCTGCAAGAGCGTGCGCCGACTGGCCGAGGCGCTGCAGCAGCAGGGCCACCAGGTGAGCCGCACCCTGGTGGCCGAATTGCTCAATGCGGCGGGTTACAGCCTACAGGGCAACCGCAAGACCAAGGAGGGCGACAGCCACCCGGACCGGGATGGGCAATT
>Ga0306921_10009458_pt1 | contig 10337 bp, 5 predicted proteins | sample sta12Cox44000080_FD_203760 | JGI IMG/M metagenome (GOLD analysis project Ga0306921, IMG submission 203760) | Lab enrichment of tropical soil microbial communities from Luquillo Experimental Forest, Puerto Rico - statoxic.12C.oxic.44.000.080 (v2)... | ecosystem: Environmental > Terrestrial > Soil...
CATCTACATCGGTGACGTAGCACATGTCCGCGATGGGTTTCCACCGCAAACCAACATCGTCCGGGTCGATGGTCGCCGCGCGACCCTTCTGAGCGTGCAGAAGGCCGGCAAAGCCTCTACCCTCGATATCGTGGCCGGCATCAAATCGATGCTGCCCACACTGATTCCTTCGCTGCCGCCCGAACTTCAGATCCGTCCCCTCGCGGATCAGTCAATTTTCGTGCGCGGGTCGATTCAGGGTGTAGTCCGTGAGGCCATCATCGCCGCCTGCCTGACTGGCTTCATGATCCTGGTATTCCTAGGCAGTTGGCGCAGCACGTTGATCATTGCGGTCTCGATCCCCCTTTCCATCCTGGTGTCGATCATTTGCCTAAGCGCTTTGGGCGAGACCATCAACATCATGACGCTCGGTGGCTTGGCTTTGGCCGTCGGAATTCTTGTGGATGACGCCACCGTCGAAATTGAGAACATCAACCGCAACATTGCGCTGGGCAAAGAGGCAGAACACGCCATCCTCGACGGCGCGCAACAGATTGCTGTCCCCGCGTTTGTATCCACGCTGGCGATCTGTATCGTGTTTGTGCCCATGTTTTTCCTGAGCGGTGTTGCCCGCTACTTGTTCGTTCCACTCGCGGAGGCAGTGTCGTTCGCAATGCTAGCCTCGTACCTGCTTTCACGGACCGTCGTCCCAACAATGGCGAAGTACCTGCTCCGCGGCCACGAGGCTGAGGCCACGAATCTGCCCGAAACAAGCTCCAATCCTCTGGTTCGCTGGCAGTTGAAGTTTGAAGAGGGTTTTGAGCACTTCCGCGAACGCTACCACGCGCTGTTGGAGCGTTGCCTGAGCAGCCGAAAAGTCTTCCTTCTCACATTTTTGCTGTTCTGCGTCGGCTCGCTCGTTTTGCTCGTTCCATTTCTTGGCCAAGACTTCTTCCCATCAGTGGATAGCGGTCAGATCAAACTTCACTTGCGCGCCCGCACCGGTACGCGCATTGAAGAGACGGCCCGGCTTTGCGATCTGGTCGAACAATCGATCCGCCAGCAGATCCCACCCGACCAAGTTGCCACCATTATCGACAACATTGGTCTGCCCTATAGCGGCATCAACCTGTCTTACAGCACGTCAGCGCCCACCGGTCCCGCTGATGCCGATATCCTTGTCAGCCTGTCCGAGAACCACGGCCCAACCGAGCACTACGTCCATGACCTCCGCTTGAAGTTAGCCCGTGAGTTCCCGGGCGTGACCTTCGCATTCCTGCCGGCTGATATCGTGAGCCAGATTCTCAACTTCGGGTTGCCTGCTCCCATCGATGTGCAGGTCGTCGGATACAGCCTCGACAAGAATCGGGAGTACGCGACTAAGCTTCTCGAGAGGTTGCGTTACATTCCAGGCACGGTCGATCTCCGCATCCAGCAACCGTTCGACCAGCCCAGACTGAACGTGGACGTTGACCGGACGAAGGCCGATCAGATCGGCTTCACCCAGCGTGACGTCGCGAACAATCTTCTGATCTCGCTGAGCGGAAGCTTCCAGACGTCACCGACCTTCTGGTTGAATCCCAACAACGGCGTCAGTTATGCAATTGCCACGCAGACACCGCAGTACCGCATCGATTCGCTCCAAGGGCTGCAGAACATTCCAGTCACCGGCCCGAGCAACCCCAAAGCACAAATCCTAGGCACCCTCGCCTCCGTGAACCGCGGCGTCGGCATGGCCACGGTGTCGCACTACGACATTCAACCAGTGATCGATATATACGGATCTGTGCAGGGAAGAGACCTGGGAGGCGTTGCCAAAGAGATCAATCAGGTTCTCGCCGACACGAGCAAAGATGTGCCCCGGGGTTCGCGGGTCATCGTGCGTGGCCAGATCCAGACCATGCGCTCCTCCTATATTGGCTTGATCGGCGGCCTTTTCTTCTCCATCCTGCTGGTCTACTTGCTAATCGTTGTAAACTTTCAGTCCTGGCTTGATCCTTTCATCATTATTTCAGCGCTGCCGGCTGCGCTCGCCGGTATTGCCTGGTTCCTGTTTGTCACGGGTACGACGCTGAGCGTTCCGGCTCTCACGGGATCCATCATGTGCATGGGAGTTGCGACAGCCAACAGTATTCTGGTCGTCAGCTTCGCGAAAGAGCAGATGGAAGAAGGCAAGGACGCCATCACCGCTGCTTTGCAGGCGGGCTTTACTCGCTTTCGGCCTGTTTTGATGACTGCGCTGGCGATGATGATCGGCATGGTGCCCATGGCGTTGGGTCTTGGCGAAGGTGGCGAACAGAACGCGCCTCTGGGGCGCGCCGTCATTGGCGGACTGCTGTTTGCCACCACCGCGACGCTGTTCTTTGTACCCGTCTTTTTTAGTGTTGTACATCGTCGCCGTGGCCAGGCTACGGATGCTGAATCCGTACGCTGAAACACAGCGTCTACTGAACTTGGTTCGGGTGTTTTTTGGAGATCCAAATTTATGGCGGTAGCACAGGAGCAGTTGCACAGCACACCAATCCAACCAGATACTGCCGCGCCACCGGGCAGTTCGCAGAATCGGCCTCGGCGGCTCTGGCTTCTTCTTGCATGCGTAGTTGTTGTCATTCTTCTGGTGTTCGGAGCCATTCTGCCGCGCATGCGCGCCCGCGCGGCCTTGCGCAGCGAAACCAATGAACTCGCAGTTCCCAGCGTGATTGTTGTGCAGCCCAAGCCTTCCGCTCCCGGTCAGGAAGTTGTTCTCCCGGCCAATGTACAAGCTTTCAAAGATGCTCCTATTTATGCGCGCACAAACGGGTATCTCAAGCGTTGGTATGTCGATATTGGTGCCCGCGTAAAGGCTGGGCAGTTGCTCGCAGAAATCGACACTCCCGAGGTCAATCAGCAACTCAGCCAGGCCAAAGCCGACTTGGCCATCGCCGAGGCGAACCTACGCCTCTCCGGAATCACCGACGAACGTTACGCGGGATTGCTCAAGACCGATTCCGTCTCACAACAGGACGCCGACAATGCAGCCGGCGATTTCGCAGCAAAGAGAGCCACCGTCCAATCCGGGCAGGCCAATGTCAAACGCCTGGAGGACCTCGAATCCTTCCAGCGCATTTACGCCCCGTTCGATGGCGTGATCACGGCCCGTAACACGGACATCGGTCAGTTAATCGATTCCGGTAGTGGTACGAAGGCGGAGTTGTTCCACATCGCGGCTCCTTCCAAGTTGCGTGTCTACGTAAACGTTCCGCAGGTCTATTCGCGGGCGACCAAGCCCGGACTCAAAGCGGACCTCACTTTTCAGGAATTCCCCGGGCGCCGCTTCCAGGGAACCTTGGTTCGTACCGCGGATTCGATCGACCAGGCTAGCCGCACGCTGCTGGTGGAAATCGAAGTGGCTAATCCGACTGGGGAGTTACTCTCCGGTGCCTATGCAGAAGTCCATTTGAAGCTGCCCGGCAGCGTAGCAACCTTCACGATCCCCACCAACACGATGCTGTTCCGAACCGAGGGTCTGCAGATAGCGACGGTTAAGGAGGGCAAGGTGCAACTGATTCCAATCACCGTCGGTCGCGACTATGGCAATGAGGTCGAGGTGGCTTCTGGCCTGACCGGAAGCGAAAGTATCGTCCTCAATCCGTCTGATTCAATTATCTCGGGCCAGCAAGTTCGTATCAGCCAGCCGGGTGCAAGTGCTGCAGGGAAGGGGAAGTGAAGCCTCCTATTCGCACAACGCGGTTCAGTCGGCTCATCGTGGCCAAGACTGGCTGGCTTGCGCTCGGGCTGGCGCTATTCTCGGGTTGCTCCGTCGGACCGCGATACGCGCGTCCGTTGGCACCACCTGCGTCCGCCTTTAAAGAAGTACCCCCCGACTGGAAGACCGCCCAGCCCGTTGACTTTGCCGCGAAAGGGATATGGTGGGAAGTCTTCCAGGATCGACAGCTGAATTCTCTGGAAAACCGAGTCAACGTTTCCAATCAGACGCTAAAAGCCTCAGAATCCCAGTTCGCCCAGGCTCGCGATTTAGTCCGCGTAAATCGCTCTTCCTATTATCCGAATGTAAGCGCCGGAGCTTCGGTGCAGCGCGTGCATGTGTCGACTGATCGGCCCAATGGCCAGTTCACCTCTGTCACCAACTACAACGACTTTCAGCTCCCTGTCGACGTGTCGTATGAAGTGGATGTTTGGGGTCGCGTACGTCACACCGTCCAGCAAGCCCGCGCCAACGCGCAGGCCAGCGCCGGAGATCTCGAGAGTGTTCGCCTGAGCCTGCACGCCGAGTTGGCCCTCGACTACTTCCAGTTGCGCGCCCTCGACGCCGAGGCTGAATTACTCGATTCCACCGTCGTGACCTTCCAGAAGGCGCTCGAACTCACCCAGAATCGCTACCAGGGTGGGGTTTCCTCTCAGGTGGACGTTGCCCAGGCGCAGACGCAGCTGGAAACTACCCGCGCCCAAGCGATTGACGTGCGAGTGCAGCGGGCTCAACTCGAGCACGCGATCGCTGTGCTCACCGGACAGGTGCCTGCAGACTTCTCCATACCGGCGCTGCCGCTGACTGCTACCCCCCCCGTCGTGCCTCCGGGCCTGCCCTCGGATTTGCTGGAGCGCCGTCCCGACATCGCTGCCGGAGAGCGCCGGATGGCGGCTGCGAATGAGCAGGTCGGAATTGCGACCGCTGCGTACTATCCGACCATCAGCTTGAGCGCCACCGGAGGCTTCGAAAGCACCTCAATCACGAACTGGTTCACTGGCCCCGCTGGATTTGTGTCGGCGGGCGCGTCCGCTGTCGAAACGCTCTTTGATGCCGGTCGCCGCCACGCTTTAACGGATCAGGCGAAGTCAGCTTATGACGAGAGCGTAGCGAATTACCGCGAGACCGTTCTTGGTGCGTTCCAGGAAGTCGAGGACAACTTGGCTGCCCTTCGTCTGCTCGAAGATGAAGCCAAGACGGAACAAGCCGCTGTGGAATCGGCGCAGCATTCGCTCGATCTTTCCAACAACCGCTACAAAGGCGGTGTCACCACCTACCTGGAAGTGCTCACGGCCCAAAGCACAGCTCTCTCTGACCAACGAACTCTGGTTCAGATCGCAGGCCGGCGCATGACCGCGAGCGTCTCACTCATTAAAGCTCTGGGCGGGGGATGGCAAGCCTCAAGTCTCCCATCTGCGCAGGATCTCTCTTCAACCACATCGCCTGTTTCCTCGACAGGCGGACCGTAACCGAATCCTCGTGTCGGGTTAGACGCCCTCGTCTGTCCGGCCGGGCAAAGTCCGGCTCGCGCCTGATGCGACCTCCGGTAACGATGTCTCCGCCGAAGGCTACGAGGGTCAACTGCAACTCGACGTCAGCTCCTCGTCCTTGTAATCTACCGCTCGAGTGCAAAACCGCATCGAGTCCGTTCGTAGCCTCCATGACCAAATCTTCGACCTCTGCGTAATTGGAGGCGGAGCGACCGGCGCTGGTTGTGCCCTCGATGCTCAGTTGCGCGGGCTGCGGACTGCGCTCATCGACGCGGGCGATTACGCTTCCGCTACTTCCAGCGCGTCCACCAAGCTCGCGCACGGTGGCGTGCGTTATCTCGAACAGGCGTTGCGCGAGTTCGATCTTGGCCAGTTTAGAGTGGTCCGTAGCGCTCAACGCGAGCGCGCGCGAATGCTGCACAACGCTCCTCACCTCGCGCATTCCCGCGAATTCCTGATCCTCTGCTTCAGCCGTTGGGAAACTCTCTATTACGGTATTGGTGTTCGCCTGTACGACTGGTTGTCCGGATCGGAGAACTTAGCGCCAAGCCACGTTCTTGATCGGGATCAAACAGTGGAACGCTTTTCGCAGTTAAGCACTGCGGGCATGGCTGGCTCCGTTCTCTACACGGATGGGCAATTCGATGACGCCCGCTATGTCCTCGCCTTGATCGAAAGTTTTGCCGAGGCGGGTGGGACCGCTGGCAATTATCTGAAGCTCATTTCCTTCGAACGAAATACTGCCGGCAAGCTGACCGAGGCAGTGATCGAGGACCGGCGCTCCAAGGAGAAATTGCTCGTACGAGCGCGCGTCTTCGTGAATGCCACCGGCCCTTTCTCAGACGGCGTACGTGCGCTCGCCCATCCCGATGCAGCGTCCCGGTTGGTCCTCAGTCGCGGCGTCCACATCCTTCTGCCCTTGTCTTCGCCGAGCGACTCGGTCGCGCTGCTCATCCCGCACACCGAAGACGGTCGCGTAATCTTCGCCATTCCTTGGCTCGGGCGCCTTCTGGTTGGGACGACCGATCAAGAAGTCAGCGACAACTCCGAGTTCGCAGTCACTCGCGAAGAAGCCGAATTCCTCATCCGCCATTTGAATCGATACGTTCGCAGGCCGCGCAGTGTGAGCGAGATTGTTAGCGCGTTTTCTGGTGTCCGCCCGCTTGTTCGGGCAGCCCATGCGCAACAAACAAAGCGCCTCATCCGTGACCACGAAGTTGAAGTCGACCAGCATTCCGGACTTGTGAGCGTCCTCGGAGGCAAATGGACGACTTACCGCGCGATGGCAGAAGACTCTATCAACCACGTGCAACACTCGCTCGGGCAGCGGGTAACCCAGAGCCGCAGCGCGAACTATCCCCTTGCGGGCGCGCCCGGCTTTTCCCAGCGATACGCAGGCGAACTCTCAGCTCGCCACGGAATCTCGCTCGATCAAGCGCAGCACCTCACGCAGAAGTTTGGCACTGCCGCCGATGAAGTCTGTGTCATCGCGCAGCGCGAACCCGCCCTCCGCCGCCGCGTCGCGGACGGTTTTCCAGCGATCGAAGCAGAAATCGCGTACAGTATCCGTTGCGAAATGGCGATGAGCATCGAAGATGTTCTCGCCCGGCGCTTGGGATTTCAATTCTTCAGTTGGTCGCTTGCGGTGCAAGCCGCTCCCAAAGTTGCGCAGCACTTCGTGCGTGAGCACGGATGGTCCGAAGCGGAGCGCGCTGCAGCCGTGAACGACTACACGAACAACATTCGCCGAATGCAGCGCGCACTCGGTCCGGAACCGGCCACAGGCATCCCCCGGGCAAGCGCGGAGTAGTCACAAGATATGGCGAGCTACCTCGGAGCGATCGATCAGGGCACAACCAGCACGCGCTTCATGATTTTCGACCGCTCGGGCCGCATCGTTGCCTTCGAACAGCGTGAACACGAACAGATCTACCCGCGCCCCGGTTGGGTCGAGCACGATCCCGAGGAGATCTGGCGCCGCACCCAGGAAGTCATCGCGGCCGCACTCGAACAGCGCGCGTTGGCCGCGTCCGACCTAGCGGCGGTCGGCATTACAAATCAGCGCGAGACCACGATCGTCTGGGATCGGAAAACCGGTCGGCCCGTCCACCACGCCATCGTCTGGCAGGACACACGCGTGGCCGATCAAGTGACGGCCCTTGCCCGCGAAGGCGGTCAGGATCGCTTCCGCCCACAAAGCGGTTTGCCCCTCACCACTTACTTCAGCGCGTTGAAGATTGCCTGGATCCTTGACAATGTCCCCGGCGCCCGCGAGCAAGCCACCAACGGAGATATTCTCTTCGGCACCGTGGACTGCTATCTGCTCTGGCAACTCACGGGAGGTCCCGATCACCGCCTGCACGCGACCGACGTCACCAATGCGAGCCGCACGCAACTCATGAATCTCGGTACGCTCGACTGGGATCCCAATCTCCTGCAAGCCTTCGGCATCCCACGCACGATTCTCCCCGAAATTCGATCCAGCAGCGAAGTCTACGGCGTGGCCACTCAAAGTGTCCTGCGCGGAGTCCCAATCGCAGGAATCCTCGGAGACCAACAGGCTGCGCTCGTCGGCCAGACATGCTTCCGCCCGGGCGAAGCCAAGAACACTTACGGCACCGGATGCTTCCTGTTGATGAACGTTGGCGAAAGACCAGTCGCTTCGAAACACGGTCTACTGACTACCGTCGCCTACCGTTTCGGCAAAGCCCCCGCGCTGTACGCACTCGAAGGCAGCATCGCCATCACCGGAGCGCTTGTCCAGTGGCTTCGCGACAATCTCTGCCTCATCGAAAAGAGCTCTGACGTCGAAGCGCTCGCCATGTCAGTAACCGACAACGGCGGCGTCTACTTCGTCCCCGCCTTTTCCGGGCTTTACGCTCCCTACTGGAAAGACAATGCCCGCGGCGTGATTACCGGTCTCACACGCTTCGCCACCAAAGGCCACCTAGCCCGAGCCGTGCTCGAAGCCACTGCTTTTCAAACTCGCGAAGTCCTTGAGGCCATGGAGAAAGACTCCGGCATCGCGCTCGCCTCTCTCCGAACCGATGGCGGCATGGTCGCCAATAACCTGCTCATGCAAATGCAAGCCAACATTCTCGATCGCCCAGTCGTCCGTCCCATCATTCGCGAAACCACTGCCCTCGGTGCCGCTTATGCTGCTGGTCTGGCGGTTGGCTTCTACGCCAACGAAGACGAACTCCGTGCCAACTGGGCCGTCGATCACACCTGGACGCCCAACCTCGACCCGCAACGCCGTGAAGAAATTTATCGCCTTTGGAAGAAGGCGGTCACTCGCTCGTTCGACTGGATTGAGTCTTGACCACCGGCGTCTTGCACGCGCACGCACTCGATTCTTCTTCGGAGGCCATAGCGTGAAATCCCCTTTTGTGGGCGAGTTCCTTGGCACTGCGGTCTTGATCCTTTTAGGCAATGGCGTAGTGGCGAACGTACTCCTGCGCAAGTCGAAAGGCGAAGGCTCTGGCTGGATCGTGATCACAGCTGGCTGGGCCTTCGCCGTCCTGGCCGGCGTCTTCACAGCCCTCGCCTGCGGCAGCAAAGACGCGCATCTGAATCCCGCCGTGACCCTCGGCTTTGCCCTCTCCACTGGAGAAAACTCCAAGATCGCCCCTTATCTTCTCGCACAGATGTTAGGTGCTATGCTTGGCGCCGCGCTCGTCTGGTTACATTACCTTCCGCACTGGAACGAGACTCCTGACCCGGCTGCGAAGCTGGCCTGCTTCGCCACCCATCCCGCGATCCGTAACCTGCCTCTCAACTTCCTAAGCGAAACTATCGGCACCTTTGTACTGGTCTTCGTCGTAGGCGCCATCTTCTCGAAGGCCGCCGCCGGCCCCGGCATTGCCCAAGGCCTCGGTCCCTACCTGGTCAGCAGTCTAGTCTGGGGAATTGGACTCTCCCTAGGCGGCACCACCGGATATGCCATCAATCCCGCGCGTGACCTGGGCCCGCGGACCATGCACGCGATTCTCCCCATCGCCGGCAAAGGCCTGTCCGATTGGGGATATGCTTTCGTCCCTGTGCTCGGTCCCCTGGCTGGAGGCTTGCTCGCCGGAGCCGCCATGCGCATCCTGAAATTTTGACCAGGGAATCTGACGAGAAACAAAAAGGGCGCCGAGCCGCTCATCGCAAGCTCGCGCCCGAGCCATCTCAACGAACCAGCTTAGTGCGTGAACGAGAATTTCAACCCGGTCGTAAAGAACAAATCATTCTGCCGCTTCCCGGTCGGCGGATTCGTCACAAAGATGTCGCCGAACGAGGTCTGCCAGCCCAGCCATGTGTTGATCTTCGTCACAGTCCCGAAGTTGAATGTCGCGCGGTAATCACCAGTCGGGTGCAAGTTCGGGAAAATATAGAAGTTTTGTGTAATCAAGGTCGACTTGCCGACCTGATGCGTGAACTCATCTCCTATCTGCGCCCCAAATGTATTGTGGATGAGCGTAAAGGTCCCCGTGCTTGGGGCAGGGAAGCTCTCCGTATAATTCTCGTGGGTGTAGACCAAGCCGGCCAGGATATCCAAAGTCGTGCTGTCCGTCTTGATCGTGTGGAATCCGATTCCTCCGCCGCCCACCGCCCGGATATTTAACCCTTGCAGCGCGTCCGACATGAAGTCCGTATTTACAAATGCGAACACCCGCGAGCTTAGATCCCGGTCATACCGTACTCCGCCCTGCTTCACGTCCGCGGTCGTGCTGGGATTGGCGCCCGCTAGGTCATTCGTCGCGTAAACAACGTTATCGTAGATCGTTAGCTTATCCCGGTGCCCGGTGCGCACCGCCTTAAAAGAGATGCCTAGGTTCTTGGTTCTACTGTTCCCCGCAGTCAGCCCGAATCCAAGGTTGAGCCCGCCATTCCAGCCTTCCAGCAAACCGGGGTGCATGGCCTTCTCAAAGGTCATTTGCTCTGCATCATTACGGATCACCGTTACGTTCTCGGCTGGTACCGCCACCGTTCCACCCGTCTTGGTCGCGACCTCAATCTTGCCGTTGCTGGTCGTGACCGGTCCCACCGCTTTCTGACCATCTTTCGACTCTACGTGCAGCTGTGCGTCCGACTTGATCTCCTGAATCATCTCGTACTTGAAAGTCACGTCTCCCGCGGCG
>Ga0306921_10009463_pt1 | contig 10334 bp, 13 predicted proteins | sample sta12Cox44000080_FD_203760 | JGI IMG/M metagenome (GOLD analysis project Ga0306921, IMG submission 203760) | Lab enrichment of tropical soil microbial communities from Luquillo Experimental Forest, Puerto Rico - statoxic.12C.oxic.44.000.080 (v2)... | ecosystem: Environmental > Terrestrial >...
GCGGGTCAACCACAGAACGGTACTACAACCAAGCGCGCAGTATCGAAGCGAGCCGCCGCATGCAGAAATCCCTTCTGGCGCGACGTCATGATCTCCTCGTCACCCCGGATACCTAAATACTACGGCAGAATTTAAAATTGTCATGATGGAGGTCACGACATAGACCGAGTGCTAGATTTCCTCTAAGCGTCACAAAACAGGAACACCAGCTGTCCCATTTGAACCGTTTTGTGCCTCTGGCGCATAACCCATTGATCTTACGAATGCGTGCGTCGATCTAGCCTAACTTCGCCGATTCAGCCCGTCGAGATCATCTAAGTCGCTGGAATCGCTAGAGCGGTCCCCCAAAGGTCGGCACTACAGCGGGGTCGATGGAGCGGGTTCTGCGAGGGTGATTTTCGGGGGCGGCTGGGCGGAGAGATTGAGTGTCAGCTTGTTGAGGAGCAGTTTGAGCTCGGGTTCGGACTCGGTATAGCGGGTCAGCAGCAGTTCGCGGCCATCAGTCGTCGGCAGGTTCATGTCGATCATCTGCACTGCGGCGAACTTTTCGAGCACGCTGCGCGCGTCAGCCCCGGCGCCAGCGGTGCAGGCGCCGGTCCAAGGTGGCCCGAAGTAACAAGACGCTTCCCTGATACGCATAAGCGGACAAAGCAGGAACTCAGGCGGCCATCAGGCGGTCAACGTGCCGATCGCCGGCTCTACACCTTCGGGCCGACCGGCTCTTGGCCAATACTCGCGCCTTTCATCGCCGGCCGCGTCGACGAAAAGTTGATCATGGCTCACTGGGAGGATGTCCTGCGCTTGGCGGTATCGGTGCGCACCGGGACGGCCAGCGCTTCGCTCCTCCTCAAGCGGCTTAGTGCTTACCCAAGGCAGAACGGGCTGGCGCTGGCCTTGCGCGAAATCGGCCGCATCGAGCGAACACTGTTCACTCTGGACTGGCTGGAGATGCCGGAACTCCGGCGCCAGACCACGGTTGAGCTGAACAAGGGCGAAGCGCGCAACGCGCTTGCCCGTGCCGTCTGCTTCCACCGCCTTGGCCGCTTGCGCGATCGCGCTGTCGCGGCACGGCAATATCGGGCCAGTGGGCTGGCCCTCGTCACCGCCGCCATCGCGCTCTGGAACACGGTGTATCTCAGCCGGGCGCTTGATCTTCTGTGCCGGTAGGGCGAGCCGATTGCGGATGCGCTGCTCGCCCATCTCGCGCCTGTCGGCTGGCAACACATCAACCTGACCGGCGATTACCTCTGGGATGCCGACGCAGGCCTCGGCCCGGACGGTTTTCGGCGGCTTCGTTTGGCGGCAACAGACCTTCACCCGGCTGTTGCCGCCTGAGCAATGTTCCTGATCCGGTCCTGCTTACCGTGGTATCCTGCCCGTTTTATGGCGTGACCCCGGTTCGAAGTGAAGTGGTGACCCGTCGGGGGCAGATCAGATTGACGGCTCCGGCGGTGCCTGGGATCATTCTGTATGGGTTGCGCGCCGTCCCCGGCCGTGAGGTGAAGGGTTATTCGGGCCCGCCGGCAACCTTGGGCAGCACCGCCGAGGCCCAGGTGCGGCTGATCGTGTGGTGCAACGCGTGCCGGCACCGGACCGAGCCCGATGTCGCCGCCATGGCTGCGAAATACGGTGCCGCGACACCCGTCCGCGACTGGGTCGGGCGGCTGATGTGCTCGCAATGCAGCGCTCGGGACATTAGCTTTGTCCTGACCGGGGCGAAGTGCTGACGATGGCGCTGCCGCGGATAGAGCCGATCATCCCGGCCCGACGCAAGGAGCCGTTCGACCATCCGGAGTGGCTGTTCGACGTGAAGTACGACGGCTTTCGCGCACTCTGCTTCCTCGAGCAGTGGCGCGGCCACTTCGTTTCGCGCAACGGTAAGCCGCTCAACCGGTTCACGGCCCTCGCTGACGAGCTGGCTGAGGTGCTCGAGGTCGACGAGGCGGTGATCGATGGTGAGGTGATTGTCGCCGACGATAGCGGTCGGCCGCAGTTCTACGACCTGCTGCGTGGCAGACGGACGCCGGTTTACGTGGCCTTTGATCTGCTCTGGCGCGATGGCGTTGATCTGCGCCCGTTGCCATTGAGCGAACGGCGCGCGGCGTTGCGCGGCCTCTTGACGAAGGGATCGCCGGATCCGGTGATCTCCGAGGCGGTATCGGTTGAGGGCCGCGGCTGCGAACTGTTCGAATTGATGTGCGCCAACGATCTCGAGGGGATCGTCGCCAAGCGCCTCTCCGATCCCCTCCGCCTAATTTGCCTAGGCATTTGGCGTTCCCAGCCGGCATCACGGTAAGCATATCCGTGCCGCCGCCAGATCTGGTGGCTGAGCCGGTGCTGCAATATTCGTTCAACACCGGAGATACCAGCCAACCGATGGCGCCATCAAAGATCGAATGGCGCATCGGCAAAATCCACTTCTTCATCTGACCTACCAGGGCGCGCATCTGAGCCGAGGGCGGCGACCACTGCCCGCGCACCAGGTGGTGGAAGATCAAAAACCCGGATTACACGCAGGCCGAGGGCAGGGCCGAGCTCTTCAACGGGGCGCGACATTAAGGGGTCGATTCGCGTAATGCCCGTACCATGCGGCTGAGCGCGGCAGACCTTGGCTAGATTGCTGCCCAACTCAATCCGGTGGTGGTGTTAGAACGCCGTGTAAGGGGGGTGGACCTGGCTTAGAAGGAATTGCTTGTCGCCTCGGCGACTTGGGTGGGGTCTTGGTGGTGTCTTCTCGGATTTTCCGACTTACAGGATGCTCTACCCCTCGTCGCACACGAGGGGTAGCCGCTGCGGTGATGCTATCAGGCTCTACCTGCGGCAGACAATGTGCAAGAGTATCACCAGGAGCCGCCACCGCCCGCGCTGCTGCCTGGCACCCTTCCAGCGTTTCGAAATTCACCGTAATGGCCTGCTTCGCAGGGTTTCCGGTGAGCGATAGCAACACCAGGATATATCCGGAAGCACTCATTCTAAAACAGTGGAGCTGCAACGCTGCTGCAAACTATTAGCGGCCGTGGTGGAAGATCAAGAACCCGGACTACACGCAGGCAAAGGGCCGGCGCGAGGTCTTTGATAAAGGGACGAGCCGCGCCAGTGTGAGAGAGCCGATTCGCCTCCCCGCGGCGGCCATGTTGCAGTTCCGCGACATCCGCTGGCCGTGCACAGGTAGCAAGGCGCGGAAATCCGCCGATTGCGAGATTTTGTGCCGCTGGCTTTGCTGACCGCTTGAGTTGCGGCAGGCTCGCGGGCTGTCGTCAACCTTTGGGAGTGCTCGACACCCCAGAATAACGAAACCCGCCTCGAGAGGCGGGCTGCGTCATCCGGTCTGCCCTGGGAGTCTAGAGGTCCAATTCTAGAAGGAGAGAACTGAAGGGAAACTCATCGTGTGGCAACGCTGAGCTTCCCTGAAACCCAGAGCGGCAGTCAAGCGGAGACACCCGTTTCCGCTGATGGCGGAGCTTTGTCCGGGCACAAGGCCGTCTCACAGGCGGGTCCGAAAGGACCGCAATGTCTTTGCTTTGCCTCCGCCATCGCCGGGAGAAGATCTTTGGCCCGGCGCCCTCGCATCCCCTCGACGGCAACGCCAAAGCCCGTGTGTGGGCCGCTGCGGCGGCCTACAACAGCGCGAATCGCCAACCCCGCCAGCATTGGGGGCCGATGGATGCCGGCACCGCCACCAAGGCCGACTGGGCGCTGTGGGAGCGCGATCTTGAGGCGAGGCTCGCATGATCCGCATGCCGACGCTAGAGCAGGCGCGCGAGGAAGCCCGAATGCTTAGTTCGCGGGGGCTCATCGTTTACGTCTATCGGATGAGCGATGGCGGCTACTGGCTCGATCAGCTGCCGCCGCGGCTCGTCAAGCTCGAATTCATCGAGAAGGTCGAGACGGAATAAGCAACGGTTCCAGATCGAGCTCCAGCTGACGGGGGTCGCTCCTCCTTAGCGTTGCGGCACCGTCCAGCGGACGGATGAAGATCTCGACATCAGGACGCAGCCGCCGGGCTTCGGCGGCCAGATCCTTGATCTCCCGGCGCGAGCGGGTGCTCGCCGTGAACAGCACGACACCCTTGCTGATGATCGTAAGGTGCCAATCCACTAGGAGGGCCCGTCATCGCGGAGGAGCGTGACGCTCGGCCGGCTCATAACAATGGTCACCTGGGCCACCTCCTCCACCACGGGCGGGCACGCAGTCCGGTCACGATGGCCTGCAGTGCCGCGGCCTCGCCGGCAGCGATCCGCTCGGCAGTAACGGCATCGGCAAGGTCGGTGTGAAGCTGGTCAACGCGTTGCTGTAACTCGTCGATCCGTTTGCGGCCGTCCTCGACCAGCTGACGCTCGATCTCAAGCTGGCGTTCGGCGCGCTCAGCCCGAATCGTCTCGCGTTCGAGCTGCGCTGTGAGGAGGCCTATGTAGGCCCCCACAGCCTCCCCCACGACCTCCCTGATGAGGGGGGCTGACAGAGGTGGATCACAGTCAGCGTGTTTTGTGCCCCCCCTTTGCCGGGGGCGACGAAGGGGGGGCTGGGGCTTCGTCAGAGGGCACAAGTACCCTCACAACACCGTCGTTGCCGATCTGCTTCAGCCACTTGCGACGCCGCACGAGCGTCTCGGATATCCCCCTCACAGCGGCGAGCTCGGCATAGGTCATGCGGCGGGTGCCGTCGCCGACCGCCAGGCTGATATCCGACATGGATTCCCTTCGCGATGCTCAACGCAAATGTTGAGCACCCTCCAGCAGCGCCCGGCGGCGGGGGACACCGCCGAGCTGCCTGCAAATCGACACCACGATCTGCACGCCCTCGGGGGAAATGAGGGCACGCGAATCGGCTAAGGTGTAACAGAAAACCGTAGATGCGACTTGAGGGCTTTGTTGGTCCCGGCGGCGAGGGAAGAAACCGCCGGGTCGCGCACCGCGCACCCGTCGTCACTCGAGGGGAATCGCCTGCGGGATGCCGACGCGCGGGCTAAACCTAGCACAACTGAGTGCGGTATCATCCAGCTCATGCGGTATCCCCGCGGCGAGCTGCGCATGCCGACCTTCCCGGTGCGCTTCGACGGCGCTCCCCTGCCAGTCGCACCGGCGCCCCTCCTGAGCCAGGCACACCGCCAAGGTCTTGAGCGACTGGCTCGGCATCCGCGCCGGCGACCTCGAGGCGCTGCGGCGCAGTAGCCGAAATCTTTCGACAACCCGCAAAGACACCGCATCCAAGCGCTCAGGTTGGCTACGGAGGCTACGGGGTCAGATGACCCCGGCTTGTCTCGAGGTGACGTCTCGTCGGATGATTGTTGCCCGCGCGCAAGCGCGGGTCCAGGGCAACCGCTTGCACCCTTCGGCCCCTGGATGCCCGCTTATACGGGCATGACTAAGGGGCTGGGGAGGAAGATGAGTCATGCACACACAGCGCAATTTGATCGAAGGACTCGGTATCCTTCTGATTGGGCTCTTGTTTGCCTTTGCCGGCCCGACAGGTCCTGCCAAGGCGCTGGCCGCGGAGGCGAGCCTGCCCTGGGGATTGCCGCCTTTGCCGGCCGGGGTCGGCCCGGTCGAGAAATTCGCTGATGTCAGCGAGACGCCGCAGGGCAAGTTCCTCGAAGGCGGCGCCTTCGACGATCAGGGCAATCTGTGGTTCGTGGCGATCGGCAGCGGCTGGATTTCGTATCTGACGCCCGAGGGCAAGCTCGTGCCGGTGGTCAATTGCAACCCGCCTGACGATCTCGGGCAGACCTGCGAGCCGCAGGGCACGCGGTGGCACGACGGCAAGCTTTACCTGACCACTAGGCATCGCGGGATCCTGACCTACGATCCCAAGACGAAGGAACTCAAGACGCTAGTCTATACCTGGCGAAACCAGCTATTCAAAGGACCCAACGACCTCGATTTCGATGCCGACGGCAATTTGTTCTTCACCGATCCTTGGGCAACCGGCCCCGGACCCAATGTGTCGGACCAGACCGGGGCAGTCTATCAATATTCGCGTGATGGTGTCTTGCGCAAGGTGATGGATAGCGGCAACTTCCCGAACGGGATCGCTGTCTATCCCGACAATACAGGGATGGCGATCGGGGACTGTGCCGCGGGACGCATGTGGTATGCCGCATTCATGAACGGCCCCTCGATGGGCTGCCCGCAATGCCCCAAAGACCCGACCCACGCAATGTTCGCGGGCGTCAAGGCCGGTACTTATTGCCCAGGTAATGGCTGCCCCGATGGTATCCACTACGACGTCAAGGGCAATCTCTGGGCGCAGATGGCGCGGCTTGGTGGCATCGTTGAAATCGACCCGCGGGGGATTATCGTCGGATTCGTGCCGATCCCGAACGGGGATGTTGCGACTACCAACTTCGCCTTCGGCGGTCCCGACAACCAGTACATCTATATGGAGGGAGCGATCAGCGGCACGTTCTGGCGCTTCAAGGCGCCCTATCCTGGGCTGATCGGCCCGGCCGGCGTCCGCCTGGCAGCGCAGCAGTAAGGTCTCAAACTGGAGCCGGTGATGAAGCAAACGAGCAAATCGATCAGAACCAATAAGCGCAAAGCCAAGCTGAAGGCGAAGCGGCGGCGCCAGCCGGCGCCCGGCGACGAGCAATTCCGATCGCTGCTCATCGAAGTGCCACGCGGCGAGCATAGCGAGAAGCCCGAGGCCTTCGAGTGGCCAAACACGGCCAAGCTCGAAATGTTCGCCCGCACCGCACGCCCCGGCTGGGACGTCTGGAGCAACGAGGTTGAGGCGGCACCTTCGCCCACAGCCCTACCAACATCGCCGCCGCCAAACCGAGCAAATAACTGCAGATGAAAAAACCATCACTACCGATGTCGGCGCTGCGCAACAAGGTTCAGCGCCGCACCTAACGATCCGGTGCCCGCGACCTTGCTGGCGAAATATTTCCGCGTTCGCCCCGCTGTTGCTGCCATAGCCGACGCGGCTGCGGCGCCGCCACCGCAACGCCTGGGACGACGGCTGCCGGCGGCGTAAATCATCAGCACCAGGTTGAAAACCGGGATATTCGCCTTTCCGGCGAGGTGGTGATATAGCCGGCTCGCTGCGCCGTTCCCCCCGGCTCGCGGCACGGATCACGCTCGCCACGTGAGAGAGTGATCCAAGGCGCGCGGTCGCTTCCCCCCGATCGCAAGACGTCTCGCGTGCAACGTCTCGGGGGAACGCATGGATACACACTCGGACAGGCCGCTAAGGCCTCGGGCAAGAGCAAGGCGACTATCCATCGCGCCGTCAGAGCGGGGCGGTTGTCGGCGGCCAGGACCGAAAGCGGCGGCTGGCTGATCGAGGTGGCCGAGCTGCACCGTGTCTATCCGCCTCGCGTCTCGGGAGACGGCGTGCGAGACAGTACGCAACCCCTGGCGAACGGCGTGGGCCGTATCAGCGAGCCGGGCGAGGTCGAGGTCGCTGCGCGAACGGATCGCGGAACAGGCCGAGACTATCCACATCTCCGTGACGCGATGGCGGTGATGGCCGAGCACCAGCGGCAATTGCCGGCGCTGCTCACCGATCAGCGTGCTCGCCCGTGGTGGCGACGATGGTTTCGGTGAAACGACTTCCACACACACGCGCTTCGAGCACGAAAATCCACGAGCGATCTTGCGGGGGCGACAGGGCCTCTCCGAGCCCCACCAGCGGGCCGGAAGGCCCTTCCTGGGGTCACTAAAGGGAGGTTGACGGCCCAGCCGGCCCCGGCGAGGCCCGCTCAAAACCGCCGCGCCGCGACCGGGTGAATTCCTAGATCTGGGAGGTTTTCCGGTCGAGTAACGGCCAAGACGAGACCGCGTAGAGGGGAAACATGGGGCGGGGCGAATAGTCGGCTCTATTGGCGAGGCCGGAGAGCGTTAACCAATGCCCCCGCCATGTTTCTGAATTCCTTCAAGAGGGCATAGCGTCGGTTGTTAGACAAACAACGCTAAGGTCGAACGGACCAGGAACAGTAGGTTCATGCAGCAACTCTGACGCGACCAAAATTAAGCGGCCGGCGCTCGCTTGCGGTTGCTGCGGCGCGATCCCACAAGAAATCGCCGGACAGGCTAATATGCTCCCAGCTCAGCGGCGATGTATGGGCGAGCCACGTGTCGGGTGCCCGCTCTTCTATCGCACTCAGGTGGGCCACGGCATCGGCAATATAGGTGGAGTTCCAGAAGACGATCGCGGCGATGACGAGGTTGAGCCCCGAGGCGCGAAACTGCTGCGCCTCGGCGCCGCGATCGGCGATCCGGCCCTGCTTGAAGGTGCAGATGACCTGCGCGAGGGAATGGCGCTGCTCGCTCTTGTTGAGACCGGCGTGGCAGCGCCGGCGCAATTCCGGGCTCTCCAGCCAGTCGAGCATGAACAGCGTGCGTTCGATCCGCCCCAGTTCCTGGAGCGCCAAGTCGAGTTGGTTCTGTCGGCGGTAGGCCGCGAGCTTCCTCAGCATGGCGGACGGCGCCACGGTGCCGGCCTTCAGCGATGTGACCAGGCGTAATATCTCGCCCCAATGTTCCCGGATGACCTCGGTCTTGATCCGCTGGCCGAGCAGCGGCTGCAGATGCGAGTAAGTTGAGGCCGGTGCGATGCAGGCAAGCTTGCGCTCGGGCAGGTCGCGCAGCCGCGGGCAGAAGCGGAAGCCAAGCAGAGCGCACAGGATGAAGACATGATCCGAGGCGCCGCCGGTGTCCGTGTAGTGCGTGTCGATCCTCAGCAGCGTGCCGTGGTGTAGCAGGCCATCGAGGACATAAGGCGCCTCGTGATGGGTCGCCGACATCACCTTGACGCTGTAGGGGCCGTGCTGATCGGAGAGATGGGTATAGAGGCTGAGGCCGGGGTCGTGCCCATAGCGGGCATTGATCTCGCCGGCAGCATCGCCGCGCTTGGCGGAACGGAAGAACTGGCCGTCGGACGAGGAGGTGGTCCCATCACCCCATAGGCCAGAAGTAACGAAGCGCCCGGATTTCACGCATAAGCGGACAAACCACGAACTCAGGCGGCCTTGCGAGCGGTATCGGGCGCAGCCCTGAGCGGGCGGAATCCGTCACGGTGGCTTTCCGTGACCGGGCGCTCGGCGCTCCAGATGTAGTCTCCGGTGAGATTCACGTGCTCCCAGCCGAGCGGGGAGAGGTGAGCGAGTAGCTGGTCCGAAACATCCTCAGTCTGGCACAGAGCGGCAACGGCGCGCTCGAGGTACCGCGTGTTCCACAGAATGATTGCGGTGACGAGGAGGTTCAGGCCCGAAGCGCGGTGTTGCTGGTTCTCATAGGTGCGGTCGCGGATCTCGCCGAGGCGATGGATGAAGACAGCCCGCGCCAGACTGTTGCGTGTTTCGCCCTTGTTGAGTTCCCGGCTGGTTTGACGGCGCAGTTCCACATCCCCCAGCCAGTCGAGGGTGAACAGCGTGCGTTCCAGCCGCCCCAGCTCGCGCAGCGCCGCGGCGAGGCCGTTTTGCCGCGGGTAGGAGGCGAGCTGCCGCAAGATCAGGGAGGCGGCCACGGTGCCCGTATGGATCGAGGCGGCTACCCGCAGGATTTCCGGCCAATGGGCGCGGATGAGCGCTGTGTTGATGCGTCCGGCGATGAGTGGTTCGAGCGACGGATAAGCCGCCGCCTTGCCGAAGCTGTAGAGACGCCGGCTCTTCAGATCCGGGATCCGCGGCGCGAACTGAAACCCCAGCAAGGAGCAGAGGGCGAAGACATGGTCGGAATCGCCGCCGCCATCGGTGTGGTGACGGCGGGCCGCGACCTCGCTCTGGTGGTAGAGCAGCCCATCGAGCACATGCGCGGCTTCGCTGGCGGTCGCCGCGATCACCTTGGTGTGGAACGGCGCGTATCGGTCGGAGAGGTGCGTGTAGAACTTGACCCCGGGTTCATCGCCGTAATGGGCATTGATGCTGCTCGCTTCGCGGCCAAAGCCGCCGGCGCGAAAGAACTGGCCATCCGAGGAGGAGGCGGAGCCACCGCCAAACACCGCCGCAAGCGGCTCGCGCTGCTGCTGGTTGATCAGACGCCGGAGCGCCAGGGCATAGGTCTCGTCCCGGATATGCCAGTCCGCCGTCCAGGCCAGCTGGCTGAGGCTGGCGATGCTGCACGCCTCGGCCATTCGCGTCAGGCCGAGATTGAGCCCATCGGCGAGGAGGCTCGCCATGAGGATCCGCGGATCGGCGGCAGTTTCACCCGTCCGCAGATGCGTGAAACAGTCGGTGAACAGCGTCCATTGCGCCACCTCCGACAGGAGATCGGTGATCCGGATGCGCGGCAGCATGGCGTAGAGGCGCGCGGCAAGGGCCTCGGCTTCTGGCGGTGTAGATTTCTCTCGATCGGCGTGATCTTCAGCACACCCCTCTCGAGCGTGACATCGGG
>Ga0306921_10009464_pt1 | contig 10334 bp, 7 predicted proteins | sample sta12Cox44000080_FD_203760 | JGI IMG/M metagenome (GOLD analysis project Ga0306921, IMG submission 203760) | Lab enrichment of tropical soil microbial communities from Luquillo Experimental Forest, Puerto Rico - statoxic.12C.oxic.44.000.080 (v2)... | ecosystem: Environmental > Terrestrial > Soil...
TTCTCAAGGAGGGACTGTCCCTCGGAGAATTACGCCGTCTGCGCGAGCAAGAGGCCGAGCAAATCGACGCCGAAATCGCCCACCCGCCTTCCACGCCCGTGTAGCGGCAGCGCTCGGTTTACTGGACGAGTCGAAGGGCCAATGCAGGTCTCTGAAGCGCACGCCACAGCTTCACTGCCCGACTCTTCCTGTAATATGCTCCTAACACCAGGAGAAACCACCGAGTGAAGTGCCCTTTCTGCGCGCATCTCGATGACAAGGTAATCGATTCCCGCGAAGGCCGCAGTGGCGACACCATCCGCCGCCGCCGCGAGTGTCTGAAATGCTCAAGGCGCTTCACCACCTACGAGCGCATCGACGAAATTCCCTATATGGTCATCAAAAAAGATGGCCGCCGCGAGCGCTTCGAGCGCCAGAAAATCCTGCAAGGCCTTCTCAAAGCCTGCGAAAAACGCCCGGTTCCTACCCCGAAGCTTGAATCCATCGTCGACGAAATCGAGGGCGTGGTTCATGAAGCCACTGAGCGCGAACTGACCACCACGGAAATCGGCGAGATGATCATGCATCGGCTGAAAAAGCTCGACAAGGTCGCCTACGTTCGCTTCGCGAGTGTGTACATGGATTTCAAGGACGTTCAAGAGTTCATGTCCGAGCTCAAAAACCTCCTGAAAGACCGCGCCGTTAAGAAATAGTGCGACCGAATGGCAAGCCGCTGTGACGGTACCGGTACGAGAAATCTTCTCACCACTTCGAACTTCTTGCCTGCCAGTCGGTCCGAAGCAAATTCGTAATACCTTGTGGATCAGTAGGTTTCGAGAAGCAGAGAGTGGTTCTCTCGGTGCCGGGGGCCTTGTTCGGGGAGTTCCATGAAAAACCTGTGGACGCGGGGGCGGCCTAGCCCGCCATTCTCGTTTTGTGCGCTTGTCGCTCTGATCGTCGCTGCGCTCGTCTCCGGCTGCGGCGGGGGCAGCTCCTCCATGTCGATGCCGGGTGGCGGCATGGGTACGGTCGTGGTATCCATCAGCGATCCTCCGAGTTGCAAAGACCCAAATGGAAGCTTCGAGCACGTCTACGTTACCGTCCGTTCCGTTCAGGCTCACATCGATCCGAACGCCACCGACTCGAGTTCCGGCTGGCAGGAACTGGCTCCGCAACTTGCGAACCAGCCGATGCAGATCGACCTCTTTTCCACGCCTCAGACCAACTGCATTCTGGCGCAACTCGGCTCGGCCAGTCTCCCCGTCGGTAGCTACCAGCAAATCCGTTTACTTCTCGTCTCCAACGCCCCTGGTGCGAGCGACGCGGTCCCTTCTACCAACGCCTGCGCCGGCAACGGCTACAACTGCGTGGTACTCAATGACGGCTCGGTCCACGAACTGGAATTAAGCAGCCAGGCCAATACCGGTCTCAAGATTCCGCCCGGACAAATCGCCGGCGGCCCGATCCAGGTTTCTGCCGGTCAGAGCGTCGATCTCAACATCGACTTCAATGCTTGTGCTTCCATCCTCCAGGAAGGCAATGGAAAGTTCCGACTGAAGCCGACCCTCACTGCCGGTCAGGTCAGTCCCAACAATTCCGGCATTGGTGGTCAGGTCGTTGATTCCGTAACGAAAGCACCGATCGCCGGCACGGTCCTTGTCGCGGCTGAGATGCCTGATTCCACGGGCATCGACCGTATCGTCATGGAAACCGCCGCAGACTCGAATGGCAACTTCCGGTTCTGCCCCTTGCCTCCAGGCACTTTTGACATCGTTATCGTCGGCGTTGGCCCGAACAATCTTCCCTATAACGCGACGTCAATCGTGAACGTCCCGAACGGCACAAATTTAAATGCCATTCCGATCGTCGCCGAAGTCGGCGCGCCCTCTCCCGCCGTCCTACAGGGCGTTGTAACGACAAGCACTCCCTCCGGTGGCGCTTCCGTTGACGTCAGCCTCTCCGCCCTACAGAGCATTTCTTTCAACCCGGGTATGGCTGTGAACCGGCAACTCACGATTCCACTGCAGAGCATTCCGGCTACCCCAACGAGCCCGGCGATCGCTTCAACGGGTCTTGTTACCACTGCCACGAACACCGCCTGCCCGGCCGGGAGCCCGGCGAACGCCAATTGTTCCCCCTACACGCTCGTCGTGCCGGCCAGCAATCCCAGTGTCGCCGTGTTCTCCTCTGCAGGCTTTTCCTATGCCGCTCCGGCTTCCGGCAGCGTATTTTTCACCGTCGACGCGATTGCGGCGATGCCCATGAGCGGCGGTGTCAGCGACTGCTCGCCTTCGGAGTTGAGCACCTCGAAAGATGTCAATGACCAGCCCCTTCAGGTAACCGCCGGCACGACGAGCAATGTTGCCCGCATGGATTTCGCCGGTTGCTCCTGAGTTTGCCGGACCGCGATCATCGAGCTGTACCAACGGCCAATGTCACCGCGCGGACAATCCTGTTCCTTTGTTCGCTTGTCGCGCGGCTGGGGGTGTCCCTATTGTGAAACTAGCCCGCTCTCAGGAGAGATTTGTGAAAAATGAAAAATGGATATTCACCGGCTTGCTTGGAGTTCTCTTGGCTTCGAGTTCGCCCGCACCAGCCCAGGATCACGATCACGGCAACGGCCATGGCAAGGGCCACGATAAACATTACGAAGAGGTCCGCGACGAGGATCGCGACGACTACCACTACAAGCACCACGAGGAGGAGATCCGCGGATGGTACACCCAGCACGAAGCTCATCTCCCTCCGGGACTCGCTAAGAGAGATCGGCTTCCTCCCGGTTTGGAAAAGCAATTGGTCGTCCGCGGCGCACTGCCTCCGGGTTTGCAAAAGCGTTTGTACCCCTGCCCCGAAGAGTTGGAGCATCGTTTGCCTCCGCCGCCGCCCGATTGCGCACACGTGTTCATCGGTGGGCACATCGTGCTCCTCAACCGCAAAACCAACGTAGTCGTCGACATCTTCCATTTTGAGATCAATTAGCGGTTTCCCCGGGGAGTTCATCCTCGGCGCACCCTCGTGGCGAACGCCTGCTCAGAATCCCGGCGGGCGTTCGTCTACGACGCCGAAGGCGTGCTCAAGCGCGATCCCCGCGCTTCCCACGGTTCCCTCATCAAAAAGCCTGCCGATCAGCGTCACTCCGTGCGGCACACGCCGAGGGGGCGAAAACTTCGGCAGCAGCCGCGAGGGGTCCGGCGCCCAATCGGTTCGGGCCTCGGCTACCTCCACAAATCCCGCCCGCATCGTGAGCGAAGGGTGTCCCGAATGATTGGTGATCGTCAGGATGTCGTCGCGCAACGACGGCACCAGCAGCAAGTCCACCTGCTCAAAGACTCGCGCCATTTCTTCACACACTTTTCGACGTAGGCGGTCAGCCTGCACGAAGTCCACCGCCGACAAAAATCGCGACTGGCGGAAAAGGTTTGGCCACGCGTCGTAGGTTTGCTCGTGTAGCTGGTTCAATCCGCCGCTGAGCGTGAGTTGCTCAAACGCAGCAGCTCCCTCGGCGAACAAAATCAGGTCCAGCGACTGATACGGCCAGTCCGGTAAGGACACCTCGACCGGCACCATCCCCACTTTCTTCACCGTTTCGAGCGCTTCCCGGTCCACGTCCGTTGCCGGAGCCTCTTTCATCCACGCAGGGAAGTACCCTACCCGCAATCCCTTTACGCTTTCGCTTGCGTCAAAGTCCAGCATGCTCGGCACACTCGAAACATCTCCTGCGTCCGGGCCTGTGATGGCTTCGAGCACCAGCAGGGTATCCTCCACGTTTCGCGCCATTGGCCCTAGCTTGTCGAGCGACCAGCAAAGAGTCATCGCTCCTGTGCGAGGCACGCGGCCATACGTCGGCCGCAGTCCGGTTACACCACAACGCATGCTCGGCGCGACGATGCTTCCTCCGGTTTCGCTGCCGATCGCGAATCCCACTAGTCCGGCTGCCGTTGCCGCGCCAGGCCCTGCGCTTGAACCCGATGCGCCTTCTTCGAGCAGCCACGGGTTCATGGTTTGCCCGCCGAACCAGATGTCGTTCAGAGCCAGCGCGCCTAAACTCAGCTTCGCGATGAGCACCGCTCCCGCCGCGTTCAAACGTTTCACCACGGCGGCATCGTCCTTCGGCACGCGATCGCGGTACGGTTCCGCGCCATACGTGGTGCGAATTCCGGCTGTATCCAGCAAATCCTTGCCGCCCCAGGGTATTCCGTGCAGCGGCCCGCGGTACTTTCCGGCGGCAATTTCCGCGTCGGCCTTGCGTGCCTGCTGGAGAGCCAATTCTTGGGTCAACGTAATCACGCAGCGCAGCTTTGGATCGAATTGCCCGATGCGCTTCAAATAGATTTCCGTTAACCGTTGCGAGCTCAGTTTCTTCTGCTCGACCCAACGCGAAAGCTTCGTCACCGGCGCAAACGCGAGGTCTTCGTCTTTCTGCGGCAGGGGTCCGGGATCGCTCTGGCTCCGCGCGAATCGGTTCCTGGTCACGGCTACCTTTTGTCCCGGCAAGACGCTCGCCACGTGCGAGAAGGGGGCCAGGGTCGGACCCAATTCCACTTTCTTTGGGCCCGTCCTCCGTTCGTACAGTTGCGACATGTTCCCGCGCCAACTCGTTGCCGCCTGAGCACATTCCGCTTCGCTCAACCGCACCTGTACGAGCTTTTCGGCTTCGGTAAAGGTCGTCGGCGTGGGCACCGGTCCGACGCCCGGCCCTGTGCCAAAGGCGGGCGGTGCTCCCGCTGGCTGCTGTTGCGAGGGGTCCTGTCGCTCGACGGCGAGTGTGCCATCGTCGGTCGTCCCTGCCGATGCCGACGCTCCACTCGCGCCCATCACTCCTGCGGCCACTCGCATCGTGGTGTCCATCAAAAACTCTCTTCGCGTTTTTGCCATTCTGTTTCCCCCGGCGGCATTCTACTCGAGGTCGTAGGCATTGCCGCAACGGTCGCCGCGCGCGGCAAAGTGTTGCGGCAGCCGAAGGCTGCCTCGGCGGCCGGGGTGATATGATCTGCGCACTATGCTCAGGCGATTTGGTCTGTCCCGGATGTTTTTTTTCTTGCCCGTCGTGATGATGGCTCCGTCATCTGCTTTGTCTCAAGCGGCGCCCGCCACGGGCTCACCCATCGTGCTGCATGCCGCGCGGCTCGTTGAGGTCGACACCGGGAGGGTCGTCGTTCCTGGTGAAGTGCTGGTTCAAGGTGAGCGTATTGCCGAAGTAGGGTCAACCGTAAAGCGTCCGGCCGGAGCGCAGATCATCGACCTCGGGGACACAACGCTCTTGCCCGGCTTGATCGATGCGCACATCCACCTCTTCCTGCATCCGGGCGCCGAGGATTTGCAAACCGTTCAGGAGTCCGTGTCGCAACGCACGATCGCGGCGCTTGTTGCCGCGCGCGATGATCTGATGGCTGGCTTCACCGCCGAACGCGACCTGGGCACGGAGGGCGCGGGCTCGGCGGACACGGCCGTGCGCGAGGCCATCATCCGGGGCCTCTTTCCGGGGCCTCGCTTGCGCATCAGCGGAAATGCCATCGACATTCTCGGCGGCCACGAAGACGCCATCGATTACAACCCAGCGCAACATATTTCCTCGAACGCGACCTACGCGAATTCAGCGGACGAATTGGTCACCGTTATTCGGGCGCAGCTGAAGGAGGGCGCGGACTTCATCAAGATTTACGAGACCGGGCCTGATTCGATTCGTGACGGCCGCTTGTTTACACCCTACCAGTACACCGAGGCGGAACTCCGCGCCGCCGTGCAAGAGGCCGCCCGCCGCGGAACTCATGTTGCGGTTCACGCGACCGGGGAACCGGGCACGCTTTATGCCGCTCAGGCCGGCGTCGTTTCCATCGAGCACGCCGATCAGCTCAGCGAAGAAACCATGCGTCTCATGAAAGAGAAGGGAATCTTTGCCGTGCCCACCTTCACGATCTCCGAATATTTTGCGGAGCATCCGCTCACACCGGAACAAGGCCGCCGGGAACGCCATTTACTCGAGATCCACGCCGCGGAATTTTCCAAGCAGCTTGCCGCCGGCGTCCCGGTCGCCGCGGGCTCCGACGTCGGGCCTTTCCCTCATGGCACCCAGGCCCGCGAATTTGTGCTCATGGTGAAATACGGCATGAAGCCGCTCGAAGTGTTGCAGGCCGACCTGCTGAACGGCGCCAAACTGCTTGGCTGGCCCAACGAGATCGGCGCGCTCAAGACCGGCTACTTCGCCGACATTGTCGCGGTGCCCGGCAATCCCCTCGACGACATCAGCGTGCTTCGGCGTGTCTCCTTCGTCATGAAGGGTGGTGTGGTCTATCGTCGGCCTTGAAGATGACACGTGAATCGCCGGCGCCCGATACCGACGAGCCATCATGGTTGGCGGCGTCCTTCGACCGCTATTCTGTGCTGCCCCGATCTCTTGTCAGCCGGCACCGGCGGCATCGTTTGCGAAGGCACCCAAGCCGGCGCACGGCTGTAAGCCGAAAAGTTTTCCGAACGCCTTCCTTTGGCACTCTTAGGGAAGCGCTCGGGGATACCCCTCCGTTCCGTTTTCAAACCCGTGATACAGTTCTGCCCGCACAGCCCCGGGGGGGAGAGCATGGCTAAGTTGTGGCTCGCGGTTGGGGGTGTTGCGTTCGCTTGCGGCATGGTATGGGCGGCCAAGGCGCACCCGCCGAAGGTGGATGCGGAGAAGATTCGCGCGCATGTGAAGTACCTGGCGAGCGACGAACTCGAGGGTCGCGGCACCGGCCAAAAAGGCGGCGATATGGCCGCGGCCTATATAGCGGGGGAATTCAAGAGCTACGGTTTGCTGCCGGCGGGCGACAGCGGCACTTATTTTCAAAACGTGCCGATGGTCGGCGTGAAGACGCTGCCGGAAAGCGTTTTCGTTCTCGCTTCGACGAAGGGCGAAGAACTGCCCTTGAAGCAATTCGACGATTATGTCGCCGCGAACGAGCAACAGGCCGTATCGGCGGTCATCGATGCGCCGATCGTTTTTGTGGGTTACGGCATCACCGCGCCGGAATACCAATGGGACGACTATAAAGGCTACGATTTAACGGGCAAGGTCGCACTGCTGTTTGTGAATGAACCTTTGTCCGACGACGCAAACTTCTTCAAAGGCAAAGCGCTGACGTACTATGGCCGGTGGACCTACAAGTTTGAAGAGACCGCCCGGCACGGAGCGATCGCCACGCTGATCATTCATCGCGAGGATCTGGCGAGTTATCCGTGGACCGTTGTGCGGAATTCCTGGGGCGGTGAAAAATCATTTCTGAAGCTCGACGGCACCCCGAAGCTAAAAGCGGCTTCGTGGATTCAACTGGAAGTGGCGCGCAAGCTCGTGTCGATGGGCGGGCTGGACCTGGACAAACTGTTTCAGCAGGCACAGTCGCGCGACTTTAAACCGATCGAGCTGCCGGTGAAGCTGAAGGCGCACATTGTGAGTTCCGTGCGGCCTTTCAACTCGCGCAACGTGATTGGTGCGGTGGGAGGTGCGGACGCCGTTCGAGATGCGCAAGCCATACTTTATACCGCGCACTACGATCATTTCGGCATCGATAACACGAAGCCCGCGGGCGCCAACATTTATCACGGCGCGGCGGATAACGCGACGGGCTGCGGCATTCTGCTGGAACTTGCGCGTGCGTGGGCGGCGACTAAACCCGCGCCGGCGCGTTCGATTTTTTTTGCCGCCGTAACCGCCGAGGAGCAAGGGTTGCTTGGTTCGGAATATCTCGGGAAGCACACGGCGTTGCTTGGAGCGAGGATTATCCTGGATTTGAACTACGACGATCTGCCGCCCATCGGCATTCCCGAGGAGGTGGAGGTGAGCGGTGCGGAGCGGACCACGTTTTATCCCACAGTGGAGGAAACGGCGAAGGAGTTCAAGCTGACGATTCGCCCGGATTCACGACCCGAAGCCGGCCATTATTACCGCTCGGATCATTTCAGCCTGGGCCGCGTGGGAATTCCTGCGTTTTCCATCAATGAAGGAATGAAGTACAAGGGGCACGACACAGCGTGGGGCCAAGCCGAGGCCAAGGAGTTTACCGAGCATCGCTACCACCAGCCGACCGATGAATACAAGCCGGAGATGGATTTTCGCGGTGATGCGATCATGGCCGAATTTGGTTATGCGCTCGGCAAAAAAGCCGCAAGCGCCAGCACGGTTCCGGCATGGCTCCCCGGCGATGAGTTTGAGAAAGCGCAAAAAAAACTGCAGTCAAAAGGTGTCGATCGGCACACTCTTTGCGGGGCCTGCTCTAGCGAGAATCAGCGGTCAGGTTGTTGTTCGGGTTTCCGTGGCGCGGACTTGTGATTTCGTGTCCGTTTCCGGCAACGCGAGCTAGAAAGGAATTCGTCGGCGTGATGGTGGCCGAGCCCCTGCACATCGTGATCACCGCGAGCCCTGTCTTGGATCAACACCACGTACTCGGCCAGTGCGTTTCGGTAAACGAGAAGGTGTAGGGAGCGGTGAGCCCTGCAATCTATCGGGGCCAGACGCCGGCAGTGAAGGAGCGGATGGTCGCAAAACCGAGCCGCTCGTAGAGATGAACGGCGGTGTGGTTATCGGCGGTGACGGTGAGGGAGAGTTCCTTGAAATGCTGCGCGCGCAGGGCCTCGGCCGCGGTCAGCATCAGAACGCGGCCGAGGCCATGGCCTTGGAATCCGGGCTGCACGCAGATTTGCGTTGTGTGGCCGACACCCGCGGAGACTTCGCTCGTCAGCACCGCGCCTACCAGATCATCGCTTCCCGGATGACGCAGAACGAAGGAAGCGTTCGGCTGAAACTGTCCGCAACCGGGCAGCAGGATGATGTTCTTCAGAAACTTCAGGGCGCCGTGGCGCGAACGGTACTGATCGTTGATGTCGCCGTCGATGTGATTGGCGTAAGAGAGATAGATCAACTTGGCGCATGGCTCGAAGTAGCGGTCGTGCCAGCGATCGAGCCGCAGGCCGGAGTTCGTGGTTGGGACGCTTTCGTGATGCTTCAGCAGGTCGAGCAGCATAAACTGGCGCGTGTGCAGGCGGAATCCCTGATCGCGGAGTGCAGCGTCGACCGGGCCGCCGAACGGCATGAGCTGCGCTTCGATGCGGTGCATTTGCGGTAGCGCGCGCATGCTATAGAGCATCTCTTCGAGGAGCCGGCGCCCAATGGCTTCCTGGTTCTGGCTGGAGGAAACGTACAAACCGCCGATCAGGCCTTTGTAGTCCTCGAGCACATAGAAGCTGTACCCCACGGCCAAGTTGTTTTCGACGGCGACGCAGCCCGACAGCGCATGGGCGTCGAGGAAACGCTTGATCAGATCGAGGGCGCTGCGATAATCCCAGTGAAGCTCGTCGCGCCAATGGCTGGCCTCCTCGAGCAAAAGCGGCTCGAGTTGACGGACAGTCGTCTGGCGCAGGTCGATAATGTTCATTGGGCAGGCCTTACCACCGGGCCCCGGGCTCCCTGCCATGATAGCCGATTCGCGGGAGGGACCGCGAAATTCGAGGTCGAGGACCGATATAAATCAGACACAACAGGAAGAGAAGGCGCGATTAGGTCGCCGAGGCCCGTGCTAGCATTTCTTAGTCGTTCCAGTATCTTTAGTTCGGAAGGTAGGTATTCGCTTGCCGATGGCGTGGCCCTTGAGCGCTCAGCCAATGTCGATTCTCGACGAACTGCGTTATCCACGACGCTGGTACACGAAGCTGATCACGGTCTTGCTGGCACTGATTTTCTTTGCCGGTTTGTCGACGGTGGTGATTGCCGGCGTGCTGACCTACTGGATTGTGAAGCCACAGCGAACCAGTTCCGAGATCAACATGGAGAGCTTCCCGGGGCGTCCGGACGAGGTGGAATTTACGGCACCGGGATTAAAGCCCTCGGCGCGGAAGGGCTGGTTTTTTCCGGGCTTGCGGGGCGCGCCGACGATTGTGTTGTGCCACGGATACCAGTCGAGCCGCGGAGAACTCCTGACCCTGGTTTCGGCGCTACAGGATCACCAGTACAACGTGTTCGTGTTCGACCTTGCCGCCCATGGCGCGAATGACGGTGTGACCACGTTTGGGTACCGGGAAACGGATGAAGTGCGCTCCGCGATTGACGTACTGGCGAAACGGAACGACTTGGACCCGACGCGTTTTGGCCTGTGGGGATACAACCTCGGAGCGTACGCGGCGCTGCGAGAGGCGGAAAGAGACAGCCGCGCGCGCGCACTGGTGCTCGATTCGGTATACGACTACCCAAAACAGATGGTGAGGATCGGCGTGGAGAAAACGGGAGTCGGGGGGTTCCCGTTGATGGTGAAATCGGCGCAGACGACGTTTGAATGGCTGAACTACGCGTATAAGGATGATCCGCCGCTTTCGTCGCGACTGAAGCAGCTCGT
>Ga0306921_10009467_pt1 | contig 10333 bp, 6 predicted proteins | sample sta12Cox44000080_FD_203760 | JGI IMG/M metagenome (GOLD analysis project Ga0306921, IMG submission 203760) | Lab enrichment of tropical soil microbial communities from Luquillo Experimental Forest, Puerto Rico - statoxic.12C.oxic.44.000.080 (v2)... | ecosystem: Environmental > Terrestrial > Soil...
TGCTCCCGTGAGCCCCACGTGTTCGTTTCGCCAGCTTGCAGCTTATGCATTGCCGAATGTAATACTTCTGTCATTTCACCGGCCGAGCGCTCCAAGTCACATACTTCAATCTGGCGCAATTCCTACGATGTGGTTATGGATTCAAACGGCCCAGATTACACTCCGCTACATCCCAAGGGAATTCGAGCTAGGGTACTCCTTACTTCGGTCTTCGGCCCTTACGCACAAGATGACCAATTCGGCAGCCGCACCCTCAACCCGATGGAGCTCTATCACAACCAGGTCACCCGCGAGCAAGGCAGCTTCTCGCTACGCATGTTTCATCGTTCCTGGGGACTGGTGATGATTCAGCAAAACATATCCGCACCCAGCACGCTGCTCGACTTCCCTACCCTGAAAACTTTCGAGACGGAACTTACGGCCCACCGATACGACATTGTTGGAATTTCCGGCATCATCCCCAACTTCGGAAAGGTGCGGGAGATGTGCCGGCTCGTACGAAAGCTTTCACCGCGTTCCGTCATCGTCGTGGGCGGGCACGTGGCCGGGATTCCAAGCATTGAGGCAATGATCGACGCCGACCACATCGTCCGGGGCGAGGGGATCGCGTGGATGCGGCGGTATCTCGGCGAGGACTCCTGTGCTCCAATTGTGCACCCCGAGATTCTGTCGGGATTTGGCTTCCGCATTTTAGGCATGCGCCTGCCCGACAACACCCGCGACACCGCCGCCACCATCGTTCCTTCGGTCGGCTGCCCGATGGGCTGCAACTTCTGCACCACCTCAGCTTTTTTCGGCGGCAAGGGCAAGAGCTATCACTTCTATGAAACAGGCGATCAGCTTTTCGAAGTCATGGAGCACATGGAGAAGTCCATGGGGGTGCGATCGTTCTTCATCATGGACGAAAACTTTCTGCTTAACCGATCGCGAGCATTGCGTCTGCTGGAACTCATGCAGCGAGGCAACAAGGGCTGGGCACTGTATGTCTTCTCGTCGATCAACGCGATTCGCAAGTATTCGATGGACGAGCTGGTCCAGCTCGGGATCTCGTGGATTTGGGTCGGTCTGGAGTCGCCGCAGTCGCGGTACGCAAAGCTCAAGAACGCCGACACGCGGGCCATCATCGCCGATCTCCGCAACCACGGCATCAAGATGCTGGGCTCAACCATTGTTGGGCTGGAGCATCATACGCCCGATAACATCCACAGTGATATCGACTACGCGGTATCGCACTGCACCGACTTTCATCAATTCATGCTGTACACGCCCGTGCCGGGGACTCCGCTATATCACCAGATGTCGGAGGAAGGGCGGATGCTGGATGATGTCGAGCTGGCTGACATCCACGGGCAGTTCAAGTTCAACTTTCGCCACGCCGCGATTTCGCGTGATGCGTCAAAGCAGTTTCTCGACGGAGCATTCCGGCAAGACTTCGAAGCGAACGGCCCGAGCCTGTTTCGCATTTGCCAGACATTGTTTAACGGGTGGAAGCGCTACCACAATCATCCTGAGCCGCGAGTGCGAGAGCGTTTCACGCATGAGGCGCACAAGCTACGGACCACCTACAACGCTGCTCTCTGGGCGATGGAGAAGCGGCTGAAGCGGAGTAATCCAGAGGTCGCGATACGAATTCGCGGGCTGCGCTGCGAGATCGAATCAGCGTTCGGCTTGTCAACGCGGCTGTTGCGGATGATGCTTGGGCCGGTGCTGGTGTGGACGTCGAAGCGCGAGGATCGACGGTTGGCCAATGGAGTCACGTACGAGCCGCAGACGTTTGTCGAGCGCCATAACTGGGTGGAAGAATCACGGACAGGCGAAGAGGCGAAGCTGGTTGTAATGGCTCAACCGGGATTCAAACCAACGCTGGAGAACATGGCTGCCCGAGTTGGGTTGCCCGAGGAGCCGGCGCTGACGGTGATTGGGGACTAGGAAAAGCGGTTGCTGCGCATTTAGATGCGATTTCCCGCAAGGCTACAGGGATTTCGTGGAAAGTCTAGACCGAATCCCCTCACGGGCTAAAGTGTGTGCGTGAGAACATATGCCGTCCCTCCGGGACTCGGGTTGATTCCCCACTTGACCCAGCGCTGAAGCGCTGGGCCATGATCTTTCGCCCCTCCGGGGGCGGGCTGGTGGGCGAATATCACGATGTTCTCCCACCGCAATTTCGACAATGAGTTCCCACGCACACACTAAAGCCCGAATTCCTTAATTGCCCCAAGGGCGGGACTGAAGCCATGCCCTTTCCATACGCGGGTGAGAGAACCGTCTTGGAGCCTGAGAAAGATCGCGGTACCGGCAGCATGAAACAACGTTGCCCGTACCGCGAATGTTTTAGATCGCCGCGCAGATGGCTTTCACTTCGGTGTACATCTCCAGCACTTCGTGACCCATCTCGCGTCCCCACCCGGACTGCTTGTAGCCACCGAAGGGAAGCGCCGCGTCAAACACGTTGTAGCAGTTAATCCAGACGGTCCCGGCGCGCAGCTTGTTGGCGACGCGGTGGGCCTTGCTGATGTCCTTGGTCCAGACACCGGCGGCGAGACCATATTCGGAATTGTTGGCTTCGGCCACGATCTGATCGATGTCGCTGAACGGCGAGGCCGTGACTACGGGCCCGAAGATTTCTTCACGTACGACCTTCATATTCGGGTTCGTCTTCACCAGCACCGTGGGCTCGACAAAGTAACCTGAACCGTCCTTCTTCTTGCCGCCGACCACGGCTTCGGCACCCTCGTTGAGTCCGGATTCCAGGTAATTGCAGACGCGATCCAGTTGCTCCTTCGAGACCAGCGGCCCCATGTTAGTGTCGGGCTCGAATCCGGGACCAACTTTGATCTTCTTGGCCTGGTCGGCGACGCCTTCGACCACCTGGTCGAACATGTCCTTTTCGACATACAGGCGGGAGCCGGCACAACAGCACTGTCCATGGTTGAAGAAGATAGCGCTGGCCGCCCCTGGAACCGTCGCGCGCATGTCGGCATCATCGAAAACAATGTTGGGCGACTTGCCGCCCAGCTCCAGAGAGACTTTCTTCAAATTGCCGGATGCCGCCTGCACGATGAGTTTGCCGACCTCAGTCGAGCCGGTGAACGCGATCTTGTCCACGTCGGGATGCGCGGCAAGCGCAGCGCCTGCAGTCTCGCCATATCCGGTAACGACATTCACGACGCCCTCGGGGAATCCGGCTTCCGCGATCAGCTCCGCTAACAGCAGCGCTGACAGTGGGGTCTGCTCGGCAGGCTTGAGCACCACGGTGCACCCCGTCGCCAGCGCTGGGCCAAGCTTCCAGGCGGCCATCAGCAGGGGAAAATTCCACGGGATAATCTGCCCAACCACACCCACCGGTTCGCGACGGGTGTAGGCAAGATACTGCGTGCGCTTGGTTCCCGCCGAGATAGGAATTGTGTTGCCTTCGATCTTTGTGGCCCAGCCTGCCATGTAGCGAAACAGGTCGACGGCCAACGGCACGTCCGCCACACGCGCCACCGCCAATGGCTTACCGTTGTCGAGACTCTCGAGTTGCGCAAACTCTTCCAGACGCTGTTCCAGCAGGTCCCCGAGTTTCCAGATAAGGCGCCCCCGCTGCGAGGCTGACATGTCTGCCCATGCAGTGCCTTCGAAAGCCTTCCTCGCCGCTTTTACCGCGCGGTCAATGTCTTCGCGATCGGCTTCGGCCACCTGTGCTAACACTTCTCCCGTGGCCGGGTTATAGCTTGGGAATGTTTTGCCGGATGCGGCAGGCACAAACTGATTGTTGATGAACATGAGCCGCGGCTTGCGGACGAACTCCTCCACGCGGCTATCGATTGGAGCAGTACCAACTGCGGTGGACATCGCGATCCTCCAAGGCAGAGCACGCGAACGTGGAGCACTCCGCCGGTAATGAAATGATTTTCGTGTCTTTCAAATGAAGTGTGGCGGAAACCCCTTCCGGCACGCTCGTGCCCTCTCCCATCTGGTCGAGCCACTCAGAGACCGACCGCCGAGTCAGAAGTGCGAGAGGTTTGGCGATCGATCCCGGCCGGGCCTCACCCCGCGCAAGAGTTTATCAGAGATGCGAGATACTTGACTTCGCGCACGTTCAAAAAAATCGTTTCTCCGCCTAGTGGCTCTCGAGGACGCTTCGCCCGTTTAGCGGCTGCACGGGACGGGCGTTATCGGGATAGATTGCGGCAAACTTCTCGATCTGTTCTTTCGAGAGTGTCATTGGCTTGGTCAAGACCAGCCACGTGACGTTTTCGCTGCACGGAGGGGTCGTTAGCGATCCGGGAAAGGTGTAAAAACTGTGATTCGCAGGCAAGAGGTGAACCGCCTCGATTTCGAGGTGTTCGGGCGCATACTCCTTGCCTTCCTCGGGCGGCAGATTGCTCCAGACGGTGCTCACGGTCTGGTTCGGATGTCCTTCTTTCAGCAGCACTGCGACCACGGCCAGGTTGCCGTCCTTGTCCTTGTGAACCAGGTGCAATTCCATCGGAGTATGGTGACCATCGATGGCGGTTTCGCTCAAGTGGTGGAAGTGGAACTGCACCAGCTGGTAAGTCTTGCCATCGACCACAATCGTGCTGCCGGGCGCATAATTCACCTGGATAGTGTGGCCATTGTTGATCACCGTGAGCGGCGACGCATGGTAGGCAAACTGAATCGCGGGCAGATTTTTCTTTTCCGGGTGGACGATATCGATTGGCGATTGGGTTTTCCCCAGCCCGCAGGTCGCGCTGACTTCCGACCAGTGATCGGGACCGGTTGCCCCGGAATAACCCCATGCGTGGGCCTCCTGCGCCACGCAGACAATCGCGCAGGATGACCCAACCACCGCGACCAGCAACAGTGTTTTCCAACGCTTTGTACGTCGCACAGCTTCTTCATCCTTCTAAGGCGAGCCGCCCCGGGCGGCGCTGAATTAGGGCGCGTTGGCCACTTTACCGCAGAATCGCCTTCAAGCTGTAACCGCTTCCGGCTTCAACTTCTGCTTTAGGTCGGCCGCGATGGCCAGCCCGTGAAAGCGACCGTTTTCAATGAATATTTCACTGGTGCGCATGCCAGCGATGAGGACACCTGCCAGGTAAATTCCCGGCACATTACTCTCCAGAGTCCGGGGATCGACGATGGGCTTCTTGTCTGCGTCCCCACGAAATTGGATGCCGAGACCGCGCAGAAAATCAAAATCAGGATGGTAGCCGGTCATCGCGAACACCCAATCGTTCGCCAAGGTCACTTCGCCTTCTGGAGTGTTCAGCAACACGTAATCCGGGGCGATCTCTTTCACCGTGCTGTTGAAATAGGCGTTCACCTGTCCGGCCTTAATGCGATTTTCAACGTCGGGCTTGATCCAGTATTTGACCGAACTGCTGATTCCTTCGCGCCGATGCACCATGGTTACGCGCGCTCCGTGGCGCCATAACTCCAGCGCGGCGATGGCTGCCGAGTTCTTTCCGCCAACGACCAGCACGTCGAGCCCGAAGAAGGGATGCGGCTCGCGATAGTAATGCAGGACATTGGGAAGATCTTCGCCGGGAACATTCATTAGGTTCGGGCGATCGTAATAGCCGGTCGCCAGGATCAGCTTGCGCGCGTGGTAACAGCAGGCTCGTCCGTGCCTGTCGGTCGTGTGCACCGTGAAATTGCCGTCGTCGCCCTCGACGCTCTGCACAGGCTCATACTGGCGCACGGCGAGCTGGTAGTGCTCAGCGACTTTACGGTAGTACTCCAGCGCTTCCTGTCGAGTGGGCTTCTGGTTTGGGCTTGAGAACGGAATGTCGCCGATTTCCAGTAGCTCTGGAGTCGTGAAGAACGTCATGTTGCTGGGGTAGTTAAACAGTGAATTGACCAGGCAACCCTTATCGATGTTGGTCACGGTGAAGCCGGCGCGTTTGGCGTCGATGCCGCAGGCCAAACCGGTGGGGCCGGCGCCGATTACCACTACGTCGAAAGAAGATCGTTCCGTATCCCTCGCCTTGCGTTCCATTTGTCTAGGATACCGTGTGCCTCAGAATTCCAAGTCAGGCGGAACACAAACGCACTGGTTCTCCAGCCTGCAGTTTTGTATGCTGTTGTGTAGGTCAATCCTGCTTTCCTCTTCGCGAGGCGGTCATGACAGTCATCAGGCAAAACGATCTCATCCAGAGCGTCGCCGACGCGCTGCAATTCATCTCCTACTACCACCCGGTGGACTTCATAAAGAGCCTCGCGGTGGCATATGAAAAAGAACAGTCGCCGGCTGCCCGCGACGCCATCGCGCAGATCCTGATCAACTCGCGCATGTGCGCCGAGGGCCATCGCCCCATCTGCCAGGACACCGGTATCGTGACCGTGTTCCTGAAGGTCGGTATGAACGTCCAATGGGACGCGACCATGAGCCTGGAGGACATGGTGAACGAGGGCGTTCGCCGCGCCTATCTGCATTCGGACAATACGCTTCGCGCCAGCATTCTCGCCGATCCCGCCGGGGCACGCACCAACACCAAAGACAACACTCCTGCGGTCGTCAACATGACGATTGTTCCGTGCGACACGGTGGAAGTGATCGTTGCGGCGAAGGGAGGAGGCTCGGAGGCGAAGTCAAAGTTTGCCATGCTAAATCCGTCTGACTCGATTGTGGAGTGGGTGCTCAAGACGGTGCCGACCATGGGCGCCGGCTGGTGTCCGCCAGGGATTCTAGGAATCGGCATCGGCGGCACCGCCGAGAAAGCCATGCTGCTGGCCAAAGAAGCACTGATGGAGCCCATCGATATTCAGGACCTGATCGAGCGCGGTCCGGCGAACCGCGCCGAAGAATTGCGACTTGAGCTCTACAGGAAGATCAACGCGCTGGGCATTGGCGCGCAGGGGCTGGGCGGCCTGACCACCGTGCTCGACGTGAAAGTGAAAGACTACCCAACACACGCCGCGAATCTTCCGATTGCGATGATTCCCAACTGCGCAGCCACCCGCCATGCGCACTTTGTCCTCGACGGATCAGGGCCGGTGGCGCTGGAGCCACCTTCGCTCCACGACTGGCCGCAGCTTACCTACGATCCCATGAGCACGGGCGCACGCCGCGTGAATCTCGACACGGTCACTCGCGAAGAAGTGGCGACGTGGAAGTTAGGCGAGGTGCTGCTGCTTAACGGCAAGCTGCTTACCGGCCGCGATGCCGCGCACAAGCGCATGACCGACATGCTGAACCGCGGTGAAAAACTCCCGGTGGACTTCAGGAACCGCTTCATCTATTACGTTGGCCCGGTCGATCCGGTGCGCGAGGAAGTGGTCGGCCCTGCCGGACCTACCACCGCCACCCGCATGGACAAGTTCACCCGCCAGATGCTGGAACGTACTGGATTGCTGGGCATGGTCGGTAAAGCCGAACGCGGCGCGGAGGCTATCGAGGCCATTCGCGACCACAAGGCGGTGTATCTCATGGCGGTGGGCGGGGCGGCATATCTTGTCTCGAAGGCGATCAAGAAATCGCGTGTGTTGGGCTTTGACGATCTCGGCATGGAAGCCATTTACGAATTCGAAGTGCAGGACATGCCGGTCACCGTCGCAGTCGATGTGAATGGCAACTCCGTACATGATTCGGGTCCGAGGGAGTGGCAGGCAAAGATCGCGGAGCTGGTGGAGATCGGGTGAGTAAGGATCGGCTTTTGGTTCAGCGCATGCTATTGCCGAGTGCAAAGTCGGGCTACAATGACGGCGCAACGGGAATACCAGATAGGCAAAAAGAGGAAGAGGCGTACAGCGAAGGGGAGTAAAACAATTGAGCGCAAGCGCGCCTTGAAAAAGAGTACTCCCACTGGCTTCGCGTTTTGATGTCAGCCCAACCCATCAAGTCCGAATTCAGCACGTCCCCATGGTCTTTTCAGAAGTTCCTTCGCAAACTGCCCCGCCGCCCATTGAGCCATCGCCGCCGAGGGCTCCTGTTAAGAAGAGTTCTAGAGGCGTTTTACGCGGTTAGCGTCAGGATGAGACATGATTACGCGGATGTGTCAGGTGCTATAGTCTGAGGCAGGCAAGCAAGAGCTTGCCATGCCGGACGAAATCCGTTTGCGCGTCAGCCAAAATGGCAGGATTGTGATTCCCGCATCCTTTCGCGAGGCCCTGGGCATTGCTGTCCAGGTCGTCTTGCGCCTGCAAGACGACGAGCTGCGCCACGCAGCAGCGCCGCATCGAGTGCGCCCGCCGCTATCTGAAGCCCGGAACTTCCCTGGTGGACGAACTTAGGTCCGAGCGTCGCGAGGCTGCCAAGCGTGAGTAGGATCGTCCTCGACGCTTCCGCGATCCTCGCGGTGATCAACGCCGAGTCAGGACATGAAACGTTGACCCCGGAGCTAATTGCCGAGGCGGTGACCAGCACCGTGAATCTTGCCGAAGTCCAAGCCAAGCTGGTCAGCCGGGGTTGGACAGCTGACGAAGTCTGGGAAGTCACTACCAGCCCGGTTTACGAAATAGTGCCCTTCGACGCCAGCAGGCGAAAATCTCCGGCGACCTGATAACCCCGACGCGGAAGCTCGGCCTTTGGCTGGGAGATCTGCCTGCCTTGCGCTGGGAATTGCACTCCATGCTCCGGTTTTCACCGCCGAGAAAGCCTGGGAAGAAGCTCAAACCCGGCATCCCGATCCACGTGATCCGCTAGGAAGCTGGGTGCTCCACCCGTTCGTGGAGTTTCTGCGCGCTGCCGCGGCAGCTCTTGGCGAAAGGGTTGGATCGCAAACTGCCTGCTGCGCGATCCCCTCGGCACTCATCTCTCGGCTGGGGGCAGCCCATGTCCAAGCCATCCACCCGCACCGAGAAAGACAAGTCCTTGACCCCGCGCGCATGACGGAGCCACCGCGTCCGCTGGGTGCAGCGAGAGAACGGGAGAAGATCAAAGGTAGCAGGTGACTCTTATAGCTTGATCAGTACGCCCAGCGCAGGAGTGTGGCTCCCGAGGTGAACCCGGCACCGACCGCGGCGATCAGCACGAGGTCGCCCTTCTTCAGCCTGCATGTTTCGATTGCCGTTTGCATGGCCAGAGGAATTGTTCCTGCCGTAGTATTCCCGAAACGATCGATATTGACGATGACCTTTTCCATCGGCATCTTCAGCCGGTCGGCGGTGGCCATAATAATGCGCTTGTTGGCTTGATGGGCAATAAAGCAGTCGACATCGGCTCCGGTCAGCCCGTTCTTCTCCAGGACACGCTCCGTCATCTCTGCCATCTTCTTCACTGCATACTTGAAGACTTGCTGGCCATCCTGATGAATATAATGCATCTTCTTGTCGACAGTTTCGTGGGACGCGGGGTTCAGACTTCCCCCGCCCGGCATGTAGAGATATTGCCCGCCGGCGCCTTCGACCTGGGCCACGTGATCGATGATTCCCTGCTCGCCTTCCTCGGCCGGTTCCAGCAGCACGGCTCCCGCTCCATCACCGAAGATGATGCAAACGGCGCGATCAGTGAAATCCGTCATCGACGAATTGACGTCGGAGCCGATCACCAACACTTTCTTGTACTGTCCCGATTCGACGAATTTTGCCCCGGTACTCAGCGCGTATACAAAGCCGGAACAACCGGCCGAAACGTCAAAGCCCCAGGTGCGCGCGATTCCCAGTTTGTGCTGCACAAGGCATGCGGTTGAGGGATACATCATGTCGGGTGTCACCGTGCCGACTACGATGAGATCAACCTCCTGGAGATCGAAGGGATGACTGATCAGGAGCGTCTTAACCGCTTCCACTGCGAGGTCGCTGGCGGCGACTCCTTTGTCGACCAAGTGACGTTCGCGAATCCCCGTCCGTTCCAATATCCACTGGTCGGTGGTCTCGACCATGGTTTCGAGATCTTTGTTGCTGAGGATGCGTGGTGGGACGTAGGTTCCCAAGGCTGTGATTTTGGCACGGCAACACTTCGGCAATCGAATTCTCCATCAACAGCGTCAGCAAAATGAATGACGATTCATTCTGAACGATGAACGAGAGAATGTCCATGCGGAGTAACGGATTGGTAAGAGTTTGAATTGGAGAGCGTGACTGCAACTTTAAGTGGCTACCGCGCAATGTGGTTGCCGTGATTTCAGGGTCAAGTTGTGAGCCGATGTTGGATGACGTGAGGACGCGACTCTGGGAGCGGAAGGACGGGAATAGTCGGGACCCAGCAGTAAGTCAGGCGCCAGTTGACCGCTGCACACGAAGTGACCTGTTACCGTTGCTTCCTTCCGGACCTGGCGGGGTTCACAGAGCTTCGTTGCGCGGGACCAGCGCCCGACCTACTGCATCATATCATTTCGAATTATCCACCCGCGATTACGGCGCAGCCGCCGGGTGCTTAACCGTTTTTGGGGAGCAACAATTGTCTTCCTGGATCAGGTCTCTAAAG
>Ga0306921_10009473_pt1 | contig 10330 bp, 8 predicted proteins | sample sta12Cox44000080_FD_203760 | JGI IMG/M metagenome (GOLD analysis project Ga0306921, IMG submission 203760) | Lab enrichment of tropical soil microbial communities from Luquillo Experimental Forest, Puerto Rico - statoxic.12C.oxic.44.000.080 (v2)... | ecosystem: Environmental > Terrestrial > Soil...
AGGCACTGGGCGGATGGTTTGCGTTTGGTCTGCACGATTTTCTCAGTAGCAAGACATTGATCCAGACGGGGCTTGCAACGGTTGCCCCAAAGACCGCGCGGATCGGCCGGGAGCTTGCCGAATCCACCCCTCGCGAGCCGACTGCGCGCGGCGGCGTGCCAACCTTTCGCTACGGTTCGGGTTCATCGGACGCGCTTCATGCCCTCCTCGAACATCGCGTGACACCCTTTCGCCTGCTGGTCGGGCACAGTAAGGGAGCGCTGCAAATCAACAATGCTCTCCAGTCCCTCCCTGTTGAACGGACGCAGGGACTGCGCGTGGTGACGCTGGGCTGTCCGATCGGCGAAAATGTTGCCGGCGTGGTCTATCATCAATATCTGGGCCTATTCGATGCGCTCGGCCAGCTCAATGCCTGGGGTCATTGGCCCGAGTACTGGCCGCCGACCTGGCACAGCACCAATCCCGTGCTGCCGCCGGCAATGGCCGCTGGCGAGATGACTTCCAAGTCAATACGCAACTGATGCGAGGCCAGACCGACCGAACGCAAATCGGCGCAATCGGTCTGCTCGGCTGCTCCCTAGATAGTCGGATGAGTTGAATCCATGCTGTCGGCGACCGGTAGGGGCCGGGCAAAACCGCCTCGAGGGCATCCCGAAGAACCGATGAAGCGACGCAAATTGATGAACGGGAGCCTGTTGGCCGCTCTTATTGTGGTGGCGCTGGCCGCGATCGCCGTTCCGCAAAACCAGACGGCGGCGCAAGTCCAGTTTCCTGCCGCCGGAGAAAGCGTGCATTTCGCGCTCACGGCCGCGGACGATAAGGCCGTTACAGAGCAGAACTTTCGGGGTAAGTGGCTCGTGGTCTATTTCGGCTACACGTTCTGTCCGGATGTCTGCCCGACGACCATGCTGGAGATCGCCGGCGCGCTCGAAGCGCTCGGCCCCCAGGCCGCTGTGGTGCAGGGCATATTCGTCACAGTCGATCCGGACCGCGACACGCCCGAGGTTCTACGCGACTATCTAAAGTCTTTCGATCCGCGGCTGGTTGGCCTCACCGGCACACATGCTCAGATCGCTGCGGCGGCGAAAACCTTTCGGGTGTTCTATGAGCGGCAGGACCGTGACGATGGCACTTATTCGTACGATCACAGCGCCTTCATCTATCTAGTCGATGCCGAAGGAAGATTCGCCAAGGCCGTTGCGGGCGACGTTGGCAAAAGACAGATTGCCGATGCCCTCTCGGCATTGATGCAGGCCGGACATTGACGTGCGTGCGGTGATGACCGCGATGTCCGTGCATGCTACCATTCCAAAATTGCAATGGAGGGCCGCCCCGATGCGTAATGTGCTCGTCTGTTCATTATCGCTTGCGATGTTGGTGGCGGCGCCTGTCGCGCGTGCCCACGAAGATGGCGAGGCGCAGGGAAAAGTTCCTGAGAAACTCGGCACTGTTGCGTTCGAGAACTCCTGCGCGCCGTCGGCGCAGCAGAGTTTTCAGCGCGGCGTCGCCTTGCTGCATTCGTTCTGGTTCATCGAAGGCGAGAAGGCTTTTCGTGACGCGCTCAACCATGATCCGGGCTGCGCGATCGCCACATGGGGTATCGCTTCTGTCCTGATTGGCAACACGTTCAGTGTGGGGCCAACGCCGACGGAGGCGCAGCGCGCCCAGGAGGCGATCGCACAAGGCCGCGCGATCGGTGCCAAGACCGAGCGCGAACGCGATTACATCGAGGCAGTTGCCGCCTATTACGATCATTTTGCCGAACGGCAGAACAGCGCCCGGATCAGATCGCTCTCGGATGCGTTTGAGGCGTTGGCGCAGCGCTATCCCGACGACGAAACGCAGACTTTCGATGCACTCTACCTCACCGCCAGCCAGTCGCTGGCTGACAAGACTTACGAGCGGGCCTTGAAGGCGGCCCCGATCCTCGAAGCGCAATTCGCCAGGCACCCCAACCATCCGGGCGTCGCGCATTATCTCATTCACACCTACGATTTTCCGCCGCTTGCGCAAAAGGGGCTACCTGCGGCGTTGTGCTATGCCGACATCGCGCCCGATGCCTATCATGCGCTGCACATGCCGTCGCACATCTTCACGCGCGTCGGCGCCTGGAAGGAATCAATCGCGACCAACCAGCGCTCGATTGTCTCCGCCAAGGCCGAGCAAGTGACGGGCGCGGAGCTGCACGCCATGGACTACATGGCCTATGCGGAGCTTCAGCTCGGCCGTGATGCCGACGCTGGCGCGGTTGTGACCGACGCCTCAGCGCTCTCCAGCCCGGAGTTGGCGTCGATTTATGCCCGCGCCGCGATTCCGGCCCGCTATGTGGTCGAACGCGATCAGTGGGCGGCTGCGGCAGCACTACCTGATCCCGCTGAGACAAAGTTTCCATACACCGAAGCCATGACGCTGTTCGCGCGCGCTGTCGGCGCCGCACGCAGTGGCAATCCCGCCGCGGCCGAGAAGGATGTGACGCGGCTTGCCGCCATAGCCGAGGCGCTGAAAGCGGCCAAGAACAATTACTGGGCGACTGAAGTGGAAGTGCAGCGGCTGGGCGCCGCCGCATGGGTCGCATTTGCGCAAAGCAAGCGCGACGAGGCGCTGGGGCTGATGCGTTCGGCCGCCGACATGGAAGGGGCGAGCGAAAAGGCCGCGGTGTCTCCGGGCCGCATCCTGCCGGCGCGGGAGCTATTGGGCGACATGTTGCGCGAGAGTGGCCGCCCGGTCGATGCGCTCGCGGCCTATGAAACCTCACTGGTCAACGATCCGAAGCGTTTCCGCGGCCTCTATGGCGCCGGCATGGCCGCCGTCGCGGCCGGCAATGCCGACAAGGCCAAGGACTATTTTGGCCGCGTGGTCGAGATGACGGATGCCGCAAGCACGCGCCCTGAACTGGTCAAGGCGCGCGAATATCTAGCCGCCAAGTAGCTGTGGACCCCTCCCCACGATGGGGAGGGCACCATTACTTCGTCCTGCGCCTTCGGCCCGCGAAGCTGGTCCGGAGGCTGGCTGACCAATTCGGGCTACCGGAGGCCTTCACGCTCGATGCGTGCCGGCACGGCGGCATGACGGAGCTTGAGGAAGCTGAGTTGACCACCGGACAAGGTAAGGCACTCTCTGGTCACCGAACAGATCGGGCCTATAGTGGTTATGCCGAAGATCACGATGGAGCGCGCTCTGGCTGCCAAACCGCAAGCGGCACGCTCATAGGCTTGCGAACGAACAGGGCACATCAATTCAGAATGGCGGGTCAGAACTTGATTCAGAATGGCGATAGTGGAAACAACGCCGCTATTGCGTAACCCATTGGCAGCCTTTACTTACACGGCGCATTGGGGGAGTGTCCCGAGCGGCAAAGGGGGCGGACTGTAAATCCGCTGGCTTACGCCTTCGTAGGTTCGAGTCCTACCTCCCCCACCACGCTGAAATGACAGAAAAAATTGGTTGTCGGTTTAATCCTCCGGACCACCATTTTCATGTCGCGTCGTTTTGCAGTTTGTTCACGCTTGTTTCCCGCTATTTCTGGGCATTTCCGAAATGTGGCGGCGGCTCCACGCAACATGAACGCGACATGGAACGATGACTGAGTACCGGCGCCGCCTCCCCGACCCTAGACAGTCGATGAGACCTACACCTGCTTCACGGTGCTCGACGCGAGCGGGCAGAAATTGGAAACCGGAATGAATGTACGCGTGGCGTCATCCAGACACCTGCCCGCAAATCTGAATCTAATGTGCGCAGCGGCCGGGTGGCTTGCAAACACCCGACCGCCACTTGCCACCGACAGCCCGGAGAAGCTGTCGATGACCGATTCAGCCACTAGCACGAATCCGTCCGCCGCTTGGTTGCTTCACTGTGCTGGGCGATTAGGGCATTCGAAGCCATGGGCCATTTGCCACTCGAAATTGGTCCCAAGGGTACTTGCTTGATCCAGCAACTGATTACGATAGCGGCCTTGAAACCAGACCTGGTCGGCGGCGACGAGCAACACGGCCGAATGAAAGCCTTTGTGATTAATTGCATGTGGCCTACACCGGCCGCTCGGGCCGTTGTCGATCACCCAACGCACTTTCCGCGGCAACCGCTAACACAGGCGCGGCGCATCGCGGTCAATATCGCAAAGCTGCCGGAGTCTTCGCTCCGTAAGGACAAGCTGCGAAAGGCGGATCACAAGCTCCTTGAGTCGCTTGTTTTCCTCACGAAGCGATTCAGCATCCGTTGCTTTCGCGTCATTCTCGGCAATGTCCGAGGATGTGCTTCCCATGGGCGCCTCGCTGCATTCTGGCGGACGGCCCTTCCCACACGTCTTCTAAGTGAGTCGCGCGTCTGGGGTCAAAGTTCCATGTCCTGTTGCGCTCAAGACATTGGCCGACGTGCGCAAGCTGCTCGAACATTTGCCGACGGCGACGCGGTAGCGCACGTTTTCTTGTCCCGCCTCCAATGTCATCGATCCGACGGATGGCCTTTCAATCGCCTTGTTCCCCCCGACGCGCGGAACCGTCGGGGATTTCAGCGGGGGCCTTTCCAAGAAAAGCAAGAATGAAGCGGCGGCGCTTGGCCGGCGCTGTGAAATGGGTGCGGCCGGCTCTCGTCGGGGGACAAAGGCCGGCCGCGGTGCAGCTAACCCGTTCGGGGTAGTCGGGGGATGAGATCGGGTTAGCCAGCACCCTTCAATTTAGACCCTCTCTATGACGCTGTCTTTTGTTCAAGCGTCGCACGGCGATTAAATTTGTGTAATCGTTACCGCGCCCAAGCTGCTGAGCTACGACGAGACCCGCACTTGTCCCACTTAGATCTGGAACTTAGTAAAGACGCGACATAGACACGGCACGCGGTCGAATTCTATTGAGGGATCAAATGACCTATGGAGACTGTAAATCCGCTGGCTTACGCCTTCGTAGGTTCGAGTCCTACCTCCCCATCACTCGCAGCCTTTACACGCTTTAATTGCCATCGTGACAGAACCGGACCATGCCGCCGCGTCCGCCACCACCATCGCGCCACTGGCAGCATAAGTCGCGCCCGCAACGCCGCCTTGGGGCCTCTGCAGAGGCGCGAGGCCGCACGCCGGGCGACGCCGCCATTCTTTACGGTTGGCACACCGTCACCGCAGCGCTCAATAATCCGGCGCGGCGCATCCGCCGCCTGCTCGCGACCGAGAACGCGGTTCGCCGCCTCAGCGAAGACGGCATAACGCTGCCGGTGACGCCGGAACTGGTACGGCCCGACGCAATCGCTGCGCAGCTCACGCCCGATGCGGTGCATCAGGGATTGCTCGCCGAGGCCGATCCCCTGCCCGCGCCGGCGATCGAGGAGCTACCGGCCGACGGCATCGTGCTGGTGCTCGATCAGATCACCGACCCGCACAATGTTGGCGCCATCTTGCGCACGGCCGCCGCCTTTGCGGTCGACGCCATCGTGACCACGGCGCGGCATAGCCCGGAGGCCACCGGCGTGCTGGCCAAATCCGCCTCGGGCGCGCTGGAACTGGTGCCGATCGTGCTCGTGCAAAATCTGGCGCGGGCGCTTGCCGCGCTCAAGGCGCGCGGTTTCTTCCTGGTCGGTCTCGACAGCGCCGCGACCGACGATCTGGCGTCGCTCGACTTGCACGCGCCGCTGGCGCTGGTGCTCGGCGCCGAAGGCAAAGGATTGCGGCAACTGACCGGCGCGACCTGCGACCGCCTCGCCCAGCTTGCGCTGCCCGGCGAAATCAAAAGCCTAAATGTCTCGAATGCCGCGGCGCTCGCGCTTTACATCGCGCGCCGCGCCGGTTCTTAACTGAAATCAGGTACTAACAAAAACGAAGGCCCGCAACGCGGGCCTTCGCAACGTGCGATCGATCGAACCGGCTCAGCTGCCCGTGGGCATATGGGGCCAGTAGGGATGGCCGTAAGCGTGCGGCGGCGCTCAGTGATGGTGATAGGCGGCGTGGTTGCCATAGCCGTACGGCGGATAGCCCGGCGGCGGCGCGTATTGCGCCGGCGGCGCATAGGTGCGGTATGGCTCCATGATGCCGGGGCCGGTAAAGTCCGGGCCCTGGTCGACCATGTAGACCGGCGCCGGCGCGGCGTAGACCGCGGGGATTCCGCAGCATGGCGCGACCGGTACGGGCGCGGCACAGCATGACGCGATAGGCGCAGCGCAGCCGCCGCAGTCGCCGCCCCAGCCGCCGAAGATCGGAGTCGGCGCTTGCACAACCGGCGCGGCGCAGCACGGCGAGACCGGAACGCCGCAATTACCGCAACCGGAATTGACGTAGATGTGCGCCGGCGCGATCGGCTGCGCGTAGAGGATCGGCGCGTAAGCCACCGCACCGCATCCACCGCCGCAGCCGGTCGGGCCGAAACCGTAGCCCACTTGGGCGTGTGCGGCGGGCGCCGCAATGGCTACGAACATTGTGGCAAGTGCCACAAGGATAGAACGCTTGGGCGACATGATACTCCACTCTCACTAAGCAGCCCCAATGACGAGGCGGATGGAAGCAGGCCAAGCGCGGCCTGCCGACGAAAGTTACGGCCGACAGTTACGGTCGACAGTTACGGTCGATCTGGCGCAACCCTCCCAGATCCGGGAATCCAACCGGGGTGATGGCCGTGATTGCGACCGCCGAAGACCGAGACCGGCTCGCCGGGCTTGCCGGGAATGACGATTTCGGGTTCGCGCTGCGCCAAGGCAGGCGACGTCGTCATGACAATCAGCCGTGCTGCAGGAACAAGGCGCATAAGCCCGCAATCCGCGCAAAATCCACCGCGGATTGTAGGAAAAATGCCCCGGTAAATTCGTTTACAGGGTAGCAATCACACTCCTTAATTGTGCGGTAAGATTAAAACTGGGTTGATTTACCCGTGATCGCTGCCGGGCGAGCGTTAGGGAGCGCTCCGCTCCCCTGCCCGACCACCCACGACTTTTGGCTTACGACCTCTGGCGGACAGACAGTACCGCGCCCGGGGACTACCGTTCCGGGTGGGGATAAGCCCGTTCGCCGGTGATGCCGGCACCGCGGTGTTTTTCCTGAACGACCAACATTTGGGGGGTCCCATCCATGACCACTGTGGCTCTGAACGCGCCGCGTTCAGGCGGCATGACGAGCGAAGAGCGGCTCGTCGTCTTCGCGTCTTCGCTAGGTACCGTCTTCGAGTGGTACGATTTCTACATCTACGGCACGCTCGCGGTGTTCCTCGCGAAGTACTTCTTCACCAACGTGCCGGCGAGCACCGCTTTCATCTTCACGCTGCTCGCCTTCGCCGCCGGCTTTGCGGTGCGCCCGCTGGGCGCGCTGATCTTCGGCCGGCTCGGCGACATGATCGGCCGCAAATATACCTTCCTGATCACCATGAGCCTGATGGGCGTCGGCACGTTCTTTATCGGCGTGCTGCCCGGCTTCGCCACATGGGGGATCGCGGCGCCGGTGGTGCTGATCTGTCTGCGCCTGGTGCAGGGTCTCGCGCTCGGCGGCGAATATGGCGGCGCCGCGATCTACGTCGCCGAACACGCGCCGGCCAACAAGCGCGGCTACTACACGTCGTGGATCCAGACCACCGCGACGCTCGGCCTGTTCATGGCCATCCTGATCGTCCTCGGCATCCGCACCTGGCAGGGTGAAACCACCTTCGGCGAATGGGGCTGGCGCGTGCCGTTCCTTTTGTCGGCAATCCTGCTCGCGGTGTCGATCTGGATTCGGCTCAAGCTCAACGAGTCGCCGCTGTTCCGGCGCATGGTCGACGAAGGCAAGCAGTCGAAGCGGCCGCTGACCGAAGCGTTCGGCCAGTGGAGCAACGCCAAGATCGCGATCATCGCGCTGCTCGGCGCTACCGCGGGTGAAGCCGTGGTCTGGTATGGCGGACAGTTCTACGCGCTGTTCTTCCTGACCCAGACGCTCAAGGTCCCGGGTGCGACGGCGCAAATCATGATCGCACTGGCGCTCATCATCGGCACGCCATGCTTTATCCTGTTCGGCGCGCTGTCGGACCGGATCGGCCGCAAGCCGATCATCCTCGCCGGCTTTGCGCTCGCGGTCGCGACCTACTTCCCGATCTTCCAGGGTATCACCCACTTCGCCAATCCGAAGCTGGAAGCGGCGCTGGCGGCGGCGCCGGTTGTAGTCACAGCCGATCCGGCCGAGTGCTCGTTCCAGTTCAAAGCGACAGGCGTCGAGAAGTACACCACCGGCTGCGACAACATCAAAGCCGCGCTGGTCGGCCTGTCGGTGAACTACAACAACGTCACCGCCCCGGCCGGCACCAAGGCCAGCGTGAAGATCGGCGATCAGACCATCGCCGCCGACACTCCCGATCTGGCCAAGGTCATCGCGGCCGCGGTCAAGGCCCACGGCTATCCGGCCGGCGCCGACCCGAACGACATCAACTGGCCGATGACGATTCTGCTGCTGGTCATCTTGGTGGTCTATGTGACCATGGTGTACGGGCCGATCGCGGCGCTGCTGGTCGAGTTATTCCCGACACGCATCCGCTACAGCGGCGTGTCGCTGCCGTATCACATCGGCAACGGCTGGTTCGGCGGCTTCCTGCCGGCCACCGTGTTCGCCATCGTGGCGGCGACCGGCAACATCTACTCCGGTCTGTGGTACCCGGTCGGCGTCGCGGCGATGAGCTTCATCATCGGGTTGATCTTCCTGCCCGAGACCAAGGACCGCGACATCACCCACATGTAACGCGACGGCGGGACGGCGCGCGACGCCGTCCCGTATCTGTCGGCTCCGTTGCCCCCGCAGCGCCTTGCCGCCTTGCGGGGGTCTTTTTGTGTGTCGCCGCCGGAGTCAAATCAGTCGGCGCACGAGGAAATTGCGAAGCGCAGCAACGCCCGCACACAGCACCGCGAAGCCAAGCGCGGCGCCGGCTATCTCTGCAACCGATCCCACAAGGTCTTGGCTTGCCGCATTCGCCTGGTGCAGCGGATCAAGCGTCCTGAACAATCCCGACAGTACGCCGAGCGCGGCACCGATGCCGGCGGCGCGTGCAATGCTCCATTCGCGCCCTTTGTCGCCGGGGGAATAGAGCGACGGCAGCGGCATTCTATTCGGCGGCTTCGACCTGTGCCGGCCGCCGCGCCTCCAAGCCCGACAGGTCGGGCAACGCAAGCCGCACGATTGCGGTCTCGTCGCGCGCCACGATGTCGGCCTCTTCGCCCTCGTCGAGATGCAGCGCTGTATATTGCCGATAGCCGGCGTCGTGGGCGATGCCGGTGCCGGACAGCACGAGATAGATGCTGCGGCCGGCGGCCCGGTAGATGGCACCACGCTGCAACTTGATCAGCGCCGCCGCGCAATGCCGCTCGGTGAAGGTGCCGAGGGGCTTCTCCGACACGCCCGGCACGCCGTCGACCGGTCGCCATTCGTAATTCTCGGGATCGAGCATGATCGGATCGCGATAACGGGGCTTCGGATATTCCATGCGCCGGCCGTTCACGTGCTCCCAGATCGCCTGATAGCCGTCGGTTTGGCGGCGGCCCTCGACGTCATCGTTGCGGCGGAAGATGCCGCCTTCGAAGGTGCCGTATTTCTTCAGCTCCTCGGTGCCGGCGTAGACCTCTTCGCGCGACAGGTAGCCGGAGCCACTGGCGCTGCCGAACTGCAGCACCGCGGTGACCGACGTGCCTTCCGAGATCTGCGGGCCATACGGCGCGCCCTCGGGGAAATAGCCGATGGCGCCGGCCGGCATCTTGCCGTTGCGGTCGAAATTCATCGTGCCTTCGAGCTGGATGCGGAATTGATCGAAATTGTGCCGATGCCGCGGCGAGGCAAAATCGCCTTCGAGCCGTCCGATATTGAACTGAAAATTGCCCGGCGACCCGGGCGTTCCATTGAGCAGATGCCGGTAGTGGAACGTGCCGCCGCGATGCTGCAGGCCGCGCTTCCATTCGACGTCGTCGTATTGAACGATCTTCATCGCGGGCTACCCCCAAGGTCTGCGCTCGTGTCACTCCCGACGGCAATCCTAGTCCGTTCGCGCCTCGCTGTCAGGTGGGTCAGCAACGCCGGCACGCGACTGCCTTAAACGGCGGCACCCGCCATCCGCAACGCATCCGAATGGCAATATGTCGCAGAGAATCGCCGCGGGCGGCGCCGCGGATTCGTCAGGCCATGACGCCCTATGGCGCCGGCCGCGCTGGCCCGGGCCGAAATACTCCACTAACATCCGCCGCCGTCAGCGTTGGGGGCAGTGGGGCACGGCAGGCCGATCGCGTTTTGCCGGGCAAGCAAGCGGCAAACTTGCGCCGCCCCACAGTAAGGAGCGGCCATGGAACCGGACATCCTGCATTCCGCAGCTCATGCCCTGTCCAGCTACTTCGATTCGTTCAAGGACGGCGGGGC
>Ga0306921_10009474_pt1 | contig 10330 bp, 7 predicted proteins | sample sta12Cox44000080_FD_203760 | JGI IMG/M metagenome (GOLD analysis project Ga0306921, IMG submission 203760) | Lab enrichment of tropical soil microbial communities from Luquillo Experimental Forest, Puerto Rico - statoxic.12C.oxic.44.000.080 (v2)... | ecosystem: Environmental > Terrestrial > Soil...
CTGGCGAAGGCAGATTTGTGCTTTCGTAATGGAAGGGGGATTTGAAATTCCCGTTAGCCGCAGAGAGGACGATAAATGGCAGCTACGGCAAGCTGTATGTCGGAGCTACATGGCTCGCGAATATCCAGCGTGTTGAAGCACGTATCACGGTTGAGCGCCGTGAGGTCAAGGTGGCCGGAACCCGACATACTGGTTACAAGGGTATGAACGTCACAGGTGAGGGTACGATCACTGGCTTGAAGGTAACTGACTTCTGGCTCAAACTGGTTAGTCGGTACATGCGGGATGAGAGCAGTTTTATCCCGCCGCTTACTTTGCAGACAACCTTGGCAGACCCTGAGAATGGAGCTACTGAATCGCTTGATCTTGTGCGCTGCCGATTCTGGGAGGTACCGTTTGGTTTCCAGGTAAATGAGTTGGTTGAGGAAGCCATCCCATTTACCTTTGAGAACATCAACATCCATAGCTGCCTCGGCGATGATACTGAAGGTTACGCCAGTGGTGGTGATGGCGCCAACGAGTGTGGAGAGGTTTAGTGTCTAGCGAGCTCTACCGCTAGTCATAGAGTGGGCAGAGGGCGGGTAGCCTTAGGGGGTTACCTGTTCTCCCCAGAGATTCTATGATACGTAAGGGAGAGCGCTACAATGTCTGAAACGCCCAATACCAACGGTGGCCCGCCTATGACGGTAAAGCTCCGTCCCAGGGCTGATGTTGGACCTGTGCGCGGAAGCGAAATGCTACCTGTAGAAGCAGGTCACGAAGATCCGAAGTTGCATCAGAGCTTCGACCCATTGGAAGAGTTACTGAGTTACGATATTACCAAGGGTCTTGAGGCTGAGGTTGATATGTCGCCTCAGTTCGAGAACAAGTGGCGGGTCAAGGCGTTGAGCAATGACATGAACGCTAACTTGCTCGAACGGGCTACCCGCTATAGGGAGAATCCTAGGACGCATGAGCAGGTCCGAGAGCTTGACAATGTTGAGTTCACCAGGCTCATCGTGGCATATTGTGTCATCGAACCTAACCTGCAAGATCCAAAGCTCTATGCAAAGTTTGGGGTTGATCGCAAGCGTCCAGATATCCTGGTTGCAAAGGTTCTACTTCCAGGACATGTTGATAGAATCGCTGGGGCTATCATGCGTCTAAGTGGGTTTAGGGACGAACTGGTCAATGTAGCAAAAAACTCATCGAACGGGGAGGTTTAGCCAGATACTACGCGATCTTGTGGCTGCGGCACAACAAGACGCCTAGTTGGTTCAAGAAGCGTCCCCGTGGAGAACAGATATTTTTACTGGCAGCGGATATGTGGCAGCTTGAACAAGAGAGCAAGCCAAGGAGTTTCTCTGGTCTGCAACAGCAGTCGCCGCCAAGCAGCAGTATCAGGACGATGAGTATTGCGGAGTTTGCCAGATTGAAGTGATATGCCAGGTATCAGTCAAGTAACAGCCACAATCAACGTAGCGGTTCAGGGACTGAATCAGCTACAGCAGTTGTCTGGTCTGTATACTCAGACTGGAAATGCCGCACAGCGTGCTCAACAGCAGGTCAACAACACTGCTCAGACGTTCAACACTGCTAATAAGAGTGCGACGGCATTTACTGGCAGTATTGTCAAACTGACCCAGAGCATGGTGCTCTTTAGCGTCTTGCTTCCACTGGTGCGTTTGCCCCAGACAGTGATGCGGAGCTTCCAAGAGTTTATCCAGGTTGGCGAGGAATGGCAAACGTCTGTACGTGGCATTGCGGCGATGGCAGGTGTTCAGGGCGAGGCATTCAATCAACTTGATGTTGGATTGCGGAATCTTGCTAACACTTACCATTTGACGACTGAAGAAGTCGGCAACAGCGTCAAAATGATTGCCAGCACGTTGGATGTTCTCGACCGTAGTGCGGAAGCCACCAATGGTTTGACGCAAGAGCAGAACAACCTGAATGATACGTTGCAGTTGACGGACAAGATTGCAACGCTGGCAAGAGCTTCATTCTCAGACCTGGGAGAAGCACAACAGGTCATGTTTACCGTCTTGGCTACAGGACGTCTTACCATGGATCAAGCCAATACTGCCATGGAAGATATTTTCAAGACTGTCCAAGTTGGTAGCATGACTCTGTCTCAGTTCAATAGCGCGGGTCAGAGATTCTTGCCGTTTTGGGAGGATTGGATTCAGGCTGCAACCACAACCGAAGCCCGTATGAATCGTCTCAATGATACGATGACGGCCTTTGCTACTGCGTCTTTGCAGTTAGGTCCACAGAGAGCGGCAACTGGCTTTGGGCAGATTGCACAAGCGTTGACTAAGATGACGCAACCTCAACTGAATATCATCCAGCGTATGGAGGCTTTGCGTCGTACTAAAGGACTAGGAGAACAGTATAACGTAACTCCGTCTGCACTTTACAGTCTGACACAATCTCAGAACCCTGACGATATGGTCGAGTTATTTACCCGACTCAACAATGTGTTGGGTCAGGGATCGCCGATCGTACAACAGTATGCCGATAGACTAGAGAAACTCAAGAAGCTTACTCCAGAGCAGGCAGCGGCTCAACGACCAGGAACAGTTGCAGAAGCGGCAAAACAACTGCAGACTCAGTTTCTAGGTAGTAGGACGGCACAGGCAGCATTTGAGGCTATCACGGCTCCGGGCAAGTTAGAGCAGATAACAGCTGAGAAAGCCGCAGCTACGGGTACTACAGCGGCTATGAAGATGTGGCGGGAGAATCCTGCGGAAGCTGCGAATGCCGTAGTATCAGCCTATCAGAAAATCCAGAGAGATGTATTCGATGCTATCCAGAAAGACTTCGTAAATGTCAATGCTGGGATTGCAGGTATACTTACCGATGTCAGCGCTGGCTTAGAAGGGGGACAAGGCGGAGATACATTCTGGAGCAAGTTACAGTATATTTTCAAGTCGCTAAGCGATGGATTTACCAAATGGTATACGTCTGGAGGCAAGGCAGACATAGCCAGTTGGGGTAAGACTCTTGGATCTGGCATAGCTGAAGCGATTACAGATTTCTTCAAGGGCGGTGAGGGTCATAATATGGCTTTCGACGCCGCGAAGACATTTACAGATGCTTTTGGCGAGGGAATGGCGCAGCACTTCCCTGAGATGCTCAAAGCTGTGATGGGGAGCGCCCTCACGAGGGCTATTGCGACGACAGTTCTTCTAAAGGGCTTCCCAGGGGTAGGACTTGGGACAGCTCTTGCTGGTGGCGTAGCTACGACGGCTCTTCCAAGTGGTGGAGCAGCTACTACTGGGATGAATGCTGGTATTATTGGTCTGTTAGCTTTCCTGATGGGCAAGAATCTCATTGGTGGGGCTAGAGCAGCTTTCACAGGGCAAGCTGGTGTAGGTTTAGCTCAAGGTGGAGGTGCTGCGGGTCTATTTGGCCGATTGTTTGGACAGGGACAGGCAAATGCTGCTGCGGCAGCCGCCGCTGCTGGACCGACAGCATGGGCTCCTGGGATGCGGTATCCTGCTGGCACTCCTGGCGGTCTGGGTGGACGGTTTATGCCTAAGAGTGCGTTTGTTCCTCCTGCTGCTCCTGGTATATTGAGTAAGATGGGCGGTGTCGCCAAGGGGACTGCTGGTGTATCGGCATTGTTTGGAGCGTTGCAGTTGATGGATGCTCTGCAACAGCCTGAAGGACAGCGTGGAGGAGCCGTAGGGACTGCTATCGGTAGCACGGTTGGTGGTATAGGCGGCGCGGTATTGGGGAGTCTCCTAGATCCGTTCCTGGGTCCTTTTGGCACCATTGGCGGCGGGTTACTGGGGAGTATGGCAGGTGGGTTCGTAGGAGGTAAGATTGGAGAGGCATTTGGAGGTCAACCTGCTGGTCAGTTAGCTACGACTGGCGGTAGTGGTCTTGGTCCTGGCACAGAAGCCGCTGATGATATGACTATGGTATTTATCAATGGCCTCAACAACAGTGATGTAGCCAAGTACCTTTTGACAATTGCTCGTGAGATAAATGTAATTGGAGTATCGTCTAAGACAGCAGTTCCAGGCGGAGGGTCAAAGTCTCCTGTAGCTGTAGCTACGTCTAAGGCAGGATTAGGCGCGGCTATGACTAACCAGTATGATACTACTTCTCCTTTGACCAAAGCTCAAGCAGATGCAGCTTGTGGTCCTGCGGCAACAGCTTTCTTTGCCAAGGCATATGGTCGTAATCCTTCGTTGAAAGAAGCTTACGATCTGCAGAGTCAACTGCAAGGGGCTGATATTTCTACGACTGAAGGTTCTAACATTGTTCAAATGGGCAAGGCCATTGAACAGATGGGAGCGCCAGCAGGTGAGGTCTACCAGGGTGCCAATATTGATTGGGGACGCATGGCTGAGAATGCCAAGAAGGGAATCCCTGATATTGTCAATATTGGACCTAACAAGCAGACGGGATGGCCTGGTCATTTCTTCCAGATTGGCGGTTGGAACCCAGATACGAATCAGTTCTATGTAGGTTCATCTGGCTCTAATCTCAAGGGCGGTAAGGAGTGGATGACTCCCCAGGAGATGATGGCCTTTGGCCCTGCTATGGGAGCAATTTATGGGACTCAAGCCACTAATCTCCCTGCGATTACGAGTGCTAATACTGTAGCTAAGGCGGCGGGTACTGGTGGAGCGGTAGATCCAAGCACTCATGCGGCGTTCGTCAAATCAATAATGCCGTATGCTCAACAAGCGGCCAAGACTCTTGGGGTTGATCCTAATTGGCTCGTGGCAATGGCGGCGAGTGAGAGTAATTGGGGTGCGGCTCCAGGTAACGAGCTCTTCGGCATGAAGGGTACAGGTACGGCTGGTCAGGTCAATCTGAAAACTTGGGAGCTGGTAAATGGACAGAAGGTTCAGACCACTGCTCCATTCGCGGCGTACAATACTCCAGGTGAAGCGTTTGATGCCTACACAGGTTTGCTGCAGAAGAACTATCCTGAAGCTCTCAATACCCAGAGTCTTGCACAGTTTACGACTGGTCTAAAAGCTGGCGGATACTACACCGATACTCAACAGCATTATCAAGCCACGCTGGAAGGATTAGTAAAACAGGTCCAAGAACTCCAGGGTAGTGGGGCTGGTCCAGGAACGGGTATGGGTCCAGGTGGAGGAGGTATCAATATTGGGACACTTATTGGAACTGTCAATCTAAGTGGTAGTGCTACTCAGGACGATGCAGATCAGTTAGCGGGTATGATCGCTGATGCACTCGAGCAAGTCATGAATACGAGTGGCGGCGGTGTCATTGGGCAGAATAAGATCTTCAAGCAATGACCTGGCAAAACTACGAACGGATACGAAGACGGCAAGCACGAGACTATCCTGGTCCGGGTGGTGGGACTGCGGATGATCCGTGGACTCCAGGTATTGATCCAAGTCTAGGTCCGAATGCTTATACTGGTGCTACTCTTAGAAGCGTAGACCAGTATTTCGATCCACAAGCTACAAGCGATAGTTGGCCTGACGTAACTGGTTTGCAGATGAAAGCCCTGCATTGGTCGCAGGGCGATGAGTTTTGGGATACCTATGAAGAGATAGGTCCAACTGATCAGAGCATTACAGGCCAGAATCCAGATCCAACGGCATCTGTTGCTGGTGATGCTCCTCCAGGCGGTACTCCTGGCCCCGTTAGCCCGACAGGTGTATCAGATGTTGGTGGTGTTCCTCTACAGTGGTGCGAGGAAGATGGTATTATTGGTGATCTCATCGGAGCACAAGATAATACTATCCAAATTGTATTACAGGGTGTCCAGGATGTAGGAGACTTTTATTTTCCAGTCAACCCTGAAGAGCTTACCGCCAGTTTTGATGCAGATAATGATTATGAAGTAGATGCCATTGGGATTGGTGAGCTTATTATTCCTGGGGCGCAACGTTTAGAGAGTATAGGTTGGAGTAGCTTTTTCCCCATAAATTACGACGATGGTTATGTAAGTATTCCAAGTGGTTTGATGCTAGATCCCAATTATGCTATGCAGAAGCTGATTGAGACCAAGCGAGAACGTCTTGTTTGTTTTCTAACCATTGGCGGCACGCCTTGGAATGATTATGTACTTATCAAGACTCTCAAATGGACTTCTAAAGCTGGTGAGCCTGGAGATATTTATTACGATATAGAGTTCAAGCGCTATCGTGAAACCAGTATCCAAACGCTCCCAGTGCCTTTTGCTGGAGTTGAAGATCCTAGGGATAATCCTGCTAATCAAGGCCCGAATACGGACACAGGTCAGAAACCACCACCTACTCAGGATAATCCCAATGGTAGTGATCAATCTAATGGCAATGAAGTCCCAGTAAATACCGCGCCTACTGATACTGCAAGTACTCCCCCTCTGACTCCTTCTGAGGGATTAGCGCGTGTGGGTAGCGGGTTAGATAAGCAGATAGTCCAGAGCACGTATACGACGCAGCGCTTTATGTCTTTACAGGAAGTCTATGAAGATATCAAGCGACAGGGTAATGGAGAGTATAATACTCTAGACAAGCTAAGATCTGATAATGCCAATCAACCTGTAGGTTGGATTCTAAATCCAACAAAAGGATCAGCGGCTGATATCCTGGGTAGCAGAAAGAATACTGTCGGTGATTATGCTGATAGTGAGCAGCTGCCCATTGGTACAATCCTAAAGTGCTATGTAAAGACGAAGATAGAGCCGCCACCATATGTACCCCCTAAGACGCCAGGCTCGCTTGTTGATATTATAGAGAAGAGTACAGGTATGTCACTGCAAGATCTAACAAATAGGGCGGCGATGAATCCATCATGAGTGCCCCTGCTGTTTATAGTCTTGGCGACCTAGCTCTTAGACGAGACTACTCGGGTAATGCCAGAGGCGGTTGGGGGGCCGACACTGGTGGTATCTCGATGAAGTCATATCAGATACTGATCAGTGATCCACATTCTGGATTAGGTTATGATCTTACTCCTGTATGTACTAGCTTGCAGTGGGATTATGATCTAGATCAGGCGTGTGAGAAGATTACAGCTACCTTTGTCAAGGTTACGGGTATGGCTACTATATTGAAGCCATTGAATCAACTTATCATCAAGGCTATCAAGATCACAGCTCTGGGTATAGGCACGGAGCTTGAGAACTTGAAGTTTGGTGTCATAATCGATACAGAGTTAGCGGACCAGGCAAGAGGTACTCTAACTGTAACGGCTTATGACATTATGTGGTATCTGGCAAACAACAAGGCCAGCATTTCTCTACAGGCAGAGACAGCTTCTGACTTCATCAAAAGAGTTGCTCCTATGTATGGGATACCGTTGGATAGAGTGGATGAAACCTATGTCCAACTGTTACCTAATCCACTCATTGAAAGAACTCTCTGGGATATGTTTGTCTCGGTATTGTCTCTTACTAGAGATATTGCCTATTCGCAAAAAATCTTGTCGGCTGGTTCGGATCCTGCAACTGAGAATCCCATTGCCCCTGAAGACAAGGGTGATAGATACTACATGCGGGTAAACTTTGATAAAGTTATGGTGATTCGTAAACAGGATCCGCTGTATACTTGGAAGTTTGAGTTAGGCAATATCTTCAATGCGAGTAGTAAGTGGAGTGCGGCCAATTATAGGAACGTGGTTAGAGTCTACAAGCGTCAGCAGTTTGATTCTAGCCTAAGCTCTGTAGCAGATGTTGTAGTTACAGATGATTATGGTGATCCAAGCAATTGGGCGCAATATCCTGAAGATACTACCAACGATCCAGACATAAAGAAATATGGCATGTTGGCTGAAGCTGTAAGTCTTGCTGGTGCCCCCGATGCCGCGCTTCAAGAACCAGATAATACAGCTCAAGCAGCATATCAGGCTCGAGAATTGTATGTTCGTCTACACAGGGTTCTTCAAACTGCTACTATCACAACAATCAATATCAATACACTTGGCCCTGGAGACATGGTGTTCGTTGCTGAGCCAATTACTGGACTGAATTCTAAGTTCTATGTCAAGAGCGGCCAGCACAAAGTAACCGCGCAAGCTTCTGTGATGACTCTTACTCTCAATGCGCTGGATATGCTGCCAGAGGCTTACAAGACCAAGGCTGAGAGCACGACAGCCTTGATTGGTGGTCCAGCATTATGACTCAGGATGGTCGTGTCCGTCTGTACAGAGATATTCAGGATATTGCAGGTAAGCTGGATAGACATCATGGTCTTCTAGGTGTCGGAGTTATTATACTCTTTGGCAATGTTCTTCAACCTCTACCAGATATCAAAGTCGCTCTTGAGGGTATTGCTCAGTTTTCTGATACCGATGCTCTGTATTTGACCCAGGAAAATCTACTTATTCCTGATGATATGCGGGTAACTCAAGGTGATAGAATTGCTCTAATGCCCGTACAGGCCGAACACAGCACAAGGTTCTTGATTGCTTGCAAAATCAGGATGACAGATATCCAGCCTATCGAAAGCGTCAGGTATGGGTATAATGGCGACATGGTACCGCCTAACGACTTTGTGGGCGTGCAGGTTACTGTCAATGGACAGAACGAAGCTAGCGATAGTGATGTACTTGTCCAGGGTGATACTATCGAGATAACTTCATTTGGCGGGGCAGCCGTGAAAATTGATGGTATAAACTTCAAGAGCCATACTCATCCTGGTGGTGGACCTCCAGTCTGATGCCGCAGCTTGTACCTCGCGTCAATGTACCTGCGATTCAGCCTACTACTCAGACTGTTGCCATCGTTCCTGTTATCTGGGGAGTTGGGCCGCAGTACAGCTATGATACTAATACATTTTTGTTCAACGATGCCATGGACCTTGTGCTTGGAGATGAGGCTATCCAACTTAGTCAGTGGATAACTAATGCACTCATAACACCTAGATTGGCACAGTATATCCACGGGTTGTTCTTTGGCTCGGACTTTGACTTACTCATGGGCAAGAGTTATGCGACAGGTGTAGTTCGGAATCTCTGTAACAAGTACGTTCGAGCAGCACTTTCGGTAGATAATCGGATCAAGTCGGTGCTAAATGTCGATTCTGCTGTGTACCTGAGGAGCGTGATAATTATTGTAACGATATCAGTAGTGCCAGGACGCACACAGCAATTTGAGATAAAGTGGAGCGTGCCGTGACGCTACAGATTGTCAGCTCTACTCCAGCTCTAGGTGTTGCAAACAAGGATGTTACAATTGAGATTCTGGGCATTGATTTCATTCCAAGCTCTACTGTGCGGCTGGTAGTGCCGAGTACTCCACCTATCAACTTTCCATTTGCTAATACGACATATGTTGGTACTGGTATTCTGAGAACACTGATCCCGGCTAATGCCCTTGGGATAGGTTATTATGATATCATCGTTGATAATGGTGGTGGAGTAATAGCTACACTGCCTCAAGCGTATCGTGCTACGCCAGATTTGATTGATCCATATGCTGGTCAGACTCTTACTATATTGCAGCAACGAGTACGTTCGAGATTTAGCAATGCTCCAAATGGCAAGCCTTACGATTTAAGAATTGGCAGCGTTGTTAGTGATATCGTAGACTCTCCACTACCAGAGTTTGAAATCCTGTATGATCGCCTGGCAAGGATCTTGAAGCAGGGTTTCGCTCAGTACATGGGCGGCGCGTACCTGGATCTTAGATGTGAAGAGCATGGAGTCATTCGCAAGCCAGCCACTTATGCTGATGGAGTTATACAGACTACTGCTCCTGTAGGTACTGTGCTGCCTGTGGGGATGACATTCAGCACTACGTCTAGACCGAATGTGGGAGCAGCATCTGTCACATTTACCAGCCTGGAGATAACTCAGAAGATACAGAAGGCAAATGTCACAGGTACGGCCACGAGTGCTACAGGCACAAGTTTGACAGATACCACCAAGAACTTTGTGACTAATGAGTGGGCAAACTTCTACATCTGGATCACAGCTGGAACAGGAGTAGGTCAGGTCAAGAAAATATTGACTAACTCTCAGACGGTAATCAATATCCAGAGTTGGGAAGCCCAACAGGTCCCAGATGCCACGAGCAAGTATACGTTGTTCAGTGGTGTAGACGCACAATGTGACTTACCTGGGACAATTGGTAATGTGGCGGCGGGTGCCGCGAACATTATGACTAGTCACACACAGTTTGTCCAGGCTGTGACGAATCCTATTGCCTTCAGTGGCGGATTCAATTCTGAGACAGATGCTCAACTGTTAGCTAGATTCCTGTTGACAGTTAGAAGTCCATCTAGTGGTGGCAACGTCTCAGATTACATTCGGTGGGCACAGCAGGTTCCTAATACTGATGTAGGGTATGTCAGTGTTATACCGTTGTGGAACGGCAATGGTACAGTCAAAGTTGTGATTATGAATGCCGATGGTACTGTACCAGATG
>Ga0306921_10009476_pt1 | contig 10329 bp, 9 predicted proteins | sample sta12Cox44000080_FD_203760 | JGI IMG/M metagenome (GOLD analysis project Ga0306921, IMG submission 203760) | Lab enrichment of tropical soil microbial communities from Luquillo Experimental Forest, Puerto Rico - statoxic.12C.oxic.44.000.080 (v2)... | ecosystem: Environmental > Terrestrial > Soil...
TGGGTTATTCCCGTTAGCAATAAAGCCGTTCGATTTAAGAGCCGGGGGGAATCTAGGAAAGATAGACCAAGGCGCCGCGCTTCACGAGCGAGTTGCTGGCGGCCTCGAGCATCTTTACTACCCGCAAACCGGCGATGCCATCGTTGAATGGTGTCTCGTCTTTGAGGATGCACTCCACGAAGTACGCAAGTTCGACCCGCAGGGCTTCGACTTGCTCGATTTGCGGAGACCACATGTCACCGGAACGGTAGCTGACCAGCAATTTGTAGACACCCTGCTGATTGGTTACATTCACACCTTTGTCATAGATCTTGAGCTTTTCGTCGGCCTCAAGATCGTTCCAGACCAGCATCTTCTTCTCGCCGCCAATCAAGGTGGTGCGCACCTTCACGGGCGACAACCAGTTCACGTTGACGTGCGCGATCACGTTGTCCGGAAAGTACGCTGTGATGAAGGCGATGTCCTCATGCCCGTTGAGGTGGGATTGCCCGGTCGCGACTACAGCCTCCGGATCCTCTTGAATCAGATAGTCCATGATGGAGAGATCGTGGGGCGCCAGATCCCAAATCACGTTGCAGTCATGCTGGAACAATCCCAGATTGACGCGAGTCGAGTCGTAGTAATAAAGCTTGCCCAACGCACCTTCATCGAGCAGCGACTTGATCTTGCGCACAGCCCCGGTGAACAGAAACGTGTGGTCAACCATAAGCTTGAGATTCTTGCGGTTGGCCAGGTCGATGAGTTCCTCGGCCTGCGCCGAATTGCTGGTGAAAGGCTTCTCAACGAAGACGTGCTTACCGTTCGTCAAGGCAGCCTTCGACAGCTCGTAATGGGTCCAGACCGGTGTGATGACGGCAACCGCGTCGATTTCGGGATCGGACATGATTTCTGCGGCGTCACTCATCACTCTTACGCCATGGTGGGCCTTTTCCGCCCTGGAGCGCGCGGCCGGACTCGGATCGCACACGACCGAAACGGTGCAACCTTCAATACTGCTCAGGTTCCGGACGATATTCGGACCCCAGTAACCGTAGCCGATGACACCAAACTTAAGCATGGATAAACACCTCGAGAGTTAAGAAGGGCCTTTTATAAACAGGGGAGTCCGAACCAGAACACCAATGTGCCGGGGGGTGGCACGACGTACTCAGGGAGATAATGGAACTTAGGTCTAATAAGCTCCTGTGCCATCCATCACGGCCTTGGGCGTTTGTAACAGGATTTTCAGATCGAGCCAAGGCGACCAGCAGCGGACATAACGCAGATCGAGGCGGACCATCTCGTCGAATCCGACCCGGCTGCGACCTTGTACCTGCCAAAGACCAGTGATCCCAGGCTTCGCTTCGAGCACGCGGCGACGATGCCAGATGTCATAAGCCTCAACTTCATAAGGAATCGCCGGACGCGGCCCCACAAGCGACATCTCGCCGCGAATCACATTCAGGAACTGGGGCAACTCATCTAGGCTGGTGCGACGGAGGAACCGTCCGACCCTCGTGATTCTAGGGTCATTGGTCAACTTGAACACTCCGCCGTTCGGATCGGTGGACGGAGATTTCGCCGCCTGGCCTGCGATCAGTTGGCGAACATACTGCTTATGCTGGCTGGCATCGTTGTTCACGTACATCGAGCGGAACTTCAGAAAGGTGAAACACTGGCCGTGTTGACCGACTCGTTTCTGGCGGAAGAAGATGGGGCCATTGGAAGAGGCCTTGATCGCTGCCGCGATCAGGACAAGCAGTGGCGCGAGCATGATCAATGCCAGCCCGCTGCCGAAGACATCCATGGCACGCTTCACAGAATGCAAGTGCTTTCGCGAGTCGTCGCGATCGCTCAAGTCTGGGTAGAGCGTCGGATTGCTCGGCCGTCCTGGATCCTCATGATCCCAATCCTCCGGGAACAAGTGGAACGACAGTTTGACGCGATGAAACTGCTCGAGCCCAAGATTTTCGCGCAAGGAATTGCTGACGCGAGCCAGCATCGTCGCCACAATCGACGACCGGTCGCCCGGCGCAATCTCGGTATACATCACCCCGACCACCGCGCCCGTGGCATACCAACCCGTAACATCAGTCTCGCGCGTCGAGGCGGCCAGAGCATTCAACACGTCGACCAGAAGCCGCGAGTTTCTGTCGCTGGGCAGCTCGCTGCCGGTATCGAGCAGCATTAACAGGAACGGCTTGCGCGATCGTTCTGTCCGCTTCCGCTCGAGCGTAATCATCTTGTGGAACGCTTCCTGGGGCAGGATGTCGTTCGGCGGAACGGACTGGCGCCGGGCATCCTCGGAGGAAAGCGTTTCAACCGGTCTTACCGATGGTAGTTTCACGGCTTACTACTCCTTGACGAAGGTCTCTTGGGGGAGGCTTACGTACATGGCCGCAACCCCGCGAAGGTTGCGACTTTGGAGTCTCGGGAACGACTGGGCGCTTTCGGGCTAGTCGGTCGCCTCCGAGTTGGCGTCCGGGGAATCCGTGGGGGCGTAACGCTGGTAGTAGTTCACGTGGTCCGTATTCGTAGATGAATTCAAAACAATCCCGAGTAACAGGGCTGGGTCGATCACTTCGACAGCCTTCTGCATGGGCTTTTTCTGCGTGACGCCCTCGCGCGCCACCATCAACACTCCGTCAGAAAACCGCATGAGCATGCTGGTATCCGCCAGCGGCAGCACCGGTGGAGAATCGATCAGAATCCAGTCAAACGATGCCGACAATTGCTGCATAATCTGCTGGAAGCGCGTGGACTGCATCAGTTCCAGCGGGTTCGGCGGGGGAGATCCTGCCGGCAGAAAGAAAAAGCCTGAAGGCTGCGTTTCGTACATCAGCTCACGCACGTTCCGACCGGACTGAAGGACCTCACTGAGGCCGGGCAGGTTGCACCCGGTAAGCACCTGGGACAGGGTCGGGCGGCGCAGATCACACTCCAGGAGCAGGGTCTTCAGATGCCGGCTGCGGGCCAGCGTGACTGCCAGGTTCGCGCTGATCAGACTCTTGCCCTCTTCGGGCATGGTGCTCGTGATCAGTACGACCTTGAGTTTGCGCTTGTCACGCATGTTCTTGAGGCGAAGGGCCAGCAAACGTAATTTTTCTGCGCCCAGACTTCCCATGTGAGTCAGACACAGGAGACGGCTCTCTGGACGCGGCGCGAGCATCAGTTGCGGGCACTCGCCGAGTTCCTCGGTTTCCACCTGAGGCAATTGCTGTTCGGCAACCTGTACGAGCTCCGCAGCAGACGAAGGCGACAATGCGCCCAAGCGCTCCGACTCGGACCTTTGCAATGCCTCAAATAACTGGCTCATCGTCCCTCACTCTGGCCCGGGCCGATCCGACCAGGGATTCTTCTTCCTGCAAGCGGCTGGCTTGAAGATACTGCTGCAAGCCTAGCAACATGCGGAGCGCCTTTTGTACTTCTTCGCGGTTTTCATCGCGCGCGGAACGCGTGGGATGAACGACTGACAAGCGGAGGTCGCCGGCTACTTCCTCAATCATCTCCGGCGGAATCCGATTCAACTGCTTTGCGTAGCCGTTGATGAGAGCGTTTTCGCAGATGGTATTGATCAAGCGCGGGATTCCTCGGGAGTGCCGGTGAATCTGCGCCATCGCCGGCTCAGGGAAGATCGTGTTCGCGTCGGCTTCAGAAGCTCCAGCCACCTGCAGGCGACGACGAACATAGTCGGCAGTCTCCTGCTGGGCTAAGGCTTCCAGGTGGCAGCGCAGCGCGACGCGCTGTTTCAACTGCCGCAATTCCATGGAGTCGAGTTTTTCATCCAACTCCGGCTGTCCCACTAGCAGAATCTGCAGAAGTTTGTCCCGCGAAGTCTCAAGGTTTGTTAACAGGCGAATTTCTTCGAGCACGTCTGCAGCCAGATGGTGAGCTTCATCGACGACCAGAACCGTTGTCAATTTCTTACGGTGGCGATCAATCAGGTACGCCCCCAGATCGAGCAGCAGTTCGTCCTTCGCTTTGCCCGCGACCGGCAGCCCAAGATCCCGACCGATGTAGCGCAGGAATTCGAGTGGAGACAGCCGCGGATTGAAGATGTAGGCGAACCCAACTTCGGCACGGCGCAGCAATTCGAGGAGGCACCGCACTAACAGGGTCTTTCCGGTGCCCACCTCCCCCGTCATGACGACAAAGCCTTTGTTGCGGCGGACGCCGTAATAGAGAGCCGCCAGCGCCTCATTGTGCCGTTTCGTCGGAAACAGGAACGAGGGATCAGGCGTGATCTCGAAAGGATTCCGTCGTAATTGATAGAACTGCTTGTACACAGGTTATCCGTGGAGATAGGTGATCGCGAAACCCAGGAACATGCAACACAAAACCATGGCAACCGCAAACCCTGTGACCCAGTCCTGACGCTTCTGCCAACCTTCTTCGTCGGGCGTGAGCAAAGGCGGAACGTCTGCCAGCAGAGGCACCGAGACCAGCTTTTTCAACTCACGCTCCGAGTGCAACCTACCGTCACCGTATTCCGCTGCGGCCGCGCAACCACCGCCGAGCATCAATCCGACCACCAGCCCTACGAATGCCATTTTAAGACGATTTGGCGAAAATGGACGGGTCGGCAGATTCGGCGGGTCGATCATGCGGAAGCGCTCGCCCTGCTGCGTTTTCTCGAGGTTGGTTGCCATTTCAGACTGATTTTTCTTGGCGAGCAACGAATCGTAGTTGGCCCGCGACTGGTTGTAGTCACGCGTAATGTCGGCAAACTCCTGTTCGCGGCCGGGCGAGCTATTCAGGCGCGCCTGGTAAGCGCCCAACTGCCCTTGCAGGTCTTTGATGCTCCGCGTGCGGCTGGCAATTTCCAGTTGGTTCGCCTTGAGCTGGCTTTGCAGTTCCATCTTCGGAGCCATCTCGCGAGGGTCTCCTGACGGGGCCGTGCTGGCATCGTCCGTTTTTCCTGCCACCACCTGGGCGCGAGTGTGCTCGAGATCTGCGATCTGTTGCTTCAACTTGCGCACATCCGGATGTTTCTCGGTGTAGCGCGAGAGCAAGTCCGCCAACTGGGCCCGCAAGGAATCCAGTTGCTTGTCGATGGCGACCAGCCCGGCCGAGGACCCATCCCCGCCCTTGCCCGATTTTTCGAGCGAACGGTATTGGGCAAGCAACGATTCGATGTAGGTCTCCTGCTGCTGTGCCCGGCTCAGGGCATCTTGCTCAGACTGCAATTGCGACTGCAGGCTACCCATGATTGACAGGTTCGTTTGCAACTGGCTCGGAAGTTCCCCGGGGTGCTTGTCCTTGAAATCGCGCACTCGCGCATCCTGTTCCTCGAGGCTTTTGCGCGCTTCCACCAGTTGGTCTTCTAGAAATTTTGTGGTGCTCTCCGACTGTTCCTGCCGAGCCTCCAGGTTCTCCCGGATAAACAGATCTGCGAGTTCGCTGGTCGTTTGCTGTGCCAGTTGAGGATTATCGGAAGAGTAATAGATATCGAACGACGACAATTTGCGGTCGTCAGCCTTCACCAGTTCGATCTCGATATCCTTGCGCATGCGATCGACTTTTTCGTCCGGGGTTAAATGCCTGCCCTTCTTGCCCTCGTAAAGATGGAGTTCATCGATGATGCGCAGCAAGCGGGTGCGGCTGAGGATCTGCTGGGTGATGCTGTTCAACCGGGTTTGCAAGTCGTCGTTCACGTTCGAGACGACGTACTGCTCAGGAACCTGCGGCTGGTCCACAAGAATCAGGGTCCCCGACCGATAGACAGTTGGCAAGAACCAAGACACGCCCCATACCAGGAGCCAACCCGCGACGAGAGGCCCGAGGAAGAGCCACCGGCGGCGGCGAACGATTCCCAGGATCTCGCGCAGCTCCGGTAGTTCGGTTTCTTGCTCTTCGACTTGGGTGTCTTCCGGCATAACTACTGTCCCCACGGTCTTGCGAACTGATAGGAGAAGCTGGCGATCACCGAATCCCGGTGAACGCTACTTCCGAGACTGGCAAGTCCCGAAGATTGTTGATTCTGTCGCGTATAGCCCGCCTGCAGGAAGCAGTTTTCGCCCAACCTGTGGGTCACGCTGAAACCCCCTGAAACATAGGTTGTGTTCGCAGAAGTGGTGCCAGCTGCTGCAGGGGAGAGCGCATCATTAGTCGCGTAGCTTGCCAAAAAGCCCGCAGACGTCCGGTTGCTGAGTTGCCTGCGCAGCGAGCCCCTGATGCTGCTCACTTGCACCGTGCTTTGCACCCCGCCTCCATCCGCAATTCTATACGTATACGCAACGTCCGCGCTGGTACGAAGGGCGGTCCAACCGAAGCTTGCCCCACCCGCCTCGGACCACGAGTTTTGCGTGGCAGTTTGCGGCGGAACCGAGGTGGTTGGAAATTTGTTTTCCGAGTACTGCGGCCCACCGAAAAACGACAGGGCCATCGAAGGTCGGGGTTTGTAGGTGTCGAATGCAATCACACTATGAACGATCGTGTCGTCAATGCTTCCTGGATAACCCAAGTGCTCAAACGAGTAGCTTGCGCCCAGCCAATTCTTAGGCGTCACCCGGTGCATGAAATAGCCGGCACCGCTCTCGGCGCGGGTATCGAGGAGCGAATTGCCCGGCGCGACGTCATGGAACTGCAGACTATGGAATCCGCCGCTGGCGCCCACGACGTCGGTCGCCGAGAATTGGTAGCCGATTTCGCCACGCGTAACCGTCGCAAACTGCTTGGAAAGCGGCGTCAGAACAAAGGCATTGCTTCCTTGTGGCACACCCGGCGCACTTCCGTTGAAACTATTTACGGGACCAAACAACCCGGTCGTCAGCAAGATTGCTTCTGTCACACGTGCAGTAACGTGCGGACTGACCCGATACTGCAAGTCGAAACCGAAATTCTGAGAAGTCTGGTTCTGCTGGGTGAGCTTTTGATTAAAGGTAAAGCCGCCTGCGTAGTTCAGAAGCCAGCGAACGCGCGAGCGGGATTGATCGAGAGCGATTTGCGGGAAAATAGAAATGGCATAGTTGCTGGCCGAACTATTCGAAGAGCCACTGGATGCATACGGGTTATCGTCATACGTGCCTTGCAGGGTCAACCCACCGCGCACGTAATTGGAACGCTCCATCTCTTCTCCGATAGCCAAAGACGGCCCATATCCCCCTACCACCGCGGGAACGACGTTGCGCTGAGTAGACCAACCTTCTCCGCCGTTTGATTCGTCGTCCTGCTCCTGGCCTTCGGGCATCAGATAGCCTCCACTCAAGGCTGGGGCCGGCGCAGAACGTGACGGCACCGCCGAACCGGCGTCATCCGTCGACTGTGGCTGTTGGGTCTGCGCCATAGCGCCGGACCATGAGGCAACCACAAATACAATCAATAAAAGTCTGCACTTCATGGTAGTGATCAGGGCACCACAACCGTATCGCGAGCCTCGAGCTTGATGTTCTGCTCGGTATTCTTTCCCTTGATGACGTCCTTATAGTTGAAGGGGAGCCGCACCTGAGTTCCATCTGGCTTCTGGCGGAGAATATAAATCGATTTCTGCTTGGCAAAATCCTTGAACCCGCCTGCTGTAGCAATCGCGTCCAGCACGGTCATGGAACTGGTCAGCGGATACGCCCCGGGGCGCCCCACCTGGCCAAGGATGTTGATGCGCTGGCTCTTGCTCTCGGAGACCATCACCGTGACTTCGGGCTCGGCAATAAAGCTTGCCAACTTCTTGGTGATCTCTTGTTCCAGTTGCTTCGGAGTTTGCCCTCCCGCCTGCAACTCGCCGGCCAAGGGAAGCGAAATCTTTCCGTCGGATCGCACAGGCACCGAGCGGGAAATATCGGGTTCCTTCCACACGTTGATGGCTAGCACATCCGAGGGTCCAATGATGTATGCGTCGTCATGCGCCACGCCCTCGGTCGCGCTGGGCTTATCGCCGGTCGCCACCGGCTTGGACGCACCCGGCGCTTGCGCATCAAGGCAGCCGGGTAGCAACGCAAAGACTGCCGCAATCGCCAGCCATCGACCAGGACTGCGGTGAGAGACGTTCATAGTTGTATCGTTTGTGCGCATTTTGTAATTGGCTCTCATTGACCGACTTTGATTCGATTCTGAATGAGGACCACTGACGGGTCGGGAGGAGCCATGTGGTATTCCTGGATTTTGTACAGCAGGGCCCGATAGCTGATTCCCAAAAGTCGAGCCGCAGCCTTGCGATTCCAGCGCGTCTCTTCCAGCGCGTGCGTAATGGCGTTCTTTTCCGCCTCGCCCTTCGCAGTGCGAACTAATGACTTCAGACTGGTATCGTTCCCACGAGACGGGTGTCCGTTCGCATCCTCGAGACGGTGCGACATGGCATCGGCATGCCTGCTAGCTGGCCGTTCCCATTCATCCATTTCAAGGGAGTCATCTCCCATGATTAGGTAGCGCTTCACAAAGTTTTCCAATTCGCGCAAGTTGCCCGGCCAGGCATGATGCTGGCAGCTGTCGAGAGCGCGGCTGGAAATCTGACGCACGGGGAGGCCGTACCGCTTGGCCAAACGCGTCATCAGGTTCCCGATCAACAGAGGAATATCTTCGGTGCGGTCCCGCAACGGTGGCACGTCGAGGGTGTACTTGCTGAACCGCCGGGCAAGCTCGAGACGCGCCTGCCGCCGGGCGCCATCCTCGTCATACTTCTGCGTAATGGTCGCCAAGAAGCGCACATCGGTGCGAACCGGCGTGGAACCAGCTAGCCGAAGGAGGTGGCCATGCTGAATTACCGGCAACAACTTGGCCAGGAGCCCTTCGGGCAGACTCTCCAACTCTTCGAGTAGCAAGGTTCCGTTGTTTGCCGACTCGATCTTGCCCGGCCTTACCTCAGGGTTACCACGCAAAGAAACCATTTCGTAGCCAAGCAATTCTCGGCTCAACAAATCGAGAGGCAAAGCGGCACAGTTGGTCTTGAAAAACGAAAACGGTGAGCGGATCGAGAGTTTGTGGATCAGGCGGGCTGTCGCTTCGCGGCCGCTGCCCTCTTCTCCGGCGATGACCACCGGCACGTCCATCTCAGCCACCATCTCGGCACGCGCCCGCAGGGACCGCATCGAGCGACTCGCCGCCACATAGAAAAAGTCGTCCCCCAATGCTTCGATTTCGTCTGCCGCGCGGGGGGCGGTTTCGGGATGGGTTTCTTGTCGATACATGTAACGTCTCAGCGCTCTTTCAAGATCCCCTGCCTTCCAGGGCTTAACCAGGCAACTATCCGGCAGAACATCCGGAGCCTGCATGAGCACGGAGCGGTCTTCCTCCGAGGTCAACAGGACAACCGGCAAGGATGGACGCACACGGCGCAAACGGCGCAGCGTGTGCAGGCTTTCGGAGTCTCCGTGGAATACATCAAGCAAAACGACGTCGGGGATGAGGCCTTCATCCATCCGTTCCATCGCTTCGAGCCCACACGAGACCGTTTCCAGCTGCCACGAGTAGACTTGCGCCACACTGCGCAGTCCCTGGAACGCAACGGGTTCCTTGCTCACAAGGAGCACGATCGCGGAAAAGCCGTTGCCCTTGGAAACGCGTTTGGGCATTCCGGCGATCGCCGAAGATGCGGGAATCGGGAAATCAGCCATCGATCCTAAACAGGCTCCACGTGATAGCCATCAATTCGCACTGCCAGGGATCGCTGGATGGCGTCCACGGAAACGACCAGGGTGTTGTCGCCATTCTTGGAAATCAATACTCCCTCGAGTCCGTCGAGGGCTCCGCTTCTTACCCGCACGCGCTGACCGATCTTCAGGAAGGGATGAGGCCCGCACGCGAGGTCCTGCGCCAGCACAGTTCGAATCGCGTCCATCTGCTCGTCAGGAATGGGCGTTCCCTCTCCGCGGGTGCCGACCAGGCCGATCACGCCGTGGGTGCGCAATACTCGAATCCGCTCTTCGTTGGAAGGAACAATATTCGCGAAAACATAGCAACTGAATAAGGGAAGCTCTACCGACTTGCGGCGATCGCTCCAGCGATGCACTTCTGTGATCGTGGGCAGAAACGTTGTTAGCCCCTGTTGTCGCATCCGCTCAGAGACGGCTTTCTCGTGGCGAGGATAGGTATGCACGGCATACCATACCCGTGAATCCGGCGAAGACATTACACCCGGTACCACCGTGGCCTTCCAGCTTTGTGTGCCGCTGCTCATAGCTTCGCCCTCTGAGTCACACCGATCGGTGTTTCCCTGGAATTACACAGCACGGGGAATGTTGGTCGAATGCAGCGAGTACAAGGGGGGAATTGCAATAGTACTCGCAACTAAGAACACACGTAGACTAGCTTGGGATGCAAACTGCTGCAAGAGGTCAAGCGCACTACTTGCGCGTAGGCAAAGCGGAAGAGGGTTGTTTTTCCAGTTAGACGAGATGCTTAGACTATGAGATGTTAGTC